>Ga0307378_10009411_pt1 | contig 12843 bp, 10 predicted proteins | sample UN1MG_FD_202238 | JGI IMG/M metagenome (GOLD analysis project Ga0307378, IMG submission 202238) | Soil microbial communities from Risofladan, Vaasa, Finland - UN-1 | ecosystem: Environmental > Terrestrial > Soil > Coastal area > Acid sulfate soil | place: Finland: Risofladan, Vaasa | collected...
TTGGGGACAAGCTGACGACTCACGGCTGGCGCACTCCGCTTCCAGACAGTCGATTCCGTGTTGCCCGTTCTCGGACAACTCAATCCGTAGGGTCTCGCTCCGGCACGGGGGTCTCCGACACGCAGCTCTCGGAGACCACGGTTCCTGATGTCCCACTCTCGGAGACTGCGGTTTCCGGCTCCCCGCTTCCCGACGCCGCGTTTTTCCCGTCACAGCCCTCGCTTTCCGCGGTCAGTTGCAGGAAGAGCTCTTCCAGAGAGCGTTCCCCGGCCGACAGCTCCTGCCCAAGCTCGTCTTGGGTGCCCAGGAATATCAAGCGGCCCCGGTCGATGACCCCAATCCGATCGGCGATCTCTTCCGCCACGGCCAGCGTGTGGGTGGACATGAACACCGTCTTCCCGGCCGACGCCCTCGCCCGCAACAGATCCTTGACCAACCTCGAGCTCCTGGGATCGAGCCCGACCATCGGCTCGTCGACGACCAGCACCGGAGGGTCGTGCAAGAGGGCCGAGGCGAAGACGAGTCGCTGGTTCATCCCGTGTGAATAGGTTTCCGTCAAATCGTCGAGGAACTCGGTGAGCCCGAACTGCTCACTGACCAGGGCGACCGCCGCCGCCAGCCGCTTCCGGTCCAGCCCCCGCATCTCGCCCACGAATTCCAGATGCTCGCGTCCGGAGAGCTTTTCGTAGAGGAACGCTCTGTCGGGGACATAGCCGAGGAACTGCGTGGCCTGTCGGGTGTCGGCGACCGTGTCGTGCCCGCACACGGAGACCGTTCCCGAATTCGGGCGCAGAAGCCCCACCAGCAGCTTGACCGAGGTTGTCTTCCCGGCCCCATTCGGCCCCAGAAAGGCGAACAGCTCCCCCGCCGGGATCGTCAGGTCCAGTCCCGCAACCGCGACCTTCTTGCCGTACTTCCGAGTGACGTTATCGAACCGAATCATGCTGCACAACCATCGTAACGGACGCGGGCACCGGATGAGGGATCAGGGACCAGGGATGAAAGAGCAAGGACGGACTGCCCTCATCTCTCATCTCTCATCTCTCGTCTCTCGTCTCTCGTCTCTCGTCTCTCGTCGCTCGTCCCTCGTCCCTCGTCCCTCGTCCCTCGTCCCTTCTTCACCTGCCACTGCTCACTCCCCAGGCTCACTTGGCCCCGGGGATGAGACTCGTCGGGCTCACTCCCAATCGCCGACCGATTCGGCCAAGGCGGCGGCCTCCTCGCCCGAGAGCCGCACGAACGTCATCGTCGAACCGAACAGCATTGCCTCCTGCTTGAGCACGGTCCCGTCATCGTGCACCCAAAGCTTGCCACGTGGGGTGCGGGCGTTGGCGGTGCCCGCGCCCGGATCGTTGCGATACACCACCAGCCACGTCTCGACCAACCGCCCATCCCAAAGGATGGTCTTCGACTCCTCGACCGTCGCTTGGAGAATCTCGATGGGATTGGTGGGAGGACGCAACGGACTGTAAATCCGCACGTTCCACGTTTGACCCTCGCGGAGACCGGGCAGATTGGTCTGGGGAGACAGGCCATCGCTCAACAGGGCCTCTTGCGGCACTTTGAGTTCTGTCTCATAGGTGAAGTCGCCGGAGCGGACCGAAAGGGTTAGCTCCGACCCATCGAGCGTCCCCCGCACTTTGACCACGTCGTCCATCCCCTGGAACCCCACCGAGGAAACGAACTGCGAGAGCCTCTCCAAAGGGTCGAAGACCAGCGTACCCTTGGCTTCCAGTTGCAGACCCTCCGGCCAGCCCGACTCCGGGATGAGCAGGGACCGGAGCCAGGTCGGGGTCATTTCTTCCAAGGGCAGGTCATCGAAGTGCACCAGGCTGCGGACCTCGGTCATGTTTCGGGGCAGTGGCGAGGTGGTGTTCAGCGCCCAGCCGACTTGACGGTCGTTCAGCGCCATGGACCAACCCACAAGCGGCTCTTCCTGCTTGGCCTTGACGATGGTCCGATAGCTGGGCGGCTCGCCCACCAACAGGGCCGGCATGACCTTCTGCGAGATCAGCCAGCTCATGCTGGCCACCCACAGCAGGACCACGGTAACGTTGTACCACGTGCTGTTCATCGGTTCCGCTGGATTCTTCTGCTGCGCCTTGGGGACGCCACACCGTGCCGGCGCGCGTCTCCATGTACGCCATTGTACCACAAACGGCAAAATCGGGGATTTCTCCAGTCCCCCCAATTTCCCGAGCTTTTTCGGCAAACGGGGCCCAACCGAGGTTGCAGCAGAAGGCCAATCCGCCGATGATACTGCCTTCTAAACAACGCGGCCGCGCGTGCGCCTCGGGCAGGCGGCGGCGCGGGCCTGGGCGCCGGTGTGGGGACTTGCCCGCGTCTCACATCGGACCTTTCGACAGAAGCAACCAGTATAGGGAGGCGTAGGCATGCCACGCACATGGAAGTCACTCGTAGCGTGCTCGATCGTGGGGGGGTTGCTGAGCTTGGCCGGATGCGGCTCCGACGGCGACGGCAACGCGGAAGCCAATGCCGCGGCCACCGGCGCCGCCGGCGGCAGCGAGACCGCCGGCGCGGGTGAGGCCGCACCGGGTGCCCTCGCCACAAGCTCGCTCGGCCCGGGACTGACGGCTCCAAGCCCGGTGTCGCTCCCGCCCACCGTCGTGATTGAGACCCGGCTGGGCGACATCACCATCGAGCTGGACAGGGAAAAAGCCCCCGTCACGGTGAGTGAATTCCTGAAGTACGTGGACAGCGGATTCTACAACGGGACGATCTTCCACCAGGTATGGAAAGGGGCGGTCATTCTGGGCGGATCGTTCACCGAGGACCTGGCGACGAAGCCGGCCGGCACAGCGATACCCAACGAAGCGAACAACGGGCTCAAGAATCTGCGTGGTACCATTGCCATGGCTCGGGAGCCCGACGTGATCAACAGCGCCACGTGCCAGTTCTTCATCAACGTGAAGGACAACCCGAACTACGACCAACAGCCCGGCGCCCAAGAGAGCCTCAACGCCGAAGACTGGGGCTACTGCGTGTTTGGCCGCGTGGCCCCGGAGAGCATGGCCGTGGTCGACCAGATCGCCAACGTCAATGTGCACGACACGCCCGATTTCGAGCGAATCCCGGTCCAGACCGTTCTCATCAAGTCGGTCCGCAGGAGCCGGTAGCAGGACCGGATGGACCGCGCCGATTCTCTCACCCTGGGTATCGCTCCAAGCGCTCCGGTCTCGCGAGCGTTTGTCATGCGCTTGGTTCATCGGGTGCGTGGGCGGCGCAAGCGGCGAGATCGCGGACTTGCGTCATGCCCTTTCGTACTCTGTGCAAGCCTCGGCATCTTCCGCATGCCCCCCAGACCTCGCTGTTTCTCCAATCGCCACACGCGTGTTTGTTCTCCGTCGATTGGCGGGCTTCCTGCCCCCATCCTGGTGTTGTTGAATTGCAGGCGGAATTGTCGTAAATTGGTGGGGCGAGAAGGAAGCCCGCTCTCGTCGCAGGAGGTACCGACATGTCGAACGCGATGTACTTCGTCCAGGAGTGTCCGACATGCGGGCGGCGGTTGCAGATCCGGGTGGAGTACCTGGGAAAGAAGGTAGTGTGCCAGCACTGTAGCGGGCGTCTGGTTGCCTGCGATCCGGCGAGCAACCGCTATGACTCGTGTGGTTCCGCACTGATGCGTCGGGCGGAAGAGCTGCTTGAGCGCTCGGCCCAAGAGAGGATGCAGTCGCGCCTGCCGCATCCCCGCTGAATTAGACCGTGCGGCGGAGAGTCTGCGGCGGAACGTGGTGGCAGATCGCCTGGTGAAATGGCACTCCCCGGCCGGCCCCTCCGGCTCATTCTCACCCAATGACCCTATTGGCCCGGGGCTGACCGGGCCAGCTTCCTCAGGTCGTCGAAGAAGCCCGGGTACGTCTTCGCCGTGCAGCCGGGGTCGCGGATCACCACGCCGGGCGACGCCAGCCCGACCACGGCGAGGCTCATCGCCATGCGATGGTCGTCGTAGGTGTCAATCTCGGCGGGACGCAAAACGCCGGGGACGATCTTCAGGCCGTCGGGCCGCTCGTCGACTTCCGCCCCCAGCTTCCGAAGCTCGGTGGCCAGGGCATGGATTCGGTCGGTCTCCTTGTGCCGGATGTGGGCAACGCCCGTGATCGTGGTCGGCCCTTGGGCAAACAGGGCGACGGCCGCCAGGGTCTGCACCGTGTCGCTGATCGGGTTCATGTCGACATCGATTCCCCGCAGCGGTTTGCCCACGACGGTGATCTCGCCGGGGTCGTAGCGCACGTCGCATCCCATGTGGGCCAGGCAGTCGCAGAAGGCCACGTCGCCCTGGAGGCTATCGCGGGTGAGCCCTTCGACGGTCACCCGGCCGCCGGTCACCGCGGCGGCGGCGAAGAAGTAGCTGGCGGCTGACGCGTCGGGCTCGATCTCGTAGCGGGTCGCCCGATACCTTTGGCCGGCGGGAACCACAAACCGCGCGAGCCGCTCCTGCGTGGGAAAGATCAGAGAGAACCTGTCTTCGTACTCGACCTTGACGCCGAATGCCGACATCACCGCCAGCGTCATCCGGACGTATGGCTCGGAAACCAGCTCGCCCGCCACATGCAGGTGGACCCGGTCGGCAGCAGAAGGGGCCACCATGAGCAGTCCGCTTAGGAACTGGCTGGAGATGTTGCCCGCGACAATCGCCGGGCCGCCCGACAACCCGTTTGCGCGAGCGATCACCGGCGGGCAGCCGTTCTCGGATTCGCTTCGCACGTCGGCCCCCAGTTGTCGCAGGGCATCGAGGAGATCCTCGATGGGCCGCTCGCGCATTCGGGGCGTGCCGTCGAGCCGATACGTGCCATGGCCGCAGGTGACCACGGCCGTGAGAAACCGCATGGTCGTGCCGCTGTTGGCCACGTACAACTCGGCCCGGGAGGCGGGAAGCCGCCCGGCCGAGCCGACGACCCGGATCGCCGATCGGCGCGCGTCATGATCGACCGAAAGCCCGAGTTGCCCTAGCGCGTCGATCATCACGCGGGTGTCTTCGCTGTCCAACGCGCCGGCGAGCAACGATTCGCCTTCAGCCAGCGCCGCGCAAACCAGCGCACGGTTGGTGATGCTCTTGGAGCCCGGCGGCCGGACGGAGCCGTGAAGCGGCCCGGTCGGTTGGATTTCGATGGCATCGGTCACGGGTTGGCTTCCGAAGCCCGAGGAAAGGCGACTTTCCATAAGTGGGCGTCACTGCGGAAATAGATCGCCCCATCGGCCACGGCAGGGGAGGCGAGGATGCCCGAGTCGATCTGACTGGTGCCCACCAGCTCTCCTTTTTCGCCCAAGCGAACCACATGGACCAGTCCGTCGTGGTTGACCGCGTAGAGATGGCCGTCGGCCGCGACCGGCGTGGCCCAAATGGCCCCTTTGAGCCGCAACTGCCAGAGGATGCGACCGTCGGCCGCGTCGGCGCAGACGAGGATCGCCGGCGACTTGATCCGGTACACGCGGCCGTCGTGCACCACGGGGCTCGAATTGCCGCCGCGCAGGCGTTGCTCGTACCAGAGGAGCTCGACGCTGCGGGCCGTCGGATCGTATCGCAGGGCGTGCAGTCCGTTGGCCGGCAGGTAGACGCAAGCGCCGCAAGTGGTGCACGAGGCGATCGTGTGGCAGTCGGCCTCGTAAAGCCACAGCTCTTCGCCGGTGCGCGGATCGTGACCGGTGAACCGCCCTCGGGTCTGAAGCAGCACGATGTCGTCTTCGCGCGTCTTTCCTCGCAGCACGGTGGGCGAGCACCAGACGGCGTCGGCCGGGCGATCGAGCCGCCAGCGGGTCGCGCCGGTGGCCACGTCGATCCCGGCCACGAACGATTCCCCCTGGTTCTCCAACTGCACGACCACCACCTCTCCGAGCACGAGCGGCGAGCTGGCCATGCTGGCTTCGTTTCGCGTGGTCGGGTGGTCGTAGGTGAGCCCGCGCAGCCACTTCAGATTCCCCTCCAAGTCGAAACAGGCCAAATCGTTCGACGAGTAGAAGGCGAAGATCAACCGTCCGTCGCTGGCCGGGGTGTTGTCGGCCACGGCGCCGTACGGGTTGCAGATGGTGCTGCCGGTGGCCCAAAGCTGCCGCTCCCACTGAAGCTTCCCCGTGGCCGCGTCGAACGACAGCACGTGAAGCCGGTCTTGCCTGGGGCCGCTGGAGCACGTGACCACAACCCGGCCGCCTACCACGATCGGGCAAGAGGGCCCCCGACCCGGCAGCGGAACCTTCCAGGCGACGTTTTCCTCATCACCGAACGTCTTGGGCAGGTTCTTCTCGTCGGAGACGCTCCGGTTGTCCGTGCCGCGGAAGTGCAGCCAGTCGCTTCCGGAGCACGCTGCCAGCGCGAATAATGCCAGTGCCAGTGGAAGGCTTCTTTGTCTCATGCCGAATGCTCGATGGTCAAAGGATATCGGGGAACGTGCTCCGCTGGCTGCCGTGCTCGAAGTCCGCTACTCGCGGTCGCTGGAAAGGACGGCCCCTCCGGTCGAGTCGCAGAGGCGAAGCTGGAAGTTCCATCCCTGGGCCCAGTTTTGCGTCTGTTCGTTCTGGCATACCTTGATCAGGATCACGTTGCGCCCCGGCTTGAGCTTCGTCCGGCTCGCGTACTGATCCATATACATCCCGGCGTGATAAACGTTGTGCTCGTCGATCAACGTGCCGCCCAGCCACAGCTTGACGGCGTCGTCCGAGGCGAGGCGGAACTCGACCTCCTGCTCCCGGTCGGAGAAGAATTCCGCCGTGGCGTAGCCGACCACGTCCTTCTCTTCGCCCAGCGCCTTGTTCAGATCGACCCGGCCGAAATCGTGGTCGGTCTCGTAGTCGATCCACTGGACCTGGCCGTGCTTGCCCGGGTACGAGGCTTCCAGATCGATCTCGCGCTCGGGGGGATAGGCGACGTCGTATCCCTTCTCGCCGGTGGTGTCGAACGGGCCGATCAGCTTCCAGCGGACGAGGAACCCAAAGTGCCGCGCAAGATTGACCGCTTCGCCCTGCTTCCGGAGCCCGGCGGCCAGCAGGTTGATCTGGTCGAGGTCCCGGGCGGCGGTCAGGGCCTTGCGATAGAGCGGCACGGCCTTGCCCGGCTCGGTGCCTTCGGCCATCTGGGTCGCCTCACCGATCAGCCGGGCGACGGCGTCGCGGCGCAATTCCACGCTGGGGTCGTCGAGCATCCCGGGGATCAGCCGGTCGGAGGTGGTCGGATCGACGCGGACGAGCCACTCGTAGGCCAGGCGCCTGGCCCGGGGAGCACGCTGCCTATCCAGCACGAACCGCTCCAGCTCCTCGCGCGGCAGCTTGCCTCCGCGACGCAGCTCACGCTCGGCGATCGCGTCCACGGCACAGCGGATCCAGTTGGCGGAGAGCGGCCCAGCTTCGTCCAAGGCGGTCAGGATCGCCGGCAACTGCGAGACGTCGGCTCGCGCGACCTGCTCCCACGCCTCCTGGGCCTCACGATTGCCGGCCCCCTTCGGCCCGACGGCCAGGAGCCGCTTCAAGAGCGGTTCCAGATCCGCGGCGAAGGCGTGGGTCGTGAACGTCGCCGCCAGGCACACGGCAGGCAACAAGCGACAGAAAGGTCCCATAGCGGTCATTCCCCAGTGTGTGATTCTCCGGCAACCCGCGTGAGATTCTCCGGCAAGAGGGCCACGCTCGACCTTCAGCTACGAATGTCGGGGCACCTATTATATTGGCGTCGGTCCGGGTTGGGAAACCGTGGAGCCCGGCGATTGCGCCGCAGGTGCAAGAAAAATCTCGGCATTTGACGTGCCGCCCGCGCGTTTCCCGCACCGGCCCGACTTCTCCGGCCCTTGTGAACGCGAGACAATCGGGTCTAATACGAAGGGCCGTTCACACATCTCGACGGGTGGTTCCCATGAGCACCGGCTCGACGATTGGCTACGATTTCGTCGCTCCGCGCCAGATCGTGTTCGGCTGGGGGCGGCGGTGGGAAGTGGGCACGCTGGCGCGGACGCTGGGACGCCGGGCCTTTGTCGTCTGCGGCTCGCGGACTCTCTCCGCCCAGGGGACGCTGGACGAAATAGCCAAGGCCCTCCAGTCGGAAGGCGTGGACACGGTTCCCACGGAGACGATCTCACGCGAGCCCGAGGTGGACGATGTGGACCGTGTCGCGGCCCTGGTCCGCGAACGAGAAGTCGACGCAGGCGATTTCATCCTGGCGATCGGCGGCGGCGCGGCCATCGACCTGGCCAAGGCCGTGGCCGCCATGGCCACCAACCACGAAAGCCCGTCCGTCAAGGACTACCTGGAGGGCGTGGGCCGGGGCCTGAAGATCGCGGGCGAGCCGCTGCCGGTCCTGGCCATGCCGACCACGGCGGGCACGGGCACCGAGGCGACCAAGAACGCGGTGATCTCCTCGTACGCCCCGCCGTTCAAGAAGAGCCTTCGCGACAACCGGATCATGCCGCGGATCGCCTTGGTCGACCCGGAGTTGACGGTGAGCGTGCCCCCCGAGATCACGGCCGCCAGCGGCATGGACGCGATCACGCAGCTCTTCGAGAGCTACATCTCCCGCAAGGCCCAGCCGATCCCCAGGGCGCTGGCGATGCAGGGCTTGCGACTGGCGATCCCGTCGATCGCCGAAGCGGTCCGCGACGGCTCTTCGCGCGAGGCCCGGGAGAAAATGGCCCACGCCGCCCTGCTCTCCGGCTTGAGCCTGGCCAACTCCGGGCTGGGGATGGCCCACGGCGTGGCGCCGGCTTTGGGCGTCCACTGTCGGGTGCCGCACGGGGCCGCGTGCGCGCTGATGCTCCCGGTCGCACTCCGCGTCAACGCCCACGTTCGCCAAGACGATCTGGCACGGCTCTCCCGGGCGCTGTTCGGCAGAGAACGTTCGACGGGGCCCAGGGAGGCCGTCGAACGGCTCATTCGAGAAATCGAGAAGCTGTGTGAGACGGTCGGCGTGCCGCGCCGGCTCTCCGACCTGGGAATCCCCGGCGACAAGATCCCGGCGATCGTCGCCGGTAGTCGCGGCAGCAGCATGAGCGGCAATCCCCGGGAGCTTTCCGACGAAGAGTTGACCCGGATCCTCGAGGAGATCCTGTGATCCTTTGCGCCGGACTGACGCCCGCCTGGCAGCAGATCCTCGTGTTCGACTCGTTCCGCTACGGCGAGGTGAACCGCGCCAGCCAGGCCCACTGGTGCGCCTCGGGCAAGGTGTTCAATGCGGGGATCGCCGCCCATCATCTGGGCGGGCCGAGCCGCACGTTGGCTCCGGTCGGCGGGCCACCTATGGAGCAGATCGACCGCGAGTTCGGCCAAATGCGGCTTCCCGTACGTTTCGTTGTGACGCGCGCAGCAACCCGCGTGTGCACGACGATCATCGACCGGGCGACCGGCACGATCACCGAGCTGGTCGAGAACGGCCGCCCGCTCGGCACCGCCGAGCTCGACGAATTCCGTCAAGCCTACGCGGAAGAAGCCGCGAAGGCCGACGTGGCCGTGATCATCGGCTCGCTGCCGGTCGGCACGCCCGCGTCGTTCTATCGCGATCTGGTCGAGCGGACGCCCGGCGCGGCGATCCTCGATTTCCGGGGCGACGGGCTCCTGTCGGTCCTGGACTTGAAGCCTTACGTGGTCAAGCCGAATCGCGAGGAGCTTGGGAGAACCGTGGGCCGGCCGCTGGAGAGCGACGACGAGTTGGTCGCCGCCATGCGATCGGTCAACGAGCGAGGGGCTCAATGGGTCGTGATTACCCAAGGGAGCGAGCCGGTCTGGGTCACGTCCTCGACCGAAGTCTACCGCCTGCACCCGCCGCCGGTCGACCCGATCGTCAACCCCATCGCCTGCGGCGACGCCATGGCCGCGGCGATCGCCTGGGCCACGCGCGACGGCCGCGAGATCGTCGACGCGGTCCGGCTCGGCGTCGCGGCCGCGGGGGAGAACCTCAGGCAGCTCTTGCCTTCGCGGCTTAGTCCGGCGAGAGTGCGAGAACGGGCCAAGAGCGTGCGCGTAGAGCGACTTTAGGGGCGGCCGAAATACGGCGCACGCGTCTGGATGTAGTCCCCGGATGAACTTCGACGTTCAAAACAGGCAATCTCGCCCGGAGGGAACGCCTTCGTTGCGTTTCCCGGCCCGACTACGGACTCGGTGCCGGCTCGACTTGCCAGGCGTCGAGGCCCTCGGGCGTGGCGACCAGGAGGACGCGCTTGCCGTCCCACTGGGCGGCGCCCACGCCGGTCAGGACTTTGCCGTAGGCGAAAACGTCGATCGGGCCGCCCTCGGCATCGAGGATGTGGATCGTGCCGTCGGCGGCTGCCAGGAGCCATTGGTCGGGCTGGTCGGGCAAGAGCTTCCCGGAGGTCACGGCCTCAATCTGGTGTTCGTGTATTCCGCGGGGGAGCGCGTAGCTCCAGAGCTTCTTGCCCTCGAGATCGAACCCGATCGCCTCCAGCTTCCCTTCCGGAAGCGCGGTCAAGGCGCACAGTTCGGGTTGCCCGTCGCCGTTGAGGTCCTCTGCCCCAAGCCAGGCAATCACACGGTCGTCGAAGCTGAACTCGCCCTTCGGCTGGCCTTGGGCATCGAGCTTCACCAGCGCGCCCTGGGGGGGCCGGGCACTGTTGATCGCCAGTAGCTGGCGCTGCCCCTCGGCATCGGGTCCCAGGACGACCATGCGCATTGACTGGACCACCGACTTGTTAGACCACGTACGCTCACCCTCCAGCGAAACGCCTTGAACGCCGACCACGCCGAGGTAACTGACGGCCAGCTCGAGCGTCCCGTCGCCGTCCAAGTCGGCGATGCGGACGTCGGCGATTCCGGTGTGCGGGTTCTGGGGCGCGTCTTCGGGGAAGCTCCTCAGGAGCTTGAAGTCTTCATCCCACAAGTGGACCTGCTGCACGCCAAGCGACGAGCCGACGAAGTAGCGTCGCTGGTCGTCCCCGACTCCGGTCCGCAGGAAGAACACGGGCTCCTGGGGCGGCACGCCCAGCGGTTTGACGGAGACCACGTTCCCTTCGGTTGCGATCTCGGCGATCGAGTTCGCCTGTTCGAGCACCAGAAGCCGCGGCGGCTGCTCCGCACGCTCCAGCACGAGGATGTTGCCCGGCGCGGCCAACTCGGTGCAGCTCCAGAGCGGGGTGAGCTTGAGCGACTTCGGCTCCGCCCGCGGGGCGATCTCCGCCTTGGGAACCTCCGGTTGCGGGAGCACGTAGAGATCGTCCTTGACGCACGTTTGGAGCATCTCGGCGAACCGCTTCTTCCCTGCGCCGCGGGCCTGTTGATACTGCTCGACCGACTCCTGGTGGAGGTCTTCTCCGGCAAGCAGTCTCTCCAACCTGGCCGACAACCGCGCAGCGCCGAGACCCGGCTGATCACCGCCGGATTGACGGTGCTGCACTACGCCCTCGGCGCCGAGAACAAGCTGCGTGGGGTATGCTTGGACGTCGAGCGTTTCGAAGGCCGTCTGGTCCGGATAGCGGGCGATGGGGACGTTGACGCCGATTTCGCTGAAGGTGTCGCGAAGCTGTTGGTCGGTGACGTCCGGCTTGTCCACGCTGACGGCCACGAAAGCCACCTTCTCGTTGTCCTTGTACTTCTGGTACACCTCTTCGAGGTCCGGAAGGGTCATCCGGCAAGGCTGGCACCAGGTCGCCCAGAAGTCGAGCACGGCGATCTTCCCGGAGAGCGACTTCGGCGTGATCGGGTCCCCGTCCAGGGGGACGAACGAGAACTCGGGGACCTTCTGGCCGAGCCAGCCGATGTCCCCGGGCAGGAAGTCCTCCACCGGCTTGACCTCCGACGGCGCCTGAAACTGGAACGCCTCGGGATCGATCTCGCCGCCGAACTTGGCCTCTGCCAGCTCGGCCATCAGCAACAGGTTCTGGATGTCGTTTCGGGGGACTCGCTCTTGCTCGGCCACCAGCATTCGCAGGATCTCGGCCGGGAATTCAAACCGTCGAAGAACGTAGGTCTCTTGGTCGATCCACAACCCGCCCACCCCGTCCGGTCGCTGGATCCGGATGCGGTGACAAGCACGCTCCCCGACCATCCCCGGCTCGATGGTCTGGGGCTCTGCCGACTCGTGCAGCAGCGTCTTCAGCGGGTCGTCGGCCAGCAACAGGATCAACTGCACCGGCAGCCAGGAGAACGTCCGCGTCGGCTCCCGGATCATCGCGTCGGCCACGACGTGATTGGGGTAGAGCGATTCGATGGTGATTTCGGGCGGGGCATCCAGGCAGAGCACCTGGTCCGGCATGTTCCTCGCGGCGCCCCACAGTTTCTGGCCGTCGCAAACGACCAGTCCGTCGAACGCGTGAACACGGACCTTGTTGGGTCGGGCCAAGGCCACGCCGAAGTTCACATCGAGGCCCCGCGGCTGGCCACCCAGTTGATACCGGACCTGAAGGTAGCCCTTGTCGTCGTAGCTCGAGGCGCTCTTGTAGGCCGCGACCATTCGGTCGAGGACCTCGCGGGCGGAAAGCTGGGGGCCGGCCGTCGTGGCGGATTCTCCCAGCGGCGTCGTAGGCTGTTCCCCCGGGGCCGCTTGGCCCGTGCCCGCCAATGGCTCACCGGAAGGCTCGGTCTCTGGAGTCCCAGGCGTGTCCGCCTGCCGGCATCCAACCCAGCACGTCAGTCCCGTGCCGACCCACGCGATCATGAGGCAGGTGAACAGGACCCGCCGCACCGACCCTGTTTGGCGCTCCGACGATCTCATCAATGTCTTCCTCTGCTCGGGGGAACGGATACCCGGTTCCACTTCACGCAAGTAACATCTTAACCGGACGTTGGGATTATTCGCAAACGGGGCGTTCGCGTAAAGCTTGACCGTGCTCCGAGTCGCCGGATAAGATGAAGTTCATGATACCTGCGGCTTCACCTGGCTGCCCAATTTGCGTAGTTTCG
>Ga0307378_10009412_pt1 | contig 12841 bp, 8 predicted proteins | sample UN1MG_FD_202238 | JGI IMG/M metagenome (GOLD analysis project Ga0307378, IMG submission 202238) | Soil microbial communities from Risofladan, Vaasa, Finland - UN-1 | ecosystem: Environmental > Terrestrial > Soil > Coastal area > Acid sulfate soil | place: Finland: Risofladan, Vaasa | collected...
TAGAGTCGGCCAGAAAATTGCCCGTATTAGTCACAACCGCGATTTTGATTATCACTTTACCGCCTTAAATGACAAGTCCGTAAATGCCCTTGCGCTGCCGGGCGGGTATGTTTTTGTCACAAAAGGCATGCTCGAACAGCTGACAACCGAAGCCCAGCTTGCCTCTGTGCTGGCTCACGAGGTAGTGCACATAGTTGCCAGAGATACCTCAAATATGATTAGCAATCAAATCGGAATAGACATCCTGCTTTCAGTGGCAGCCTCGCAGAAGACGCCTCGAGGTCTGTTGACAGCCGCGGATTTGACCCGTCAAATCCTCAGTCTGCAGTACAGCAGGGGCGATGAGCGTATAGCCGATTTGGCCGGCCTGAATTATATGGTTCTGGCCGGCTATGACCCTCAGGGCATGGTTGAGACTCTCCAGGTACTGCAGCGCCAGAACGACCTTGCGCCCATAGAGTTCCTTTCAACCCACCCCTCACCTGAAAACCGTGTAGAGTATATAAAGGAAAAGATTCAAACAAGATATTACGGTATTGAGGGACTAAAGAGCGGACAGCAGGATTATAATGCAGGCGTATTGCAGCACTTGAGGTAAGTTAAGAGATATGCCACGGCACAAACCCGGCGCGATTGTCAAAGCAAAAAACAGGCCCGACACGTTAAACGTCAGGCCCAAAGGACAATTTGTGCCGAGTACATGCCGGTCGTAACAGGGTACCGTTAAATCGCCGTGCCTGTCAGTTCCGGGGGCGGGTTCTCATGTCTTCGGTTTTACTGTATTTGCATTGCGGACACCTGTTGGTATAATCCGCGCCGGAGGCGCCGCCAAAGAAAACGTGTCCGCACTTTTCACATTTTATTGCCGCAAACACGGATTCTTCACCACATTCTTTGCATTCCATGCCGGGTACTTGTAGTGTTCCGGCGTCATAGTTCTTCTCTCGCCACTGATAATACTCCTTTGCAGGCATCGAATACTCAGCACCACACTTTTCATTCGTACATTTAAGCCACTGCTGTTTTCCTTCCAGATACTTTATGCCCGTACTTTTGGAACCTCTTGAAAAGGTTATCACAGCCGCTACAGTTATACACACAATGATAACCACGACACTAATCAATTTTTTCTTACCTGGCTCCATATCCCAATCTCCCAAAATGGTTAATAATCGTTTGGTCCTGTGTACAAAAAATCCTTGAACTGCATTGTACGAAGAAAAACAGCCTTAGCCGTTTTCGCCGCTGACATTAACTTATTATCTGTTATGTTATTTGTCAAACCCTTATTTTTAATTATCTCTCAGATGCCGTTTTTTTGCCGGCTGAGCCCAGCGCCATTTCGAGAATCCTCGACGGCTGTTCGGGCATGCCCGTGCGAGCCGAAAGATAGGCTGCCTCGATGACCGCCATGTTCAGCAGATTGTCCTTGGCGCTGTTGCAGAGTTCGTTTTTATCGGGCTGTAATATACTTAAAGCAAAATTAGTGACCATTTCCCGGCACCACCGCAGCCGATTATCGTTGAACAGCCGCCTTTTAATTATACGCCCGGAACTTGTGGTACTGATAAGGACTTTATTGTCGGTAACGGTTAAAATCCTGTTTTTGCCGCACAGCCTCAAAAATTCCTGCCTGGGCCCGAAGACTCTGCTGACAACCATGTTACCGACAAGTGTATCGCTGAATTTCATTGTGACAATTGCCGTATCCTCGGTCAGATACTGCCTGTGTTTTTTGTCTTCGGCCATGCTGTTGTTGGCCGTATAAACCTGCTGCGGAAGCCAGAAGTTGTAAACTATCTGGTCGATTATCTCGTAACAGTCGCGCAGCAGTACGCCGCCGCCTGCCAATTTCGGGTCACTGTGCCAGGCCGGTCGGGCACAATCGCCGTAATTGCATATAGATGTCAAGACCCCGGACTGCTCATCCATGGCCTCTCGCAGAAAATCACGGAACATGTTATAGCTTTGTCCGAACCGTTTGGCGTTGGCGATGGCAAATCTGACGTTTTCCTGCTGGGCTGTATTAACGTATTCTGCCGCCTCTTCAAAGTTCCTGCCTGCCGGAGCAGCTTTAAGTATATGAAGTTTCTTCTTCATCGCCATTCGCAGCTGCTCATGGCAACTGTAAAGCCCCGCTGCCACAATCAGGCAGTCCAGCTCGGTTGTTGTCAGCAGCCGGCGGTAGTCGTCATAATGTGCACAGTCATATTTTTTGCCTGTTGTTTCGGCTACGGCACTGTCTTTATCGGCCACCGCCTGAATTTGAAAAAGTTCCGTCTGCAAAGCCGCTTCCAGCAGCAGCAGACCTTCGTGATTGAGACCAAGCACTGCGGTTTTTAATTTGTCTTTGTCCATATCCCGCCTGCACCAGGGTTCTCCGGCAAGTGTCGTTTTTTTATCACAGCCAGCCGTCAATCAACGCTGGATTTTCGATACGAACCGGTAGCTTCCTGAGCCAACGGCAAACACTGCTTTACCTGCCTCAATGCGCAGAAACTTTACTGTCTGGGCCTGTGTGGCTTTTTGACCGCTTTCGGTCACGCTTTGTAAATCCTCTGTCGGTATGTACACCGTAGCTGTAGTGTTACAGGGTATGCTGACAGACCAATGAAAGTTATCCGACTTAATCTGCCAGTGACTTTCAATTGTGCCGTGTATTGACTGATACCGTGCCCTGGCAAAAGTCAGATTGCCTATGGGCTGCGGCCGGAATATGATGTTTTTGAATCCGGGATTATCCGGGTCGGGGCTGATTCCCGCAATGCCGTCGAAAAACCAGGAGTCGTAGCCGCCTTGGAACGGATGATTTTGGGAACGGGTGCCTCTTGACGTTTCATCGATATGTTTTTCTCCCCAGTATTCCCAGAAGGTGGTTGCCCCGCGTTTGAAAAGCTCTCCTATACTGGGATAAGTTGTCTGATTGAGCATCTGCTGTACGGCGTGTCCGTAACCGTAACGGGCCAGTTGCCCGTATATATATCTGCTGCCCATATGGCCGGTGGAGTGGTGGGTTTCGTGTTTTTCAACAACATCGCGGACTAAGCTGTCAGCGACGGCGTTGCGGTCTGCTGCCGGCACAAGCTCCAGATACAACGCCAAGGTGTCAGTCGTCTGGGAGCCGTAGGTTTTGTTGTCGGCGTTGTAAAAATTCTTATTGAACGCCGATTTTATATCTTCAGCCAGTCGGCCGTAACTTTCTGCATCATCGGTCTTTTCCAGAACCGCTGCCAGCTCGGACATTAGCTTTGCGTCAAAATAAAAGAAAGCTGTTGACGTCAGTTTCACCGGCGTTCGTTTCGAGAACACACTGCCAGGCTCAAACAAATCCCCGATGCCAGTATGTATTATATAGGACTTTGCTGTAGTTTGCAGATGGTTCATAAAGACGGTCATACCTTCGTAATGACGGTACGCGACGCGAGTATCACCATAGTAAAGATACAAATACCAGGGCAGTTGAATGAATGTCGAGCCCCAGTCCGGGTCCTGACCGCAAAGCCGTCTGCCCGGTGCAATGTTATAGGGTATGCCACCCCTGCGTCCCGTTTCTATATCCTCAACGAACTTCGTTAATAGTAACGGCACGTCGAGATTGTATATCAGCATCTCAGCGATAATATCACCGAGCCAGCCGCACTTCTCCCGTGCTGGACAGTCGGTTACGATACTGTGGATGTTGCTGGTCGCCGTCCATAGGGCTGTTTTATGTATCCGGTTCAGCATCGCATCGGAGCACTCGAAATCGCCTGTTTTTTGGCAGGACGTGTAAACGACGATACCTTCGAGATTTGCCAGTGTCGGTGTGCCGGAAAAGCCGGTCATTTCCACGTAGCGAAAGCCGTGATATGTAAATCGCGGCTGCCAGACCTCCAGTCCCTCGCCCTTGCAAATATAGGTGTCGGTCTGCACAAGTCCCGTAGCATAACCACCACAGCTTGCCGGGTCTATCATACCATTGTCAAAAACCGTCTCTGAAAAGCGCAGTTGAATTCTCTCACCTTTTTTACCTGCGATTTTCAATCTTGCCCAGCCTGCGAAGTTCTGGCCCATATCATAGACATATACGCCCGGCTTTGGATTTACAATTCCGATCGGCTGGATGGTTTTCATTTGTTTGATTGCAGGCAGAGACTGTGATACTAATTTACCACCCGGACCATCTATCAGTACCGCATCGTCCCAATCGCTGTCGTCGAAGCCGGCACTGGTCCAGCCGGGATGCTCTAATCTCGCGTCATAATTTTCGCCGGCATAAAGGTTATTAGCCGTGATTGGACCCGTGGCCGCCTTCCATCTCTGGTCGGTTATGATAGTTTCGCTACTTCCGTCGGCATAAGTAATCTCCAATTGCAGCAGCAGTCTGGTCTTGCCGTAAACCGGCCCCGGCGGCTCGATTTTGTACTGGCCTTCAAGCCAGACTTTATTCTGGTTGTACCAGCCGTCACCAACTATTACACCTATGGCATTACCACCGGCTGCGAGTCTGTCCGTAACGTCATACGCCACGTAGAATACTCGCTGCTGGTAGTCTGTCTGGCCCGGGTCGAGGACGTGGTCGCCGACCTTTTGGCCGTTTATGCTTAATTCGTAATATCCAAGACCGCAAACATAAACGTGTGCTTCTTTGACGGGTCCGGTTATCTTGAATTCACGTCGAAACATTGGCGCAGCGTCCTGGTTTTCTCTGTGGCCAATGGTTATCCAGTTGGCTTTCCAGTCAGTGTCATCGAGCAGTCCCATCTGCCAGGCAGCCGGCTTGCTCCAGGCGGAAACTTTGTCATCTTTGTCCCAGACCCGCACCTTCCAGCAGCATTTCATTCGTGAAGAAAGTTTCCTGCCCTGATAAACGACGTGTGTGGATTGGCTGCTGTTGACTTTTCCCGTGTCCCACAAATCACCTTTGTCGGCGTCAAGTCCGGCCCGGCTGCCGGCAACCAGTACCTGGTAGGCGGCTTGCAGTTGACCCCGCTTTGCGGATTCGAGAACCCAGTACAAACGGGGATTGACCGCGTTAACGGCAGCAGGCTCGACCGTGTATTCACAACGCAGTTCTTTGACGTTTATGTCACTGTATGTACCGTTCTGACAGCCGCCAAAAAAAAATGCTGCCCATAACGCAGCGATTAATATGCTCGGCATCCCTGACTTTGACATTTCGATATCCCCGTGTTTACGAAGGCCTGTTCGGTTTGTTTGGTATGATAAAATGCTCGGGTACAGGAAATCGCGAGCACAGCAGCAGCACTTTTTCTGCAACCTCCTGGATTACCGAATCATTGTCGATGTTCTCAACGACCTTGTTTATAAAACCGGCGATTTCCCTGGCCTGCTCTTCCTTCATTCCGCGCGTGGTTATGGCCGGCGTTCCTATACGCAGGCCGCTGGGATTAAACGGCGGGGCCGGGTCATCGGGTATTGTATTGCAATTGCTGACAATCCTTGCCCTGTTCAGTGCCCTGGCCAGCTTTCTTCCGGGTATGTTTTTGTTTCGCAGGTCGATTAAAATCAGGTGGTTGTCCGTTCCCCCGGAGACAAGATTGAATCCGTATTCCAGCAGCTTGTCGGCGAGAGCTTTTGCGTTTTTGACTATCTGTTTTGCATAATCGACAAACTCGGGAGTGTCCGCCTCAGCCAGCGCCACGGCGATAGCGGCCAGTGTATGCATGTGCGGCCCGCCCTGCAGTCCCGGAAATACCGCCTTATCGACGTTTTTGGCGTGTTCCTGTTTGCACAGCAGTATGCCGCCTCGCGGCCCGCGAAGCGTCTTGTGCGTTGTTGTCGATACTATGTCGGCGTATGGCACCGGGCTTTTATGTATGCCTGCGACCACAAGGCCCGCAATGTGGGCTATGTCACTTACGTGATATGCACCTACCTGTCCGGCAATTTGCCCGAATACTTCGAAATCGATCTCTCTCGGGTAGGCTGTAGCGCCGGAAATGATTATTTTTGGCCTGTGTTTTTTGGCAAGTTCCTCAATCCTGCCGAAGTCGAATCTGCCCGTCTTGCTGTCCACATTGTATTGAACCGAGTTGAATATTTTTCCCGTTATACTTACATTCCAGCCGTGCGTGAGATGCCCGCCGTGCGGTAATGCAAGACCCATAATCGTGTCACCCGGCGACGCCAGCGCAATATATGCCGCCAGATTGGCCACGGAACCCGAATAGGGCTGGACATTTGCGTGGTCTGCCTTGAATACCTTTTTCGCACGTTCCTGCGCCAGCGTTTCCACAAGGTCGGTTATCTCCTGGCCCTCGTAGTACCTTTTGCCGGGATAACCCTCAGCGTATTTGTTGGTAAGGCAGCTTGACGTGGCTGACATTACCGCCTTGGACACGTAGTTTTCAGACGGAATCAGCCTGATACAGCCGTTTTGTCGTGACTGTTCCTGCTTGAGAAGTTCGTATATCTGGGGGTCATACTGTTCCAGGGCGGTTATCATTGTGTTTCTCCTATTGGTATCTTGATTTGGCTGTTCTTATAACACAGCAGGCTTTATTATACAACTTTTTATTTGTTGACAAATTTCACCATAAGATTAGGATAAAATGGTCGAAATAACGTATTACAATCGGAAATTGGGCGAAATTTATGTCGAAAATAGGCGATAGTCAGCAGGCAACGAAGGCTTCGGTTTTTTTTCAGAGGGCTCAGCAGGCTGTTGATAAAGGCAATTTTGATTTTGCCATTGATATGTATATTGATGGGTTAAGATGTGCGCCGGATGATTTGGAGACCGGGCATGTGAAATTGCGAGAATTGGCCCTGCTGCGCCAGGAAAAAGGCGGAAAAAAACCCTCGATAGTTGAAAGGGTTAAGCAGTTCCAGGGTAAAACCGCACTTGAACAAATGCTTAACGCCGAATATCTGCTGGCCAAGTACCCAAGCCATTTACCTTATATTCAGACACTTATAAAAGCCGCTGTTGCCGGGGGTTATAAAAGAACCGCCAAATGGTTTGCCGACCTGCTGTTCCAGGCAAATAACGCCGCCGAGAAACCCTCATTACGCACATACAGGCTGTTAAAAGATATCTATGCGGCTATCAGTGAATACGACAGGGCCGTTGTTGCCTGTCAGCACGCTGTCAGGCTCAAACCGGAGGATGGAAATCTGGCCGATGAGCTGCAGAACCTGTCAGCCGAACTGACGGTGGCAAGGGGAAAATATGACCAGCAGGGTGATTTCAGGCAATCTATCAAAAACCGGGACCAGCAGGAAAAGCTCCAGTCGCAGGATGGCGTGGTAAAATCCGAAGATTACCGCATTTCAGCCGTCCAGCAGGCACGAGAGGAACTTGCAAAAGACCCTGAACTGCCGACGAACATATTTCAATTGGCCGATGCCTTAGCAGACATGGAGCAGGACAAGGCCGATGACGAGGCCGTAGAGCTTCTGGAGGATGCCTGTAAACGCAAAAGCGATTTTAGCTTTAAGCAGCGGGCTGGTCTGGTAGGGATTAAACAGTTGAAACGCAAAATAAGGCATGCTAAGGCCGCCTTGCAGGATGACCCGAATAACGCACAGGCCAAGACCGTACTTTCGCAGTTGTCGCCTCAGTTAACTACTGTTGAGTTGGAACATTATGCTCTATGTGTAAAAAACTATCCCACGGACCTCGATGCCAAATATCAGTATGGCGTCAGACTGCTTAACAATAAGGAATATGACCAGGCCATACCGCTTTTTCAGGAGGCCCAGAAGGACCCCCGGCGGAAAATCGCTGCTATGAGTAAAATCGGCTTATGCTTTTTGATGAAGGGGTGGTTTTCCGATGCAATCGACGTTTTTAACCAGGCCATAGATGCTTATGAAATAAAAGATAATGCTTTGGCCAAGGAATTAAGATATAATCTCGGACGTTCTTACCAGCAGAAAGGTGATACTGAACAGGCACTGGACGTTTTTCGAAAAATTGCCCAGCTTGATTTTGCCTACAAAGATGTACGCAAGATGGTTGACGAACTAAGAGCTGCCGAGGACCCTGGGCAAAGTTTCACAGGCGGTGCGTCGGGACCTGCGTGTCAGTAAGTTTAGTGTTATATATGAGCTAATGACCGTTTCAGGAGATTAAAGTGGCACATTCTTTATCAGCGAAAAAAAGAGTCAGACAGGACGCGAAAAGGAATAAAATCAACCGCGCCCGCAAGAGTCGGATTAAAACAACGATTAAGCAGTTTGAGACCACGTTGGCCGGCGGCGACGTTCAGGCTGCCGATGAAAAATATAAACTTATTGTTGCCAGGCTGGACAAAACCGCGGCTGCCGGCACACTCCATAAGAAAACTGCCGCAAGAAAAAAATCCCGTCTTGCACGCAGGCTTAACAGCCTTAAGGCAAAGAAAAGTTAGTGCTGACCGGCTGTTGCCCGAAAGGATGCGGTGGTTATCCGGTGTTGCCGGTCTTGCCCGTGCTTGTCCACGTGCCGACCGACCTGTGGTAAATACAGCGCCCGGTTGATGGAAGGAAATACCGATAGGGCGTTTTTTTATTCCTCTTAGACAACTCCAATGGCCGAATTCTTCAAAAAACGAATACAAAGGTTTCTGAAACGGCCCGGCTATCAGGGCCTGAAATCATCGCAATTGGCTGATGCACTTGGCGTAACAGCCGAATGCTATGCTCAATTCGAGACTGCTTTTGAGCAGATGCATTGCGCAGGCCATGTGCTGATTGGCGAAGGCGACCTGGTTACCCTGCCGCCTACCGGTAGTACAATGACCGGTACGTTCAGGGCAAATCCGAGGGGATTCGGTTTCGTTACACCGCTTGAACCGACCGCACATGGTGACCTTTTCATTGCCCCGGATTCAACCGGCGGCGCAATGACCGGCGATATTGTTCTGGCAAAGGTTATGAAGGCACCTGTGCAGCGCAGGAAACGTCTGCCGCAGGCCAGGCAATATCGCGGAAAAATCATTGAGATTCTCGAAAGGGCGCAAAACAGGTTTGTTGGTGTGCTGTTGAAAGAAAGTTATGGGTGGGTTGTCAGGCCCGACGGCAGCGCATTTACCGAACCTATTTGCGTAGCGGATGTCACGGCCAAGAATGCCGCTGAAAAGGACAAGGTCGTTGTGGAGCTCATCTCCCGGCCGAGCGAAACACGTCCAGCCGAAGGTGTCATTATTGAGCTGCTGGGCAAGGCCGGACGATACGATACCGAGATAAAATCAATAATTCGCCAGTATCATTTGCCCGGGGAATTTGACCGGTCCTGTGCGGAACAGGCCGGCAAAGCGGCCTCGTCGTTCGATGTGGAAAAGTTGAACGGCAGAACCGACATTACCGGAAAGGTCGTTATTACAATCGACCCGCCCGATGCCAAGGATTTCGACGATGCAATAAGCCTTGAAAAGCTGCCCGAAAATCAGCACAGCCGCACCGCTTGGATTTTAGGTGTTCACATTGCCGACGTAAGCTGGTTTGTGACCGCCGATTCGCCTCTGGATATTGAAGCAGCAAAACGGGGAAACAGCGTTTATCTGCCGGCTGTGACAATCCCTATGTTGCCGGAGGTCCTCAGTAACGGCGTATGCAGTCTCCAGCCGGACCGAAAACGATATGTCAAAAGTGTCTATATAACCTATGACAACAGGGGTAACGTGCTCGAAACCAGGTTCGAAAACTCCGTCATCAAATCGACTATGAGATTAACATACCTGCAGACAGACAGGATTCTCAAAGGCCATACTAAGAATTTCCCGCCGCAGGTGATTAATCTGCTAAGGGATATGGAAACCCTCAGCCGTTTGATTCAGAAACGAAGGGCCGAAAACGGTACGCTCGCTCTCGATTTGCCCGAAATCGAGCTGGTCATGGACAAGGCCCAGCGGGTAGTGGATGCTCACCCTGCTGACAGCAGTTACCCTCATACAATAATCGAAATGTTCATGGTGGAGGCCAATGAAGCTGTTGCGGGTTTTCTGGACAGGCTAAATGCGCAGATTATGCGCCGTATCCACCCTCAGCCCGACAGTCTGGCTTTGAAGGAACTGGCCATGGTTGTCAGGTCTATGGGCCTTCGCATGCCGAAAAGCCCTGAGCCGGCCGATATTCAGATGCTGCTGAACTCGGTTAAGGGTTCCGATTGTGCACTGGCGGTTAATTTACTGGTGCTGCGAAGCCTGGAAAAGGCATTATATTCGCCGCTTCATATAGGCCATTTTGCCCTGGCCTCGAATAACTATTGTCACTTTACATCGCCCATAAGGCGTTATGCCGATTTACTTGTGCATCGCGTCCTGCAGCAACATATAAAAGGCCCTTGGCATCGGCCGGCCCAGGCCGATGGTTCAAGCCGGGATTTAACCGACATCGGCAAGCATATAACCTTTACCGAGCAGCGAGCAGAAGATGCCGAAAAACAGCTCCGGACACTGCTGATTCTGCAGATGCTAAGCAGCAGAATCGGCGACGAGCTTGAGTGTGTTGTCACCGGCCTGACCAGCTTTGGCGTATTTGCTCAATCACGCAAGTATGGTATTGAGGGTCTTGTCCGCACAGAGGACCTGGGCCCTGACATCTGGAAATACGTTCCCAAAACTCATTGCGTGCTCGGCCAACGTTCAGGGTGTGTCATTTATCTGGGTCAGGCGATGAATTGTCGAATAATTTCCATAAATTTACCTGCTTTGCAGCTAAATCTTGAGCCTGTCGAACCTTTGACGGCCGGTGCCGGCGGCAAGGGCCGCAGGAAGAAAACCCACACCCGTAAAGCATCGAGAAAAAAGCACAGATAGAACCTGTGGTGGAATATACTTTGGCTTTTGTGCCGACTCGAATTTCTGTCCTTAAAGCTTCTTGATGCTGCTGTTTTACCGTAATATGTGCTTCTTGACTTTTCGGCACTGTTTTGCGATACTTGCAGTTTCCAAGCTGGTTCACTTTTAATGGAGTAGCAAATGAGAGCATCTGAAATGAAAAAAGGCCAGACCATTAAGATTAACGGCAAATTGTTTTCGGTTGTTGATTATCAGCACGTCAAGCTCGGCAAAGGCGGCGCAGTCTATCAGACAAGGCTCAAAAGCCTCATGGACGGTTCTATCCAGAACATTCGTTTGCGCTCCGAGGAAAACGTAGAGGAGGCCTTCCTCGACAAGCGTACTTGTGAATACCTTTATTCTTCCGGCAACGAGCATGTCCTTATGGATACGGAAACTTACGAGCAAATCAGCCTCGATGACGATGCCTTCGGCGACGGACCGAAATATCTCAAGCCCAACACGGCCCTTGAGGTGTGTATGTACCAGGGCCGTGCGGTTGTCATTAACTTACCCAACACGATGGATTTGAAAGTTACCGACACCGCCCCTGAGATAAGAGGCGCAACAGCCACGAATCAATATAAGCCGGCAACTCTTGAAACCGGTCTTGTCATCCAGGTGCCGCCTTTTGTCAGGTTGGGCGATGTTATCCGCGTGGATACTCGCACCGGCCAGTATTTAACCAGGGCCAAATAATGACCGGTTTGTAATTTCAGGGTTTATGGCTGAGACGGTAAGCAAAATCCTTGTAAAAATTTTCGGCTCGCGCAATGAGAGACTGGTAAAGTCGTATTCGCAGGTTGCGCGTATGGCCGGGGAGTTTGAGCCGCAGATAAAGCAGCTCGATGACGATGCCTTAAAGGCCAAAACTGCACAGTTCAAGGCCGCTCTGGCCGCAGGTGCCGCAGCGTCTGACATCCTGCCCGAAGTTTTCGCCGTTGTACGAGAAGCCGCCAGGCGCAACGTAGATATGCGGCATTTTGACGTGCAGCTTGTAGGCGGAAATGTCCTCTACGAAGGCAAAATCGCCGAGATGGTTACAGGCGAAGGTAAAACACTTGTAGCCACCCTGGCCGCGTACTTAGTTTGCCTTACACAAAGAAAGGTGCACATCGTCACCGTCAACGATTACCTCGCCAGGCGCGATGCCGAGTGGATGGGGCCTGTTTATAAGGCCCTGGGTTTGACCGTAGGTGCAATCCAGGCCGATATGGATACTTCCGGCCCCGAGCGCAAAAGTCAGTACGAGTGTGACATAACCTACGGCACAAACAACGAGTTCGGCTTCGATTACCTGCGTGACAATATGAAAATGTCGCTGGAACAGATGGTCCAGCCGCGCTTGCAGTACGCCATAATCGACGAAGTAGATTCGATCCTCGTCGATGAGGCAAGGACGCCGTTGATTATATCAGGCCCGGCCTTTGACGACGTCAGCAGGTACAAAAAGGCCGACCAGGTCGCCAGAAAGTTAATCGCCCTGCAGGCTGATTACGACGGGCTCAAAAAGCAAATCGATTCAGGCGAACGGGCCAACGCAAATGCCCAGGGTGAGCTGGCTGAGGCCAGAAAGGCAAAGGACACCGCAAGAATCGAAAAAGCAAATGCCGCCATCGAAAAAAGCGCCCATGACATTGAAAGTGCCCGGTCCCGGCTGGCAGGCGCCACCCAGTATTACGAGGTTGAGTATGACAGAAAGGCTGTCCATCTCACGCACGAAGGCGTCTCCGCGGCGCAGGATATAGCAGGCCTGGGCTCTTTCTTTACCGGCAGCAATATGGAATGGCCCCACCTTTTGCAGCAAAGCCTCCGCGCGCACGTAACGTTCGAAAAGGAAATAGACTATGTTGTTGCCGACGGCAAGGTAATAATTGTTGATGAGTTTACAGGCCGGCTCATGCACGGCCGGCAGTGGTCGGACGGTCTGCACCAGGCCGTTGAGGCGAAGGAAGCTGTTACAGTAAAAGAGGAAAGTCAGACCCTTGCCACGATTACACTGCAGAACTTCTTCAAGCTGTACGACCAGATAGCCGGAATGACCGGAACCGCCGCCACAGAATCCGAAGAGTTTA
>Ga0307378_10009413_pt1 | contig 12841 bp, 10 predicted proteins | sample UN1MG_FD_202238 | JGI IMG/M metagenome (GOLD analysis project Ga0307378, IMG submission 202238) | Soil microbial communities from Risofladan, Vaasa, Finland - UN-1 | ecosystem: Environmental > Terrestrial > Soil > Coastal area > Acid sulfate soil | place: Finland: Risofladan, Vaasa | collected...
GCCTCCTGTCCCTCATTTTCCCAGGTACTATAAACTAATGGGGACACGCTGAGGAGAAACAACGCCACCAGCAGTTCGATGCTCTTAGCGGAGATACTATAGGACACCGAGTATAACCCTACGTCTCGCTCCGTCCAGAATAAACTGATGATGAATAGATCCGACACACGCAATCCCCACATAGCCACATTTCCCAGGGTTAAGGGCCATGTATAGTGCCAAATTTGTTGGGCATCCGCAAGATGAAAGTGCTGTGGGTGAATACCCACCCCCTTTGTAGCCATGCGAATTAGGAAAGGCAGCGTAAGAACGAGCGTTAGAAAGGTGCCCCACAATAGACCCTCGACCCGGAAACCCAGCACCATAACCAATAGAATACCAATCCCAAGACTGCTGTAGTATCTTAGGAGTTGTAAGATAGTAAATAGTCCGCTTCGCTCTTGAGCTCTTATCACTACTATGAAAACAGTAAAGATACTTTCTGCAATAAAAATCATAATAGCAAGAGGCAAAAGAGGATATAACGCGGGCGAAATCTGTTCTTTGCACAGTAAGAAAGTCAAGAGACTGACCCCGGCAACAACGATGATGATTGTGCCAACGGAGATACCTATGGTTGCAAAGAAGACATTTAGGGTCGACTTGGCCCTATAGGCCGGGTAATAGCGCAGCGCGGCGCTGCCAAAACCCGAAACAGCCAAGGCAACCAGAAACCCGGCCACGCTTGCTGCCAGGGACCAATAGCCATACTCAGCCGGAGGAAACAGCCTCGTGAGGATCGGAGTAGTGATAAATGCAGTGAGAGCCGGAAGGAACTTGGATGGCGAATAAATCGCTATGTCTTTGACGAATTTTCTTAACACCTGCTGTATTCTCCTGTCTCTTCGAACGGCTAGAGCGCCAGATCCCTCTCATCAGAACAATAGAGCCAGGGGAAGTCTAAAAAATTGATCAAGCTGCGGCCGCCTTCTGCCCGACTTTCCTCAGAATAACCTCGTTGATACCCATGATGAGGCCAATAACGGGGACCCAGTTCCATTGCATGAATGTCGAGTTAACTACGGCAGCGATCAAGACGGCTAGGTAAACGAGGGTAAAACCCAAAACAACTCCCCTCATCCGGTCGTTGGCGATACTCTGCCAATATCTAAACCCACGAATTAGAAAGGCAAGCGATAGCCACATCAGGCTTAAATATCCAATCATACCCGATTGCAACAAAATCCATAGGTGACCGTTGTGAATAAATCCCCTAAAGTCGAAGCTGCGACTACTGGCGCCTCGCTGGTCGAGTCTTCGATCCCGTGGTCTGTATCTGGCACCCATTCCTAAGCCTATCAACGGATGTGACGCAATTGTCGAAAAAGCGTATCGATTTTCAATCTTTCGCCAGTTAAGGGAGCTATCTTTACCCTGAAATGTTCCACTTCTCCCTAGTGTGCTCAACCTATCCATGGATGCGCCTGCCAACTTCGCCGCTCGTGAACCTGGATCGATGAATATGACTAGCAGAATCATAGCAACCGAGAATATGGCCACCAAACCCCACCTAATAAGCCTTCGCCTGTCGTGCCCCTTGAAAATGTACCCCAAGAGAAATAACACGATTATCAGCGCTGCCCAATAACTGCGGAGAAAGGTAAATAGGAGCGCTATTCCTAATAAGCCACATTGAAGGAATTTCAGTAATCTTCGTGGTTTAGTTTTTTCTAGAACCAAGATGCAGAGGAGTGCAACAAATGAAATGAGAATGATTGACCAACCTGGCGGGACTATTCGCGTAACGTCCTCGTATACAACACCCTGAGTCCCCAAGCTTTCAACGTAACCCGGTAAAAGCTGAACCGTATGGCCAAGAAAGAATTGCACGATCATTGCCGCGGCAACAACAGTCGCTAGAAGAAAAAGACTATTTAACAGGAAGTTGAGTTGGCGGAGTTCCCTCACCAGATTGGTGACAATAAAGAAGATCAGGTAATAAGATAATACCCGTATCGCTCTTCTAGCATCCACGACATCCACTGACGATTGGAAGATCGCAATAAAGGTCGATAGCAGCGTCACGCCGTAGAAAATAAGAAGTGGCCGGTCTAGAGGCGTGCGCACGATCTTGAAATCTGAATTCACCAGCCAGCGCAAGACGATAAGGCCAAGTAACGACAAAAGAAGGATGTCTGGCATATGTAAACTTATACTGCCAATTAAAATTAGCGGCAGCTGTTCTTCAAATACAATACTCGACGTGGCAATCAAGATACCTAGCAAACCAAACTCAGGCCTCTTGAGCATGGCATATACTAAGATAGCAGCAGCCAGAGTCAAAAGAACAAGCAAGACAGAAAGCTGCAAGCATGCGATACCCAATGCCAAACCGCAACCGAATCCGGCCACAATCTGAAGTACTGACCAATTTGGTCTTAATAGTTTCCTGATAGTCTTTCTTCCTAAATGTATCAAATAAATAACCTTTTCGTTTTAAACACTGTGCTATTTGTTTGGTATTATCTTAGATCGGATATTCCTTGGGCATTTAGCAATTTAAGCTGGGGTTGGACCATGCGGAAGATTTTCTCCTGTTCTTCGTTATTGAAGCCAATTTCTTTTGTCTGACGTGGCTGAAATGAATTTCCTTTGCGAATCTTTAGAAAATCAAATATTCTTCTTGATTCATTTTCTGGATCATTAACCAGGCGCTCGAATTGAACAATATAAGTATTTGGATCGGAACAATACTTCAATACGAGATCCGCGCAAGAGGACCAGTTTTCTTGATGCTCTTCAATAGTAAATCTCTTGGTTTCCATATTCGTCAAAGATTCACCCCATGTCCGTCTTGTCATCGACCAAATAGTAGCGATAGGGTCGCGAATTACGAGAAGAAGCTTGGATTCCGGAAATAACATCCTCACGTTGATAATAAATTGTTCATATCCTTTTGATGGAAAAGCAATGGGTTCAAGAGGTTCTTTGTCTATGAACAATCTCTTTCCTATGAGGATTCTCGAACGGGAATAATAATCAAAGACAAGGTGGCGGGTCAGATTGATAACCGTTGCGCTATCTCTATCGAGATTTTGGAACCTGTGGATTTCTGCAATAAATCTATCGATGCTAACCAATATGCGTGATCCGGGAAAAGCTGAAACGCCTGCTTGATGACTAAGCCATTCACATAACACCGAAGTCCCCGAACGAGGTGCACCTGAAATCAGACAGATTTCTCTAGGAAAGAGTCTGAAGTTCCTTTGGAGTTTCAGGATAGCGGATCTAGTCACTTCCTTTATAAAAGTGTGCTTTTCGGACGAATTTCGTTTAGAGGGATCACTTAATGAAGACATAATTTCACCTGCCTTGTGCATTTCGCCATGAGATAATCTAATGCAGGGAGGGAAGGGATAGGTCTGATTGAGATGGTCTAAATGTCAAGACCAAAGATACTAATATTAATTGGTATTATCCTTTTCGTGGTGAATAAGTTCGGTTAATAATAATCAATAATATTATGTTATGGAAATCAACTAGCTAACCACTTCTTAATTTGTCTTGAAGTTCTCTAAATTTTAGCTCCCATTCATATTTAAGTCGGTCTCGCAGCCTTAGGATGTCCTGCTGCAAAGTAAAGTATTCAATCTGTACCTTTCGAACTCCCCGACATACACCTTCTGCGGTGTTAGGAATGTGAACTGTCCCTAGAGAGAAATAGTCCTTCAAAATAGGCCAATCAGATGTTATCAAAGGGGTTCCAAGAGAAATAGCTTCCCATGCACCCGAGAGCAAGGTATGATCACGGGTAGTCAGAGCGATAATGACGTCAACCTCTCGCAGCAAACCCAAGTATCGCTCATATGGCAGATAACCTGTCAGGAAACAATTATCTGGCTTCTTCGCCAGCAAATGGGAAGCGATGCGATTAGAATCCCCAGTCACGTGAAAATTAACTTCGGGTAGGCGACTGGCCGCCTCAAACACAACATCGAGGGGCTCGTCTTTGGCGAAGGAGCTGACCACCGCCACATTGAATTGTCCATCCAGGACAAAACGCTCTCCATCCGACACGGGACCTGGATAATCACTTAGAACAAAAGCAGGGCATCCCCAGCCTTTCACTATTTTTTCTTGGGACTTGTTATGTACAATAGTCATTAGCGCCTTATGTGAGAGCATGCGATGCAGCCACAGGGTCCAGTTCCATCTTCGTGAAAGGAATGCTCCCGTATGGGAATCAATCACATACTTGGCTCTGTAGCAACGAGCATAGATGAAAACAACCAGGACACAGAATATTGGTGGATTCTGGATGAAAACTAATTCCGGACGTTCGTGGCGCAGGATGCGCCAGGTTTTCCAGCCTTGGACTAGATATCTTACCGGCGCCTGTAGAATTCTCCCTTGGTGTCCGTAGTAAATAAAGTGAACTTGGGTATCCAGACGCTGTGCCAGACGCTCAGTACGCTGGTGGTAACGTGTCCATGCGATAAATATCTCCTTTATCAAAGCGTCCCTTCCCTACTAATCACCTTTAATATAAGTATTTCCTCAGCTAGTTTCAGGGTGGAGTGGCTTTCTGTATATTGCCCGCAACAACATACATTCTCTATCTTGTTTACTCAAGTAAACATAGCATCTGTCGATATTTATATCACCAATATCACCGAACTCAGAATCCTCTGCTACAAGTTCGAATCCTGCCTTGGAAAACAAATCCCTCCACTCAGGGCGTTGAATTCTATTAAAGTACTGCACTTTATTTTCAAACCAACGCATCCAAACTTCCTCTGAGTATCTGTAGTAATTCTTACGAGACACACTACGGTCATATCCATTCAAGTGGTCACTCATGTCGATCTGGTGTATTGAGTATCCTCCGGGCTTTAAGACACGATAAGTGTCTTGGATAAACTCAGGAAGAATATCTCGCTCTATATGTTCGAGGACATTTGAGCTTACAATAACAACGAACGAGTCATTTCCAAACTGTTTTAATGTTCCTGACGGATCAACCACGTACTGAAATCCTAATATGCGATAAAGCTCATCAAATGTATTTGTCGCCAAAATTCTATTTAGTAGCCTATTCACCGCTTCGCGAAGCGCCGAGCCCATTCTAAATTCTTTGTGGATAACCCTATGAAGTTGCTCGCAGTAGCGTTTATAGGCTGTGAATTGTCGATTATCCCAAATATCGAAGAGAGTGATCTTAGCATTATAGAATAATCTTAGTATAGTTGCCAGCCAATGAACCCATCCAGTGCCCACTTCAAGAATCCTATCATCTACCTGAATTATGTTATACTTATTACAAAGCTTGAGAAAATGCTTAGCAGTATCAATATAATGATTAGGAAGCCCCCACTGTATTCTCTTTCTTTGTCCAAGTGTATTACCAAAAAAACGATAAGCTCTTTGGGTTCTAGAAGAGAGAGAGAACAAGCGGAGAGCTGTTGCCACCATGAAATACTTGACCATTCTCACTTACCCGATTTGCCTCTATCCACTAAACCAAGATGATTTAACCATCTAACAGTCAATTCCAAGCCACTGTCTACGTCAAACCTCGGCTTAAAGCCAAGTATATCATGCGCCTTCTCCGTTAGATAAATTGCATTTCGATTATATAGGCTGAGCTCTTGTTGTCGGGGGGAAGTTTTCATGGTTTTTTCAAAAGACCGCATTACATTTCCTAAATGTCTATATTTCTGGGATATCTTTTTAAGATGATTTTCAAAATGATCCAGAACAAACTTGGAAGAGGACCTTACGGGCTCCATTATTCTTGTGCGTAGTCGGGTACGACGTGAGTCAATGAAACGTAACGCAGGCAATCCCAAGGCAGTATTAAACCTTTGAAAATATTGATTCCAGAAAATCAATTCAGGACCCACCATGTTGAATGCTTTTCCGACTGCATCTTCTTGATGGGCGGCTAATAAAATGCCTAAAACCAGGTCAGAAATATAAATCAAATTACAAACGCCTTCCCCAATTCCTTTGAATATCCCCCAATTTCCAGACCGAAGGCTTTGAGCAAGTCTAACCGTCCAGTCCTTACTAAACGGGCCGTAAACTATGGAGGGTCTGATCACAGTAACTGGCAGACCCTTTTCATAATGCTCCCAGCACAACTTTTCGGCCTCAATCTTCGAATCGCCATATGGACTTCCTGTGTATTGATATGGGAATGATTCATCAATTTCCCCAATTTGTTTTCCATATACTTCAGCTGTACTTAGATAAACAAACCGTTTCACCCCTAATCTTTGGGCAACATCCAACATATTATTAGTACCCTGAATAATAACCTCACTCGAGCCAGTTGCACAATGAATTACACATGTCACCCCGTTCATGGCTTTATTGATTTGTGTCTTATCCATTACATCACAAAGAGAGACTTCAAGTGGAAATCGGCCTAAGCGAGCTGCACTCGACCATCTTCTTATTCCAGCACGCACATTGGCGTAATCATTCAAGTATAACGATTCCACAAGCCAGCCACCGATAAACCCGCTGGCTCCAGTTACCAATATTGTTTCATTATGAGCCATTTTCTAATTCCATAACTTCATACCAGGGCATCCTGAATCTAGTAGCAATTTCATAGCACTCATCAATAAATAGGATTGAGTCTAGTACCTCACTGCCTGCAACCAGCGGTTCGTAGCCATTTCTTATGATATTAATGAAATTGGTGACCATTCTAAATCCAATGTCAGCCTTGTTTTTGGACTTGAGTTTAAGCCGTTTCTTTCGACCGGACTTTTCTGTCAATACAACACTCTGATAATCATAAAGATCGCCTTCTATCGTTCCCTCTTCACATTTGACGATGAACCTGCATGGAAATTTGCTCAGCCAACTCAGTTTTACCTCTCCAAGACACATATTGTGCTCGAACTGAACATGCACCACTGCATCACTTCCCCCAAAAGAATCATTTTGGCATGATACAAGGTTTGGCTTTCCTCCCAACCACCAACAGATATGATCGATTACGTGGGCACCACGATCACGCAACACACCCCTGGCGGAAGCCTTCGACCTGAAGTAAAAACCAGATACTGTTGGCCAATCGAATTTCTCGCCCACAAAGTATCTCAATGATAGAGGTGCACCAAGCATATTATTGGTTAATAGCTGTTTAACTTTTGCAAAGGAGGGAATCAATCTTTGCAGATAGTTCACTGATAGAATGGCCCCTGTTTTGCGAGCATGTTCTACCATTTCTCTTGCTTTGTCTGCTGATTCAGCCAGAGGCTTCTCGCATAGGACATGTATCCCCCGCGAAATAAATTCCATAGATATTGGGTGGTGCAGGTAAATTGGGAGTGCAATAATGGCACCGTCAACTTCACCTAAGACTTCGTGATAATCAGCTAGATAATTCATCACATTGAATTGTGTGGCTAGTTTTTGTGCCCTTGCCTTATCGCGATCCACAAGGATCAGGTTTTCCAAAACAGACGGATGCCTAGCCAGAGACGGCAAATAATACCGTTCAGCGATGGCACCGCATCCAATGAGAGCTATTTTGGGCAATTTTTTACCTTAATAACGGATTTTCAGGAATTGCACATGGTTTCAAACATTATCAACATTCTCCCACTCCTTGTGCCAACTTAGTACGCACTTGTTCTTCTATCCATTTGTAAGTACGTGCTAACCCCTCCTCCAATGAAATTTTTGGCTCCCATCCGAGTATCTTGCGTATTAGCGTCAAATCTGCATTGCGACCTCGTACGCCTTGCGGTCCTGGTACATGTTTTCTCGTAACTTTTATTCCAGCAATATCCTGAATAATATCCGCCAGTTGATTGATAGACACCATATGATCTTGACCAAGGTTAATGGGGTTATGATGATCTGACTGCATCAATATATAAAGTCCTACTACACAATCATCAATGTAACAAAAAGATCGAGTTTGCTTACCATCCCCCCAAATCTCAATTTCATGATTGCCTGTCAGTTTTGCTATAGCAATCTTGCGACATAGAGCAGCTGGAGCCTTTTCACGCCCTCCTTCCCACGTTCCTAATGGGCCAAAGATGTTGTGAAAACGAACAATGCGAGTCTCGATACCATAGTCTTCCATGTAATGAATGCAAAAACGTTCAACAATGAGTTTCTCCCATCCATATGCGTCTTGAGGCTGGGCTGGGTAAGCATCTTCCTCCCTCAGCGGAATTACATCAGTTTCCGTCTGCTTGAACTCAGGATAGACACAAGCCGATGATGTAAATAAATAGCGTTTGACACTATTCACTCGTGCAGCTTCAAGCGTGTGTATGTTGATAAGAGCATTATTGTGCAAGATTTGGCCATGATGACTCGAGATAAATCCCATTCCACCCATATCCGCCGCTAATGCATAGACTTCATCAACACCTCGTGTAGCCTGTAAACAGTTGTCCCAACGGCGCAAGTCGAGTATCTCAAATTCATCCGCTTCTGTAGCACCGAATTCTGGGTACTTGAGATCAACTCCTCGTACCCAATACCCTTTTCGCTTAAGATAAGCGACGAGATGATAGCCAATGAAGCCACCTGCTCCAGTTACTAAAATTCTTATGGATTTCGACATTGTATATACCTCCTTAACGTTTTTTGTGTAAGGATATTGCTTTCTCATAAACCGTTAGCGATTGTATTGCAATTTTCTTTTGTTCCTCAGTCACCCAGTGTTTAGCCTTCTCCCCCATGCGGTGGCGCAGGGCATCATCTGAAAGCAGACGGATTATAGCTTTTGCAAGCTGCTCTACATTAGAGGGAGAAACCAGGAGTCCTGTAACACCATGCTCAACATATTCTGGCAAACAGCCAACTCTGGTGGCTACAACGGGCTTGCCAAAGGCGTATGCAGTCATCAGGATTCCACTAGTGGAAGCTGAGACGTAAGGGAGAGCAACCAGAGAAGCCTTCGCGAAAAAGCTAGCAAGTAAGTCGCCGGAAACAAAACCTTCGTGGATTTCAAATTTACTGTTATCCTGGATAATCTGCCGGCAGCGCTTCATGTCTTCACCATGAGCTGCAATCACAATGCGCGCGTAGGGAACCTGGCTAGTGATGATCGGTTGGGCTTGTATAAGATACTCCAGTCCTTTGTGTGGGTGCGCACGCCCAAAGAAAAGAACAGTACCTATCTCTTCAGAATTTCTCCGAGCAGACCACTTGACTGCTGTAGTACGCGGGCCTAGGGGTACATAGGCTATTCGGCGAGATGGAACCTTGTAGAGCTTTTGTAACAATTCAACTTGGCTTGCGCCATTCACGATGACTACATCGGACCCAAAAGCGAGCAGTTTATTAATCGCTATTATAACAAAAGCCGGCAAGTTTTCGTTAACATTCGGTTTTGGAATAATCATTGTGGAGATTACAGGCATATCGCGTAAGAGATTAGCCAGCACAGCGCTCCAAAGATCTCCGGGTCCCATAAGAATATGAGCAAGATCGACACTATCCTCATGCATGATTTGTTTAATCCGTCGCACTACCGAAAATGAATGTGGATCACGAATGCGAGGATAGCGAAACAATCGCACTCTACATGTTTGCGGCAGAAGCTCTAATTCATAAATGCGTTGTTTCAATTGCTCAGGAGTCAAGACGTTGGATGTACTGGCTTTGGCCAGATATAGATTGGTTCGTGCATGAGAGAAGTACAAAGTTACATTAACGCCTATTTCACTGAGTGCATTTGCCAGATCCAGTCCATAATCAACATCATTTGGAACTACAATACCAACATGCATACCTTTCGTCCTCTACGCCTAGTGTGTTTTTGTGCGCAACTCTGGTTTCAAAGTTATCTCAGAATAAACGATCAGCAGTTGCTCGGCAATCGCATCCCAGTCGTACTTAGAAGCAATTAACTGTCTGGCCTCCCTAACAATGCGCTTATACAATTTCCTGTCTGACAGAAGGCGCAAAGTTTTCTCCGCAAACTGCTGGGCATCATCAGCAATCAAGAGGTGATGTCCGTTAACTACATCCAATCCCTCGCAGCCGATCGAAGTGGAAATCACCGGTCGGCCGAAGGCCATTGCCTCAAGGATCTTTAGCCGCGTGCCTCCACCCGCTCTCAAAGGCACAACGGAAATATCACAGTCTTGATAATAGGAGCGGACATCATTCACATAGCCGGTAACAATAACATCTTTATCTTTTGTAAGCTCTTTTATTCCCTGTTTAGGATTTTTACCAACAATGAAAAATTTACTATGTGGTATCTGCTTTTTTATAATAGGAAATATTTCGTGATAAAAATAAAGTGCAGCATCATGGTTAGCTACGTAGTCCATAAACCCAATAAATAAAATATTTTTGGTGCCAGAATTTACTGGTAGCGGCCTATATTTATTAACATCAACTCCATTTTGTATCACTGATACATCTAGTTTTTGATTTTCAGAATTTAAGATTTGCTTGTCTTGAAAGGAGACAGTAATACATTTATCAAAGTTTTCAAGAAACTTAACTTCCCATTTTTTCATCATTGTCCAGTTAATGAAATATCGTATTTTTGTGTAAAGCGCCCTTTCTATTCTAAACATTCTATAAAACTGTATGAACCCAATATTATAGATTGCTATTATTTTTTTTGCGTTATAAGCATTAGGTATAACTTTAATATATGGTGCCATAAATGTATGTTCTATCTGGATAATATCAAAATGATGCCTCGCAACAAGTCTTCTAATTTTTTCTTTCATTTCGTAATCAAAAGCAAATTTACTCTCCAAAGGGTCTCCAGAAACTAAACATTGAATTAATGCATGTAGTTTCGCTAATTTTGAGCGTTCCTTCATCAATACTATTTCAACTTGAGAACAATATTTCTTCAATTCAGGAATGAACTGTTCTTCTTGGAGTGATCTTACAAATGAAACTATTGAAACCTCATACTTATAAGCTATACGTCTTATTAAATTAAAAAGTCTAATCTTGTCTCCATCATCGAGTGGATAAGGAAGATAAGGAGAAATAATTAATATTTTCATCATTTCAAGCCTAAAGACTTTATGTGCAAAGTTGATTCCCTATTGCTTCATTCTGATGATTTCTTTTTAATAATATATCATACGCTAAAAAACTCTTTTTCGATCAATCTTTTCCACACAAGGTTTATTAAAGACTATCTTATAACATCCAACGCAAGGAACGTCTGGCTCTATGATCTCAACAAGATTATACAATTTAAACTCATAACGAAAATTAAAGAACATTTAACAATCGTGGTTTGCTACTTAAAATTTTTACTATTCTTTCTGCGGCTTTTCCATCCCAGTATTTAGGTATTTTTTTTCTTGAATTCTGATTTTTTAATACACTAAGTGCTGTATTAATAATATTATCAGGATTATTTCCAACTACAATATTGGTTCCCTCTTTAACAGTTATAGGTCTTTCAGTATTATTACGAAGAGTTAAACATGGAATTCCTAAAACTGTGGTTTCCTCCTGGATGCCACCAGAATCTGTTAAAACGATTGCTGCATTAGACATTAAACAAAGAAAGTCAAGATAGCCTAATGGCGGGATTGTTAAAACATTTCGATTTGTATTGTTTAATCCCTCCGACAAAAAATTCTCTTCATGATTTACCATTTCTTGGTGCTTGAAATTCCTTATCTGTTTGATAGTTCTAGGATGGGCTGGGAAAATTAGTGGGATTTCTTTGGCAAGTTCGTTCAAGGCGTTCAAAATTCCCATCAAAATTTTTGGATTATCTACATTTGAAGGACGATGAAGAGTTACGACTGCATATTTTTTAATTTTGTTATTTTTTCTCAATCCCAACTTTTCTAAAATATTCGAGTTTTTTGCTATTTCTATATGGCTGAGCAAAGTATCTATCATTACATTTCCTACAAAGAATATCTTGTTCTCCGTTATTCCCTCCTTAATTAAGTTTTGATTAGCGTCCTCGCAGGTAGTGAAAAGATAATCAGATATTTGATCGGTAAGTACTCGATTGATCTCCTCAGGCATAGTTCTATCAAAGCTCCTCAATCCTGCTTCAATATGAGCAATGGGAATACAAAGTTTAGCTGCAACAATGGCACAAGCAATCGTGGAATTGACATCTCCAACGACAATAACTAAATCGGGTTTCTCCTGAAGACATACTCTTTCAAACTCAATCATAATCTTTCCAGTTTGTTCTGAATGTGTTCCAGAGCCAACTCCAAGATAAACATCAGGCTTAGTCAATCTGAGGTCATCAAAAAAAGATTTCGACATTTCATCATCATAGTGCTGACCAGTATGAAGGAGAAGCTGATCAAAGTATTGTGGGTATTTTGACATTTCTTCCATAAGGGGTGCTATCTTCATAAAATTAGGGCGGGCGCCAACTATATGGATGACCTTGGTTAAATTGCTATATTTCTTCATTACTAACTTCAGAACTCATGAAAAAGAGCTTGTTTTGTTAATGCGACATATATTTCACGCATGATTTTTCTCGACAAAGGGGTATTTTGTCTCTATGAAAGTATTGCATTGGATGCAGAAATTCAGAATTAATGAAACTATGTATCTTGACTTCGATAGTACTGCTTCCAATGCGTGATTTAAGAACAATTTTTTATGCCCTATGTCATGAGTTCTGAACTTATTGAAAAATGATAAGCTACCGCCAGTGGGATTTTTTCGTTAATTAAATTTTCCTTCACTCCGCTAACTTAATCCAGCTAGTTAAGTCAGTCTATACTCTACATAGTCAAAAAAGAAATTCCATTTGCTAGTATTATTCTATTTATTCACTGTGACTTTTCAGTTTTTCTATAATAGGGAATTAATTGTTTTAGGACTTTAATTAGCTTTTCGAATTCGGCAG
>Ga0307378_10009414_pt1 | contig 12840 bp, 10 predicted proteins | sample UN1MG_FD_202238 | JGI IMG/M metagenome (GOLD analysis project Ga0307378, IMG submission 202238) | Soil microbial communities from Risofladan, Vaasa, Finland - UN-1 | ecosystem: Environmental > Terrestrial > Soil > Coastal area > Acid sulfate soil | place: Finland: Risofladan, Vaasa | collected...
TATGAATGACGGATGGCGTCAGATCTTCATCGGGAAGATCGGGCCCCCGTAGAGCGCCGCGTCGCCGAGGATCTCTTCGATCCGCAACAACTGGTTGTACTTGGCCATCCGGTCGGTTCGCGAGGCCGAGCCGGTCTTGATCTGGCCGGTTCCCAACGCCACGGCCAGGTCGGCGATGGTCGAATCTTCCGTCTCGCCGCTGCGGTGGCTGATCACGCTGGTGTAGCCGGACCGCCGAGCCAACTCGATTGCCTCGATCGTCTCGGTCAGCGTGCCGATCTGGTTGACCTTGATGAGGATGCTGTTGCAGATCCCTTCCTCGATGCCGCGCTGCAGACGTTTCGTGTTGGTCACGAACAGGTCGTCGCCGACCAACTGGATTTTCCCGCCCAGCTTTTCCGTAAGCAGCTTCCAGCCGTCCCAATCGTCTTCGGCAAGACCGTCCTCGATCGAGCAGATCGGGTACTGGCCGACCCAGGCTGCGTACTGATCGGCCAGAGCGGCCGAATCGATCTTCTTGCCGTCGACCGAGTAGACCTTCTCTTTTTCGTCGAAGAACGCGGACGCGGCCGGGTCCATGGCGATGAAGACCTGTTTGCCCATCTCGTAGCCGGCCTTCTCGGCCGCTTCCATGATCAGGTCCAGCGCCTCCTTGTTGCTCTTGAGGTCCGGGGCGAACCCACCCTCGTCGCCGACGTTGGTGGCCAGCTTCTTCGACTGGAGCACCTTCTTGAGGTTGTGGAAAATCTCGCAGCCGCAACGGATGGCGTCACTGAAAGTGTCCACACCCAGCGGCATGACCATGAACTCCTGGATGTCCACGTCGTTGTCCGCGTGCGAGCCGCCGTTGAGGATGTTCATCATCGGCGCCGGCAGCATTCGGGCGCCGACCCCGCCGAGATAACGGAACAGGGGCAGCCCGCAGTGATCGGCCGCCGCATGGGCCGTGGCCAACGAGATGCCCAAGATGGCGTTGGCGCCGAGGCTCTTCTTGTTCTCCGAGCCGTCGATCTCGATCATCCGCCGGTCCAGCGCCACCTGGTCCAGGCAGTCCATCCCGCACAGCTCGTCGGCCAGCTTGTCGTTGACGTTGGCCACGGCCTGCAAAACCCCCTTGCCGAGGTATTTTTTCTCGTCCCCATCGCGGAGTTCCCATGCCTCGTGGACCCCGGTGCTGGCCCCGCTGGGTACCGCGGCACGCCCAAAAGAACCACCGGCCGTCTCCACGTCGACCTCGATGGTCGGATTGCCTCGGCTGTCGAGGATCTGTCGGGCGCGAATGTCTACAATCGTCGAACTCATGTCTCTCTCGTCTTTCCGTGAAATGGGTCCCAAAATGTGTTTTAGCTGCTTGAGCAGAAATAAACTTGTTCAAGTGGGTGGTACGCCCTGAGGAACGAAGGGCGTGCCACCCTTCGTCCGATTGTAATGGTTCAGTCGGAAATGGAAGAACGTGAAATTAGGGCCTCGCACGCAAACACAGAGTAGTACCGGTGCCTCTTCTCTATTCCGGGATCGGATAAGACGTGTTCTTGCAGGCATTTACGCGAACAGAGAAGAGGCACCGGTACTACCCTGGGAATATCGTTGCTCACGGGGTGCAGCCTTCCATTTCCGACTGAACCAATACACTGGTGGCTTACCCTGCCCGCTCCAGCAGCGGCAGCAGGTACGTTGCTACGTTCATGTAGATGATGATTCCCAGCACGTCGATCAACCCGGCGACGAAAGGGTTGCTCATCAGCGCCGGGTCCCAGCCGAGACGGCGAAACAACAGCGGCAACGACGAGCCCAACAGCGTGCCACAGACGACCACCAGCAGCACGGTGATCGGGATCACCAGCGCGGTCGCCGGCGAGGCCACCGCCAGTGCGCAGAAGTAGCCGAGCACGCCCAGGATCCCGCCGAGCAACAGCCCCAACGCCAACTCGCGGCAGACCACGCGCCACCAATCGGCCAATGTGATGTCGCCGGTGGACAGCGCCGTGATGATCAGCGTGGCCGACTGGTTGCCCGTGTTGCCGCCGGTGGAGATCACCAGTGGAATGAACAGGACCAGCCAGGTGAGTTCGAGCATGTCCTCGTATTCCCCCAACGCCACGGCGGTCAACAAGGCCCCGAACAGCAGGATCGTCAACCAGATGCCCCGTTTCCAGGTAAGCTTCAACAGGCCGATCGTCAGATAACTCTCTTCCAACGGCTCGACGCCGGCGATCCGCTGGGCGTCTTCGGTGGCTTCCTCGCGGACCACGTCGATCACGTCGTCGTGGGTAATGATTCCCAGCAGGTGGTGCTCGTCGTCGACCACCGGAATCGCCAGCAGGTTGTACCGGGCGACCTTGTCGGCGACCTCCTCCCGGTCGTCGGCCACGTTGACCGTGACCAGGTCGCGTTCCATCAGGTCGCCGATCAGCATGTCCGGCTTGCCCATCTTCGAAACCATCTGCCGAAACGAGAGCAGTCCCCGCAGGTGGTCCTCGTGGTCGACGACGTACAGGTAGTAGATCGTCTCCAACTCTTCGGCCTGTTTTCGGATCTTGTTCAGGGCCTGATCGACGGTGAGATCCTCACTGAGCCGGGCGAATTCGGTGGTCATCACCGCACCGGCGGTATCTTCGGCATAGGCGCTGAGCCGTTGGATGTCGCGCCGCTCGTCGGTGGGGATCAGCGGCATCAACTCCCCGACGATCCACGGCCGGACCTCGGCCAGCAGGTCCACGCGGTCGTCCGGCGGCAGGTGGCCGATGAAGGCGGCAATCTCCTCCCGATCGAGCGTTTCGATGATCTCGATCTGCTGGACCTGTTCGAAGAACCCGAAGATCTGCACCCTCAGCGGGATCTCCGCGTGCCGCAAGACCCCCCACGCTTCCTTGGCCGTCAGCCCCTCCATGAACTCGGCCGTCCGCGCCGGGTACAGCTCGGTGCAGAATCCGGCCAGCCCGGCCGAATCGTTCTCGGCCAGCATCTCGCGCAGCTCGGGCAGATAGAGCGTGTTGACCATGGGAGGCCTCTATCCGACAAGGGTGGCACGCCCTGAGGAACGAAGGGCGTGGTTGGCCGGCTCACCACGCCCTTCGTTCCTCAGGGCGTGCCACCCAATGGAACAAGTTTTTCTCGCACGCCCGCAAAGGCATTATCCGAGTATCCCGCGAACGGCCCGGCCTGTCAAAGCCTGCTACTGCCCGAACGACCACGGATCGGCCGGTTCGGCGCAGGTCGAGTGGGGATCGAAGAACCCGGGCAACAAATCGGGTTGGGCGGCGAAGTTCAAGTGCAACCGGCTGCCCACCGCCCGAGAACTCTCGACCAGCTCGTACCGATGGTCTGCCTCGGCCACACAACCGTTGAGCGTGCCGGCCGGCTCCAGACGCCAACTCGAATTACGATATCCCCGCAGCCGCGCACCCCGGGGGGCGAGCCAGGTCGTCCGGTCGAGAGTCACTTCGACCGGCGTCAGGGGTTGGGCAGACTGGTCGAGTCGGGCGACCGCGGGAAAGACGCCCACCATTCTCCAGCACTCGCCCGGCGCGACCTCGATCTGCTGGCAGAGATAGGCCAGGCCACCTCCTTCGGCATAAATCCGGCCCCCATTGCGCAAATGGTCTCGCAAGGCCAGTTTCATGCAATCGTTCCGCGACAGGTCGGCGGCGAAGCGTTCAGGATGGCCGCACCCGAGATACACGATGTCGGCCTCCGCCGGCAATCGTTCATCCCGTAGCGGCGAAAAGTCGACGAAGGTTACCCCGCGTGATTCCAGCAGATCCAGCGCGTCGCGGAAATAGCAGTTGAACGCCTCGTCGAAAGCCAGGCCGATGACCAGCCGAGACGGAGCCGACGGCAAGGTGAACAGCCGCGGTGGGACCGAAGCCAATTCCCGCCTCAGGGCCAATTGGAGCACGCGATTGGGTTGCGAGTGTTCCAGAAAACGGGAACCGAGACACTGACACCACTCTCGTGACGGGGAGCTTCCTTCACGGGAAGCGTCGATTTCGGACCGCAGCGGAGACAACTCCTCCAACCCGCCCAACACGGGAACTCCCCAACGGGACTCCACAAGGGCGGAAACCCGGGCCAAGTGCCGGCTGTCTCGGACCCGGTCCAACAAGACCCCGTCGAGGGGATCCGGCCGGTCGGGCAGTTCTTGCTGGTCGATCCGGGAAACGTCCAGGACTACCAGGGTCGGCAGATCGAGCCAGCTGCAGAGCGTCTCCAGGCTTCCACCGGCCTGGGGGCGATCGGGGCAAGCCGACGCGAATCGACCTTGCACGATCGCCAGATCGCAGCTCTCCGCGCCGTGGATGAAGATCTCGCGGCAGATCTCCGCCGACATCAACCAACTGTCCAGGTGGCGCGGCTGCAATCCGCTGGCGGCGGCCACCCCGTGACATTTGTGAAAACAGGGCTGGGAAAGAAAACTCTGGACCTGGAGACCCTCGCTACGGAAAGCCTCCATCAAAGCCCAGCAGATCGCTCGGCAACCAACATCCGGCTGAACCATTCCTACGGCAAGACGCGGCAGCGGCAACATGCGTACCTGTCGGGATTAGACGTACGTCTTCTGCCGGTCTTCCCCAGTGGAGAGAGTCACCCACCGGTTTGAATCGGTCCTACCAAACCCTCCAAAACGAAATTCCACCGGCGCCAAGATTCTTAGGCAATTCTTGGCACCGGGCTTGGCAGAGTCAAGGGAACGTCTACGAACTCTTCAGCACCACGAACCGATTGCCCTGCTGCGTGCGGATCAACAGCATGATGCCTTCTTGCAGCGATTCCTTCTTCACGGCGGCCTCGAATTCGGCGATCGACTTGACCGGGGTCTTTCCCACCCGCAGGATCAGGTCTCCCGCGCGAACTCCGACCTCGGCGGCAAGTCCGTCGGCCTTTACTTCAGTGACCAGGACCCCGGAAAGCTCCTCGTAGCCGAGGTGTTTGGCCAATTCGTCGGTCATTTCGCCGACTTCCAGTCCCAGTTCCGGATTCTGGTAGGTGGACGGGGCCCTGCTCTCGCGTTGGGCGACGCCGAAATCCTCGGGCAGGGGCTTCACCTCCACCTGGAGGGTGGTGCGTTTCCCGTCGCGGATGATGTCGGCCTGCTGCTTGGAACCGGCCGAGGAGCGCTCGACGATTTCCTGGAGTTCGCGAGGGCTGTTGACGTCGCGCCCGGCAAAGGCCAGGATCACGTCGCCTGCCTGAAATCCAGCCTTGGCAGCGGGCGTGTCGCGAAAGACCTCGGACACCAAGACCCCGCGGTTGGGTTCGACGCCCAGCTTCCGTGCGATTTCGTTGCTGATTTGTTCAATGCCCACACCCAAATAGGCCCGCTGGACACTGCCGCGTTGGATCAGTTGGTCGGTGACCCACTTGGCCACGTTGCTGGGGATGGCGAATCCGACGCCCTGGTATCCCCCGCTGTTGGAGGCAATGGCCGTGTTGATTCCGACCACTTCGCCGTCGAGATTCACCAGCGGTCCCCCAGAGTTGCCGGGATTGATGGCGGCGTCGGTCTGGAGGAAGTTGGTCCTTTTGCCCGCCTGCAACGCGCGTCCCTTGCCGCTGATAATGCCCGCACTGACGGTTCCATCCAGCTCGAACGGGTTGCCGACCGCGATCACCCAGTCGCCGATTTCGAGTTGATCGGAGTCGCCCAGTCGTGCGGCGGGCAGGGGTTCGCCGGCGTCGATCCGCAGCACGGCCAGATCGGTCTGCTCGTCGGTCTTGATGTCGGCGGCCTTGAACTGCCGGCCGTCGGAGAATTCGACGAGGACTTCGTCGGCGCCCTCGACCACGTGGTTGTTCGTGAGAATAATCCCTTGGCGGTCGATGACGACGCCGGAGCCGACACCTTGACGGCGCGGAATGCTATGCGGAAAGTTGAACCTGGGCAGGTCGCGATCATTGAAGAAATCCTCGAAGGGCGTGCCTTCGAAGGGATTTCCGTCGGGCCCTTGCGGCCCGGGGGTGTCGATGCGCCGTGGCTTGGTGGTGGTTTTGATCTTCACGACGGTGGGCATCACCTTCTCGGCGGCCGAGCGAAACGCCCGCGAGAGGCTCTTGGCCTGAGCGATGGCCTGCGAATCGTCGGTCACAGCGCGGTTCTGCCCGACGGCGCCCTGCCAAATCACGCCGCCGATACCCACGGCAGCCAGGAGAGTCCAGACGAGTAACCACCGACCGGTACGAACGTTACCTTTTTTCATGCTTCGAATCTCCTTTTCCCTTTCCAGACGTTCCAATTGGCTCAGTGAAGGTTGGTTGGTTCCATATATATCTAGTTTCCACCGAGGGAATTTTCCCGTGAAAACGACGGTCGGGCAAGGGGAGTTTTCCCACCCGACTGTTGCTGCCCGAGAGTGCCCGTGCGTTAAGGATTGACAAAACCCCTCTCGGACGTTAATGTTAGGTCGATCCCCCCACCAACCTGTTGGCACCTTTCCCCACTGCTGCGTGTCCATGAATTCTTTCACCGATTCGAGTTCTGGCCTTTCGCAGCGTTTGGAGGGCTGTGAGCAGCGGATCGACTACACCTTTGAGAACAAGGATCTCTTGGTGGCGGCACTGACGCACGCTTCCGGGGCCGAACACCGTTTGACGTCGAACGAGCGGCTGGAATTCCTCGGCGATGCCATTCTCGGAGCGGTGGTCTGCGAACTCCTTTTTCACCGGTATCCCGACTATCTCGAGGGCGATCTGACCAAGCTCAAATCGATCGTGGTCAGCCGCCAGACCTGTGCGAAGGTCAGCGATGCCCTGGGAATGGAGGAGTTACTCATCTTAGGGAAGGGTATGACAACCCACCCGAGTGTGCCGCCCTCGCTCTTGGCCGACGTGTTCGAGGCGCTGATCGCCGCGATATACCTCGACGGAGGGGACGCTCCCGCCCGGCGGTTCATCGAAAAACACATTGGCCCGGAAGTCGCCTTGGCCGCCGGGGGAGAATTGGGCAGCAACTACAAGTCGCTGCTTCAGCAATTGGCCCAACGCGAATACGGCACGACGCCCAACTACCAGTTGCTCGACGAAAAAGGGCCCGACCACAGCAAGTGCTTCAAGATTGCCGCCCAGATCGGCAACAGCCGATATCAGCCGGCATGGGGACGGAACAAGAAGGAAGCGGAACAACGGGCCGCCCGAAACGCGCTGAGTGAGCTGGAAGGGCAAGCCGCGCCTTACTCCTCTGATTGATCCCATGCCTCGTGCGGTAGTTCTCTTCTCCGGTGGTTTGGACAGCATGCTGTCGGTGCGCATCCTGCAACGGCAGGGACTCGAGGTCGATGCGCTGAACGTCCGCACGATCTTCAGTTGCTGCCGGACTTCGGCCGCACAAGCCGCCGTGGCGCTGGGTGCAAGGCTGACCGTGACCCACGTCGGTGACGATTACCTGACGGTGATCCGCCACCCGCAGCACGGATACGGCAAAGGCGTCAACCCGTGCGTCGACTGCCGCATCTACATGTGCCGGATGGCCAAACAGTTCATGGAGGAGGTGGGGGCCTGTGTCGTGGCCACCGGTGAAATCGCCGGACAACGGCCGATGAGTCAAAAGAAGTATCAGTTGGAGTTGATCGCCCGCCGATCCGGCCTGGAGGACCGGTTGCTCCGCCCGCTGTCGGCCAAGCTGTTGCCGCCTACCGCCGTGGAACGCAAAGGAATCGTCGATCGGCAAAGGTTCTACGATTTCCGCGGCCGCGGCAGACGGAGGTTGATCGAACTGGCGCGGGAATTGGGCATCCGTGAAATACCTTCCCCATCGACCGGCTGTGCGTTGACCGAACGTTCGTTCGCCCCCCGGGTCCGCGACCTGATCGAGTTCCATCCCCAGGCATCGCGGTGGGATTTCGAACTGTTGAACCTCGGGCGGCACGTGCGGCTGGATCGGCACACGAAGATCGTGCTCGGCCGCAACGCGGAAGAGAACGCGATGCTGCGGCTGCTCGCCGCGCGGGAGGACAAACCGGAGGCGGCTTTGCTGATGCCGGAAGACTTCCTCGGCCCGGATGCGTTGGTCGTCGGGCGCAACGACGAGTCGGCGATCGAGTTCGCCGGAGCCTTGATGCTGCGATACACCCGGCAAAACGCGCCCCTGGAGGCCCGGGTCCGGGTCGCCGAAACGGGCGGTCAACGGGTGATTTCCATTCGGGCCGACGAAACCGTCCGGATGTCGAGGCCCCTGTAAAGCCGCGACCGGCGGTCGCGCCCACAAAGCCGCGACCGGCGGTCGCGCCGACAAAGCGCCCACAAAGCCGCAACCGGCGGTCAAGAATGGCACGATCTGCGGTCAACCGTGGCGCGACCGACGGTCGTGGCTTTGTGGATTCCCACCGGAAGTGGGGCTTCGGGGCAAGAAAATAGAAACGCCCGGTCAGCCGTGCCGGGCGTCTCTTTCTCGTCGATGCAGTTGGGGAGAAGAAGCCGGAAGCTTCATCGGCCATGACGGCCGACAGCCTATGCCTACTTCTTCTTCTTGGTAGCCTTCTTCTTGGCGGCCTTCTTCTTCTTGGCCACCTTCTTCTTGGCCGCCTTCTTCTTGGCTACCTTCTTCGTCGCCTTCTTCTTGGCGACCTTCTTCTTCGAGGCCTTCTTCTTGGTCTTCTTCTTGGCCACCGTACGTCCTCCTAACTAACGACTTGGGCGAACTCCTCGTCGGCGGTCGGGCTGGGGCCGAAAGACGACGGGCACATCGCCACAGAAACAAGACAACGAACTCGCGGACATCCTGTCACCAGTGCAGAGGCACTGAAAGAAGTCGCCGTTCGTTTCCATCCTCCTTGTGAAACCCCTTGCTTCGCTAAGGAACTTCAACGCTGCAGAGCCTTTCAGCACCGCAACTTCCCATGATCGTACCGGTTTTCGAAATCTTTGCAAGTACAATTTGCCCGTTTGCGCCAAAAATTCTTCTCCGCTCACGCCTCCGCCCCATACGATTCGAAGGGATCGATGCACTGTGAGAAGGTTGTTCGACACGACGTTCGGATGACGCGGCTCGCACGAAGATGAATTGTTTCTTTCCGAGATCGCAGTGACCGTCGCGCGCTGCACAACCGACACAACAACTGCAACCGATCGCGCGTCGCAAACGTGTTTCCGCGCAGTCGAACGCCGTTCCCGTGACGGCACCACGGCAAGTCGTCGAATCGAATATCGAACGAGTCGTTCGCCTCGGTTTCCCGGCAGTCCACGCCGTGAGATCCGGTGCCATCACGGCGGAGTGTGTTGTCATAACATATTTGCACACAATGCTTTGCGCACAGAGTCTTATTGCCGGCGTCGAACCTTGCAGAGTCTACCGTCGCGTTGCTGATCATTGCACCCACAAGGGATTTCGCCGCGCGGCCGCACTTCCATGTCGTGTCGAAGGTGCGGTTTCCGCCACTCTCCAACGCTTGAAATTCTCTTGCAGATACGCACTCGTTCCCACCGCGATTCGTCCAAGAGATTCGGTGCGAGACGCTTCGATTCGAAGGCGAATGAGTGACGCCGAAACTGCTTCGCCACGACTCTTGCCTCGTTGTCGTTCGGTTGTGCAACGGCCCGACGCGCGACGACTTTTCCTTGGTGGCCAATCGAAAAAAAATTTTCCAACCGCGACTTTTTTTTCCAAGAATTCGCGCCGAAGAACGCCGGATGCGACGGTCCTTGGAAGAAGATGCGCCGACCTAGAACACGAACGTGAAAGCCGAAGACCCGTTTTCTCACCCGCTCACACAAGACGACGGGCACCGTTTCGACTTTCCGAAGCCGACTCGCATCGCTTCCCGGTCACGGTTGACGGCCGGCCGCCCAAAGACTGCCGCGGCGGATCAATTCGGCCACGCCGGGCAGTTGAATCGCCTTGACGTCGTGACCCAAAGGCGTGTGGAAGACGCGACCCTTGCCGTAATCCAACACGAAGGCCATCGGATGGTCCTTTCCGGTGATTTTCGACCGCGCCGTGGCCAATACTTCGACCGGCTTCTCTCCGATCAGGCAGATGTAGAGTTCGTCATCGGCCTGAAAGTCGTCCATTCCGCGCGTGATCGGGTGTTGGTCGTTGACGATCTTCACGGTAAACGGTCCGCGCCGGTCGTGCCCGGTCTTGCGATCCCAGACCTGTCCGACCAGGTTTTCGTACTCCGGCCAGTCCTCGAAAGCCCCGCAAGCGAAATGAAACGCCACCAAACCCTTGCCCTGTTTGACAAACTTCACCAGATTCTCTTTCGCTTGGGCGGCGTTGGCCAGCGGCTTGTAGTTCTTGAAGTGCAAGAACAGCAGATCGTAGTCGAAGACTTCGCGCGAGGCGAGGAAATCGACGTCCTCGACGATCCGCACTTCGAACCGCTTGTCCTGCTGGAGCACGTCGCGCAACGCCGGCGCGGTCGTCTTCCAGTTGTGAGCCCCGTGATCGACTCCCGTGATCAGCAAGACGCGGATCGATTGGGTGTCCTTTACTTCGTTCGGCTGCGAAGCGAGCAATGACGCGGCGGTGGCGAGCGTTACAAGGAGTGTGTTCATGGCAATTCCGGAGGTTGGGGGGGAAAAATCGCAAAAGCGCCGTTTGGGTTTCGGTGCGAAGCCGCAAGCGGCTCTATCCGTATATTATATCAACCCGCGAAGGAACTCGACGCTGTCGCGGATATTCTCGTCCGACCCGTAGCATTCGATCGAGACGGCCCCGCTCCAGTCGGTCTCTTTGAGGAATTCGATGCATTTTTTGATGTTCTCGGCGTTCACGCCGCCGCCGATGGGCACTTCGCTGGTGGCGATGCCCGTCTCTTCGCCCCGAACCGCCGCGGCCAGGCCCTCGCTGACGTCCTTGATATGGGCGTGGGAGAGGTACTTTCGGAACCGCTTGAGATACTCCAGCGGATCGAGCCCGGCGATGAACGAGTTGCCCGTGTCCATGTTGAACCGCAGGTACTGCGAGTCGAAGTAATCGAACAACCGCTGCATGAAATCCCCGTCGGTGGTGTAGGGTCCGTGGGGTTCGACGTTGATGATCACGCCGTAATCCTCGGCCCAGGGCAGGCACTGGCGGTAATTGTCGCAGGTGATGCGGAAGACCTCCTCCCGGTCGAAACCCTTGATCTCGAAGGCCCCGTCGACCGTATCGACCATCGGGCAATCCAATTCGGCGGCGAAGCGGATCGATTGCTGCACGTACTGCACGCCGAAGGCCGATCCGTCGGGTCCCATCAAGGGATAAGAACCGTCGATCTGGGAGACTTTCAGCCCGTTCTCCTCCAGGTATTTCCGCAGCGCCCGGGGGTTCGACTGCAGGGAGATGCCCGGATCGTACCCCATCGCCTGGATGAAGTTCTGCCCGTGGATCACGGCGAACTCGATATGTTCCAGGCCGTATTTCACCGCGGCTTCGCAAGCGGTCTCGAAGCTGCCGCTCAAGGGGCGCCAATTGTCGGTGTGCATGCCCAATTCGATCATTTTCGGTCCCTCCGAGGTTTGCAGGTGGTAGTTCGCTGTGGATGCGCCCAGAATAAACCGGCCGTATCGCGGATACAAGCCCCTGGAAAACGCGCGGGAGTTGCACTACCATCCAAGATCGGCGAGGGTGGCACGCCCTGAGGAACGAAGGGCGTGGTCGGCCGGTTCACCACGCCCTTCGTTCCTCAGGGCGTGCCACCCGACTCGACAAGCAATTCCTGCGCGATTCTCTGGAGCCGGTCGGCCAAACGAAGGGAACCCTCACGTGCCCGATTTCGAGAACTTCAGGAAGGCCGTGCTCTGCCGGGGCGAGCCGAAACGCGTGCCGCAGTTCGACGGGACCGTGGCCGAAGACATCAAGTCCCGCCTGCTGGGCAAGCCGATGGCCACGCTCGAAGACGAAGTCGAGTTCTGCATGAAGGCCGGTTACGACTTCGTGCCGCTGACGCTCGGCTTCCGGCAGACGATCCGCGGTGAAAAGTTGGGCATCATGGGCACGAAACATCTCCACAGCACCGTGCTTAGACCGGTCGAGGCCCAGTACAACCCCTTCCAGAAGGGAAAGAATACCCGCATGTGGGCAGAAGAAGGCCGGGGATTGATTCACGACGACGCCTCCTTCGACAACTTCGACTGGCCCGATCCCGACACGGCCTACAGCTACGATACGGTCGAGAAACTCGGCCGGCTGCTCCCCCCGGAGGCGAAACTGGTGATCAACGCCGGCTACATCTTCATGGCCCCCTGGATGCTGATGGGCCTCGAACGCTTCTGCATCGCCACGGCCGAAGGCGATCCGCTGGTCGAAAAGGTCATCGAGCGTGTCGGGCGCACTCAGCAACGGGTGGTCGAAAACGTCCTGCAATACGACTGCATCGGCGCCATCCGCATGCCCGACGACTTGGGCCACACCGGCGGGACCATCGTCGCGCCGAGATTCCTGCGCCGACACATCTTCCCTTGGCACAAGCGGATCGGCGAACCGGTTCGGGCCAAGGGGTTGCCGTACCTGTACCACTCCGACGGGCGGCTCTACGACGTGATCGACGACCTGATCGAGTGCGGCTTTCACGCGTTGCACCCCTGCGAGCCGTCGAGCATGGACATCGCCGAGTTGAAGCGTCGCTACGGCGGCCGGCTTTGCCTGTGCGGCAACATCGACCTGGACACGACCCTCACTCGCGGCACTCCGGAGCAGGTAGAAGAGGAAGTGAAGCTCCGCATCCGCACGATCGCGCCCGGCGGCGGCTACTGTTGCGGATCGTCGAATTCGGTGCCCGAATACGTCCCCTACGAAGACTACCTGGCCATGATCCGCGCGGTCCGGAAGTACGGAGAATACCCGATCGATTCGACCTGAGGGCCTAAGACAACCGAGGGTCACGTAACGAAAGCTCCCCATGCCCGACTTCGCCAATCTCCGCA
>Ga0307378_10009416_pt1 | contig 12839 bp, 11 predicted proteins | sample UN1MG_FD_202238 | JGI IMG/M metagenome (GOLD analysis project Ga0307378, IMG submission 202238) | Soil microbial communities from Risofladan, Vaasa, Finland - UN-1 | ecosystem: Environmental > Terrestrial > Soil > Coastal area > Acid sulfate soil | place: Finland: Risofladan, Vaasa | collected...
TCCTTAAAACCTTCGCTCCCCGAATCTTTCGCCCTTTAAGTTCGAGCAATGCCTTATTTGCCTCTTCCAATGTGAATTCCTCAACTTCGGGTTTGATGGGAATTGTGGCCGCAAGTTCTAAAAATTCTCTGATATCTCTCCTTTCCACATTAGCGACACTCTTTATTTCTTTTTCAAGCCAGAGATGAGTAGGGTAATTCAATCGTACAAGATATTCCTTGTCCACATCTTCCTTCCGAATTGCATTGATAACCAACCTTCCCCCAGCCACTAAATTCTTTAAAGCTTCAACTATTGGCTTCCAGACTGGTGTGGTATCAATTATGCAATCCAGTTTTTCAGGTGATTCTTCGTCAGTATCACCTGCCCACACAGCTCCAAGCTCTTGAGCAAACTCCCTTTCCTTTTCGCTTCTGGCAAAGACAAACACCTTTGATTGTGGATATTTGTGTCCTGCCATCTTAAGCACAAGGTGAGCCGAAGCACCAAATCCGGTGAGCCCCAGGTTTTGTCCATCTTTGATGCCAGTTAACCTTAGAGAGCGATAGCCAATCGCACCAGCACATAAAAGGGGAGCGGCTTCAGAATCAGAAAATACATCAGGAATTTTATACGCAAAATCCTCTATTACTTTCGTATATTCTGCATATCCTCCATTAGCATCCCTGCCGGTTGCCCTGAAATTTACACACAAATTCTCATTACCTTCCAGACAGAACCTGCATCCTTGGCACGCTGAATAAATCCAGCCGATTCCTACCCTGTCTCCAATGTTAAACTTACCTGCGTTGCTACCTGTCTTTACCACTCTTCCGACAATTTCATGGCCCAAAATAATCGGAAACTTCGGTGGAGAAGTTCTTCCCTCAATTTCATCTAATTCGGTATGGCAGACCCCACAGGCTGAAACTTTCACTAAAATTTCCTTTTCTCCTGGAACAGGATCCGGCACATCTGACATCTCCAGAGGATTCTTATTTTCTTCAATATTACAGATCTCATTCAATACCATTGCCTTCATTTCATTCTATCCTCCTCTTTAAGAAAACGTACTTTTACACAGGCTATAGAAGGCCATGACGCTCATGGGATAGGTACCCAGAATTTTTATCTGGCTGGTGAGCCTTGTCTACTTTTTGTATACACGAAAGAAGCTTACATGGACTTAGAAGGATCGCTCTTGAGCGCTATTTCCTTAGCGCAGAGTGCAGCACCCAGAGCTCCCACTATTTGAGGCTCCTCAGGGATGTTTATCTGCATCCCAAAAAACCCTTTGAGGGTCTCTGCTATTCCCTGGTTCTTCGCTACACCGCCACAAAATGTAATCTCCTCCCTCACCCTCAATCTCTTAGTCATACTAAAAATTCGTCGAGAAATAGCTTCATGGAGTCCCCTAATAATCTCTCCCTTTTTATATCCTTCTGCAATCAAGGAAATCACCTCTGACTCAGCAAAGACAGTGCACATGCTGCTGATAGACACACCTTTTTTCGCCTCTAAAGACCTTCTCCCCATATCCAGCAAGTCGGTCTCCAAGGCAGCGGCCATTACCTCTAAAAACCTGCCAGTGCCTGCTGCACACTTATCGTTCATCATAAAATCAGCAATTCCTCCCCGGTCATTGAGGGTAATGACTTTACTGTCCTGACCGCCGATGTCGATAACCGTTCGGGTCCCTGGAAATAAAAAATATGCACCCTTGGCATGGCATGTTATCTCAGTCACCTGTTTGGTTGCAAAGGGTACCCTAATCCGCCCATACCCTGTGGCAACAACTACGGAAACGGCCTTCTCATCCAAACCCGCCTTGGTTAAGACCTCTTCCATGCATCTCTGGGCAGCCCTCTGTGGGTGAGCTCCGGTATTCATAATGGAGTAAGTCAAAACTCCATCCTCTCCGAGGAGAAGGGCCTCTGAAGATAAGGACCCAATATCAATGCCTGCGTAAATTCCTCCAGCCATAATTTATTCCATAAAAAAAATCTCTACCAGGAGATAGGTAAAGATCCAATCTGAAATATATTTTTCATTAACACCCTGCTCGTTTTTCTTCAAATCGCTCAGTATCTTTTTAAAGATCAACACTTCACGTATACCGGATAGGCAATATCGCACGCTTTGCATAACTCATATACTCGAGAGCTTTGCATAACTCATATTTCCTTAAAGAGGATGGGCTTTTCTTCAGTTCCAAGGCTCCCGGGCTGGTCTTTTCAGCAACTTATCTGCGGGGGAGTTTTGCCCCCTCCGCATTGCCCCGATAAATCGGGGCCTGCGGTTTCCCCCACTGATAAGTTGCGAAAAGACAGTGCCCTTACACCAGTCACCTCAGAAAAGTCCACCCTCTTCATTGGGGTGACAAAAATTGTCAGGTTTTGTAAGGATTTCATATAACACTTTCTTGTGCTAAGAGAAAGAAAGAATCGTTAAAACTGATATCACCCTTTATTTTTGACTTTTCTCATCTATTTCGATATTAAAAACCTAATATGTAGGCCATTAATGAACACACACCATGAGTAAATCCTTTCCAGATTATTCCACCTTAGTACACATGGCATACAATAGGAAGGATGAGAACATCCCTGAGCCATATCTTACAAAACGTGAGTTTTTGAAGTTTTGTGGAACGAGTCTCTGTGTTCTTTGTGCCGCTCAGCTCTTTGGTTTTCCAGATACCCTACGGGCACAAATGGCTGTAAAGGGCCTTATTAAGACAAAGCTCTCCCCCTATTTCACTTCTCTGGATGGAGGAGAGATTCAGTGTGAGCTGTGCCCCAGACAGTGCCGTGTTGCCGAGGGTAAAAGAGGCTTTTGTAGAGTTCGGGAGAATCGGGAAGGAAAATATTACAGCCTGGTTTATGGAAATCCCTGCGTCATTCATTTAGACCCTATTGAAAAGGAATCCTTTTTTCATGTCCTTCCTGGGACCGCTTCTTTAACGCTCTCAACGGCGGGATGCAATTTCCAATGTAAGTTTTGCGAGAATTGGGAAATATCCCAAGCCAGCCCAGAGGACTTATATAGCTACGAGATTCCACCTAAGATTGTGGTAAAGAAGGCGAAAGAGATGGGGGCACATTCGATTGCCTACACCTATGCAGAACCCACCATCTTTTATGAATATATGTTAGACGTTGCCTCCTTTGCAAAGAAGGCTGGTCTTTTGAATGTCATTCACTCAAATGGTTTCATAAATCCGTCTCCACTCAGAAATTTATGCACGGTGTTAGACGCGGCCCAAATTGATCTGAAAGGGTTTACTGAAGACTTTTATCATGAACTGTCCAGTGGAGAACTGGCCCCAGTGCTCGATACCTTAAAGACACTGAAGCAGGAAAAAATCCACGTAGAGATCACAAACCTCATAATCCCTACAAAGAATGATGATAGGTCGACTCTACGAGAAATGTGCCTATGGGTGAAGAGAGAATTGGGCGCGGATACTCCGATACATTTCTCTCGTTTCTATCCCTTGCACAAACTTAAAAAACTCCCATCAACGCCTATTTCCACGCTCGAGAAAGCCCGGGCACTGGCTTTTTCTTCTGGTCTTGAATATGTCTACGTCGGGAAGGTACCGGGTCACGAGGGTTGGAATACCTTCTGCCCCACATGCAAGAAAATGATAATCCAACGGACTGGTTACATGATCGGGCAGATACATATAAAAGAAGGGAAGTGTAAATATTGTGGAAGGCCCATTCCCGGCATTTGGGCCTAATTGCATAAGCTTTAAAAATAGTGCCAATAGGACGACAGAAACACATTCTATAGAAGAAGGCGAGACCGTATAAGGAATTCACCCCGATCACCGTTTAAAGAAAGAATAAAATCTCTTGAGCGCCACAGACTTAGGGTCAAGGTTTGTTAAACCAAAATTTTCAGCCCACTCCATTGCTTCCAAGAATTCCTGCACAGTGATTCCACGGGCTATCTTTGGGTAGTCAAAGGCCTTGTAATCCACATGGTATTGAGCCATGATGTTTACATAGGTGGATTTAGGGAGGGCCTTGGCCACCCATCTGAGTAATTTCTCTGTCCCTGCCACCCGGTTGGGCATGACTAAGTGCCGAATGATCAAACCGCGAGTAGCAATTCCTCGCTTATTAACCTTTAGTTCTCCGACCTGCCTGTTCATTTCGATGATTGCTCTTTTAGTCACTTCAGGGTAGTTTGAAGCCCCTGATGAATATTTCTCAGCCTGATCAGCATCCATGTATTTCATATCTGGCATATAAATATCCACAACACCGTCTAAGATCTTCAGTATCTCTAATCGCTCATACCCGCTTGTATTGTAAACCAAGGGAAGGCGCAGTCCTTTCTTTAAGGCAATCCGAGTTGCATTAAGGATGTTGGGCATGACATGGGTAGGCGTAACTAAGTTGATGTTATGACAGCCAATTTTCTGGAGGTGGATCATCATGTTCGCAAGGTCTTCATCCGTAAGTTCCTTACCTTTTCCCTCATGGGAGATAGGCCAGTTCTGGCAAAAGATACAGCGGAGATTACAATTTGAGAAGAAGATGGTGCCAGATCCATTTTTACCTACCAATGATACCTCTTCGCCAAAATGAGGTTGAGCGCTGAAAATCACGGGTCTGTATGGGCCCCGACAGAATCCTTTTTCACCTTTCTTACGATTCACCCCACAACGCCGTGGGCAAAGCTGACAATCCTCCAAAATAGCGTAGGCCTGCTCGATCCTCTGAGCCAATTTACCCTCATTTTCCAATTTCTCATAGGCTGGATGCCAGGCCTTTCCCTTTTCTTCTCTGGCGTTAAGGGAGACAGGAGATAAGAGCAATGAGCCGCCCAAAATAAGGGAGTCTTTTATAAAATCCCGGCGCGTGATCTCCATGCCAGTTACTCCATTACCTCAAAGGCTAAAGGCTTTTTTATTATGCATAGAAGAATCAGGGTCAAACCCTGTAATCAAGATAGGATCTTTCCGTTGTCTGGTGCCGGGAGGAATATTCGATGTCGTTTAAAGTGATCAGATCATCCGACAGGCTATTACTGTTGTTCCAATTTCTTGCTCTTTTCTTCAGGGAATGAAATACTAATTGTGCCAGGTTTAATTCCCTCTACTTTCGCTTTCCCCTGAGAATCTATACTGCCTTTTCTTACCTTACCACCTGGCAGCATAACCTTAAATTTTTCAGATGGAATTTTCTTAACAACTTCATCCTTCAACTCAATTTCTATCCAATCCTTCATAGGAGCTACGGGCGGCATCTGCTGTAAAGGCTCCTCTGGTCGCATGATCTGCTCAGGAGCTGCTGGCGCATCTGCATGAAATACCCCTTATATTGCTTGTGCTGTGGACTAACTATGTTAGCCGTGCCTTTTTCATCGCCAGTACTTTTTGAAAAGTTGCTTTCTTTAAGCATAGTGGGATTGCCATCCATCTTAACTTTTTTTGAGCCTTCTTTAGTGTCCGAGCCCATTGCAGTGTTTGGATACGGTACAGGGACAGGACCAGCAGGATCAGAAGGCGTTTTACATTCATCAGGAAACGCGCCCGTCACCTTTCCGCTATCCTTATGAGCGCCTGATATTTTATTTTGTGTGGGATTAAAATCTTGTGCAAAAACCATTGTGCTTATCATGCTAGCTATAGCAAAAGCTATAATAAATACCATATTCTTTCCCATTTTATAATCTCCTATAATGAGAAATGGTGTTTTATTATTCAGCAAAGATAGCATCAATTAAGAATTATTTTAAAAGGCTACACCTTTATGGGCTATAAGTATAGGCTAGAATGATATAAAGGTCAAGAGATGTAACCGATGCATAGGTAAGGCAATATTCTACCTGCGTGCAATTTACCAAGAAGTCCTCATCAGGGTTTTTCTGGCAGATGAGTCTTTCTGAGGCGGTCGGTCAAGAGTTGAATCACATTGCGGGAGAAGGCAGTGTTGACCTGAAGAAGTTCTTCAAAAACATCAGGCATAATGACAATGAGGACCGAATCTGTGTTAGCTATAGCTGTTGCGGTTCGACTTTCGTTCAGAAGATAGGCCATTTCACCAAATATCTCTCCCTCCTCAAGGATAGCCAATTTATGCTCGATTCCATCGTTTGTACGGGAAATGCCAATACTTCCGCTATAAATAAAGTATATATCTGTGCCTCTATCTCCTTCTCGAAAAATGGTTTCTCCGGACTTATAACGTCTTGCATATTTTTCAAAAATACGTTTCGGGTGCCTGAACAGAAATTTCTCAATCTTTTTTCCTTTGACATCCTGCTTTAATCGGAAAAAATACATACGTTCAAGCACAAGGACGTCTATTTTGTCGGAAACAAACACATACTCAGCAAAGAAAAAGAAAAGCACAAAACAAAAATGGACCCAGAGTACCATCAGTATCAAGGATCCAAGGACACCATAGATGACATTGAACGGTGTGACACTAAAGAACCTGAAAAACAACATTTGAAGAAGGATAATTGCGAGCGCACACCATAACGCCCCTATCAGGCTTGAGATAGTTGTCGGCTTCTTGACCGGCACAAACCGGTACGTCAAAAAAATTACAAGAAATGCGATTAGAAAAGAAAGGAAGCGTCTTATAACTGGAAGGAAGGATTGCAAAAAAGTCTGGCCGATCAGGTTATCTGCCAGGAAAAATTGGAAAAAATTAAAACCGACGCTAATAAACGTTACCAGCACAGATAGTAATAATAGGATAGAGAGTATAAGAAATGAGAAGATTTTCATCGCAATTGGAGTACTGATCATTTCTGTAGGGAATGCAATTCTTAAGCCCCGATGGATCGAGGTTAAAATCCAGCGACCGGCCCATAGCAAGTTGAGCAAACCAAAGACCCCTATCGCAGTGGTCTTCACATTTAGAAGACCAAACTTGATAAGGAAATTCCTGTCCAGATTTTCATTCACATTTTTTAGAAACGAAAAGAAATTGTCCGAAATATAGGGATAAGAGGTGAGGTAATGGTCAAGGGACAGGAGCAATAAAAGAAAAATAGGAGTAACCGATAAGAGGAAAAAGAAGGCTGCAGCTCCGGCATGGTTGAGCAGTTCATTCTTAAGAAAAAGGTTTATTGAGAGAATAATCTTTTGTAGGAAGATCTGAAAACGCTTCCTGATAATCCTGTGAATAGTATTTTTGTTTTTCTTGCGCATCAACCCCACAGCTCCTCATAAAATATAGCGAAATGAAACGCAATATGTCAAGATAACCACTTCGTATCTGTTAGAATAACGCACAGCACAGGGTATGGGTATGTTTTTTGTTCTGCTGCTCATCCGTTACGGGTATAACATTTCCTCTAACTCCCTGAAATAACAAAGGCCGCCCACAAATCACCTAAGAAAAGACCTCATGACCCTCTCATTTCATAACCATTTACATTTATTTTAAATAGGATTATGTTTTTCTTTGTATAATCTCGTAAGAAACTAAATATGGAATAGAGCACGGAGATGTCTTTTTTTGTTGTATGCCCCTGGCCCAGACCTGTTTTAAAAGAAATGAATTTGCATGGCTAAGCATAGAAATAATACAGCGATTAAATATCACAAAAGCTTCGTCGCGCCAGGGCGGGCCTCGAAACAAGGTCCCGTGCTTGGGCCCAGATAATCGGGATTTATTGTCTCTCGGCCCTGAGCCTGTCGAGAGCCCTCGGCCGTGAGACATGTCGACGAGCTCATGTCGAGTCGCTCGGAGCCGAACGGTCTCCAGGTCGAACGACTCGAGGCCGAAGGGCAACTCGACAATAACTATTATACGCTCCGCCTATTAAATCCCGATTATCAGGGCCATTTCTGTGTATTTATTGGGTCATAACAAAAAAAGACATCTCCATGCTCATCGTAACGTTTATTTTATGAACAACCCTAAAGCGAAGCGCCAGGGTCAGATGCAAAATATAAAAAGGGGGAGCAAAATATGATCAAAGTAACCTGTTTGGGTGCTGCTGGATCAGTGACCGGATCCAATTATCTCATTGAGAATTCTCAGGGCAAAAAAGTGCTTGTTGACTGCGGTCTTTTTCAAGGTGGGAAACAGATAGAATTGCGCAACTGGCAAGACTGGGGTTTTGATCCTACACAGATACATACCCTGTTTCTGACCCATGCTCATATTGACCATAGCGGAAGAATACCCAAGCTGGTGAAGGATGGTTTTCGAGGAAAGATTATCACCTCTCCACCTACAGCGGAGCTGTGCCAGATTATGCTCCTTGATTCAGCGCATGTTCAGGAAATGGATGCCGAATGGCAGACGAGAAAAGATAAAAGAAAGGGTAAAAAGGAAATACTTCCCCTTTACACAACGAAGGATGCCACACAAAGTTTACAATATCTTTCCCCAACGGAAAGGGATCAAATAATCACAGTTGAACCGGGAATAAAGGCACGCCTAAGGAATGCGGGGCATGTTCTCGGTTCTTCTATTGTGGAGTTGTGGATAGAGGAAGCGAATGAAGAGACAAAGATCGTTTTTTCAGGGGATCTGGGCAAACAAAATCAACTCATTATTAAAGATCCCTATGAAATCTTCGCAGCAGACTATCTATTTATTGAATCCACCTACGGTAACCGTGTGCATCGCCCTTTTGAGGATAGCAAAAAAGAACTTTTAGAGGCTATCCAATATGCCCTATCACATGAGGAAAAGGTTATCATTCCAGCCTTTGCTCTGGAAAGGACCCAGGAGATACTCTACCTTCTGGGTGAGTTCTATAGGGATAAAATCCTTCCAAATATTCCTGTCTATCTGGATAGCCCTCTAGCCATCCAGGCCACACAAATCTTTCGTAAAAACAAAAAATATTATGATGAGCAGGCCAGAACCATTGTGGATCAAGGTTTTGATCCCTTTGATATGCCAAATCTGCATTTCACCCCCACTACTGAAGAGTCCATTGCTATCAATAAGACACCTGGTTCTGCTATTATCATCGCTGCGAGCGGAATGTGCACCGCAGGTCGGATCAAACATCACCTCAAACATAACCTTTGGCGCCCTGGAGCAAGTATTATCATTGTAGGATTCCAGGCTCAGGGAACCACAGGAAGAAAGATAGTAGATGGAGAGAAACAGGTAAAGATTTTCAGAGAGAATGTTGCGGTAAAGGCAAAGGTTTTCACCATTGGCGGATTTTCTGCCCATGCAGATCAGAAAGACCTTCTCGAATGGGTAAGCCATTTCACCGAACCCCGCCCCAAGGTATTTGTCGTCCATGGAGAGGCTACAGCCAGTGAAGCACTGACTACAATGATCCGTGAGAAATTTGGGATGGAGGTTCATGTTCCCAAATGGAAAGAAGGCCTGTTACTTAAAGCCAGAGAGGTGGTCCGAGAAGAAGTACTCGCTGAGGTAATACCTATAGAGATAAGCCAAACTATGCTGAACAAAGTCATTGATCTGGAACATGAAATAGAGAAATTGAAAAAGCGCCTTAAGGAAAAAGACGAAAAGACAACAATCACCGATGAGGATGTGAGTAAGCTTGAATATATTCAGGAAGAGCTTCAAGGAATCCTTCCTGAATAAAGGTATAGAATGGTGAGTTTTCAATAAATTACTACTGAGTGCACAGTTTCTAAATTCAATGACATATAATGACAGAGGTAATTGATCATGGACATTCTTTTGTCTCTCACAGAGTTCTCAGAGGCTCACCCTGTTAGATAAATGCGGCAATACATTTGTAAGTTTTAACCATCGGTAAGCTAAGATCAATTTTGCTCTGTTTGGCTATCAAAGCATCTAACAGGACGAGGAGTTTTTAGTTGAATTCCTGAGAGGGGAAGTCAACTAAATCCACATCCCGCTTTGTTGCGGGATATAGATACAAAGCTACATTTCTATAACAGCAGTACTATGGATTACTAGTAATTCATTGCCATGCTCGTCAATTATCTCTGTGAACCCTGCCCGCCATCGCGCTCGCTCAGGCGAGGCAGGCGGGCCTGTGGGCTCTAGCGACCCTGAGAAGCATCGAAGGGGAGCGGGCGAGAAAAATCAATGAGTTTCTAAGATCGGAATACGTAATCATATTTACGAACTACGGTACCAAGCTATGATTTCTGCAGATTGCTATAGCTATTCCTTGACAGCCGTATCCCTTGAAACTATCATATTTTTTATATTTCTATTTAAGATGATCCATAAATATTTATTAACGCCATTACTATCTACAATGGCTGAGAGGTGAGAGACCATGCCCGAGAAACAGTATATTGTTGATGACCTTAAAAAAGATGATACCTGGAGGATGTTTAATATCCTGGCAGAATTTGTGGAGGGCTTTGATGTCATGCCCCAAGTATATCCAGCCGTGACTATTTTTGGATCAGCCCGATCACATCCCAACAGTCACAACTATAAAACTACAGAACATGTCGCTCGATTGATGGTAGAAAATGGTTTTAATGTGATTTCTGGTGGAGGACCTGGAGTTATGGCGGCAGCCAATAAAGGGGCTGCGGAGGCTGGTGGAAAATCTGTGGGCCTCCATATCCATCTCCCTAAAGAGCAGAAACCCAATAAATATGCAAATGTACAACTCAATTTTAAATACTTTTTTATCAGAAAGGTTATGTTTGTAAAATATGCGGTAGCCTATATCATTATGCCTGGAGGTTTTGGAACCCTTGACGAACTTTTTGAGTCCCTCACCTTGATTCAGACCAAAAGAATAAAATCCTTCCCTGTCATCCTCATAGATTCCAGCTACTGGAAAGGCCTGATTGACTGGATAAAACGAACCTTGATAAAAGAGAAGTCTATATCAAAATCAGACCTTGACCTCTTAAGCCTCGTGGACACGCCTGAGGAAGCTGTCAGTATCATAAAGAAAACAGTGATTGTCTGAAATCTGAAGAGTAATGAATTATGTGAAAATAAGAAACCTCTTAAAGAATATGCACGTCCCCAAATGCTATTTTCATTTTGTATTTTTTGAGTAACGATTCAGGTTGTTTTTTTTTATTTAACTTTTTGTATTTTTAGCAGAGAAATTCCCAAAATCTATAATTGTTATCTGTTCCATTGATAAACCCATCAAAATTTGCCCGCATCTCTCCTAATAGAACTTGGTTGTCCTATTAGGAGGCCAAGCATCACTCCTTTATTCTCCCTCAGATCGTTTTTCTTCAAAAATTTATGGGGCAGCAATAATGAAATGCCCAAAATGCCAGCATGAAAATCCTGATGATGCTAAATTCTGTAACGAATGCGCGAATAAGTTGGAACTTTTTTGTCCGGAATGCGGTAAGGCTAATCCCCCTGGCAGCAAGTTTTGTAATGAATGTGCACATGGTCGATACTCACCATGAAAGCCCTCCTTCCGAACTAAAAAGTCTTCCCTCTCTTTGAAAGCCCCCATCAGGATAAGTATCTCCCGATGAGGGCTTAATATACAACCAATTTGAATCGTAATTAACTTACAGCATCCTTTAAGGCTTTCCCAGCTACAAACTTGGGGACCTTCTTTGCCTTGATCGTCATTTCTTGTCCTGTCTGTGGATTTCTTCCTTTCCTGGCATTCCTTTGTGCCACCTTAAACGTTCCGAAACCAACCAGGGCAACTGTGTCCTTTTTCTTTAGTGCCTTGGTAATGGTTGAAAAAACACAATCCACTGCTGCCTGGGCCTCTTTTTTGGTATTTACGACCTTTGTCACCTCTTTAACTAAATCCCCTTTGTTCATATTCCTTCCCCCTTTCTTCTAAATAGTAATGTGGTTAGTTAATAGTATTACCTTACCTAATAGAACTTTTTAGATATTTCAACTTAAAAACTGAAAGCTGCTTTAAACCAGGGAAGAGGGAAATATTATTCCTTGGCTTTTACAAAAAAATCCTTGAGTTGAAATCGGTAAAGGTTGCTGAAAGATAAATGTAAACCAATCATTATCCGTGATGCCGACAAAACATTTCTTTTAGTATTTCCCGGAACGATTTACTATCTCACAATTGTCAAAAAAGATTTATCCCGTTAAATGCGCAGCCTATTTAACTAGGACTTGACCTCTTTATTTCGCATAAGTTCATTCAGAAACTACATTTCCCAGTCGGATTACTCAGGCATCCCCATTTCCTTACGTTGATGTTCTTCAAAAAAGTCCGCTATCTTCTCCTTCTCAGATTCCTCAATCTCATTAAAATAGATAGCCGTATTATACACACTACCCAGATGAGCTTCAGATAAAATCTTCTCACTCCTCACCACTACTCCATTACACTCTACATAGTCAAATTCATTCCCTTGATCACCATAAGGTAACGCCAAAGCTATCTTAAGGCTGGTCATTAAAGGAATATGCTTATTCAGCTGACAATATGCCCCAAAACAACTCAAATTTATCGTCTCAGTGACAGCATCAAAATCTTCTGCCTTAACTTTAAACTGTAGGCGTCCATTTATACGGGGATGTCTTCTGCGTTCTCTATTGATCTTATTCCTCAAAACCCCAGAGCACTTGAAAGTTACCACCTTCCTCTCACCCAGCATCAAATCTTCCTTGGTTTGAGGGTTCCTCCCTTTCCGTTTCCTTTTCTCCTTCACATAGAATTTCCCAAATCCAGTGATCAGAACATCCTCACCGTTTTCAAGAGTTCTTTTGATGATCTCTATAAGGGATTCAACCACCTTTAAGGATCTGGTTTTGGGGAGGTCTAATTGGTTGTAAATAGCATCGATAAGGTCTGCTTTGGTCAGAGTCATGGTGATGGAACCTGTTTGTTTCTAAGAGAATTAGCTTTAAGTCTTTATTTTGTCAATGAAAATTTCTATAAATCCAAGAAAATAAGAGCAGCGAGTTTATGGAATGATTTACCTTGGCTCTATAATG
>Ga0307378_10009417_pt1 | contig 12839 bp, 10 predicted proteins | sample UN1MG_FD_202238 | JGI IMG/M metagenome (GOLD analysis project Ga0307378, IMG submission 202238) | Soil microbial communities from Risofladan, Vaasa, Finland - UN-1 | ecosystem: Environmental > Terrestrial > Soil > Coastal area > Acid sulfate soil | place: Finland: Risofladan, Vaasa | collected...
TCGGCCGTTCTGCTGCGCGGGGACGGCTGGCCTCAGCGCGGCTCGGGGGGCAGGGCCTCGTTCATCGACCCGCTTCGGAAGCCCCGCAGGTCCGCGGCCACGAACGTGTAACCCAGCGCCTTCAGCGCCGAGTGCACGGGGTCCCGCAGGGCCATCAGGCGTTCGATGTCCTCGGCGGGCACCTCGATCCGGGCGACGCTGCCGTGGTCGCGGACACGGCACTGGCGGAAGCCCAACTCGTGGAGGATTGTCTCGGCGCGCTCGATGCGGCCGAGCTTCTCGGGCGTGATCGGCTCGCCGTAGGGGATGCGCGTCGCGAGGCACGCGGCGGAGGGCTCGTTCCAGGTGGCAAGCCCCATCGCCCGCGACACGGCCCGGATGTCCGCCTTGGTGAACCCGGCGTCCAGCAACGGTCGCACGGCGCCGAGTTGGCGCCCGGCCTCCAGACCCGGGCGGAAGTCGCCCGTGTCGTCGGCGTTGGCGCCCGTCAGCACGGCCTTGGCGCCGCGCTGAGAGGCCAACTCCTTCAGCGCCGTCAACAGCCCGCTCTTGCAGTGGTAGCAGCGGTTCGGCGCGTTGGCCGTGAACTGCGGGTCGTGCAGCTCCCGCGTTTTGGCCTCGACGAGCTCCACCCCGAGCTGACGCGCCGACGCCCGCGCGGACTCCAGCTCCCCGGCCGGGTGTATGGGCGAGACGCCGACCACGGCCAGGACGTTGCCCGCCCCGAGCGTCTCGGCCGCCAGGGCCAGAAGCAGCGTGCTGTCCACGCCGCCGGAGAACGCCACCACCACGCGCTCCAGGCAGCGCAGGTGCTCCCGGCAGGCGTCGATCTTCGCCTGGAGAGCGGGGCCCAAACTGGTCGATTGTGATGCGTCCATCGTGTTTCCCTGCGCGCCATTCTAGCCCGGCACGTGGCGGCGCTGTAAGCTTTTCCGGCCGGCCGGCGCCGCGGGGGCGCGGGTTCAGGGCTGTAGAGGTGTGGCGATGCGGAGTCTGTTTCGGCTGTGGTGCGCGGCTGTGGTGCTTCTGCTGTGTGGGCCTCTTGCTGCCGGCCCGAAACCCGACCGGCTGGGGCCAATGCTGGAGGTGCGGGCGGGCTTTCCCGGCGGCTCGGCGGAGGTCGTGCGCATCGACCAGGCCGCCCGCCTCGTCCGCATTCGCCCCGCCCGCCACACGGGACGCGGGTGGGCGTGCTGGTGGTACCTCCTCCTGACGGGCATCCGGCCCGGCGAGGAGATCACGTTGGAGGTCGAGGGCGGCGTGTGGGCCTGGCCGACTCGTGCGGCCTTCAGCCTGGACGACGCGCGCTGGCAGCAGACTCCCCCCGGCCGGCCGGAGAAGGCCGCCGGGGGAAAGGCCGCCGCGATGGTCTTCCGCCAGAAGATCGACGCCGACCGCGCGTGGCTGGCGTGGGGGCCGCCGTATCTGCCGCGCCACGCCGAGGAGCTGATCTCGCGGGCGGGGCGCGCCCTGCCGGGGGCGCGCCGGTTCGTGCTGTGCCGCACGCGCGAGGACCGCGAGGTCCCCGCCCTGCGCATCGCCGGCCCGGCCGCGGAGGGCGAGGGCCGCCCCAGCGTGTGGATCCAGGCCCGCCAGCACGCCTGGGAAAGCGGCTCGAGCTGGGTCGGCCACGGGCTGGTGGAATGGCTGATCTCCGACGATTCGCGTGCCGCCGCCCTGCGCAAGGCCGCCGACGTGACCTTCGTGCCGATCATGGACGTGGACAACGTCGTCCGAGGCGCCGGCGGGAAGGATCAGAGCCCCCACGACCACAACCGCGACTGGTCCGACCAGCCCCACTGGCCGAGCGTCGCGGCGGCCATGGCCGAGATCAGCCGCCTCGCGGCCGCCGGGCGGTTCCGCCTGTTTGTCGACCTGCACAACCCCGCCGCTGGCGACCACGAGCCGTTCTTCTTCCTCCCGCCTGCCGAGGACCTCTCCGGGCGGCAGCGCGGCGGCCTCAAGCTGTTCCTCGCCGCCGCCCAGGCCGAGATGACTGGCCCCCTCGCCTTTCGCGGCCGGACGAAGGTCAGCGGCCGCGAGTACGACAGGAACTACAGGAAGATCAGCAAGAACTGGGTCGTCTCCCACACGGACGGGAACACGGTGGCCGTGACGCTCGAGACGTCGTGGAACACGCCCCACAGCACGCGGGACAACTACCGCCGCGTCGGGCGCGAGCTGGGACTCGGGATCGAGCGGTTCCTCAGACTAGGCGGACCATGATCGACGAGAGGGACAATCCGCCGAGGGCCGAGGCCCGGGTGTCCGGGTCGTTGACGTGCCCCCAGTGCCGTGCGACGCTCCAGGTCAGCACGCTGTCGGCCGGGGCGCTGGCGTGCTCGACGTGCGGCACGTCGCTGCGGCTGATGCCGCTGGGCGGGCCGGAGCTGTCGCCCAGCGCCCGGCGGGTGGGTCGGTTCGAACTGCTCGAGCCGGTGGGCAGCGGGGCGTTCGGGTCGGTCTGGAAGGCGATGGACTCGCAGCTCGGGCGCCCGGTGGCGGTGAAGCTGCCGCATTCAGGCCCCGCCCTGGCTCCGCAGATCGCCGAGCGGTTCCTCCGCGAGGGGCGAAGCGCCGCCAAGCTCCGCCATCCCGGTATCGTCACCGTCCACGAGGTCGGCAGCGAGGGCGGGACGCCGTTTCTCGTGTCGGACTTCATCGAGGGCCCGACCCTCGCCGACGTGCTGGCACGCACGCGCCAGACCTACCCGCAGGCGGCGGCCCTCGTGGCGGCGGTGGCCGAGGCCCTCCAGTACGCCCACGACCACGGCATCGTCCACCGCGACATCAAGCCGTCGAACATCATCCTCGAAGGCCCCGCCGGCCCGGCCGAAGCCCCGGAAAGCTTCTCCCGGCCGATGCTGATGGACTTCGGCCTGGCGCTGCTGGAGCGCGGCGAGGTCACGATGACGCTGGAAGGCCAGGTCCTCGGCACGCCGGCGTACATGAGCCCCGAGCAGGCCCGCGGCGAAGGCCACCTCGTCGACGGGCGCAGCGACATCTACAGCCTCGGCGTGGTGCTGTTCCAACTGCTGACCGGGGAGCTGCCCTTCCGCGGCAACGCCCGCATGATGCTCCACCAGGTCCTGCACGACGACCCCCCACGCCCGCGCGCCCTCAACGACCGCGTGCCCCGCGACCTCGATACCGTCTGCATGAAGGCCATGAGCCGCGAGCCGTCGCACCGCTACGCCACGGCCGCCGAGATGGCCGCCGACCTGCGGCGCTTCCTCGCGGGCGACCCCGTGCGCGCCCGGCCGGCGGGCTTCCTCAACCGCGCCGCGCTGTGGTGCCGCCGCCCCAACCGCATCCGCGACGCCGGGGCGTTCACCATCTTCCTCGGGGCCGTCCTGACGGCGTGGAACCTCACCGGGGCCGCCAGCCTGATCTTCGGGCAGGTGCCCGGCTCCGACAAGCCGCTGGAGGGCGTGGCCATGCTGACGGCCGAGATCATGGTCTTCTACGTGCCCACGGCGTACATCGGCCTGGCGACGCTGCGGCGGCGGATCGTGGCGATCTGGATGGGCGTGGCCCTGGCCCTCGTGCTGACGGGCATGACGGTGGGGTACGTGCTGGGGTTCAAGTGGATCTTCGCCGGCCTGCCCGAGAAGTTCGACGTCACGCTGCCGCTGTTTCAGCTCCTGGCCATCCTCGCGGGGATCATGGAGTTCCTCTACGTCACCGCCGTGGTCGCCTGGTACTCCAACCGCAACGTGATGCGCTGGCTCGGGTCCTCGTCCGCCTCGGGCAGCGCGAGCGGGCGAGCGGTTGGCCCGGAAGACGAGGCAAGGCCTGGCGTACCGGGCTAGACGCCGGACCCGGGGCCTGGTTCGCTTGGGGCGGAGGTGGCGGCGGGGGCTGCCAAGGTTCGGATCGACTTCTCGTACGTCGCGGCCTCGGCGGCGAAGCCGTGCTTGCGGGCCAGGGGCAGCAGCTTGCGGTACCGCTCCAGCAGGTCGCTGCGCGTCGCCCAGCAGACCTTCGCCACGCACTCGGGGCAGCAGGTCAGCGGGCGCCGGTCGGACTCCTCGCGGCTGTTCGAGCCGCACAGGTTGCACTCGCAGGCCGTGCAGTGCTCCATCGAGAACATGTGGCCGGTTTCGTGGGTGGCGGTCTTGATCGTCCGCAGCAGACACGCGCGGAAGGCGCCCGCGCCGCCGGTCAGGTCGCCGTTGCGGTAGATCGACCACACACCCACCCGCTTGCGCAGCGAGGCCTGCCCGAAGACGAAGTTCCACCCCTCCCCCGGCCAGAGGTCGCTCGTGGTGAACGCGATGAGTGCGGCCGCGTCGGAAGGCAGCTTCGGGGCGAGCAGCTCGTCCAGCACGTAGGTCGAGAGGACCTGCGGCACGCCCCAGGTCGGATGGACCCGCCGGGCCCGCCGGGGGATGACCGACAGCGGCAGGTCCGGCTGGACCTTCACCGGCAGGCCGAAGTACACGCCCATGTACTCCGCCGTCAGGTCGATGATCCTCCGCCGGGCCTTGGTGAACTCGCCCAGCGGCTGGATGTAGAGCACGCGCCGTCCGCCCACCGGCCGGGCCGGCCGGCACTGGAGGTACTGAGCGAAGGTCTGGCCCTTCTCGTCGCGTCCCGGCCCGGCCCGCCAATCGCCCGGCCGCGGGGGCGAGAGCTTCCTGTGCAGCGGCCGAAGCTTCCCGATCTGCTCGGCCAGGCGCTCCGCTCGCAGGCGGTCTTCCTTGGTGGAGTCGTCTGTCATGGCGGAATGAATCACAGCGCCGCCGATCGCAGCCAGTGCGGCCAGGCCGACGCCCGTCAGGATGCCCCGCCGGCTTCTCGTCATGCCTTCATTCTAAACCAGCGACACCCCCGAATCACCCGCTGGCAGAATAGCGTTGAGCGGCACCGTTCGCGCCGGTAGGGTACTGGGGCTCTGGAGGGGGCGACGGAGCGCGTCGGGAGACGGCATGGCGGCAGCGAAGCGGAAGAAGGTGGCCGGGGTGTTTGCCCGGCGGCGGCGGGCGGTGATGCGCACAGCGCGGCGTCAGAAAGTGGACGCCGTGCTCGTCAGCCAGATCGAGGACGTGGGCTATCTCTGCCCCTTTGCCGGCGAGGACAGCGACCTGGTGATCGGCGAGGACTGGGCGTGTCTGATCACCGACGGCCGATACGCCGAACAGGCCGAGGGCGAGTGCGGCGACATGGAGGTGCACGTTCGCAAGGGCGCGATGTCGGTGGCGGTGGCGGAGGTGCTCCGGGGCCGGCGGGTGCGGCGGCTGGGCGTCCAGGCCGGCAGCGTCACGCTTCAGACGCATGACGCCCTGGCCGGGAAGCTGCCCGGCAAGCGGCTCAAGCCGCTTCAAGACCTGACGGCGGACCTCCGGGCGATCAAGACCGACGCCGAGGTCAGGGCCATCCGCAAGGCCGCGCTCGTGGCCGAACAGGCGTTCCGCGAACTGCTGGCGATGGGCGCCGGACAGTGGGTCGGGGCGACGGAGCGGGACCTGGCCGCCGAACTGGAGTACCGCATGCGCCGCGCCGGGGCGGACGGGGCGGCCTTCCCGACGATCGTGGCCGCCGGGGTGCACGGGTCCCGGCCGCACCATCACCCCGGCGCGACGCGGGTCCGCTCGGGCGAGCCGGTGCTGATCGACTGGGGCGCGCGGGTGGGGGGGTATTGCAGCGACTTGACGCGGGTGGTCTTCCTGGGTAGAATCCCGCCGAAACTGGGCGAGGTCTACGGCGTGGTGCACCGGGCGCAGGCCGCGGGGATCGAAGCGGCGCGTCCCGGTGTCGCCTGCAAGACGGTGGACGCCGCAGCGCGCAGGGTGATTGCCGAGGCCGGGTACGGCGAGCAGTTCGTTCACGGCCTGGGGCATGGCGTGGGTCGCCAGGTGCACGAGTCGCCGGGCCTGGGGCGGACGGCGACGGGCCGCCTGCGGTCGGGCATGGTGGTGACGGTCGAGCCGGGCATCTACCTGCCGGGCGTCGGCGGGGTGCGGATCGAGGACGACGTGCTGGTCACCCCGATGGGGCGGCGCCGCCTTACGGGCCTGCCCAGCAACATCGACGCGATGATCCTTTGATCGGAAGGACAACCCATGGCCAGGAAGGCGGCGAGACAGGGCACACCCCCGCGAACGCGGGCGGACGGCGAGGCCTGGCCCGTCATCGAGGAGGTCCGTCAACTCGTGGAGTTGATGGTCGAGAACGACCTCGGCGAGGTCGACATCACCGACGGCGACCGCAAGATCCACCTGAAGCGCGGCTCGGCTGTCGCCCTCTCGGCGCTGTCGGCCGCTCCGCCGTTCGCCGCGGCGCCGTACGCACCTCCCGCGGCTGTCCCGCCCGTGGCGCCGGCCCCCGAGGCCGCGCCGAAGCCGGAGGAGCTGATCGAGATCAAGAGCCCCATGGTGGGCACGTTCTATTCGTCGGCCAGCCCGGACAGCGAGGCCTACATCTCGGTCGGCGCGGCGGTGGAGGACGATTCGGTCGTGTGCATCGTCGAGGCCATGAAGGTCATGAACGAGGTCCGGGCCGAGTGCTCCGGCACGATCGTCGAGGTCTGCGTGCGGAACGCCCAGCCCGTCGAGTACGGGCAGGTGCTGTTCCGCGTTCGCCCGGCTTGACCGCAGGCAGAGGGACCCAGGGCAATGTTCCACCGCATTTTGGTTGCCAACCGGGGCGAGGTGGCCCTGCGGATCATTCGTGCCTGCAAGGAGATGGGCATCGAGACCGTCGCGGTCTTCTCCGAGGCCGACCGCGGCGCCAGCTACCTCCACCTCGCCGACGATCGGATCTGCATCGGCGGGCCTTCCCCGGCCGAGAGCTATCTGAACATCCCCCGCATCATCGCCGCCGCGGAGATAGCCGACGTCGAGGCGATCCATCCCGGCTACGGGTTCCTCGCCGAGAACGCCCACTTCGCGGAGGTCTGCCGCGACTGCAAGATCGAGTTCATCGGCCCCAGCGTCGCGAGCATGAAGGCCCTGGGCGACAAGATCCGCGCCAAGGAGCTGGCCATCGCGGCGCGCGTGCCGACCACGCCGAGCAGCGACGGGGCCGTCGAGACCGTCGAGGCGGCCGTGAGCGTGGCCGATGAGATCGGCTACCCCGTGGCCCTGAAGGCCGCCGCCGGCGGGGGAGGGCGGGGCATTCGCTTCGCCCACAACGAGGCCACCCTCCGCGCCTCCTACAAGCAGGCCCAGATGGAGGCCGAGAACGCCTTCGGCGACGGCCGGCTGTACATGGAGAAGTGCATAGAGAACTTCCGCCACATCGAGGTGCAGATCCTCGGCGACATGGCCGGGAACGTCCTGCACTTCCATGAGCGGGAGTGCTCCGTGCAGCGGCGGCGTCAGAAGCTCATCGAGGAAGCCCCCGCGCCCCGGCTCGACGCGGAGGCGCGGGAGGAGATCTGCGCGTGCGCCGTGCGGCTGGCCAAGGGGGTGGGCTACTACTCCGCCGGCACCGTGGAGTTCATGCTCGACCAGGAGGGGCGGTTCTACTTCCTGGAGGTCAACACGCGGATCCAGGTCGAGCACCCCGTCACCGAGATGGTCACCGGCCACGACCTGCTGAAGTGGCAGCTCCGGATCGCCGCCGGCGAACGGCTGGCCCTGAGCCAGCGGGACATCACCGTGCACGGCTCGGCCATCGAGTGCCGGATCAACGCCGAGGACCCTCAGCACGGCTTCCGCCCGTCGCCGGGGCGGGTGGAGGTGTTCGTCGCGCCCGGCGGGCTGGGCGTGCGGTGGGACTCGCACATCTACCAGGGCTATGAGATCCCGCCCTACTACGACAGCCTGGTGGGCAAGCTGATCCTCCATCGCCCGTCGCGCGACGAGGCCATCGCGATCGGGCGGCGGGCCCTGGAGGAGTTCGTGATCTACCCCACCAAGACGACCATCCCGCTGTGCCGGGAGATCCTCTCCCATCCGAACTTCCAGCGGGGCGTCTGGGACACGACGTACATCGAGCGCGAAATGCTGAGCGACTGACGCTGCCCCGCCACGCGCGGGCGTCTGACAGAAGGAAAGGCAGCATCGAGGCATGAGCAAGGCAGTGAAGGGAAACGCCGTCATCGGGCAATCGGGCGGGCCGACCGCCGTCATCAACCAGTCGCTGGTCGGCGTCGTCGAGACGCTCAAGGGCCAGCAGACCATCGGCCGGCTGCTCGGAGCCAAGCACGGCGTGCGCGGCATCGTCAACGAGGACTTCATCGACCTCAAACCCCTGGGCAGGAAGCGGCTGGAAACGGTCGCCGTCACCCCGGCTGCGGCCTTGGGCTCCACCCGCGAAAAGCCCGACGAGGCCTACTGCGAGAGGATCTTCCGCGTCTTCGAGAAGCACGACGTGCGCTATTTCTTCTACATCGGCGGCAACGACTCGGCCGACACGGCGCGGATCGTCAACGAGTTGGCCAACCAGGCCGGCTACGAGCTGCGGGTCTTCCACATCCCCAAGACGATCGACAACGACCTGCGGGTCACCGACCATTGCCCGGGCTACGGCTCGGCGGCCCGGTTCGTCGCCGCGGCCTTCATGGGCGACAACCGTGACGGGACGGCCCTGCCGGGCATCAAGATCAACGTCGTCATGGGCCGGCACGCCGGCTGGCTGACGGCCGCCAGCGCGCTCGGCCGGCAGGACGCCACCGACGGCCCGCACCTGGTGTACGTCCCGGAGGTGCCGTTCTCGACGAAGCAGTTCCTCGAGGACGTCCGCGAGGTCCACGCCCGGCTGGGGCGCTGCCAGATCGCCGTCTCCGAGGGCGTCGCCGACGAGACCGGCACGCCCGTGACCGTGGCGCTGGCGACCGAGCTGGGCCACCGCGTCGATCGCGACAGCCACGGCAACGTCCAGCTCTCCGGCAGCGGGGCGCTGGGCGACTTCCTGGCCGACTACATCAAGACCAACCTGAAGGAGAAGTACAAGGGCCTCCGCGTCCGGGCGGACACGTTAGGCTACCTCCAGCGGAGCTTCCCGGGCTTCGCTTCCCCCGTGGACCAGGCCGAGGCCCGCGAGTGCGGCCGAAAGGCCGCCCGGCTCGCCCTGGACGGCGACCTCGACGGTTCGGTGGCGATCCGGCGCCTGCGGGGCGCGAAGTACAAGGTGGAGTACGTCCGCGCCGAGCTCAAGGACGTCGCCCGCGTGACCAAGGAGATGCCGCGCAGCTACCTCAACCGGGCCGGCAACCACGTTACCAAGGGCTTCCTCAACTACGCCGCCCCCCTGACCGGCGGCCTGCCGGAGATCGGCAAGCTGTTCTGACGAAAGCGGACCGTGCGGGGGCGTTCCGTGCAGATCGCGCGGCGGCGATCGGTCCCAGGCCGGTCGTCGCCGCGTTCATTCCGCGAGAACTGCCCGAAAGGCCGACCATGATCCGCCGCTGCACCGAGGACGACTTCGAGGCGATCTTGGAGATCGTCAACGACGCGGCCGGGGCCTACCGCGACGTGATCCCCGCCGACCGCTGGCACGAGCCGTACATGCCGCCGGAGGCGCTGCGGGCCGAGATCGACGCGGGCGTCGTGTTCTGGGGGTGGCAGCAGGCCGGCGAGCTGGCCGGCGTGATGGGCATCCAGGACGTAAAGGACGTCACGCTGATCCGCCACGCCTACGTTCGCACGGCCCGGCGGCGGGAGGGCATCGGCGGGCGGCTGCTGGCCCACTTGCGCACGCGGACGGACCGGCCCGTCCTGATGGGCACGTGGGCCGACGCGACGTGGGCGGTCCGCTTCTACCAGAAGCACGGCTTCCGCCTCGTCAGCCACGAGGAGAAGGAGCGCCTGCTGGGCGTCTACTGGTCCATCCCGCAGCGCCAAGTCGAGACGTCCGTCGTGCTGGGCGACAAACGTTGGTTCCGGCGCGGCCCGCCGCGTGCTTCGTAGCCGGCCTCGCCCGGACGCGCCCGTGACCGGCCCCGAGGCCCGCTCTACGCCCCGAACTTCTCCAGCTTCTCGGCGTGCGCCATGGCCAGGGGGATGATCTGCCGGGAGGGGATCGTGCCGATCTGCCCGGCGCGGCAGGAGACCTCGTCGAAGCGCCCGCCATCGCCCCCGCGCAGGTGGGGGGCCTTCATCAGCACCGGCACGGGGTGCCAACTGTGCGCCTTCAGGCTCGGGGGCGTGGAGTGGTCGCCCGTGATGATCAGCACGTCCGGCTCGCCCGCCAGCAGGGCCGGCAGGGCGGCGTCCATCTCCTCGATCCGCGCGACCTTGGCGGCCAGGTCGCCGTCCTCGCCCGCCTTGTCGGTGTACTTGAAGTGCGCGAAGACAAACGTGTGCTCGGCCAGGGCCTTGGCCGTCTCGGCGCAGACGTCCGCGGCCGTCGTCGGCTCGGCGACGATGGGCATCCCGAACAGCCTCGCCACGCCGCGGTACATCGGGTAGCCCGCCACGGCGACCGCGTCCATCCTCCATCGCTCGGCAAACGTGGGCCAGTCGGGGAACTTCGCGAAGCCGCGGGCAAGGATCATGTTCGCCTTGGGCTCGTCGGAGAGGATGTCTCGCACCTGCGCGATGATGTCCTGCACCCTCCGCGCCGTGGGCGAGCCGTCGTGCGGCGGGCGCGTCGGCGAGAGGGGGGGCACGCCGGTGGACTGGGGGTCCGTCTCGCCGATGTTGTCGTCGAGCCCGTCGCCGCGGAGCACGAGCAGGGCGCGGTGCTCGGCCTCGGTCTCGAAGAAGACCTCCACGCCATCGGGCGGCTGGAGGGCGGCGCGGACCTTGTCCAGCACGCGGCGGTTCTCCTCGTCGGGGATGCGCCCCGCCCGGCGGTCGGCAACGTTGCCGTCGGCGTCGAGCGTGCAGAAGTTCAGCCGCGCCGCCACGTCCCGCGGCGTGATCGGGAACTCCACGCCCAGCGCGCTGAGCACGCCGCGCCCCACCTGGTAGACCGCCGGGTCATAGCCGAACAGGGCGATGTGCCCGGGGCCGCTGCCGGGCGTCACGGCCGTCGCCACGGGCAGAAGCAGGCCCAGGGCGCTTCGGGCGGCCAGCTCGTCCAGGTTGGGCGTCCGGGCGATCTGGAGGGCGGTGCCCTTGCCATCGTTGTCGCAATCGCCGACGCCGTCCATCACGAGCAGCGCGATGCGCCGGTCGTTCTCCTTCGCCAGCGAGCTGATCAGGTTGCCGTAGTGGTCTTCCATCGTCCGCGTCCTTCGCTGCGGGGGCCTTGTCTCGACCGACTGAGTGAGCAGGGAAGTCTATCAGCCCGGCCGGCTCCTGCCAACCGCTACCACGGGTACTGATAGAGAATGCCGCGCTTCTCGTCGGCGATCTGCCGCTCCACCTCGGCGAGGTTCCGCTGGGCGGGGGGGTAGTCCGGCCGGGCCTTCATCGCCTGAAGAAAGCAGTTCCGGGCCTCGTGCCAGTCCTGCTTGCCGCGGAAGTCCGGCGGCTGGCGGAGCATCCGAAGCGTGCCGCGCCGGGCGTAGCACGTGCCCATCATGTTCCACAGGCGATGGCGATACGGGTCGTCGCCGTATTCGCGGAGCACGTGGCCGATCACCTCGATCGCCTGCGCGTCCCAGCCCAGGTGGGCCAGCGTGAACCCGCCGAGGTAGATCGAGTAGCTGCCGACCGGGTCCATCCGACGCAACCGCTCGATGTACGCCGGCACGTCCAGCGTCCTCGGCGTGATCGCGAAGCGCCCGGCCAGCGCGGCGTTCTCGCCGTCGGCCCGCAGGAACACCACGTGCAGGGCGCCCAGGTACACCAGCGACCAGTTCGGGTCGGCCACCAACTCCCGCCCGAGGGCGATCGACGTGCGGTCCATCTGGAGAACGACCACCTTGCAGCCGTACGACTCCGCGACCGGCCCGAAGGCCGTCCGGCCCAGCGAGCAGTCCAGCACCAGCCGCATCACGTCCGGGGCGTATGCCCAGGTGTTGGTCAGCACGGGCACGGGCCGGTGCGGCTGGGTGAAATAATGCAGGTTCGACGAGCAGTTGTAGTCGGTCCACACGCGCCCGGCCGGATGGTGATCGCTGATCCACGCCGCGGCGCCGACGGGAATGACCGTCGGCGTGACGCCCAGCCCGAAGCGGATGGCCCGCCGCTCGTCGCGGTAGAAGCGATGGGTGACGACGCTGAACACGCCGTACAGGCCCGCCGCCGCCAGCAGCCCCGCCGCCGTCAGGCCCACGGCCGGATGCGGGCGCAGGGCCATCCGCCGCCGCAGCGCCGTCGCCGCCGCCCCGCAGGCGGCCACGGCAAGCGGCGTCAGCAGGATCGCCGCCGGGGCGATGTTCCGTCGCATCGTCAGCGACACCGCCGCCATGCCGGCGATCGTCAGCGCGTGGGCCCACCGCCTTCGGGTCAGGGCTGCGACCAGCCCCAGCCCCGCCACGCCCAGCAGCACGCCGTAGGCATAGCTGGCCCTGCTGTGCTCGAAGACGCCCCACGCGAACGGGCGGAAGAACTCGCCGATGATCGCCCACGGGTGCCCGGTGTCCACCGCCTCGGCGCCGGCAATGCGGTGACGCGACATGAACCGCAGCGTCTGGATCGGCAGGACGGCCAGCCGCCACGTCCACGGGTTCAGGAAGCACACCAGCACCTGCCCGCCCATCGCCGCGCCCAGGCGGACCCCGCGCTGACGGAACCCCTCATCGCCTCGCTCGTCGCGTGGCTTCCGCAAGCGGCCCCACAGGAACCGGCCGAGATGCGCCGCCGCCGCCGCGCCCGTCAGGCCCAGGCCCAGCAGGAAGTAGCTGTGCAGGTTGACCAGCAGGGCCTGGAGGGCGATCAGCCCCGCGACCGCCGGCCAGCTCGGCCCGGCCCCGTCGTCCTCGCCTGCCCGCGCGGGGGGATTCAACAGGCACAACTGCCACGCCAGCACGAGGTAGCCGAACAGCTCCGGCCGGAGCA
>Ga0307378_10009419_pt1 | contig 12837 bp, 9 predicted proteins | sample UN1MG_FD_202238 | JGI IMG/M metagenome (GOLD analysis project Ga0307378, IMG submission 202238) | Soil microbial communities from Risofladan, Vaasa, Finland - UN-1 | ecosystem: Environmental > Terrestrial > Soil > Coastal area > Acid sulfate soil | place: Finland: Risofladan, Vaasa | collected...
CCCCTTCATCCTCCAGGACCATGGTGGTCACCTGCTGATCCAGAAGAAGTTCCAGAAGCTTCTCGTCCTTCCATTCCTCTCCCCAGGAGGCCAATATGATGGCGGCCATGTTCTCTCGGCTCATGGAGACGAGAACGGGTAGGTCGGACCTTTGGAGTTGGCGGCAGCGCATCGGAGGAGGAAAGCCTCACGCCTAGAAAAATGTAGGCCGAGACATGATGGTCCCCCTTGGTCTTTGAGAAACCTCATCAAGTGGGAACGTGGAAGCGGATGATCTCTTCATCTGGACGCTCCAAGCGATCTTTCTTTAATTTGTCCGTGTTCGCGACTTCGATACAATTGTTTAAATATCTGCTGTTATTTTGAAACCCCTAGGAGTCAGGTATAGATGGTCACTGTAACCGATGAAGCTAGCAAGTACATCGTGGATCTGATCGCCAAGAACGATAAGCCAGGATATGGCATAAGGATATATCTGGCTGGAATGGGTTGCTCCGGCGCTCAGTTCGGCATGTCCTTTCAGAAGGATGCAAAGGAAGGCGATATAATAGAGAAGCTGGACGGTTTCTCCGTATTCTACGACGATGAGACCAAGGAAGCTCTGGACGCCTGCACCGTTGATTTCGTTGAGACCCCCTACGGCTCGGGCCTGGTGGTCAATAACCCCAACGCTAGCGGAAGCTGCGGGTCCTGCGGTGGCGGTTGCCACTAAGACCCTTCCCCAATCCCTTTTCTTTTATTATCGCTAAACCATTCACCCATCGTGTATTTTGAGCACCCCCTGATCAAGAAGCAGAGCGTGCAGCTCCGGGAATACCAGGAGGAGCTGGCTAGCCGCGCTTCGGGATCGTCAACTTTATTGGTCCTGCCCACCGGCCTGGGCAAGACCGTTGTGGCCGCCATGGTCATCGCCGAGGTGCTTCACAGGAAAGGAGGAAAGGTGCTCTTCCTGGCCCCGACCCGCCCATTGGTGGAACAGCACCGGCGGACGCTGGAGGCTATGATCGAGGGGAAGCGCATCGGGATGATGACCGGTGAGGTGGACCCGATGGAACGGGAGCTCATCTTCCTGGAGAACGACATCATAGCCTCCACCCCCCAGGTGGTGGCCAACGATCTCAAGCATGGTCGTATGGACCTCAAGGACGTCCGGTTGATAATCTTTGACGAGGCGCATCGGGCCGTGGGCAACTATGCCTATGTGGCAGTGGCCAAGGAGTACATGGAGCACGACGGGCTGGTGCTGGGCATGACCGCCTCCCCTGGCAGCGACAAGGAGAAGATCAAGGAGGTCTGCCAGAACCTGAACATAAAGGAGATAGAGGTCCGTACGGAAAGGGACAAGGACGTGGCCAAGTACGTGCAGTCCATACGCATGGATTGGGTGGAGGTGGAGCTGCCCCCGGAGATGCGCAGGATCGCCGCCATCATCCAATCGTTGTATGAGGCCTACCTCAAGGAGCTGGTGGCCTTGAACGTCGTCGATAAGGACCGGGTGCTCAACAAGCGTTACCTTCTGGAGATGGCCTCATTATGGCAGGCGCGGCTGCGCGGCGGGGAAAAGACCCGCTCCTTGTACAAGGCCATCAGCGTACAGGCCAAGGCCGTGAAGGTGGAGCACGCCATGGACCTGGTGGAGACGCAGGGCATGTCATCTTTGAGAGCGTACCTGAAAAGAATACAGGACGAGGCGTCCTCGGAAGTAGGGTCCAAGGCCTCACGGGAGATCGTGGCCTCGGCACAGTTCCAGGACATCATCGAGATGACAGAGGCGGTGAGGGCGGAGCACCCCAAGCTCTCCAGGGTCATGGGGGTCATCGCCAGGCAGTTGTCCGATAGCCCCTCCTCCAAGATATTGGTGTTCACCCATTACCGTGACACCTGCGAACTGATGACCAATAAACTGTCCCGGGTGGAGGGGGCCAAGGTGGCAAAGCTGGTCGGGCAGTCCGATCGGAAGGGAGAGAAGGGACAGCGCCAGAAGGAACAGGTAGGCGTGCTGGAGCGTTTCCGGCAGGGGGAGTTCAATGTGCTGGTGGCCACCTCCGTTGGGGAGGAAGGGCTGGACATCGCCAGTACCGATCTGGTGGTCTTCTACGAGCCGGTCCCCTCGGAGATACGCAGCATCCAAAGACGGGGGCGCACCGGTCGTTCCCGGGCGGGAAAGGTGATCATCTTCATCACCAAGGGCACCAGGGACGAGGCGTACTATTATTCAAGCATGAACAAGGAGAAGGCCATGCGCCGTCGGCTGGAGACCATGAAATCCGAGCTGTCCCAGGAGCGGCCCAAAGAGGAGAGGCAGCGTACCTTGGGAGACTTCTGAACGGTCAGAATTTAATAATCGCGAGTCGTTGGGATTCCTATGCTCTTCCGGGAACTGGCCGACACCTACGAAAGATTGGAGGCCACCTCGTCCAGATTGGAGATGACCGATATCCTGGCCGAATCGTTCCGCCACTTCGATCCGGCGGAGATCGGGATGGCCACCTACCTCACGCAGGGTCAGCTCTACCCAGACTTCCACCCTTTGAAGCTGGGCATGGCGGACAAGATGCTGCTGAAGGCCATAACTTTCGCCACGGGGGCCAGGGAATCAGAGGTACAGGACCTGATGTTACGGGAGGGCGACCCTGGCCTGGTGGCCCAGGAGATCATCACCAGGAAGAGGCAGACCACCCTCTTCTCCGAACCATTGACCTTGCGTAGGACCTATGAGACGCTGGAGTCCATAGCCAAAGCGGAGGGAGGCGGTTCCCAGGACCTCAAGATCAAGCTCATGTCCAAGCTGCTGAGCGATGCCTCTCCCTCCGAGGCCAAGTTCCTTTCGCGGGTCATCACCGGCCGCATGCGCCTGGGCGTTTCCTCCATGACCGTCCTGGACGCACTGGCCGTCGCTTTCGCCACCAAGGAGGACCGGGATGCGGTGGAACGTGCTTTCAACGTCTCATCCGACCTGGGGCTGGTGGCGGAGGAGATGGCCTTACACGGCCTGGAAGGGATCACACGGATCAAAGTGGAGGTGAATCGGCCGTTGAGGGCCATGCTTGCCGAGCGCATGTCCTCGCCCGAGGACATCCTGGAGAAGCTGGGCGGTACCTGCGCCTTTGAGTACAAGTACGACGGGGTCCGGGTCCAAGCGCACATCTCCAAAGGAGACGTGCGGCTGTATTCCCGTAAGCTGGACGATCTGACATCGCAGTTCCCGGACGTGGTGGCCGGGCTGAAACGGGCCTTCGCCGCCGAGAGCGCCATCGTGGAGGGGGAATGCGTCCCCGTGGACGTGAACACCGGAGAGTTCCTGCCCTTCCAGGAGGTGTCCCATCGCCGTGGCCGGAAGTACGGAGTGGAGGAGGCGGTCGAGGACTACCCGGTGAGGTTGTGCCTGTTCGATTGCATCCTGAAGGATGGCGAGGACCTGTTATCGAGGCCCTTCCCGGAGAGGCGTAAGGTCCTGGAATCGTGCGTTACCGAGGACGACTCCGTGGTCCTGTCGGAAATGCGGGTGCTCTCCTCGGCCGAGGAGGCACAGAAGTTCTTCCTGGAAGCCATCAAGGACGGGTGCGAAGGATTGATGGCCAAATCGGTGGCCGATAATTCAGTGTACCGCGCTGGGAACCGCGGTTTCCTGTGGATCAAGTACAAGAAGGAGTACCGTTCCGAGATGAACGACACGGCGGACCTCGCCGTGGTCGGTGCTTTCGCCGGCAGGGGAAAACGCAAGGGCGTCTACGGCGCCTTGCTGATGGCCACGTACGACGTTCAGGCCGATCGCTTTCAGACGGTTTGCAAGCTCGGCAGTGGTTTCGACGATGCCAACCTTGCCTCCTTGCTTGAGATGCTGGCCGAGGACCGGATGGCCGAGAGGCATCATCTGGTCGATTCGAAGATGACCGCCGATTTCTGGTTCCAGCCCCGGCTGGTCCTGGAGGTCAGGGGGGCGGAGATCACCCTGTCGCCGATACACACCTGCGCCTTCGGGGCGATACGCAAGGACGCGGGGCTGGCCATCCGGTTCCCCCGTTTCACGGGGCGCTTCCGTGATGACAAGGAAGGCCGGGAGGCCACCACCAGCCAGGAGATGTTGGTCATGTACCAGGCGCAGCTCAAGCAAGTGGAGTGATGTCAAAAGGTTTATAGCCCCATCCCATATTGGTGAATTCTATGGAGATCGAGCTCGCAGAGAAGGAAAAGGACTCCATCAAGGTCCGCCTCATCGGTGCGGACATGACCTTGATCACCCCTCTGGTACAGGAATTGTTGGAGGACAAGGATGTCGCCGAGGTGAAGTACACCATCGGCCACAGCACGTTGGAGGAACCCACCCTGTTCATAAGGGTAAAGACCGGTAAGCCCCAATCCGCGCTTAAGAAATCAGCGAAGGCCCTGTCCAACGAGTTCAAGGAAGCCCGGGAAGCGCTGCAAAAGGAATTGAAGTAATTTTTATGGTCCAACCTAGCGGGGACCGGGAACGGGACATTGGGCTGGAGGTCTTTTTTACTGACACTGCCGGTAGCGGCGGAAAGCTGAAGACCGTGGCCGAAGATTTCGTTGTGGACGAGGTGTCGAAGTACCCTCCGGCCAAGCCTGACGGGCGCCATTGCGTGGCCAAGGTCACCGCCACCAATTGGGAGACCAACCGATTGGTCAGGCATCTGTCGAAAGCATTGGGCGTCTCCCGCAACCTCATCGGCTTCGCCGGTACCAAGGACAAGCGGGCGGTCACCTCTCAACTGATGTCCTTCGAGGCGCCGGTGGAGCAGGTCATGGCCCTTCATCTCTCCCAGGTGATCATCGAAGACGCCTACATGGCCAAAAGGGGAATGAGCATCGGTGACCTGGTGGGCAACCGATTCTCCATCCGAGTACGTGATTGTCAGATCAGCGGCGAGGAACTGCGTACCTCACTGGAGGGCACTGAAACGACCTTGCGGGAATTGGGCGGGTTCCCCAACTTCTTCGGTGTGCAGCGCTTCGGCACGATCCGACCGGTGACGCATCTGGTCGGCAAAGCCATTGTCAATGGGGACCTTGAGCAGGCTGTGCTGCTGTATATCGGCAACCCGAGCGATGAGGAGGATGAGCAGTCCCGAACGGCCAGGGAGGCACTGCACCGGGACAGGGACTATGCGGCCGCACTGCGCGATTTCCCTAGGAAGCTCACGTTCGAACGGATGATCATCGGCTTCCTGGACAGGAACCCTGAGGACTTCGCCGGAGCCATCTGCGTCCTGCCGTCGAATCTGCAGATGATGTTCGTTCACGCCTACCAATCATACTTGTTCAACATCATAATGTCCCAGCGGCTCAAGCTTGGGATCCCGCTCAACTCACCGATCGTCGGCGACGTGGTCCTGCCGGCGGATAAGGACGGCAATCCCGACCACGACAAGCAGGTGCCCGTCACCGCTATCAACCTGGACCTGGTGGAGCGGCAGGTGCGGGATAGACGAGCTTTCGTCTCCGGTACGCTCTTCGGCTCCGAATCGGTGCTGGCCGATGGAGAGATGGGTAGAATAGAACGGCAGGTCATCGAAAAGGAGGGGTTGTCCCCCAAAGACTTTTTGGTACCTGCCATACCCCACTGCTCCTCCAGGGGCTCCCGGCGGGAACTGATATGCGAGTACCGGGACCTTAAGCTGGATATCGCACATGACGAATATCTTGCCTCGTTCATCCTGGGCAAAGGCTGCTATGCCACCGTCCTTTTACGAGAGTTCATGAAGTCGGAAATGGGCGACTACTGATCACAGTCGGCTCCAGTCCCTCTCTTCCGGTTCCGATGGTTCTGGGGATCCCACACCCGTTTCCTCTGGTGCATTCCTTCTTGGCGCGTTATCACCTAAGGTGAAATTGCAGCGCGGACACTTTCCAGAGTCCTCGCATTCCTTGCACAGCATGCTGGAGCAGTTGGGGCAGACGGAAACGGCCAAGGCTCCGTGGAACAGGCAACGCCTACCCTCGACCTCATCCTTCTTCTCTGCCTTCTTCTTCCCCGACTTTGGAGGATAGAACGTATCGTAAAGCTCTCTCTCCTCTGAACCGAACAGCCGTACCCCTTCCCGGTCCTGCTGGTCCGGCGGGCGGGGGCGTTCGTCGGGCAGGAACACCGCGTCGACCTTCTCGGGCCTCTTTCTCTTCGGGCGTTCCACGAAAAGATCATCGGTGCTCCTATGAGCTTGCGGAGCCCTCTGCCCTTTAGACCGTGATGCTGGTACTGGCCTCTCCCCGGCCTTCAAGGAATTGGTGATGGCGATGATGTTCCGTGCCTTGTACACCCCGATGTTCAACCCCTCCATGAGGGAGAACAGATTGCGGCGTTCCTCGGGCATGTTCAGCGCGGTGCGCAGCAACTGCTCGGTCTCCTCGTCCGGCATGACATAGGTGAAGTCGATGTCGTTGACGCCCTCGATATAACCGAGTACCCTCTTGGCCCGGGCGATGTTCCTATCAGGCAATGACGAATAGACGTCGGCCAGGGTCATTCCCCCTTGGCCGCTGCGGGAGCTGCGATAGTAGGTCAATAACGCAGTTCGAGATTGCATCTCCAGGGAGCTGAACTCCTCCTCGGATAGCTGCGATGGGTCGACGTATTCCCGCTGTTCGATGAAACCGAACACATCGTCAAGCATCTGATAGGGCACGTTGCACTCACGGAAGACCTCCTCCTTGCCCATGCGCCTCCCGTTCCTATACTGGAACTCTAGGACCTTACCGGCCATCTCCGACACTTGGTTCTCGCGCTGCTTTCCGTCGGCCATGCGCAGCCCTTCCGTGGCGGACGTCATGTTCGGACTGAGCTCCAGGGCCTTCTCGAAAGCACGTTTAGCTTGATCGTGTCGCCCTATCCGCAGCAGAACGAACCCTTTCCCGTTCCAGGCGGCCGGGTCCTTGGGGTCCAGGCCGATGGCGTTGTCATAGCTGCTCAACACATCTTCGTCCCTTTTTAGCCGTTCGGCCATGTCCGCCCGCTCCATCCATCCCCGGCGATTGTGGGGATCTATGGCCAGGGCCTGTTCCAAGAGACGTATGCCATTATCGGTGTTACCGAGCTTGTCCTCTAGCATGGCCATGCTCTCAAGTACAGTGGCCTCCGACGGGTCCAAGACTAACGCCTTTTCGTAGGAGTCCATGGCATCGTCGTTCCGTCCCATCTCCTCCAGCACTCTGCCCCTGAGCTTGTAGACACCGAACTCCTCGGTACCGAGGTCCACGGCCCGGTTGAAGCAGAGCAGGGCGTTCTCCATCTCCCCCAAACGATAGAGGGCGTTACCCTTGTACTTCCAGGTCTGAGCGTCAGAACGGTCGAAGGCCAGTGCCTTATCGAAAGCCGCTATCGCGTCCTCAATGCGGTTGAGCGAGGCCAGCGCCCTCCCGCGATCGCTCTGGTAGTGCGCGGTGTTCGGGTCTAAGGTAACACATTGGTCGAACGCGTCCAGCGCTAGTTCGTAGTTGCGCATCATGAGCAGGGCGCGGCCTTTGCTGGCAAGAGATTCCACGTCCTTTTGGTCCAATCTGAACGAGGTGTCGAAGGCCTCGGATGCCTCGCCGTACTTGCCCATGGACATGAGCACCCGCCCCTTACCCTTGTAAAGGAACGCGTCCGTCTCATCCAGGAATATCGCCGCGGAGAAGGTGGAGAGCGCCTCCTCCAACCTGCCCAACTTCTCTATGGCCCCAGCCTTATCGATGAGGGCCGACTTGTTGCGGGGGTCGATCCCCAATATATCGTCACAGACCTTCAGGATATCTTCTGGTTCTCCCTTGGCCACCACGGCGGATCGCTTCAACTGCAAGACCTGAATGTCCCCTGGCTCCACATCCAACGCCCGGTCGTAGGAGCGCACCGCATCCTGGTAGTGGTTCAATCTGGAGTATGCCAGACCGCGATCCACCCAGGCGATCTTGTTCTTGGGATCCACTTTTACGATCTTGTCGCACACCTTTATGATATCCTCATTGCGACCCAGTAGTTTCAGGCTGTTCTTCTTGGACACCAGCACCTCGATGTCCTTGGGCCCCATTTCCAGAGCCTTGTCGAACGATATGACCGCCTCTTCGTTGCGACCCAGCTTAGCCAGGACCTGCCCCCGGCGTGCGTGTACGAAGCGCCCTTCCTTGTCCAGTATCGCTGCTTGATCGTAACACCCCAATGCCTCCTCGAACCGTTCCAGCCATTCAAGGGCTATGCCCTTGCTGATCCAGACGTTCTTATCGGTCACATCCAGGGTGATGGCCTGATCGTAGCAGACCACCGCTTCCTCGAAGCGGTGCAGGCTTTCCAGACATAATCCCTTCTGGTAGATCAGTTTCTTATCCTGAGGGGATAGCGCTATGGCCTTGTCATAGGCCTTCACCGCCTCCTCGAACCGCTTCAAGGTGAAAAGGGAGTCCCCTTGGATGCGCCAGAACACCAATTGTTCCGGGTTGTGGATACTGCCAGACACCGCCCGGGCCAAAGCCTCTTCGAAGCGGCCTAGGGAGAAGAGCCCTACGGATATGCCCTTGGAAGCGTCCACATCGTTGTGGTCCAGGGAAAGCACCTGTCCATAGAGGCCGACGGCATCCTCTTTCTTGCCCAATCGGTCCAGGGCTACCGCCTTATCGAAAAGGGCGACCTTGTCGTTCGGTGTGATGCGCAGCAACCGGTCGCACACCTCGGACACGTCCTTGTCCTTACCCGCTTGCTTGTAGCATTCCTTCAGGGTCCCCAGCAATGCCGGGTCGTCCGGTACGTTCCTCAACCCCCGTTCCAAGGTCTTTATGGCCTCGCTCACCCTACCGAGCGCCAGCTGTGATTCGCCCAGGTCCCTTAACGCCTGCACGTGGTCCGGTTTTACGGCCAACTGTTCCTCGCTCAAGACCATGACCTCCGGGAAGCGCTTCTGCTTTACCAGAATGGTGCGGCGACGGTCCATCAGTTCCAGGTCCTTGGGGAATGACCCCTGCGCCTTGGTCAGTACCTCCAGGGCATCGGGCTCGGCGCCCATCTTCATCAACATCTCAGCCACGAAGAGCGGGGCGGCCGGATCATTGGGTATCCCGTGCATGAGCTCCTCGGCGGCGGCGTCAAATCCGGGACGGTCGTTCATGGTCGCTAGGACAGTGCAGCGACCATATAGCGCCTGTACATTCCCCGGTATGACCTCTCTCAACCGATCGTAGGACAGCAGGCTTTCCTCGTACCTTCCCATCTCGTTCAGAAGAGAGGCCACTTCCATCCATCCCAACGAATTCTCAGGGTCGGTGCGCAGAGCCCGCTTGTAGTGGTCCAGGGAGTTTGACATGTTCCCGTCGACCCTCGCCTGTCTGGCCACCTTCATGTTGGCCAGAGGATTGTCCTTTTCCCTGTCCAGTACTTCCTCCAATAGGTCCTGGGCCTCCTCGTTGCGTCCCAATTTTTCCAGGGACTCGACCTTGATCATCATGAGGGTGGTGTTCCTAGGAGCCAGAACCAGAGCCGATTCCAGCTCCGTCAGGGCGGCCTCGGGATTATCCTTGTGAAGCATAGCCGATGCCTTCCTCCCCTTCCAAAGGGGTATTTCATCGGTCCTCTGCAAAATAAGGTCGTAAGTACTTTCGTCCAGAGGGTCGGCCTCCAGAGCCTTTAGCAATGCCTGGAACGATTCGGTGGGACGGTTCATGGCATCGAACACCTCTGCCCGGACAACGTGTGCCGTTCGGTCATTGGGTTGAAGGGACACGAAATCGTCCAGTATCTTGAGGGCGCCCTCATTATCCCCTTGTTTTCGGTATAAAGCAGCATACAACAGAACGCTGCTGCGGTCATCGGGAGCAGAACGTACCAGTCGTTCCATGACCTCCCTGGCCGGTACTGGGAGACCGCTGCGCATATAGGCATCCGACAAACGGGCCACGGCATCCCTGTAGATATCCGGACGGGCGCTGGTCTTGCGGTCCATCCCCTCCAGGATAATCCTTGCCTTCACTAGCTCGGCCTTTCCCCGGTCGATCTCATTGGATTGAATATACCGGTCCGCGGCGTCCATTGATCGCGAGGCCTTCTTGACGGTCCTCATCTCCCCGTCCATCAAGCTGTCGAATAAACCCATATGTCCCACCTATACCGACTTCAATGGGGCCCTGACAATTAATATCTTTGTCGGCGCCCCTAGACCATGATTGTCATACGTTTATTTCATAATTGTCTGACCGATGATCAATAAACAATAATGATGCCACCATAGTAAGCTACACCCACACTGGCATCTAAACATATATGCCCATAATAAATTATATATATCATAGGACACTATAACTTAATTTGTCCGACTAATGTCGGACGGATGGGATGCGAAATGAGGCGAAATGAGAGCTCGCTTTGGGAACAGCAAAACGATGATCATGCCGTTGAATGGATGAAGACCCATACGATCCAAGACCTCAAGCTGATGGCTTTTCAAATGGACCAACAGGGAGAGGATTCGTTGGATATATGGGGCCTCATAAATGATCTGAGAGTCATGAGCAACTAGGTTCATACGTTCCTGGAACAAGTTCTGGTGGAAAGAAGGACCCCCCTTAGCCTTTCCACTAGCCTCTAATTTTTATTTTTTCTCTGGCTATTCTTGCCAGCGTTCTTCACTTTATGAAAGGCTTAAAATACAAAATCTCCATTATGAGCGCACCGCGCAGGTGTAATCTAGCGGTTAGGATTTTAGCCTTCCAAGCTAAACACTCGGGTTCGAATCCCGACACCTGCACTCCATCTCCTATCCAGAGAATTATTTTCTGGATTCAATCAAAAGGGTAATTACAAAAACCCTTTTCTTTTTTATTTTTTCAATTGACCGGAGGGATCATCTTGTGCGATGATTCCCCGTCTTCGCTCGTTCCGTATAATGGAAAAAGTGGGCTGGATGATGAAAAACCTAGAAAAGAGTATGATTTTTCTGATGGTTGTCAAAATTCTTATTCTTTTGAATTAGAGTGCCACGAATGTGGAACGAAGATAGATTTAACTGTGGGCTGTGGAAAAAGGTTTCCACAACAATGTCCCATCTGTTCTAAAAAATGGAAACGAAAGACTTTTAAGAAATATTATCGAGCAATAACACAATTTAAGGATCCTAAATTTTTAACGCTTACCCTTCGATATGATAAGACAAAAATAGAGTTCGTGGCTAAAGACAGGGATATCTGGAGCATGAGGAAAGAATTGTTCAGAGTGCTCAGAGAACAGTATCATAAACCCATCAAGGGATGGGTTGCTACTGTTGAATATCCTAATCATATCCATTTGGTGATCGATTCCCCCTACATCGACCAGGATTTGATTTCTAGGACATGGCAAACTATTACCGGGGATTCTTTCAAGGTAGATATTCGCCAGGTTAAAAAATATGAATTCAGGAAGATGGCGTCCTACTTGACAAAATATATTAGTAAGGCTACTTGTTGGGATGATGTTGATCTGGATCAGTTAAAAGGTTTTCACATCAAAGGACAATGGGGTTTAAACCCTGGTGTCCCTCCCCCAAACCTATGCCATTATGGCCAAGTGCATAAGGTTGAGCATGAAACAAGTTATTCCAGTCATGCTAATGCTGATCGTCTGAGACTGTTTTTAAAGGATAGTTTGCCCCCACTTGGATGAGTAATAGAACCCATCTATCCGGGCATCATTTATTCGAGAATTTTATTAATTTTACTTACTGTAATATTTTTGGATTTCATTATGAAATTGATTAAATCTTCTTTTTCATCACCATCGAATAAAGGAGAGTAATTCATGTCCAGTTCGGAAATTATTTTTTTTAATTTGGGTTTTGATAATGTTTTTAATTTTTCCTTTTTTGTAAGTGGTTTTTCATCACCTGTTTTTGTCTTTGTAGCTGTATCAATGTTTTCTTTACTTTCTTTAATGCCAAAATGTTTTTTCTTATATCTCTCAATAGACATTGTGCCCATACCACGGTTGCAGGGGCCACAAATAGGCCTTAGGTTGTCGATGTGATCATTTCCGCCTTTTGATACTGCCTTGTTATGTCCAATTTGAAAATCGGTTATGTGAATAGTTCTGATTTGGCAACAATAGCACTTTCCTTCAGCTTTGTTTCCGATGTATTTGAACCAGACTGCATCTCTAGTGTTTTTATCGATCTTTCTCCGTTTCGGTTTTTCTTCATCTAACCAACCGAACACTAAATCACCATGGAAAGTGTATTTTTATAATGAATAAATAAAGATATTTAGAAATTTACTGATATTGAAAATAATCATTTGAAGGAAAAATTAGATGTTATCGAAATGATATTTTGAACAGTTCTCGATGGGTCTTTAAAAAGATTGGTGCAGAGGCCTATCTTCTCGGGCGTGCGTCAGCACGACCGCCAACGGCGCAGAGCGCCGGTTTTCAATAAAACAGTACTGAATGATAAAATTACATTTCTTTGACATATTTTAGAATACCAATCAGTAAACAAACTCCACCAGCAAGAAGAGTAAGATGTGCTGGAATAACTAAGAATAGATAGGGTTGACCCATAACTGGAATATGATAAGATCCAACATAAGTTATTACAGTAGAAAAAGCAAATAAATATGTTATATAGCCGATTGCAATCAAAATAAATCCATAAACAATAAATCGAATTCCATCTTCACATTTCGGTTTTCTTTTAAATTCGGATTCTAATAAAAGATCATTATCTCTCAATTAAACCATCCATAAATGATTTACATCATTCAGCTTATAAGTTGCCCATCTTTTTTAAAAATAATTATACAAAATATCAATAATATATTATTGTACAAAAATATTAATAATCATATATGTTATTATATAATATACAATTATTAAAAACAATCATATGA
>Ga0307378_10009420_pt1 | contig 12836 bp, 7 predicted proteins | sample UN1MG_FD_202238 | JGI IMG/M metagenome (GOLD analysis project Ga0307378, IMG submission 202238) | Soil microbial communities from Risofladan, Vaasa, Finland - UN-1 | ecosystem: Environmental > Terrestrial > Soil > Coastal area > Acid sulfate soil | place: Finland: Risofladan, Vaasa | collected...
ATGTCTGTAGAGAGATATAAAGAACTTGGGAGACCCTATAAGCTCCTTACGATAAGGTAAGTCTACCCGATGAAAAGAGAGGGTGACTGATGGCTTATAGGGATTCGGATCAGCCCATATTACTCTATGAAATAGAGGAAGGGGCTGACAGAATACGTAGCCTGCAAAGGAAACATTTGCCGGGCAAGTAGGACTGGAGGAACAAATGCAAACCTCACTGCAGGGAATAGCAAAGAAAGCAAAACTAAATAAGAGGCATCGATTCCGTGATCTCTATCGGCTACTAAACGAAGAGAATCTTCTGGATTCTTGGAAATATCTGAACAATAAGGCAGCCTCAGGAGTAGATAAGATATCTACCAAAGAATTTGAGGCAAATCTACTCTCCAATATCCAGGGATTAGTTACAAGCCTGAAAGAGAAACGGTATCGGGCAAAACTGGTAAGGAGAGTGGACATCCCCAAAGGAAAGGGCAAGTATCGGTCTTTAGCTATACCTACCCTAGGTGACAAACTGATACAAAAAGCAGTAGCCAGAGTACTTGAGGCGATATATGAACAAGACTTTCTTTCATGTAGCTACGGATATCGTCCCGTAATGGGAGCAAAAGATGCAGTAAGAGACCTAACTACTACCTTAATAAGAGGAAGATATGGTTACATACTGGATGCAGATTTACAAGGATGCTTTGACCATATCAATCACCGGTGGCTACTCAAGATGTTAGAGGAAAGGATTGATGACAAACCGTTTATCCATCTAATAACCAAATGGTTAAAAGCAGGCATCCTTTCCACCGATGACAAAATATTACATCCGGTGAGCGGGACACCACAAGGGGGAATAGTCAGTCCGATACTGGCTAATATCTACTTACATTATGTACTTGACCTCTGGTTTGAGAAGAAGGTGAAGCCTAACTGTAAGGGAGAAGCCTATCTATGTAGATATGCTGATGACTTTATCTGTGCCTTTCGTTTTAAAGAGGATGTAGTCTACATGGCACTAATGGAAAGGCTGAATAAGTTTGGTCTTTCTCTATCACCAGATAAGACCAGAATCATAAGATTTAGCCGGTTTGAGAAAGGGACTGATTACTTTGAATTCCTGGGTTTTGAGTTTCGCTGGGGTACCAGTCGCAGGGGCAAGGATATCATTAAACGGAGAACTTCAAGGAAGAAATTACTAGCAAGCCTGCAAAGGTTTGTCCTATGGTGTCATAAATGCAGAAATCTTCGGCTGAGGAGAATCTTTAAACTGCTTAATGTTAAACTAAGAGGCTATTACAACTACTATGGGATTACCGGCAATTTCGCCAGATTGCAAGAGTTTTTCCGCCAAGCGATGAAAATCTTATTTAAGTGGTTGAATCGTCGTAGTCAGAAGCGCAGTCTCTGCTATAATATATTTAACCAGATTGCAAAATTTTATCATATTGAGAAGCCTAGAATTACAGAGTTTTCTTATCAGTCTAAATCTTATTAGTTTGCTTTTACGGAAGCGAGTATTTCTGAAGAGCCCAGTGCGGTAATTCCGCTCGCTGGGATCTGTGCGGGGGCAGTCGGGTAACTGGTTGTCCTACCGTGACAATCCATAGAATCTTAGGGGATTTCTTAACCAGATGGTTGAGGTTTTGGGTATTATTATAAATAGAAGACTAAAGGAAGACCTCGTAAAAAGGGAAGCTAAACCATAGAAAAAATAGGATATACCCCTATTTAAAAATAGCAATAACCAGCACTTTGGCATTTTACTGAAGGGCTTTTTTTATTTTTATGAATTATTTTTCTAAAAAAAGAAGGATTTCTAATAAGTTATATTGTATATATAAAATAGTGAGTAAAAAAAATTTAATAAGCCTATTTTTTATCTAAGCAGAATAGCTATAATAATATTATACTAAAATAAAAAGATATATTATCTAAGATTTAGCTTAAGATTAGCATTCTTTCTCTATCCCAAGAGACCCACTAAGTAACACATCCTAACTATACTAACCATCCAAGCATTAATCTTCTATCATCACTCAACCTAAAATTAAATATTTGATTCTGTATGAAGGTAACAGGAGAGACCTTTTCTTTTGTTTTAAAATTAAAAGGAGCCGAAGAGGCAAGATACTAAATGTATTCAAACTTTCAGGCAAAAGGACTGTTACCGGACAGAATTCTGGAGAGCTTTATACTCAAAAGCAAATTCATAAGCTTTAGGGAAACCCTATGCAACTATACAAGATATTTCTATACAAAAATGAGTATGAATAATCTACCAATCAAAGATTGTCATATGATAATCGGCATCCTTGCCGCAATTATAATAATAAAATGCCCACGCCCATCAGCTAACAGCCCATATATGCTGCGCGCGGAGTAACGCTCTTGGGCTAAAGCCACATTTTGCCTTCCGCTATCGCTACGGCAAAACGTCATATATGCGCGGCACGTTAGCCGACATTTTGCGAGGCATTTTATTGAGGAAAATTTTTTTACCTATATAGGGAAGTGTAAATGATGGTTAACAATGTAAAATATACGAGTAATCCTTTTCTCCCGAGAAAAGCAGATAACCTAAAATCCAAGGAAGTAATCGGTTTCTTTGCCAATCATACTAAATCTGCGCCTATACAAGAAAGAGGACATCATCTTGTTATTGGATCCTCGGGAACAGGCAAGACCATAACCTTGCGATATTTTTCGCTAAAAGACCAACTCAAAGGTGGTAACATTATTTCCACTCCTCCTACGTTCATTGGTATATATGTTTCGTTGAAAACGGACTTAGAGATATGGAGAAGAAAGGAAATTACTAATGACCTCATTTTTTTCTATGAAAATTACTTAAATATAGCGATTGGATACGAAATTATCAGCTTATTACACGAATGTAGTTCAAGAAATCTTTGGAAGATGAACCGGAATTCTGAAAAGAACCTTGATCTAATAAAGGACATATTAGGACTTAATCGCTCAATTACAACCTTCAAAAATATTGAGAGTATTCTTAATGAAGAAAAAACAAAAATCGTGAAATATGTGAATACTACCGACTTGCCTAAAAAAGCAGATTTTAAGAGTACTTTTACTACTTCAATAATTACTTTTATCCCTTCGATTTGCCGAGGAATAGTTGAAAATTCAACTGTTCTTCAAGAAAATGACATACCATTTTACCTATTTCTTGATTATTATGATGAGTTGCAACCTTGGCAGCAGAGGATAGTGAATACACTAATACAAAGACCCAGTGTGGGCTATTTTGTAAAATTAGGCTCCAGACCATTTGGAATATATGAATACAATACCGTGACCAATAAATCTATTATAGATGCTCTTGAAGGGCGGATTTATCTTCAATATTTTCGTGATGAGCTTGAGGATTTCAAAAAAGTACTTGTGGAAACGGTTGCTCGAAGATTAGGCTGGTCACTCCCTCCTAATACAAGTTTAATAGATAAGTTTTTGCCAGCAGAAAGTCCTTTGAATATAGCTGAGAAGATAAGTTTGAAATATAAAAAGGAACAACCAAATCTTTTTAAGCTTGATGAGATATTTAGTATTGGTAGAATTTCAGAGCAATTAGAACAAATGGCAACTTCTGAGGAAGAGAAAAAAAGCTTGAAAAGTTGTATGTACCAAGGTTTTAGTAAGCTTGCAGAAATTGCTGAGGGTAACATAGGGATATTTATGGAACTTTGTGCAGATGCATGGGAAAAAGCCAGACTGAAAGGGATAAAGATTGATACAACTATTCCACAGATCCCCCCTATTTGCCAAACTAATGCTGTTTGGGACTTTTTACTATTTCAGTACTCCGATATTGAAGTATGCTCGCCGGATGGTCCCTATATATTGAATCTAATTGATAAGATATGCGAAACTCTACATAAACAAACACCTTTAAGTAGAAATCGAAATTATGAAAGTTGGAATATAGAAATTAACACTGATGACAAGTTATCAACCGAATCCATAGAAAGGTTAAAGAGAGCATTCCAATACAGAGTTTTTGTTCCAACTTCTATTGGAGGATATCTGGATATACCAGAAAAGTTCAACCTGTGTAGTTTTTACTTGTTGAAAAAAGGACTTATTGAACTGGAGTATCCACCTTTGATATTAAATTCTCAGGATGTTGATAACTGGCTCGCTCATCTATCAGAGACTATTACTAAACCTTCTTTTAAAACTTCTAAAAGTCCGTTGCCTTCTAAACATACGGGCTTTTTGTCAATTTCTTTTAGAGAAGAGGAACCAGCCAAGACAGTTCGAGAAAAAGTCTTGAAATTATTCAAAGCTGCACCATTCGAAATAGAATGCGTTGATGCAGAAAAATTTGGGTACATTGGCAGCCCAAAACTTCTTGAAAGAGTAAGAGGTTTTATTAGTAAAAAATCTACCTTTTGTTTAGTGGAGGCCTCGAATATTACTCCGAATACTATGGTTGAACTCGGTCTTATCAAAGGACAGAATAGACGATTTTGGACAGTGGCACACATTGACAAATTTTCCAAGTTACCTGATTGGATAGTAGGATTACAATTACATGGGTACAGTCTTGATGATGCTGATAAGGAAAGATATTTAGATATAGTTGTAGAAAATCATATAATTAGTCCTTTACAATCAATCACGAGGAAACAATTTTGTCCATTGTGGCATGGATTTAGATACTGTCCTTACCCTGTTACTAAAGATCCTTCTACTATTTATATCTCATATCCAGATGGAGATGATATCTGGAATATAGCAATAAAAGAATTAAAAGATGTTTGTAAATCTCTCAACATTAAATTAATAACAGATAAAAATATAAAGATATCTTTGTTGGGCACACCAGACGTGGTCTGTATATGGTGTGTTGCGGTCAGGTCCGCAGGTAGAATTTTTGTTGATACTACTCCACAAATACCTAAGGAGGAAACAGATAAAGAAAAGAAAGAAGGAGACCCAACTCAATGTTTTATTTTAGGTTTGGCTTTTGGACAGAAAGAAAGAAAAGGAACTCTATGCGTGCATCTTTTCAAAGAAAATTTGGGGAAAAAGATAACTTTATGGAAAGGATATCCAGGGTATTCATGGAACACAAAAGATGATTTGATAAACATAATAAAAGGAACAATAGAAAAAACTGGGGGAAAATGATGAATCAAATGCATAATCAAGATATAAGAATAAATAAAATTCACGAAGTAGAATCTATAACTACTATGACACCTGAGCAACCCGATACTCTATTTTTATGTGCCTCAAGTTTCGAGGATCGATGTAGGATAGCGCCTTCCCTTTTACCTACAAGTAGTTATCGTAGTTATTACTCTGCGATGTTTAATTACTACCAAGTTGTAAAACAAAATCGGCATTTTTTTAATAGAACAAAGATTTATGATGCTTTATCTTTGGTTACTATTAATAAACCTGTAAGACCTATTGATTGTGATAGATTAAATCCTATAGATGGAGTAAAGAAATTCATTAGCTTCCTTAAAAAAAATAACATTAAATCAAAAAAGGCTAGAATCACGATTGATATTAGTACCTTTACAAAGCAGTACATCCTTAACTTACTGTGTGGAATTGAAGAATTCTTCAAAATGTATAGTATTAGAATACTCTATACCGAACCCCATCATTACGGCAGAGGAAAATTCCAAAGACTCAGCTATGGAATAGAAGATATAATTACTGTTCCCAGATTTGAAGGCAAGCAAATACCAGGTGGCAAAACTGCATTAGTAGTATTTCTCGGGTATGAGTCTCATAGGACCCTAGCAGCTATAGAAAAATGTGAGCCTGATTTAATAATTGCTGTAATTGGAAACCCTCCCTATTACCCTGGATGGGAAAAATATAGTTTGGAGACTCATTCCTTTCTTCTTTCAATGCCTGATGTAAAAAAATTTGAAATGTCAGCCAGAGACCCAGACGAAGTAAGAGAAGGATTAACGAAAGTGTGGGATGAATTTAACAAAGATTATCCAAATATGTATATTTCTCCTATCGGGACAAAACTTCAAACTATAGGTATATATGAATTTGTCCGCTGCTATCCTACAGTGAGAATTGTTTACCCAATTCCTAAGGGTTATTTGGAAAGTTATTATACAACAGGGTATGGTAAGATTTGGGAGTACTTTTTACCTTCCCGAAAATCAGTTGAGAAAAAATGAAAGTAGAACTTATTTCTATAACACCTAATTCTGAAAAAGTTATTGAAGATGCTGGAAGAACCTCTTATTTATCATTCGTTAAGAAGAGAAAACATACAGAAAAGATATTTATAAGGATGCTTATTAAAAATGGACATTACTCCGTATTGGAACATGCATATGCTAGTTTTAGAATTTTTGCTGTGTCAAGGGCGTTTACACACCAATTGATAAGACATAGATTATGTTCTTATACACAACAATCACAAAGGTATGTTGATGAGAGTAATTTTAATTATATTGAACCAGAATCTATCAAAAATAATTCAAAAGCTCATTCTCTTTTTACTAAATTTATGGAAGATGCAAAGATGATTTATTCAGAATTACAAAGATTTGGGATTAAAAATGAAGATTCAAGATTTGTTTTACCTAATGCTGTTGAAAGTCAAATTGTGTCTACAGCTAATTTTAGAGAATGGCGTCACATAATTGAACTTAGGGGTAGCCCAGATGCACAATGGGAAATAAGAAAGGTAGCAATTGAAATATTGAAGATTTTAAAAAAGCATGCACCTACGGTATTTGAGGACTTCGAGATTGATGAAGACGATGAGATTATAAAGAGAATTGAAATATGAACGCGAAATATGCCTCACAAAACAGTCTCCTAACACAGCATATACAGCTCACTTCGTTCGTCCAAATTTCGTCCAAGGCGGAATTTCATATATGCTGGAAACGTTAGCTGCAATTGACCGTCAAAAAAGAAAGGAGGCTATAAAATGAAACCCATGAGTCTTTCCCCGCCTCAAATCGCTTTGCCAATATATTCAGGAGGTAAGGCCGTAGTCGTCTTCGGCTATCTAGCAGGTCAAGGCAAGATTACGATTTTAAGATACCCAGCTCTTAAAATAAATAGACATCCCATTTTCTTAAATAATTAATATTTTACTTTTAAATTAGATAAATAGGGAAGGGGTACCGATTCAATAATTCGGTAACCTTTAACAGAAAACCCATAGGATCTGAGGATTTTTTTACCGAATAATTGAGGCATTAGATATTATTATAGATAAACATCCTAAAGGAAGACCCCGTAAAATGGAAAGCTAAAACCATAAAAAAAATAGTATGTCTATTTAAATTATTTAAATTAATAAACAAAATGAATATGTAAATAATTTTTGAATACAAAAAAATGAAAAAATATTTTTAAAGGAGGTGTAATCTTGAAATATTCTCGTGGTTCAGAATGGAGAAAATGGGATTTGCATGTCCATACACCAGATTCAGCTTTAAACAATCAATTTACGAATTGGAATGACTATATTTCAAAGCTTGAATCGATTAGAGATCATGCTGTTCTTGGCATTACAGATTACTTTTCAATTGAAGGGTATAAAAAAGTGCTTGAATATAGAAATCAAGGAAAATTAACAAATTTTGATTTGATACTTCCAAATATAGAAATTAGACTGTTACCCGTTACTAATATTGAAAAGCCCATAAATCTTCACCTCATTTTTTCTGATCTTTTGAAAGTTTCTGACCTAGTAGATTTTTTAAAGGAATTAAAGTTTGATTATAAACATAATAGTTATTCATGTGAAAGACACAAATTGATTGAGTTAGGAAAAGCTATTGATCCAAGTTTATTTGAGGAAAAAGCATATATAGAAGGAATTACTCAGTTTAAGACAGACATAACTAAATTATCAAATATTTTTAACAAAAATAAAAAATTGAAAGATAATGTCATCATTGCAGTTAGTAACAGAAGTGGAGATGGCGCTTCAGGAATCCAGCATTCAAGTCTCTCAGCTACAAGAGAGGAAATTTATAGATTTGCTGATATTATTTTTAGTTCTAATCCGAAAGATCATACATATTTTTTAGGTCAAGGTACTGATAATGTAGAAACAATAAGGGCTAAATTCGGTAGACTTAAACCTTGTGTTCATGGATCTGATGCTCATGCCTTAGAGAGAATTTGCTATCCATGTGCAAAATCTGGTATGCATGATTGCACTAATGACTCTGCTAATTGTGAATTAAGGTATACTTGGATTAAAGCAGACCCAACCTTTGAGGGTTTAAAACAGATTATTTATGAACCAGAGGAAAGAGCACATATTGGAATGTTACCTCCCAAAGGTAAAAATGATGCAAAGGTTATTGATAGAGTTGAAATTAAAAATTCAAACAATTGGTTTGAGAGTGTTCCAATTCTTTTCAATGATAACTTAGTTTCGATAATAGGTGAAAAAGGTGCTGGAAAGACGGCATTAGCCGATTTTATATCTTTAGCTGGTGGTGATTTTGATACTAAAGAAGATCCCGTATCTTTTATCTTTAAAGCACTAAAATCTTCAAAACAAATACAAGAAACAATCGAAAATTGTGTAATAACTATTTATTGGCGAGATAGAAGTGCAGATCAAATAACTATAACAAAGGATTTTAAAGACTACAAAGAATTAAAAAAAGTGAGATACCTCTGTCAAAGTTTTATTGAAAGAAAATGTAGACCTGAGCAAACAGGAGAATTGCAAAATGAGATTGAAAAAATAATTTTCCAATATATTCCAGCGCAAGATAGGATGGGTCAAACAACTTTTAATGACTTAAGAAAGAACAAAACTCAAAGTACCCAGTTGAAAAAAACAAGATGTAAACAAGATATTATGGATCATAATGTTCAAATTTTCAACTTAGAAGAAGAGATTAATAGTTTAGATACCAAAAAAGAAGAAAGAAATACACTTCAAACTGAAATAAATCAACTCGAAGAACAAAAACCAAAACCAATAACAAAGGAAGAGAAAAAGATTGAAGCAAAATTGGGTCTTTTAAATAATAGAAAAAATAAATTAAATGAAAAAGTTGCAATTTTAAAAGTGCAGCTTAGCACCATCGAAACCATAAAAACCAAAATAGAAAGTTTGGAAATGTATGTAAGTAAGCAACTTAGAGATATTAGAAACGATCTTGAATCTGTTGGATTAGCTGGTATTTACAAAAAATTACAATTTTCAATTTCTTCTGATTTTAATGTTCGACTCGATAACAGGAAAATAAAAATTGAGACCCAAATTCTAAAAATTCAAGGAACTAAAGAGTCAAAAGACAAAACTAAAGAATCAAAAGAAACAGATCTGAACGTCTTGACAGGTGATTATATATTTAAACTTCCCTTAAGCGAGATTGACGCTTTAATTTCCCTACTTGAATCAAAATCAAGTGTAGCAGAGGATAAAAGAAGCACCATTAAATTATTTGAAGGAAAAATCAAAAAGAATCAAGAAAGAGTTAAAGGCTTAAATAAAAATATAAAAGAAATAAAAGAAGTGAAGAAGCCTTTACTCCTTGAAAAGGTTGAAAAAAGAAATAAAGCATATAAAGATTATTTTATTTTGTTGCAAGAAGAAAAAAAGATGTTAGAAGAATTGTATACTCCATTAAGGGAAGAATTGAGCAAAGAAAGCTTAGGAGAAAGAAATCAAATAGAATTTTTTACCCGGATTGAACTAGACGTAGAGAATTTTATTGACAAAGCAAATATGATCATTGATTTTAGTAGATATGGTGGATATTATCAGAATAAAGAACTTTTATCTAAGGAAATTAAATCAATTTCTGAAAAAATTGAGCTTATTGAGACTTCAGATGTTTTTAACCTTATAAACAATTTTTATTCAACTTTTAAGGAATATAAGCATAAATCTATTGATATCAAAAAACAACTGAAGGGAGATAAGAAAAAGATTGATTTTTATAATTGGATTTTTGATGTTTCCGATTTTAATGTAAAATATAGTATAAAGTATCAAGACACAAACATAGAGCTTCTTTCTCCAGGCAAAAAGGGTATTGTATTATTGCTTATGTACCTTGTTTTAGAAACAGAAAATAATATTCCTCTTATTATTGACCAACCAGAAGAAAATCTTGATAACAAATCTGTTTATCCTTATCTTATAAATTATTTTAAAATAGCAAAAAAAAGAAGACAAATTATTGTTATAAGTCATAATCCTAATTTAGTTTTAAATACTGATGCAGAACAAATAATCGTTGCAAATTTTGAAGCAATTCCAAATACTCAAGATGCAAGAATTAGGTACATAAGTGGGTCAATTGAAAATTCTTTTGTTAGGGAGATGGCTAAAATTCCCCTTGAGAGACAAGGCATAAAAGAACATGGTATTGATATATTAGAAGGAGGGCCGGAAGCATTTATGAAGCGCAAAGATAGGTATGAGATCGAAAGATTAAAAAAGTAATCATTGCTAGTTGTGACAGGGAACGGTTGTAATGGCTTAATAATTCGGAACTTTTAGCAGAAAACCTATAGAATCTGAGGAGTTTCTTAACCAGATGGTTGAGGCTTTAGGTATTAATATAGAAGACGTCCTAAAGAAAGGCCTCGTAAAAAGGAAAGCTAAACCTTAGAGAAAATAGGTGCGTCACTATTTAAATTAAAATATTTATCATTTACGGAGATAGACATTGTTTTATAAAAAACTATGTAACATAGAAATTTTGACAAAGGCGTGGCATTTGGCCATATGTAATTCACGGCGATCTTTCCTTGATGATTCTTTATTATTTGAGGATTATGCATACAAATTAGAAAAAAATCTTACATTATTATCTAGAAAATTAGAGAATGGAGTATATAATCCTGAACCTTTATTAAGAGCTGATATTCCTAAATCATCTTTAGCAGTAAGACCTGGTTCAAGATTGCAAATTGAAGATTGGATTTTAATGTATGCTATTGTTTATTTATTATCAAAGGAAATTGATCCAAAGATTCCAGATTTTGTGTATTCTTTTCGTTTAAGAAAACACCCTAAAAAGAATTATATATTTAGAGATGTTGATATCATTAAATTTCCTTTTTTAAAGAGCAAAACCATAAGAAGGAGAGTAGTTAGTTTTGATGAATGGTATATTCAATGGCCAATATTTGAAGAAAAGACTATATATGCTTTTCAAGAAGAAGGATACGAATATATGACAGTAACTGATATTGCAGCGTACTTTGAAAATATTGATCATATGGTTTTACGAGATATTCTGTTAAGGTACGCTCCGAAATCTGAGAAAATTATTAATTTATTAATTCATCTACTTGAAACTTGGTCATGGAGAACCGAGCATGGAAGATGTATAAAAGGAGGAATTCCCCAGGGAAATGATGCCTCAAGTTTTTTAGGAAATATTTATTTAATTCCATTAGATAAAGAATTTGAAAAAAGGAAGAAAAATAGAGATATTGTACCTTTAAGATATATGGATGATGTTAGAATTTTTACTAAAAATAAGTCTGATGCAAGGGAAGCTTTATTTCTAATGAATGATGTACTTAGGCGTTTGAATCTTAATATACAAGGGCAAAAGACTGCTATTATAGAACGTGAAAAAGTATTAATGGATTTAGTTGATCCTGAAATGAATGATATAAATGTAATTATAGATAAAATACAAGGAAAATCAATTAGTAAGGAAGAAAAACAAGAGTATTTTATTAAGCTAAAAGAAATTTGTAAAAAAAGAGTCAAGATTACTAAAAAACCTATTCTGAAAAAAGATCTTAGGGTATTTATGCGATTACTTACTGCTTTTAGAATGATAAATGATGGATATATGTGTGATAAATGTGTAAAAACTATAACCTTAAATCCAGATGGAAAGTTGTTATCAAATTCTATTAAATACTTATCACAATTTCCAAGAAAAGTTAATTCATTCGAAAAGGTCCAAGATTTAATATTATCGAAAGAAGTTTTATTTCCTTACCAAGAAGCTAATTTAATAAAATTATTAAGATCAGCTAAAAAAGTTAAACCAGAAATTATTAGATATGCAAAAAAACTATTAAAGAAGAAAGATGTTTTCTTGTATATAAAAGTTCAAGCTGCCTTATTGATTAATGATCAATTATTAATTCAAAAAAGCATAAACTCTTTATTAAATATTTTTAATAATGAATCAAATACAGAAGTAAAAAAAGCACTTATTCCTGGCATTTGTCAATTGGGAGAGAAGGGACAAGATCAATTTATAATGGATTTAATTACAAATCCAGATTATAAACTTTCAAGAATTGGTAATATGTTATTTGCTTTAAGGAATTCTAAAGAAAAAGAATATATTAAAAGAAATATAGACTTCTGTTTTGGGGAGCCTTCCGAATATAAAATTAGAAATAATTTATATAAACTAGAAGTAATAAAATACGTTGGTGATATAAGTATAAATAAAGAACTACTTAATATGTTGAAATATATAAAAAATATTTTACCCAAAAATGATTTATTAAATAATCGAGTAGAAAGGATTTTAAATTTTTTAAAGTTTCAGATAAAAGATAAAGAACGAAAGACAGTTCTTTGATGTTTTTAGTGAATAAATAGGCACACATCACATTTTCTTAGATAATTAATATTTTACTTTTAAATTAGATAAATAGGGAAGGGGTGCCAGGTCAATAATTCGGTAACTTTTAGCGGAAGAGCGCCAAGAAGTTTTATATTTCTTGCAGGGTGAAAGTCCCTGTTGGGTGAGGTCTAGCCAACCACCCATACTAAGTGTTGCATCAAAATGGGTAACCATTAGATGAAGCGTACACAGGGAAACAGATAGGCCATAGGGAAGGCCGTACTTCCTGAAGTGAATTAT
>Ga0307378_10009423_pt1 | contig 12835 bp, 11 predicted proteins | sample UN1MG_FD_202238 | JGI IMG/M metagenome (GOLD analysis project Ga0307378, IMG submission 202238) | Soil microbial communities from Risofladan, Vaasa, Finland - UN-1 | ecosystem: Environmental > Terrestrial > Soil > Coastal area > Acid sulfate soil | place: Finland: Risofladan, Vaasa | collected...
CTTTTACGCATAATGAACTCCTTTTCGATAAAGTTGTATTGACATTATTCTTTATCGGTGAAAGGAGTTTTTTTTATTAACCTATTGTAAATAAATAAGATAACGTTATGTCAGTGCCATTCGGGCCCATCCCCATTATCTTCCATAGGAATCACGATTTTCCAGATAGAGCTTGCATGTTTCAAATCCAAAGGATAACATAGGCAACTGAATTGGCAACTGGTTAGCTGTTGTCCTTTGAATTTATCATTCACTAAAAGTTAAGGAGCCAAGATTATGTCAAACATCACACGTCGTCAGTTTTTGAAAAGCACCGCTGCCGTTGGAGCAGCATGCTCTATCGGTTTCCCGAACCTCATCCGGGCCCAGGGACTCAACGAAAAACTCCAGGTGGGATTTATCGCTGTGGGCGGCCGGGCCGGGGGCCATACGTCCGCATCCCATGATGCAGGCCTTCAGTGTGTCGCCTTCGCCGAGGTCGACAAAACCCGGTGGAACGGCGTCCACGGCAAGAAAGGCTGGGAACAGGCGGCCGGGTATACGGATTGGCGGAAGGTCTTCCAGAATCACGGCAAGGAACTCGATGTTGTTTTCGTAGCAACCCCGGACCACACCCATTTTGCTCCGTCGATGACCGCCGTTTCCATGGGCATCCACTGCTACACCGAGAAACCGCTGACCTGGTCGGTTCGTGAGGCGCAACTGCTGGCAGCAGCCTACGCCAAGAATCCCAAAGTCGTGACCCAGATGGGCAACCAGGGTCATGCCGGCAAGGGATGGAGGATTGCTTATGAATACGTCAAGGCAGGCGCGATTGGTGAAATCAAAGAGTTTCACACATGGACGAATCGTCCTGTCTGGCCACAGGGGTACAAACGCCCCTCCTATTCAGATCCCGTACCGGAAAACCTGGACTGGGATGCCTGGATCGGCTCGGCGGCAATGCGACCTTTCATTGCAAAGTACCGCGAGGGCGCCGACATTGAGAAACGACACGTCGGGGAATCCATTTATCATCCGTTTGCCTGGCGCGGCATCGTCGATTTCGGATCAGGCGCCCTGGGCGATATGGCCTGCCACACCACCGACGGTATCTACGCGATCATGAATCCGGGCTATGCTGCCACCGCCGAGCCAGTCGATATGAATGGTGAGGTTGGGGACCAATGGCCGAAAGGTATGATCGTGAAATCGACTTATCGTGCAAAAGGAGGCAGACCTGGCTTTACCACTTACTGGTATGAGGGCAACAAAGCGGACGGAACGCCTTACATGCCGGAGGCTCCTGAGGAACTCGCAATGAGAGGCCGCAAAATGAAACTACCGAGAACCGGAAATCTGCTGTACGGCACCAAGGGCAAAATGCTGGTTGAAGGTGATTACTGGGGAACCGTTCGACTGCTTCCACTGGAGAGGCAAAAAGAGTTCGGCGATCCACCCCAACTGCTTGAACGCTCTCCCGGACATCACGCAGAGTTCTTTATGGCCTGCAGGGGCGAGAAGCCGCGCGAGTTTAGTCAGTCCAACTTCAGCTACTCCGGCCCCATGGCCGCGAACATCCAGCTCGGAAACCTCTGCGCCCGCGCGGGAAAGAAGATCGAGCTGAACGAAGCCGGGAAGATCATCAGCGACCCGAAGATCAACGACCTGGCCTGGCGCGAGCCACGCAATGGTTGGGGACCGCTGGAGATGAAGGTCTAACTGAATCGCGAAACATAGAGCTTTCTGCCGGTGCCGTTTTCAAGAAGATAGTATGACTTCCTGGAAACGGCACTGTTTTTTGGGCTGTTCTCGGCGAATCATGGCAATTTCGACCGGGGTGTCCGGCGTCGAATGGGAAATAGCCAATAGCCATTAGAAAGCTTGTCCTGAATTAGCCTTTAGCCCTGAGCAGAGTCGAATGGATAGACAATTGAAATGGCCACAGAGCACACCGAGAACACAGAGAAAGAGTCAAATATAAATTTACTTAGACAGGATGAACGCAGATTTACCCCATGAGATAACGCCGTTGCCTATCTCACGGGGTGAACGCAGATCAACGCAGATTTTCAAATTCTGACTTCTGGCTTCTGTCTCCTGTCTCCTGTATTCTGTCTTTTTTTACTTTTCCCTTTTTACCTTTTACTTGTTTTCTCCTGTTATCCTGTCAAAAGCTTTAGAAAAAGATAAAAACCGTGTAAATCCGTGTAGTTCCGTGTCAGAAGATATATTAGACACTGATTAACGCTGATAGACACTGTTTTTAATCGGATTTTAAAATTCTGTCTCCTGTCTCCTGTCACCTGTATTCTTATTTTTATTGCCTTTTTACTTACTTTCGTGTATTATATCTCCAAAGGCAAACAACAAAGAACGCAAAACTTCCTCGAATCGCCTTATTTTCACGCCGTACCTGTTTTAAATTGATTATTTCGTCGAAGGAAGACTTTCGAGAATGAGAATTTTAATTAGACAGGGTTACTTAAATTTTAATAGGCGAATGTCCATAGAACACCCGGAAATAGGTATGGTGTCCCCGGAATACGAATGTCCCTAGTATTCCGTAGGATGAAAGGAAAAGACATGGACAAATGCATTATAGGAGGCTGCACGAATCGCGCCAATAACAATATCAGTATTCGGCTACGACGGCCCGACACGAGTGCGATCTGGGCCCCCAACACGAAAGCCTTCCTTTGTGATAAACACGCCGACTGTGGCATGCGGATCACGATTCAAATGCAGCCAAACAACTCACATCAGATTGAAACCATCGTTGGGAGTGTGGGCTCCCGCTCGGCGAGGCGAACAACTCCCATAAAGCATTCGCCGTGAGTAGGCAGAAAAGGCTGCTGAGAAAACTAAAAACTAGGAGAGACAGCTACCTATTACAGTCCTAATAATAAATATCGTTTCTGTGAAATTTGTTTTGCCTTCGGGCATGAGCACGACCCGAATGGAGATTAGTCAAAGGAGCAGGAAAAAGAATAGGTATTGTGGAATCAAGAAAGTACTGGACACTTGTAATTCTCCCAGAACATGGGGCCATTATTCTGATTGACAAGTGGTCTCATTCATGCTAAAAGACACAAATGCTGAATAAGTAAATCTCAGTGCATTTGGACGGAAATTCCTATGCGAGATATGAAAGGATGTTAGCAGAAGGGGCAGATAAGTACTTTGTTCCCGAGTTTCATGGGATAATAGAGGTTCGGTTGGTCTTTGGGCGACATTTGATTTGTGATATGTGATGGATAAGAAGCTGCCAATAAATTCAATAGTCTGGGGTGATTGCGCAGAAGTCCTGCGAGATTTTCCGGATGATTCTGTCGATTTGATTTTCACCTCTCCGCCGTACGCGGATTGTCGGAAGAATACATATGGCGGCATACACCCTGACAAATACGTGGAATGGTTTCTGCCGAAGTCGGAACAATTTCTACGAGTTTTGAAGCCCAGCGGGACATTCGTCCTCAACATAAAGGAAAAGGTCGTCATGGGTCAAAGACATACTTTTGTCATTGAGCTTATCTTAAGAATGAAAGAGCAGGGATGGCTCTGGACAGAGGAGTTTGTCTGGCATAAGAAGAATTGCTATCCCGGCAAATGGCCGAACAGGTTCAGAGATGCCTGGGAAAGGTGCCTTCAATTCAATAAGCATAAGAAATTCAATATGTACCAAGAAGCAGTCATGGTTCCAACGGGAGATTGGGCCAAAACCCGTCTCAAGAAGCTCAGCGCTACTGACAAGAGACGTGACGAATCTAAGGTCAACAGTGGATTTGGGAAAAATATCTCAAATTGGCTCGGAAGAGATATGGCATACCCAACAAATGTATTACACTTGGCTACCGAATGTGGGAACAAGAACCATAGCGCTGCGTTTCCGCTTTCTTTACCCAAATGGTTTATAAAACTTTTTACCGAAAAACATGATTTGGTTTTGGACCCATTTGTAGGTTCGGGCACTACCGCAATGGCTGCAAAAGAATTGGAACGCGCTTACGTCGGTATTGACTGCAATCGAGAATACTGTGATCTAGCAAAAGCAAGACTTAAACAAGTGTTGGTTCAGGGAAGTTTTAAATGGAAAAGCTGAACATCGACGAACTTACCGACTTTGTAAACCAAAACATTGGTATATTTCACCAAAGTAAACTTAGCACTATAGAATCTATAAACTTGAAGAAGCTCTTGAGAAAGAAAAATCCCTATTTGTTTAAGGCCAAGAACATTACCATTGCAGGAGATTTGGTCACCAACATTTTAGATGCTTTCCTCTCCTCCTCAGAAGAGAAATTATTCGGAGACTTTCTTGAGGAGTTAGCTATTTTCATATCTCATAAAACATGTGGTGGGAAAAAATCAGCAGCAACAGGCATAGATTTAGAGTTTGAAAATCAGGGCACAATTTATATAGTATCGGTCAAGTCTGGACCTAACTGGGGTAATAGTTCGCAACAGAAAAAACAAGAAGTTGATTTTCAAAATGCGGTGAAGGTGCTAAGGCAGTCAAAGCATATAACAAATGTACTACCGGTTCTCGGGATTTGTTATGGTAAAGTTAAAACCAGCCATGTGAGGGGTTACTTGAAAGTTGTAGGCCAGAATTTCTGGTACCTAATAAGCGAAGATGAAAACCTTTACACAGACATTATTGGACCCTTAGGACATAAAGCCAAAGAACACAATGTAAAGTTCTTCAAGCAGAAAAGCAAGATTATCAACTTGTTTACACAGGAATTTTTAACGGAATTTTGTGATCAAGGGATTATTAACTGGAAAAAGCTCGTCGAATTCAACAGCGGCAATTTGGACTTAATGTAGGAGAATTAACGGAATTCTGGGGCAGAAAACTAGGGAAAGCCACCTATTAATGGCTGGGGACAGTACACATAAATATGACTGTCCCTAATTAAACCAAAATCCACATGCGAGGTGAGCATGACAGAAGTTTTTTGTATTGTTTGCGGTGCACGCTTAGATAAACAAACAAACCTTTTGAATTCAGTAAATCCCCTTTGCCCAAAATGTGGTCCAACAGATAAAGATCTGCGTATAAATGTAGCGGACTGTATAGGTGTGCGTGACTACATGTCAGCAGTAGGCAAGAAAGATCAGAAAACAGTGGGATTTCGAGAATCTGAGAGAAATGGTCGTATAGCATCTGCAGACCAAAATGAGGTTGGTTCGTTTTCATATTCGATCAAAGGTACTAGCCCTCAAGGTGAAGAGGATACTCTATCAGCATGTGAAATACTCATACAAGCGATTAACGAAGCTGGAGGAAACTGGGCACAGCCAAAGGAGGGAAAAGATGTTGAAGACTGCATCGCAACAGACAAAACTGACCAAAGAAATGTACTGCGAATTCAGGTCGTTCGAGCAATAACAGATGAAAATCTGTGGCGACTACTTTCTGACGAAGGCTGTTTATATCAATCTGATATATCCAAAGACGTTTTGCTGGCCAACTTAAAATCATCGGTTGAGAAAAAGGCAGACAATCGAAAGATACCTGCTTCTATTCGCCAAACACTTCTACTTGCTTTAGATGCAACGCGATTACCTGTATTATGCTTTGAAGATGTTATTCAGGAATATATGGAACAACTTGGTTCTTGGACCCGTTCTCAGGGATTCCAGAGTGTTTGGCTTGTTGGCCCTATACCATCTCTTACATGGCGCCTTGATCAGGATATCTGGGGGGAAGATATCTGGGGACACCATACATATTAATTTTGGTTTATTCGTGGGGAATTAAAAGTCCCCGGTGCATTTTCAGCAGCAAAGACGGCCAGGCTGCTTCCTACTGCCCGGCCGTTGGGGTTGCCTGATGATACGTTCATAATCTTTCCGGCGTGCGTGTTCGGATCCTGGATTGCCAAAGTCGTCGAACCGCCGCCGTCGAGGTTCAGGGCATTGTAAACTCCATAGTCGCTGACTAAGATGTCCGCGACCTGGCCGCACGTCATTCCTGCGCTGCCGCCGGCACCATCAACTATAAAGAAAACCAGTGTCTTGTTGCTGCGGCTCAGGCCGATCGCGGTGCGAGGTTTATGCAGAGAATACCATGAGTTGGAATCGGAAAATCCTTTTATGGGATTCAGCACGGGTGGAGGCCCGGAGTATTTCGGGATAGTCTTGACTCCGTTGGTGACGATCTGCGCACTGCCCGAGACAGCATTCCACAGTGTTACCGGTTCGAGGATATGCTTATTGTCCGAATAAGCCGGGTCGCGATTTACAATGCCGGCGTGGTTGTTTGCATCGATATTGAGCGCAGGGGCATAGGCAATAATCGCATAGCTCTGATCTGCGCAGCCGGCAGTGATGGGCTGCGGTTCGAAGGGCGAATAGACATTGCCCTGCGATGCGGCTAATCCGACAACATCCGAGTTGATATCGGTTGAGGGAAAAGGCAGAAAGAAGTGGCTATTGATCGCTACCTGGGCGTGTTGCTGATTCAAAAAATCCAGCGTTGTATTGCGGACTGTATCATGCGTACCGCCCGGCGGGGTAAGTTTGAAACTTATGCCCTGTTCGGTAAGGTCAATAAGCACAATGTGCATGTTAACGGCCAGGGGCGATATTTCCCTGCGCGATATATAAGTGACGCCCTTATATGGATGTGACACGACCCCGGCAGCTTGAGTTAAGCCCGAAAGGAAAGCAAGCAGGATTAGCAAGAGTCTCATGACTGAACAAAAGGTTCTCATCTGTATTCTTTTGTGCAGCTTAATACCGAAGAATCCGCCGGCCTGTTCGTGCGGCGTCCCAAATAAATTGTCGTCCCGAATCATACTTGTAGTGTACTATTAAAAAGTCAAAAGTAAAAAGGGTAAAAAAGGGATTTAACTTTGATCGGTGGGCCAGGAAAATGATTATTGTCCCTGCTTTCGCATGGATGGCAAAATCATTGTCTCTGGTTAATCTGTGGTTAATTCCTGTATTTTCTACCGCTACGCAATACGCAGTACGCGGTATAAGCTTTTAATGCGTCGGTGTATAGCCTAATCTGCCCCACGTGCCCTTTTGCATCCAGTACAAATCCTGATAGCCGTCCGAGCTGGTCGGTACGAATCCTGAGCCGGCGTGGGTGCGAGAGAGTTCTCTGCCGTTCTTTATTGTTTCGATGCCTTTCCACTTTTTGTAGTCACTATGTCCGTCCGCGAAAGAGACGTTCGTGCCGTCGCCGTGCCGGACGGGAGCATCGTCCCACCAATACTCATTGTTATAATGAACGGCGAAAGCATCGGGAGTAACCCAGCCCTCGTCGATAAAAACGAGTCTGAAGGCAGGTGCCGGGTTAGTAATTTCGCTTCTTCTCTTTATATGTGCACCGCGTACGCCTTTAGTCGGTGGATGGTTAACCGCGTTCATAGAGAACATGATAGCATAGGTCAGCATTTCTCCGCGGCTGCCGGTCGGGCATCTGTAAAGGTCCTCATCCTTGACATACGGCCAGAGTGCTCCCTCTTTTATTGCTTCTATCTGCTGCTCAGCCGGCATCTGTCCACCGGACCCGTAATCTGAGGCCCAGCAGGTGCCCACCCAAGCCTGTTCTTTCCCGTGATCGCCCCATGTTGTATCCTGATAGCTGTAACCTGCCGCACCGTTGACGAGTTTATCGTCGTTCTCGTCGGCGTACATACTCCACGCAAGGGCCAGTTGTTTGAGATTGTTAAGGCAGAGCACACGCTTGCCCTGCTCCCTGACGCGATGCAGTGCCGGCATTAATATTGCCATCAATATCGCAATAATAGCGATGACCACCAGCAGTTCGATTAATGTGAATCCTCGTGATTTGCGCATAACTTTTTTACCTCCTACTGCGATTAAAACGGAAATATCCCATCTAATATTGCCTCGACAATACCATTGAGCTTTCATTCCATTAATATACCAAAACTGACTGTCAAATGCAACAATCTTCGGAAAAGCCGGGCTCAGCCGAATAAAAAACGCTCGGCACAAAAAAACATGCCTACGGTTGGCTCGGATTATAGCCTAATTTTAGCAGTCCATCCACTTACCTACGATCCAAGCTCCGGCCAAGGGCGTTTTTTTCAGGCTGATTTCCTCATAATTGCCGCCGGAGGTGTGTTATGGCAGCATTAAGACAAAAAAGAGCATATTTGCGCTTGACAGAAATGACTATTGCCTGATACACTATATATTAATCAACTTAGAGGAAGACACCTTGTCTGATCAATTCGATTCGTTGTGTTAGGCAGCCGGAAATGCGGCGGTTGTCCTGGAGCCCGAATATGGGGGACAGAGGATATAAAAATGGCGACGGCGAGGAATTCACGAGCGGGGCGGACAATCACCCTTTAACCTGCCCCGATTCCATCTTCGAGGTGCCGGAGACTGCTTTGAATTTCGTTATGGATGACAAAATGAAAATTAGTGAATGTGGTAATTTTTAACAGTAATTATATTTTAAGGAGAACTATTATGACTAAGAAATTGATTTATTTAACTTCTTTTGTTTTAGTGCTGAGCCTGGCCGGCAAGGGATGGTCATATGCCTCGAACCCGATCCCGGCTGATGGTGCCATCCTTGAGGATACGTGGGCGACTCTTAGCTGGCAGCGGGGACCTGATGCGGTCTCATACGATATATATGTCGGCGAGAATTATGACGATGTGAAAAACGGCACAGGGGACACGTTCCGGGGCAACCAGAGTTCGACGTTTTTTGTTGTCGGCTTCACCGGATATCCTTATCCGAATGGTCTTGTTCCAGGGACAACTTATTACTGGCGAGTCGATGAGATCAATGATCAGCACCCGGGCAGTCCGTGGACAGGAGATGTCTGGAGTTTTATGATTCCATCCAGTAAGGCTTATGACCCTGAGCCCGCTGATGGCGCCGAATTTGTAGATCCCAATGTAACCCTTAGCTGGGAGCCAGGTTATCGTGCGATGATACACTTTGTATACTTCGGCGATAATTTTGAGGAGGTGAACAACGCCTCCGAAGGACGCATAGGAGCAACTGCAACTTATAGTCCCGGCCTTCTTGAATTAGGAAAGACCTACTACTGGCGGGTCGATGAGTCTGATGGACGTGATACACATAAAGGCGATGTCTGGAGCTTTACGGTCGGGGCGGGGGTACGGGTAGAAGGAACTATCTACGTCGATGCGGTTAACGGAGACGATAACAACAACGGATTGAGACTTCAAGCCGCCTTCGCAACCATTCAGAAGGGTATCGATGTGGCAGCGGAAGGCGAAATAGTTCTGGTCTATCCGGGGCTGTACCAGGAAGAAATCAATTTCATGGGCAAGGCGCTGACAGTGCAGGGCGTTGCTGCGAGTCCTGCCGGCGTGCCTGTGCTGCAGAATCCCGGCGATTTTGCAGTTTCGTTTTACTACGGCGAAGGCCGCGGCAGTATCCTGAAGAATTTCATCATCAGAGACAGCTTCATGGGTGTCTTCATTGCCGACAGTTCTCCCACTATAAGCAATCTGACAATAGCCGGTAATACGTACGGCATCGAAGCCTACGCCGACTCAGAGCCGTACATCAGCAACACTATTCTCTGGAACAACACTGACGGCGACCTGTTCGGATGCCGGGCCTGGTACAGTTGTGTTGAACGAGGTGGCGAAGGTGACATTACGGCCGATCCGCTCTTCGTCGATCCCGAAAACGATGACTATCATATACGCTCCGAGCGGGGCCGATATTGGCCGGAGCATGATATATGGGTGCTCGACAAAGTCACCAGCCCTTGTGTTGACGGCGGCGATCCTGACACTGATACATTAAATGAGCCGATGCCCAATGGCGGTCTGATTAATATCGGCGCTTACGGCGGTACATTAGAAGCCAGCCTGTCGCCGAGCGAACAACCGAGTCCCTCATCCGGCAAGGCTTCGAATCCATATCCTCCCGACGGGGCCGTCGAGGTTGAGGGACATATCACATTGACCTGGACCGCCGGCCTCAACGCCGTCTCCCACGATATATACTTAAGCTCTAATAGAGACGTTGTTGCCAATGCCGATACATCCGATACGACCGGCACATATCAAGGCCGTCAGACTGCCACCAGCTATACGCTGCCCGAAGGTGTTGGATGGCTCACTATGGATCACTACTGGCGGATAGACCAGATCGATAGCGAGGGCAATAAGACAAAAGGTGACGTTTGGACATTTACAACAATCTCTCAAGGACCACCGCCCAAAGGCAGAGCTTGCTTCATCGGTGATACGCCTGTGTGGGTAGATGGGAGACTCGTGCAAATCTCGAAAGTTGCCGCAGGGCAGACAGCCGCTAAAGTCACTTGTCCGGCGACAGCAACAACGCAAATCGAAAAACTCGAAGTGCATGAGGGGACATTTACGTGCTACGATGTTTTGCTTGAGAGCGGAAATTGCATCAGCGTAGCTGAGAATCATTACTTTATGACAGAATCCGGGCGCTGGATTGCGCTGCAAAATCTGAAAGCCGGAACAAAATTGAAAACATCGAAAGGCACAATCGGGATTAAAAGCGTAACCAAAAGACCAATGCCATATATCGGCAATGTCTATAATCTCAAAGTCAAAAGCTCAGACCGTTATCTGGTAGGCAAGGATGCGATTGTCGTACGTGATTATTGAGTAAACAGGGTGCGTCCTTTTATTGCCTTGAATATGGACGTACCCTGTTATTTTTCTCATTTACGATTTCGAGATCTATCTTGGCAGCCAGGCGGTTGCGTTTAAGCTGCCTTTGCATAGCTTTATCCCCCGCAGGATGGGCGGGTTCCCGGGAACCTTTAATTTTCTCTATATGTCCACGGAATTCTCCGTAATTACGGGAATTTTTATGTCAGATTTGCCGGCAAGACGATAGGGCCGAAACGGCATAATTTTCAACCAAATGCGCAGGTAGTTGAAAACAAAAATCGGAAATTTGAATTTTTTTTTATTGCCTGTCCGGCCGGAACTTACGTCAAAAATACCGCCTACATTTTTGTAGATTTTCGCATCAAACGCGCAGGTAGCTCCAATTATGGGGGGCGGCTTTTTTTGCCCTCAGGCAAAAAACTGCCAAATACTAAATAAGAATATCGAAATCCTAAACAAACACGAATGACCGAAATACAAAATTCAAAACGGCAAGCATAAGCCCATGGACGGACTGTTTCGAACATTTGAAATTAGGATTTTGATATTGTTTCGGGTTTCGTGCTTAGAAATTAGGATTTCCACGTCGCGGGGGGCGGGCTCATTAAGGTCGTTCTGTCATTTACGATTCCGAACCGGCTGGAGTATTTTCTTACCGGGCCGGTGCTTTTATACCGCCGGCTGCGCTACGGCTACGCCTTCAGGCGAATACCCCTGAGCCAGGGCAAATTCGCCATCGTCGATCCGGACGAATATTACCGGCTGAGCGAGTACAAATGGTCCGCTTCCAGAGTTTACAGTAAATTTTACGCCGTCAGAACGGGTCCGGCCGGAAAAGGCAGAAGGAAAAAAACAATCCGCATGCATCGTGAAATTGTCAATATTCCCGATGGCCTGGAGTGCGACCATATCAACGGAAACAGCCTCGATAATCGTAAAGCCAATCTCAGGCCCGCCACCAGGCAGCAGAATTGCTGGAACAATCGAAAGCGAAGGCCGAAAAGCCTCTCGATATACAAAGGCGTCTCATACAGCTCGCGCGGACGGCCATGGAAGGCGATGCTGACCATGAACGGAAAAGCCATATATCTCGGCTCATTCGAGACCCAGATACAGGCCGCAAAGGCATACGACGAAGCCGCAAAAAGACACTTCGGACAGTACGCAAAACTTAATTTCCCGGATTAACCTAACCGCAGATAAAAAGAAATAATATCTATGAAACCGCAGATGAACGCTGATGGACGCGGATACAAAGAAAAAATAGTAATTAGTAAATTTATGCCATAGGTATCATAATGAATAAATTACGAGGCCCCGCCCGTAAGATATACGAATTCATTATCAAGCACAAATCATCGGAAAATTTACCGGACACCTTTAATTCCCCGAGATCATTGTTAGTCGGCTCGTCCATAATCCGTGGTCCCCATGCGGTAATTCTCGAGTGTTCTACGTCCGACCCATGTCGCCGCCGCAAGACAGCATGTAGGGCCCAGGAATATCGCGAGATGGACAAATCCACGGAACGCGTCTGAAACCGAGTGGAACATGTAAGGGATGATCCTTACACTCCCAGCGAGCAATAGGATAGCACACGCTGTAAGAGCCGTTCCGACAAGGGCTACACTGACGCTTCGGCGCTTGGCAGTGCTAATAACCACCTCCACGAATGCGACCGCACCACACAGGCTGGCAAGTATCCCCGGCATGCTCCTCAGATCGAGCCTGCCAGGGTTGGCAATGATATAGAGAAGAGATATCACGCAGCCGTAAGCATACAGAAGTGTGAGAAGGCTGACGGAAATCTTCCATGTACGGACGGGATTCATCATGAATCCCAGGTAGCCTGCCAACGCCAGCACGATGCCGGCAAAGACAAGCTGGCCTGTACTTAATCCTCACCCGCCACAGAGTATTTGCCACCCAACAAACGCCCAATGCGCCCCCAGCAAACCCAGTCCCAGTGCACTGAGTGTTCTCATGATTCTCTCCTGTCGCTTAACTATGTATATATACTTTCCGTATAACATCCCAAAATTCTCAGCACAAAGCAAGTAAATTGATGAATGTGAATTTGTAGGGTGGCGGCTATGCCCCACCGGTCTTGAAAAAAATAATAAATAGTAAATTTATGGCTTAGCTATGACAAGGCCTTTTCCCTTTTACCTTTTTACTTTTTACTTGTTATCTGTTCCTTGTCCTTCACGCTATACGCTAT
>Ga0307378_10009424_pt1 | contig 12835 bp, 9 predicted proteins | sample UN1MG_FD_202238 | JGI IMG/M metagenome (GOLD analysis project Ga0307378, IMG submission 202238) | Soil microbial communities from Risofladan, Vaasa, Finland - UN-1 | ecosystem: Environmental > Terrestrial > Soil > Coastal area > Acid sulfate soil | place: Finland: Risofladan, Vaasa | collected...
AACCGAACGTATGCTGCGATCATATGTCAATAAATCATCTAAAGACCAAATAAAGATACTTGATATTTTATAAACCCTTTTCCATAATATACATTTAAATAATAAAGCCCCTTGATATGTATTAAAGGGCTTGGGTTTGTCTATTTTTCTCTATCGTAAAACTTATCATTGTTTATCACAATTTTTATAAACTATTTTAGAAATTGCTACTAATTATTGATAAATATAATAAAACATAAAAAGTAAGTTAATTATCAACTTTTAATTTCTATTCTTCCTTAAATTGGAAGTGTTTCTCCTGAAAAAGTCTTAAGCAGGCATCTACGACTTGAGATTCATAGAGAATTCCTTTATTTTTTAATATTTCTGCAAGAATTTCCTTTATGCTATAAGCTGGTCGATATGATCGTTTAGAGGACATGGCTTCTACTACATCAGCTACGGCTATTATTTTTGCTTCCATGAGTATTTCGCCATCCTTCAATCCTTTTGGATAACCTGAACCATCTAATTTTTCATGATGTTGATAGGCGATTTCAGCAATATCCCAGGGAAAATTCACTGTTTTTAAGATATAATAACTTATTTTAGAGTGATTTTTAATGAGTTCATGTTCTTCTTCAGTTAATTGACCTTCGTTATTTACAATTTTAGTTGGCCAATTAAACCTTCCCGCATCATGAACCAGGGCAGCAAATTTTATGCCTTCAATCTTGTCCCGAGCAAGTTTCATCTCTTGAGCTATAGCAGTTGCCAATTTTGAAACTCTTTTTTGGTGTCCTCTAAGGTATGGGTCTCGCATTTCAGCGACTTTCGTGACAATGCTGACCATGTCTACCATGATTTCATTTAATTTTTTATAACTCTGATTAAGTTCTTCTTTTATTTTACCATTCTTTATTTGGACTGTTTCTAATTTACTAATCTTTTTGCGTATTTCTTTTAAATCCCCAACAAGCTGATCTTTTGTATTCTCCTTATTCTCCATTTTTTAATTTGCTCCTTAATTTTATATTATTAAAAACTTAGTGAATTAGATAATTGTACTATTTTTTCAATTTTTCTATCTTCCCTTCTTTTTTCTGTTTTCTACGCAAGCATTTAGAAAAAAAGTCGGCAATCTGGCAATCTTAACATTTTAAGTGCTTTAGATTCAAGACTTTGCGTTCTATCCTTTAAGATAATTTGTCATGATCAGCCTTTGATTTGTGAGTTGTTCTATTTTATTTTTATAAATGCTACATTTATTTTAATAATCCTTCTTTTTTGGGATATTTAAAAATAAAGTCCTTCAGCAAAAAAGCCAAAGGACTGATTATTGTCTGGCTTTCCCAACAGAACGATTTTCGCAATTTTTTCATGAGTGATGATACTGAAAGAGTATATCAAAAGTTAGAAGAAGTAATTAGTGTCTGTTAAGAATTAAATTAATAATTTACTTAAAATTTATCTCAAAGGAATCTGAACTACTTTACTTATATTACACTACTATTTGGAATAATTAACTTTTTATAAAATTACAAATCTAGACGCTCTTTCAGCTCGTCTTTATCAATTTACTAATCGCTTAGTTTTTCGATAAACTAATGTAATAGAAATAATAAAAAAAATATACAAATATCTTCCTGAGTATTAAAATGCACCACCTTTTGCTTTGATTAAAGAATCCCCTTAGCCTGGTTGCGACCCCAAAAGACAAGAGCGGATAGGATTAAAAGAAGAAAGGTTGGTATCGCAACAAACCAGGTGGCTCCAGTATATTCCTGCATAATCCAACTGTATAACAATCCTAGACCAGAGAGTAAAAGAGCTAAGGCTAAGGATGTCACAAAGATATTCTGTTTTTCCGGTTTACTATATACCATTAGTGCACCAATCGCAAGGGCAATAATCACCCCGCCTGACCATCGTAACCAGCCGAATTCAACTGGGTTTCCACCTGATAATTTTACTAATGTACCAGGAACGAGTAAGTAACCGAGTCCATAGACTAATGAGACAATGGCAGCTATCATCAAAGCAAATTTCAACACTTTAACATCATCGTTCTGAGCCATAACAAATTACCTCCTTTTTATTATATATAGACGGGCTGAAAGAGCGTTAATTTGTTTATCTCATCAAGACCAGCTGTTTTTAAAATTCCCTTATAAGATTTTAAAGTATATTTCAATAGTTCATAATATAGATTTATTTTATTAGATATATTCAACAACACTTATTAAAAATCCTTCTTTTTCTGTGAAAATAATTTATAAAAACAAAAAGCTCTTCAACAAAAAGCTAAAGGGCTCTCGTTATTGTCTAGCTACTCAATCATTACAAATAGTAATCTCTTCTTCTTTAAATTGTTAAAAGCATTTTTATATCTCTTTTTTAGGTTATTATCTGTTTTTATTAAATAATCAATCGAATAAAGTATAATATTTACAGGTCTATTCAATCACTGGTCTATTTTTATACTTCATTTCAGATCTATAGGGTAAAAACAGTCTCTCTTCCTTAATATTTCTTTCCCGCAAAATCGTAAACCAATCTAATCCTCTCTCTCTGTCTCGCAGTAATAATTCGAATCCAATTCCATGATGTGTTCCTAAATTCACTGCCAGGAGGATATCATTTATAGTAAATCCTCTTTCGAAATAAAGCCATAATCTATCCATCTCAATCTTATAATAACCACTGATGAAACTGATAAAAATATCGCCTTCTGGAACCAATTTCTTTCTTAGCCCTACTTTTTTACCTTTTCCGTGGGTTAAGGCCATTTGCATACCATGAGCATTGGGTGGTACTCCTAATATAGTAACAACCCGACTCCAATCCTCTTCTCTTTGTCGTAAGGCCAAAATTGAATTAAGCGGTCTTTGGCTATCCCCTGAGAAAAATAATGCAGCAACAATATCTTCAGGACGGAATCCTCTTTGGCGATAATTTAAAATTAAACTACTATCTATCCCGAAAAATTCACCGGCAATCTCCATTTTTAGTCTATCCAGATTTAATTCGCCTTCTTCAAGAGAGATAGTCGAGGAAATTCTTAAATCTATAATACAATAAGCGCTGCTGGTCATCAAAGCTAACGTCATACCAATAAATAAAAAGTAAATTATTATTTTATACTCTAAATTAATGTTTTGAATTTTTATTATTTGATTCATTTTTATTTTCTACTCCTTTCATTAATTTTGAAGACATTAGTTAATTCCGCAGTAGGTTTAGGGAAATAGTAATATAAGTCCTACTCGCTCACTGAGACAAGTATGACATAGCCCATTAGCAATCTTTGGTTCTGTACCATGATCAAGCTTAAAATAGAATGGCATAACTATAATCTTATTATTATCTTTGATCTAGTACAATATTTAGTTAGTTATAAAAACTAAAATTATACTGAATGTAGTATCCTCCCTAAGATGGTAAATTTATTCTTTTTCGTGCATTCATAATTTATATTTAATATATAATTATACTTATACCAAATAATATTTTTTTACTATTTAAACTATGGTTGAATTCAAATAATTTTTCAGATTTAAAATTGTATTATTTAATATTATTTCTATGCTGTTACTTAACTTATAAAGGATTAATAAGAAAATAAAAAAAGTCGTTAGCCTGGCTGTCATAGCACTTTGAGTGCTTTAGACCCATGACTTTGCGTCCTATCCTTTTGGATAGTTTACCTTTCTCAACTTTCGAAGATGCTTATTCTATTTTTGAATATACCTGCCTCTACTTATTTTATTCCCTAAAAGAATCAATTTGAGACATTAATTTCAAGTTTTACGAAGAAAAAGCCCTTCAGCAAAAGGCCAAAGGGCTGGAATTAGCAAGCTCCCCCTATTGGAAACGTTTAGAACTTTTCATATAAGCAATGAAACTGAAAAGGTATATTGTAAGTTAGAGGAAATAATTAGTATTTGTTAGGAATTAAAAGGTAATAAAATGAACAGTGTAACTCTTAAGTTACCGAATTATTGAACTAGCACACCTTCCCCATTTATCTAATTTAAATATAAAATATTAATTGTCTAAGAAAATGAAATGTGTCCCTTTCTTTTTTGACTAACAATTTTGGTATGGGAAGCATCTCACTAAGAGGAATTTCATAAATATATCGGTGGGCTTTTATTGTTGATGGGGGAGCTACAACGTAATTTCCATTGCTTTTTAATTCGAGTCTTTTGCCGAATAAGTTATTGGTGCTTTTAACATAATCGCCATTAAGAGAAAAATAGTAATGATAGCCCCTTCTTGTTCTAACCCTGGTTGTTTCTTTTAGTTCTGGTACTAATTCTTCTAACTCCGGCAAAAGATTAAGATCATCAACATCAATAACCGCTAATTTACTTATATTTCCGGTAACTATTCCAATATTTACATCAGCAAATTTATCATACCAACTAAAAACATCTTCTGTCTTTGCTTTTTTATATTGGAAAGATTTCCAATAGATATAAGGTTCTTTTTCGCTATTAACCGGTATTAGGCTATATTCGTGTTTTAGATACTCATTTATTATATTTGTAGATATAATTCAAACCCTTTTTTGGCGTGGCATGAATTAAGGGCTTGACCTATAAATCACTTCCAGGCCCGAGTAGTTCTCAAACTGAGTATGATTAGTTAAACTCTGTAGTGCCTTTCTAACTTGAAGTAAAACATCTAAGTCTAATAAAATAAAAAAACCGGAAGGGAAACGTGGGTTAAATCTTTCGGTATAGCCATAAAAAAGGGAGTGTACTTTTAGCGAATCACACTCCCTTTTATATCTATAATTATAACATTAAAAAAAGAAATATCGAGAGAAAATAGAAATAATTTTTGTCTTATTTTTAAAAGTAACTCATGATTTTTCTGACCAACTAAATCCTTCTTTTTTCTAATTTATTCCTGAATTATTCGCTTCCTGATCCGTATATCTTCCAGCTATTGCCAACTTTTTGTAATTAGTAATATCCTGATCCGCTTTGATTATCATAATAACCACCAACGGTCATAAAAAGAGTATTATTCTATTTAACATAATTATATTTTCCTGAAAAATAAATGCGGTCTTTGAAAATTTAATATTTCAAGGTATAATAAAAAACCCTTGCTTTCTTAAGGCAAGGGTTTTGATAAATATTTTTATCTTGTAATTTCAAGCATATTATCATGACTTTCAATATATCATTAGATGATTATTTAAATACTATTCTGGCAACATCTTCAAAAACATTAAGGACTCTATCTGCAAGCTCCTTTGATATAGTTAGGGGGGGTTTTATCTTTATAACATTTCTTATGGCACCAGCTAGTCCAAATAATACACCACGTTTTAAAGACTCATTATAAAACATATTAGTTTCCTCTATTGCTGGTTCTTTTGTTTTTGGATCACGTACTAATTCAACTCCTATATGTAGTCCTGGTCCTCGAATATCCCCTATTTGTGGAATATCTTTTTGTAGCTCTATTAAACGTTTCGTTATATAATCTCCCATCTTTGCAGCGTTCTCTTTTAATTTATTTTCAATGATAAAATTAATATTTGCCAAAGCAGCACTTTGTATCATTGCATTATTTGCATTCGTATATGCATCTTCTCCTGTCGATTGTAATGTTTCCAATCTATTATCTGCTAAAATTCCTCCAATTGGCCAACCATTTCCCATTGCTTTTGCGAATGTTATTATATCAGGCATTACATTATAATATTCAGCTCCAAACATAGTACCCATTCGCCCAAAAGCCGTTTGCACTTCATCAAACATAAGTAAAATGCCATATTTATCGCAAATTCTTCTAACTTCTTGTAAATATTTCAACGGACATGGTATTTGACCGCCATTGCCCTGTATTGGTTCGATATAAACTCCAGCTACTGGTCCGCTAACTGCTTTCTCGATTGTTAGCTCAAGGACTTTGGCACAAGTAAGTTTGCAGTTTGGATATTTTTCACCAAAATAACATCTATAGCAATAGGGATTTGGTACACGAACAAAATTATTCATGAATGGCTTAAATTTCATTCCAAAACCAAAATTGTCTTTACCTCTGGTCTGAGTTGGAACCCATGAAGCTGCAGCCGATGCAAGTGAGTTACCATGCCAAGCATTATATAAAGTAATAAAATATAATGCATCTGGACGGTTGATCATAGCTAATTTAAAGGCAGATTCTGAAGCGAGTGAACCCGTCAACGTTAAAGCAATCCTTTTTAAATTTCCAGGTGCAATTTCAGCAAGCTTCTTAATTAACTTAACTCGGGGAAAGGTATCATGAATAGGTCTAACATGTGATAATATTTTTGCCTGATTAAACGCAGCTTCTAAAATTGTTTTATTTGAGTGACCTGAATTTAAAGTCCAGGCTTGAGATTGGCAATCAATATACTCATTTCCATCAATATCGGTAACAATGCAATCTTTGCCTTTAATAAGAAAAATACTTTTTGGACCATCACCATGCATATAGTAATTATTGATAATATAATCTATTTCTTCTTTTGACATTTTTCCTCCAAGAGGATCTAAATAATATTTCGTCATCTATAAAAACCACCTTTCTTTATTTGATTTTTCACATTACGAATATGAACATGCTCGCCTTTTTTGATCTTCCTTTTTGCTATACCAATTATCTCTTCATATTTAATTATTTTGTCTCCTTTTTCAATATCAGATATAGCTACTTTATGACCAAATTCAATATTTTCTTTAACTTTAAAACATTTTCCTTTAATTGATAAAAGATCACCTCTCTTTAATAGATTAACTGCAATTACTACATTATCTTTTCTGTCTATTAGAATTATGTTATTTATTATTTTTTCAAGCATATTTCGCTTTCGCTACGGCTCGATACTTCCTTTCTCTCAGCTTCACTTAGTTCGTTACCTCTCTAACTGTGAGGTTTGGTGTTGGGCTGCTGGCTAACCTTTTACTGCGCCGAAAGTCATCCCTTTAATCATATATTTTTGGACAACTATCGAAAGTACTAAAACTGGAATGGTAATTACAGAACCGACTGCTGCAATCTGTCCCCAGAATGTCCCCTGGGGAGTAAGCAATCCGGGAATAGCCACCGGCAATGTTGCGGTAAAATGGCCGGTTAAGATCAACGCCATTAAAAACTCATTCCAAGAATTAATCGCACAAAAAATTGTTGTAGCGGCAAGACCATTAATTGTTAGGGGGATAGCCATGCGCAAGAATGTCCCAAGCCTGGAACAGCCATCAACACGAGAAGCATCATCAATCTCAGCCGGTACGGCATCAAAGAATCCTTTCATCATCCAAACAACGAAAGCCAGGTTAAAAGCTGTGTGAGCAATGATAATACCGGTAAAAGTATTAAGGAGATGGAACTTAGACATAATCATATATAAGGGTAAAGCTAATACGATTACCGGGGTAAATCTGGTTGCCAAAAGGTAAAAATATAAAAAATGGTCTCCTTTCATCGGGAATCTGGAAAATGCATAAGCAGACGGAAGCCCAACCACCATAGAGAAAAAGGTAGAAAAAATAGCAACTATCAAACTATTTTTAAAGTTACTCAAAAATCCCTTATCTAGGAAAGCTGTACGATAATTATCAAATGTAGGAGTAAAAATTAACTTGGGAGGGATTGTAAAAGCATCCATTCTGGTTTTAAAAGAAGTGACAATCAACCAAAAATATGGAGTTAAAGTTATAGCCAAAAATAAAATAATAAAAGTATAAGCCAAAATGTTTTTAAAAACCCTTTTTTTGTTTATATTCATTTTTCTTGCTCCATGATAAGACGCCCGTATAGAATACCCCCTGCCAGTAAGAGAATAAATAACACAAGACTTAAAGCGGCGGCATAACTAAAATTAAAGTTGATAAAAGCCTCCCGATAAGTAAACATATCAATTACTTCCGTTGCCGCACCGGGGCCACCTCCGGTTAAGATATAAGGCTTATCAAATTCTTTGAAGGCTTCCATTGCTCTTAAAATAGTGGCTACTAAAATAACCGGTTTAATCAAAGGCAAAGTAATATATCTCAATGTTTGAAATTCAGTTGCGCCATCTATCATCGCCGCTTCATATGGTGAAACCGGAACCGACTGTAAAGCGGCTAAAATCATCAAGACCATAAACGGCGTCCATTCCCAAATATCAGTAATCATCATTACAATTAAAGCCGAAGTTGCACTGCTTAAAGGCGAAATAGTCAAAGGAAGATTAAAATAGTCGATAAAAAAAGTATAGAGGCCAAATTGCGGATTCAGTATAAAACTATACATAAGTCCTACTATTAGTGGAGCTACCATCATTGGGACCATCACCAGCGAAGTTAATATCTTTTTTCCTTTTACTATCGAGTTTAAGATGAGGGCAATAACCAATCCAAAAACAACTTGAACAACAGTGACTCCGAACACAAATTTAACTGTTACCAACATTGAATTCCAAAACCCGGCGTCGGAAAAAATGTTGATAAAATTTTGAAAACCTACGAATTGTTTTTCGCTACCTGGTTTGGATAAGGTATAACCGAAAAAACTAATATAAATGCTGTAGATGATTGGAAACAACGTTATCGCCGTAAGTACCAGAAAAGTGGGCAAATGAAATAATTTTTGCATCAATTCATTATTAGAAATTTTTTTCCGCATATTATATTGCCGACCTCCGAATCTACTGCTACCCAATGAGTAGGGGAAGGTCCCCTACTCATTGGGTAGCGCATGCTTTTATTGATAGAGAATCGGTAATTTATCCTTTAATAATTTTTCATATTTTAGTTTTAATTCCGTAAGTGCTTTTTGGGAATTTTGTTCACCACTGATTACCTTGGAAAGTTCGAGAACCATATCGCTATTCATTTGGTTCCATTCCGGAATTCGTGGGCGACAACTACTAATTTTGTAAGCTTCTAAACTAGCCTCCCAATAAGGAAGTTTCTGAAGGAGTTCCGGATCATTAAATACAGATTTCAAGCAAGGAAAACCTCCGGTTAAAGCTATTCGTTTTTGAACTGCGGTGGTATTTGCCCATTGTAAGAAAATCCAAGCCGCTTCAGGATTTTTTGAACTCTTGGGAATAAAATAACTCCAAGCTCCAAAATGGGCAGCTGGTGCTTCCCCGATGGGAATAGCACCATATCCCATTTTACCGGCTACTTTAGATGTTTCAGGGTCTTCAATTGATGGCGCACAGTCATTCCACTGAATTCCCATAGCCACTATTCCTTGTTGATATTGGGTTGTTACTTCATCCCAAGTATTATTGCTTACTCCAGGCGGTGAATACTTTTTCATTTCATTGAAAAAATCAAGGGCCGCCACATTTTCCTGGCTGTCAATAATTAAATTGCCTTCCTTATCAAAGATTCCCCCGCCGAACGACCAAGCGTAATTAAGCCATTCGCACATCATAGCTATATGTCTCTTACCCGCAATTGTCGTTCCGTAGAAATCGTGATCGAGTTTTTCTCCTGCTAACATTTGACCTTTTTCCCGAGTAAAGAATTGGACGATGTCCTTGTATTGATTCCAACTTTTGGGAACTTCAAGTTCATACCCATATTTGTTGATAAATGCCTCTTTCTCAGCTGGGTTTTCAAAAAGATCTTTTCGATAGAATAACATCATAATACATGTATTCGATGGAATGCCATAGTAAGTACCTTCCCAATTACCAGATGCGCTCCACATTCCTTTGATAAAATCTTCTTGATCAAAGTCTGGTATTACATTTAAATTAGTATTGTTCAATAGCGGTTCAAGAGGTTGAACATACCCATTTTCCACCAAACTTCCCAGGAATTCATATGGAGAAGAGATTACATCGTATTCTCCGGTCTCACTTTGCAAGGCGAGTAGCTCTTTTTGAACCACACTATCTATCGGGCCATAGGTTAGCTCCACCTTAATACCGGTTAATTTTTCAAATTCGGGAAGAAGTTTTTCCAAGGCCAGCGTGGGGTTCTGAGTTTCTGCAATAACCCTGATAGTTGTGCCTGCATATAGTTTAGTGTCTGTAGCAGCAGAGCACCCAAAAATTACTAAACCTGTAATTGTAATTACTGTAATTAACAGCACAAACCATTTTTTTGTCGAGTAGACATTTTAAACCTCCTTTTTATTTTTTAATGTCTTTCATAGAATTATGTTTGTGATTTTTCCATACATGAATCTTTAGTAATACTCCTCTTATACGAGGATAGGGTATAAGTTGAGTAGTGTATCTTCAATTTCACCTCCCTTCGTTTATGATTTAGTGCCTTTCAGAAAACTATGAAACCCTTGTTTTGTAAGGCTTTTAGAGTACCCTTACTTTATTCTTCACCTTCTTAGGTTTTTTGAAACCCTAATTATATTATACTTGAATACTGAACTATGAACGAACTTGTTTGATTGCATCGTTTATCCGCTGCAGAGCTTCATGAAGAGTATTAACATCATGAGCAGCCGAAACAGTGAAATCAGTATGAAAATATAGTCCTTTATCTATACAAGCAGCAAAGAATCTATTTGTAAGTTCTCTGTCGATCTTTTTTATATCAGCATATGTCTGCAAGGGTTCAGTGACACCAACACTTATGGTAAATCCAGCACCCAGACTCTGTACTACCGCAGGGAATTTAGTATCGATAAACAACTGCTGCAATTCTGAATAGAAGGTATTGACACGACTTAGAAACTGCTCGTAAAAACCGGATGCAGCAAGAATATCCAAAACAGCATTACCGGCTGCTACTCCCAACTGGTTTCCTGAAAATGTACCGCCTGATATAACTGGATCGATTGGATCCATGATTTTGTCCATGATCTTCTTTTTCCCAACAACGATTCCCAAAGGAACATCATTTGTCAATGCTTTGCCAAGAGGACATATATCTGGAGTGACACCATAGTACCCATGTGCACAAGTTAATCCAGTTTTGAATCCTGAGAGTATCTCATCGAATATTAACACAACTCCATAACTGTCACAGAGCTTACGAACACCCTGCAGGTAATCGGCAGTTGTCAGAAAACATCCATTACCGTAATCAATGATATCCATGATAATACCACCGATTTCATCACCTTGCTCCTTAAAAATCTTTTCAATAATTTCCAGATTGTTCCAGGGAACTACAATCATGACCTGATCGACTACATCGGGAATTCCTGCAGTTCTTCCAATAACCTTTGAAGGTCTTGTCCCATCATTGGTATAATCAATTTTCGATGCTAGATTGTTTGAAAGTAGGTAATCATGAACACCGTGAAAGTGTCCATCTATTCGTACTATCTTGTTTTTTCCGGTATAACCTCTTGCTAATCTTAGTGCGAGAAGCGTTGCCTCTGTTCCTGAATTTACAAAACGTAATGCCTCCGCCGCAGGCACAGCTTTACATACTTTTCTACCAAAATCGATAGTGGCCTCAGAATCATATCCTGCAAAATATCCCTTCCTGAGAGATTCTATGATTGCTTCTTTAACTTCAGGTCGGTTGTGTCCAAGTAGTACAGCACCATGACACATAAAGAAATCGATATACTCCTTACCGGCCAAGTCGACAAACCTAGCCCCATCCGCCTTCTCCACATACATGGGGACACCAGTAAACTGATTTGCTCTAAAGCTGGAAGACATCCCTCCTGTTATATACGCAGATGCTTCAAGCTGCCATTCATTTAAAGTTTTTTGAGTCATTTTATATTCCTCCTAATACATTATTTGTCCTGGATCCAAGATGTGCTTACAAATTGATGCTCCAGAATCTCCTTATTTTTATTCTCTATTTTAACAGAATTGTGGATAAAAGGTAAATTTTCTTCCATCCCCTTTTCGCCTCTGATTGATTCTAATATTTTTACCTTAGCATTTTTCTTATTTAGTGTCAATTTTTTGAAAAGTGCGCTTCTGCTGGCTTTCTAAAGCCATTCTGCCTTAATTTGTATCCCTGATGCATCCTTCGGTAGTTATAGTAGTTCATTAAACTATCCAGGTCAATTTGGAGTTCTTCTATGCTCTTATATTGCTCTTTCTAAAGGCAACAGAATAGAATAAGGCTAAGAGAGTTCTATTAAGCCTTTCTACGTAACTATTTATCTAGGGATGTTTTACTTTGGTCGTGGTATGCTTTATCCCAAACCTCTTACAGGTCTTCTAAAAATTCATGATTTGGTATCGCTTTTTCATGCCAAGTGGTATATTCTGTTCTACGGTCAGTAAGGATTCTCTCTATTTTTACCGGGGCAAATTTCTTGTTCTGTATATTTGCAAAATATTCAATTTTTTAAATTTTTAATCCTTCCGGATTTAATCCACTCTTTTATTATTTCTCTCCTCTTTTCTTCTAAAACAACCTCTAACAATTTTGAAGTTGTTCCTTATAATAGGAAATTTAGGAAAAAATGTTACTTTTTACTTTTTTTACCTTTAAAGCTAAGAGTTCTTTCTTTATTTCTATTTTATCTATAAATGTTAGGATAATAATAACGAGAGTTTTACTATATATTCGACTCTTGTTATCAAAAATCCTTCTTTTTCTGTAAAATAATTTATAAAAAAATAAAGCCCTTCAGCAAATGCCAAAGGGCTGGAATTAGCAAGCTCCCCCTATTGGACAGGTTCAGAACTTTTAAAGAGGATATAGTAATAGATAATATTAAATTAAATCAGTTAGTTTTTCAATAAAGCAACAAAAATAACTGTTATTTGGATTCTCTGTTAAGATGATATGCGTAACTTCTGTTTAAATGACAATATTAATATTGCGGAACCTTGTACTCTTTATTAGATATAGTAGTTTTTAGGTATTATATAAAATCCAAACATTTGGTTCGATATATACTCCAATATTTTTTTTAGTATAGATTG
>Ga0307378_10009425_pt1 | contig 12834 bp, 11 predicted proteins | sample UN1MG_FD_202238 | JGI IMG/M metagenome (GOLD analysis project Ga0307378, IMG submission 202238) | Soil microbial communities from Risofladan, Vaasa, Finland - UN-1 | ecosystem: Environmental > Terrestrial > Soil > Coastal area > Acid sulfate soil | place: Finland: Risofladan, Vaasa | collected...
ATGGAGATTAGCGAGGACTGGGTTGTCGGCAAAAGATATTTTGATATGAACGTGGAAATGGAGAGCGAAAACGAATCTGCTGATTCAAAAGAAAAGAGAATTTACAGAAAAAATGTTGCTTAATCTTTGCCATGACATAGTTCTCCTTAATTGTAAAATTGAAACTTTCATCTATTAAACGATTCAGTATCTCGAAAACAAAAAACAGAAGCATTCTCTCATCTGTATTCTTATAATTTTATTGCTATTGAGAAAAACAAAATAGCATAATATTCCTATGAAATTACCGAACAAAGCTGCAGAAAACAACTGAGGTCTTTCCCTTGTAGACATTAGGGTTTTCCCTACAAATCCTTTTAGTCCTCACGATAATCCAATTCCGGGAACTAATGGCAGCCTTGACCTGAACCTCTGGATATTTTGTGAACAGCATCAGGACTTTTATATATCGCATGGTGCCATCATCCTTGCAGCGATAACTGTTATGCTGTACCAAAACAATAGAACTTGGGCCTACAGGGGTCTAACCTTTGTGGAGATAGTTGCGTACCATATGTTTTTGAGCAGTTTCATAGTATTGACTTGCAAGAGTTGGCGAGCAAAACATTACTACCATCAATCACTCCACGATGCTGCAACCGATGGCTATATTGAGCAAGTTAGATCGCTTATGTCAAAGGTCGCTGATGTCAACTCAAAAGATAAGTTCGGCCGGGCGTCTGGACAGCCCTTATCTTATTGGCAAGTGTTTAAGTAACCGGCTCAAGATCAAGGTCGCCCACACCGCTGACTTTGTGGTCATCGGTTGCGTTCCGATTCGGGGCAATAAGGCCGTAAGAGCGCCGCTGTTATATGAAAAGCATCAAGGCAGGCTGGTGTATAAGGGCAAGGTCGGCAGCGGCCTTACCAGAAGGAAACATCAGGATTTCTTTGGGAACTTGACAAAAGCACCAAAGTTCCAAGAGCCGGTGGATTGTCCTTCCGGGTCTATATTGCGATAGTGTAACCCACCCACTCCTATAGTATTCATGCCGCCATTAGTTCCCAGAATTGGATTAGCGTGAGGACTAAAAGAGTTTACAGGGAAAACCCTGATGTCTACAAGGGAAAGACCCCAGTTGTTTTTTGCAGATTTGTACAGTAATGATAGATGGCCTATGCCCATAAGCAGGGTATATCCAGACGGACAGCGAATAGATATGCCAGGCTCGGGAAAGTTGAGACAAAGAAACGACTCGGATGGACATACGTCGTGAATAAACCCATAAAATCAACATCGGATAAGACAGACGATGTCGAACCTGACAAGAAGACTGAACACATGAATGCTATGTGTGTTAGGCGACATTTTGCTTAGCGATAAAGAAAGGGGGTGATTTAGTTATGAGATGAATAGGGGGAGGTTATACGTCAACCAGTTTCAGATAAATAACTTAACAAATTGAAAGGAGAAAATCTCATGAACTACACATTTAAAGGCAAACTTCAGGGACTGATTTGTTCCGAATGTCTGGAGCCGCTTTCTAACGTAAAAGTGCGGCTATACAAAACCCGTAAAGAACAAAATGTAATAGCCATGGCTTCTGTAAATGCAAAAGAAACCTTTTCTGTCTTGACTGATGAAGATGTGAAGAATAAGAAAAAGTTCTTGCTTGCCGAAGCAGAAACCGATGCAAAGGGCAATTTCCTGTTTCAACTGGGAGATCGAGATGATTATAATGGAGAAGCATTCGAAGTGGATGTTTATTGTGAAACAGTTCCCAAACGAAAACCTACCAAGCTCAAGTACCCCCCGGTTCAATTTACTATCACGACACTACAGCCAAAATGGCGTGATGCCGAAAAGGGCCTTGTCGCCGCATGGGACTATACACTCTCTCATCGATACTGGTGCGGTATTCGCGCCCGTTTTGGTGCTTGGGTCATATGCGGAAAAATTACAATCTGCCAAACTAACTTGCCCGTGCAAGGTGTGCGTGTTCGTGCTTTTGATGTCGATTGGATTCAGGATGATGATCTTGGCATGGATATAACCGATGCCGCCGGAAAATTCCGAATAGATTATACCACGCAAGACTTTAAGCAAACACCACTGTCTCCATGGATTAATTGGGAAATGATTGGAGGCCCCGACCTTTATTTCAAGGTGGAAACACCGCTTGGAACACCTTTACTGATTGAGCCACGATCTCGCGGACGAGATCCTGGTCGGGAAAACGTAGGCCCATGCTTCTGCGTCAAGCTCTGCCTTGAGAAGCCGCCCACCGACCAGAAACCCGATCCGATCCCGCTCTTCACCCACGTCGGGAGTTACGACGTGCACTCGAACCCAGCGTTGAGTGATTTCGACACCGATGGCACCACGAAGACAGGGGGCTACGCCTTCACTGACACGATTCCGCTGCGTGGGATCCTCCCCGACGGATACGCCGCCGACCCCGTCGAGTACCGCTTCCGCTGTGCCAAACACCTGGTTCCGGGCCCGGGCCTGGGTCCGGTCCATGATATCGATGGCAGTATGATCCCAGCGACACGCATTGGCATGCTCGAATTCTGGGGTTGGAACGGCGTCGCCTGGGAGACGATGTATGCGAACTACTACGTGAACCATCCGGGAGCTCCGATGGCCACGATCCCGCAGAAAATCGGCCCGGCGCTCACCGTATCGGTCAACAAACCGGTCGGGCCGGATGGTTGGATCCAGGTGCCGACTGAACACGATCTCACCCAGGGCGGTGTTGGATTGTTCATTCCCAACTCATGGCTCGCCAAACTCAATACGAAGAAACTTTCTGACGAGTCGTTCGACCTGACCGTGGCCGCGCCTCCGCTGCCGTTGAAAGCGGGCGACACTGTGCCCGCCCCGCAACGCTCGGAAGCCCCAACGTTCAGGATCTATTTCCAGGCGCGCAGCGTGGCGACGCACGCCCCGAAGGGCGCCAATCAGCTCGACAAGATCGCCATTAGCAACACGAGCTACAAATACGTGCGGCACCCTGGATGGGCCGGCGGCCCGGTCACCACGCGAGCGGTTGTCTCTCTGGAGATTGCAGAGATGATCGCCCCAGGAGCAACTGGCTGTGATACATTGTCCAAGGAGCTGCATGCCCTTTTCACCGTATATCACCCGTACCTGGGCGAAGCCAGAGTGTATTTCGAAGGCAATCCGCCGCTGCCGCCCGCGCACATAGCGACGATTATCGGCGGGGAGGCCCTGGGTAGTGCCCCGGGACAGTTGTTCGACATCAGCTTGCTCAGTCCTTGCGCATACATACTCTGGCTGCGGGCTACGCTAAATCTAACAAGCGGTTGGGGTCAGATACCCAACCCGTGGATATGGGATAAGATTGCCTTTTGTGTGGGTAAGAATGGCAGCTAATTCATCTTGTTCCAGCGATCGAGAGTGCCCGCAGGCTCTGCGGGCACTTTTCTGTGTGCCGAGCATGTTCGGCAACTTGGAGGTGAAAGTCCTCTACACAACCTGATGTAGGTGAAGTGTTAGCGAAACGCAAGAGCGTTGCCGTGAGGCAGGGTTCTAAGGAAGCGTGTAGCAAAGCCGTGACTTGACGGACAGAAACCGAATACGAGGCAAAAAGAGAGCAGCCTCCTAAAGGATACAAGTGGGACGACGATGCAAACAGTTCACTGGTAACGTTCTGCAAGTAACCTGTCCCTCCGAAAAACTCTATCTTGATGGAGAAGCGGGTAAAAGCACCGAAGAGACGCCACGGGGTATGGGTTCAGGCACCTAAAAAGGATTGTGGAGATAATGTCGGTAAGGGCCATCTCCCAGCAGAGAGTAGCGACAACCTGCAAAGAACCGCCGTAGTAGGGAAGACCAAAGACGGCGGGAGGGATTTAGTCTGGCGCATGGGCTCATAGTAGCTAAGAAGGTAGAGTAATGTCTAATGAAGTGACATTAAATGTCACGGTGTAACGGGTAACACCCAAAGCACGCGAAGGGGTCCTGGGCACTTGGCGGTCTTAGCCTTGGACAACTTCCAGACGTAGAACTGGATATAGGTTGTTTCTAAAAAGCTGAGAAGAGCCCGTAGGTAAAGTGTCTGTGGTAGGGGCGTATGCGAGTTACCACTTAAGCCTTACTGCAAATAGGAAGGTCTACGGAGGATAAGCCGAGGTCAGAACCGGACACGGGAAATCAGACCGTCCGGGATCGTAGGGAGGCTTGCGGAAACGTTGGCTATAGCAAAGGTTAAACGGGCACGTAAAGTGGAAACGCCGAAGCAGACAAGCCTTTGCCTAAGGTTGCACACCTCGTATTTCTGTTCCGACACACGTGTTTTAACACACGTTCGACGGTCATCACGTCCACATCGTCATCATCAACAACGAGTAATATTGGCTTCGAGTTTCTCGTTTTTAGCGTACATTTTCTGCTTCGGCAAAGTAAATAAGAAACAGCTTCCTTCCCCAACTTTTGATTCGATCCAGATTTTCCCTTCATATAACTCGACAATTTTCTTTGCCACGGTAAGTCCTACGCCGCTGCCTGCGAAGTAGAGAGAGGTCGGAAATGTCTGGAATATTTTAAAGATTTTTTCGAAGTATTTTTTCTCGATACCAGGCCCGTTATCGGCGATACTGAATTTCCAGAAGCCGTCCTGTTCGACGCAACCGACTTTTATCCAGCCCTGAGGTTTATCCATATACTTTATGGCGTTGCCGAGCAGATTCTGGAATACCTGCATAATGTGCACTTCTTCACACTCAATTACAGGCAGTTCGTTCTCGATTGTAACTGTAATATTTTCCGGCGGGGCGACCATATTTATAATTTCTGGGATAAAGTTCTTGAGATTGACCTGAATCTTTTTTCCCTCTCCGTGCCCAGCTCTCGAATATTTAAAGGCACCTTCAATCAGGTTATGCATTCGCTCAACGCATTCCAGAAGCAAATTCATTTGCTCATTGGCCTGGTCACCAAGCTTGTCAGCACAGTCGGATAATATCCAGTTGGCTAAGGTCTTAATCCCGCGCAGCGGTACTTTTAAATCGTGCAGGACTATGGATACAAATTCTTTTAGTTCTTTGTTAATATTGTCCACTTTTCTTAGGAGCTCGTCCTGGCTGAGTTCGGCCTGTTTGTGGTTTTTGTTAAGACTATCCGCGTCCATCATTAATCTCTTTTCAGAATTTACACGTCATATGACTGAAATCACTGCTGTTGTTGGGACAACGACTAAAGGTTCTCGTGTCGTGGATAGCCCTTCAGTTGGCCGTTATCAAACCACTTCGAGACTGTTCGAGGAGCGACGTTACAAATCTTGGCTACGTCGCCCGTCATCAGTACGTTTTTGCCTTTTGCCATTTCCAGATTCCTGCCAACACTTAGTTAAACCATATCTTTGTTCAGTTTTAAATCGAAGGCCGTTTAACATACAAAATGCAATTTTCAAGCTCACAACGTTTTATCCCGGAAAAGCGAAGCAGTAGGAACAAATAGCATATGCGGGTCTATTATGGTACCATCGGTTACAACCCCTGGAGCACTACAAGTGCAATAATAACTGCCCCTAAGACCACAACAATTAGCCCAATAATTAGTTCATACCGGTTCATAGTTAGTCCCTTATGCCTCCTTGAGTAAGTTCCAAAGACAACGGCGTTTTATCTAAACCTGAATCCGTATTAACATGTTCGGCTCGCGTAATCGTTTTCTAATCCAACATTTATAATGTCGTCAATAAAATCAGGCAAATTGACAGGTACTTTCCCTTGGACGTATAGGGATTTTCCCCAAGAGCTTTTTTCAAGCCTGATGCTCCTGCCCAAAAGCAATGCCTGTTTTCGATTTTCATGCTCGGATAGAGTTTATGGCAGGGACAGTGGTAAGGTACGCCCCACTATTGGGTCAGATTAAATGTAAATCGCTATTCTTTAGTAGCATTAATAAACAAGTCCACAAGTTCAGCTACAGAATCGACCTTCATTTTTTTCATCATGTGGGCTCGATGGAACTCAACGGTCTTCATGCTAAGCCCCAGTTCACGAGCAATGATCTTGTTAGCTTTCCCGGCAATGACAAGGTCCATCACCTCTCGTTCCCTCGGTGTAAGAAGTTCAAGACTGGCTGAGACGACCTGCTGTTGAGCCTGTTTTTTTCTGATTTGCGCATCCTCGGCGATGGCTTTGTGGACCTGGTCGAGCAAATACTGGCTATTAAAGGGTTTTTCGATGAAGTCTATTGCGCCTTTTTTCATTGCCTGCACAGCGTCCATAACTTCACCATAGCCTGTGATAATAATGGTCGGGATGAGTATGTTCCTGCTCTGAAGGATTTCCTGGAGTTCGAGACCGCTGATACCCGGCATTCGCATATCGATTAGCAAACAGCCCGGCTGATCAGGTTTGTAACTATCTAAAAACTCCTGAGCACTCGAATATGTCTCTACGTTCAGTTTCACCGATTTCATTAGCAGGCGTAGTCCTTCAAGCACTGACGGGTCATCATCCACAATGAATACCGTTGGCTCAGATTGAGTCATAACGTCCCCCTTTTCATAAGTAGATGATTTTACAAAGGTTAATTCATCCACATTTGATTACAGATATTTATGTGATTTTGTCGACATTCGTCATAACAATACAATATCTCATTAAACCTTTCAACAATTGACGCTTTCATTTATTAAATTATTCAGTATCACGAAAGCAACAAATAGAAGAATTCTCCCATTTATCAAATTTACAAAGCAAAATTATCATGCTTACCGAACAAAATTACAGAAAACAACTGGGGCTTTCCCTTATAGACATTAGGGTTTTCCCTATAAAGTCTTTTAGTCCTCACGCTAAGCCGATTCTGGGAACCCATACCGATTAGCAAACAGCCCGGCCGGTCAGGGTTGTAACTATCTAAAAACTCCTGGGAACTCGAATATGTCTCTACGTTTAGTTTCACTGATTTCATTAGTAGGCATAATCCTTTAAGCACTGACGGGTCATCATCCACTATGAATGCTGTCGGCTCAGATTGAGTCATTACGTCTTCCTTCACATAGGCAATGTGAATCGGAACGTAGCGCCCCCAGCTGGATTGCTTTCTGCCCAAATCCGACCCCCATGTGCCTCAATTATCGAGCGGCTGATTGATAAACCCATACCGAGTCCCTGAGAATTTGTCGTGAAGAAAGGCTTGAAAATTCTATCGGTGCTCTCGGCAGACAAGCCGCAACCTGTATCACTTACCACGACTTGAACCATATCATTTTCATCTGTTGAGACTTCGATAATTATCTGACGTTTGCTCTGGTCTAAATTCTTCATTGCCTCGAAGCTGTTGTGAAGGAGATTCACCAGGACCTGTTGAATCTGTATTCTATCTACCTTAAGCATAGGAGACTTTTCAGACGGCTTAATCCACTGAATTGTTATTCCCTTGAGCCGTGCTTCATATTCTAAAAGTTTGATTGTTTCGCCAATAATTTCCCCGATGCTGACGCCGGAGCGATGTGGTTCTTTTTTGCGAACCAGATTTGCTATCCGACGGATAATTTTGCCAGCTCGTTCTGCCTGTATTCCAGCTTCTTGTATAGCCTCTAAAAGTTCGTTACTATCCCAATCCCCGGATTTCATCATTCGCAACGCCCCTTCAGCATAAGTTACAATAGCACAAAGCGGTTGATTGAGTTCGTGTGCTAAAGCAGAAGACATCTCGCCAATAGTGCTAAGCCTTGCAAAATGGGCAATCTCCTCCCGATGTTCGCGTTCATGCTGCTCCATTAGCTTGAGTTCAGTGATGTCAATCGCCGTCGCACACATTAGTGACGGGTTCCCATTATCGTCCCTCATGACCCAATCGCTCATTAGAGTAGGAAATTCCGTGCCATCCCGATGTACGTGCCATACCTCTTCCCCATGAATCCCCTGGCCTTTTTCAATAAGTCGTTTATTTAACTCGCTTACACGTTTCATCTGCGCATCAGTATGAAAAATCTCTAAGTTTTTGCCGATTAGTTCAGCCGAGGCATAGCCATGCATCCTGGCAAAATTGTCATTAATGTAAGTAAGGTTGCCATCAAGATCAGCTATGGCACAACCGTGAGGTGCCAGGTCGGTCATTTTCTTAAATTTTTTAATTTCCTCCTCCGCCTTTTTGCGCTCGGTGATGTCTGTCCAGTACCCTATACACTCAAGCGGCTTGCCTTGCTCGTCGCGAATTAACCTCGATTCATCATGCACCCACCGGTAACTTCCGTCCTTATGTAGAAATCGATATTCATGAATGTTAAAATTATCCTCGAATATACGAGAGAGTCCGGCAATTATGCGTTGTCTATCATCTGGATGGATATGTTCGACCCAGAAATTGGGATCTTCCACAAACTGGTTTGGTTCATAGGCAAATTGATTCCTGACATTTTCGCTTATAAACGTAGCTGCCCAATTACTCCCAATTTCACTTGTATAGGTGGTTGCCGGGCTTGTTGCGAGAATATATTCTACCCTCTCCTGAGTTTTTATCAGTTGCTCCTCGGCCTCCTTGAGCTCCGTGATGTCTCTTACAAAAGACCACGCAATCACAGGTTTGTCTTGCCTGTCTTTAGTTGTATTGACCCTGACGGCAACAGGAAATATACTTCCGTCTTTTCGTATATATTCTTTTTCGTATGCTTCAGAAAATCCTTTTGCAAGTATCTGGTTTTTTATGATATCGGCCTCTATCTTATGCCATTTTCGGGGCGTTATCTGTTTATAAGTTTTTCCCCTGAGTTCTTCGATTGTATAACCAAGCATATCTGCGAACGCCTTGTTGGCATCAAGGAGCTTGCCTTCCATATCACGGACTATAATCCCGTCCGGGTTTGTTACAAACAAGGCTCGATATATCTCTTCACCTTTTCTCAGTTCCTCCTGTGCCCGCCACAATGCTTGGATTTCTTCAACAGGCTCTTTCCTGGTTTTCTTGGAATCAACCATCTGCTGAACTCCCTGCCAAGGCCCGTATGAACGGCCTTTTTTCTCGCTTCAAAGGGTGATTTCCATCCAGAGTTGGCAATTACGTTCCTCAGTTACGAACTTCTGTAACCTACAATCAATATTGTGTATCATCCCCCCCAAGTAGTCAAGGATTAATTGCAGTGAAACAACGAAAAAATTAAAAAAGGCGGGGGCAAATGTGGGTCGCTTAAAAGTTAAACCCGCCTTCGTATGCGGGCAGTTTTATCTGCCAACACCCCAAAGCTCGAAGAATCAGCAAATTTCTTAAAGATTTGATATACAGCACTTTGGCTACGCCCCTACCACAGACAGTTTACCTACAAGCTCTGCTGGACACATACCTGTCCAGGGCAGCCAGGCCGTTTACACCACGCATCGCCCGGATGGTTATTAGTTCCCGGAATCGGATTATCGTGGGGACTGAAAGAGTATATAGGGAAAACCCTATTGTCCACAAGGGAAAGACCTCAGTTGTTTTCTGCAGCATTGTTCGGTAATTTCAACAGATGAGAGAATGCTTCTGTTTGTTGTGTTCGAGATACTACTGATCTGGTTATTCGTGCTGTAGCGTTCGAGCAGGCAATTCTACAGATCAGATAATTGGAAGAGTGTTCTGAAAGCTTAGACACCCAACTGAAGAGGAACAAATATCAAATTTCGATTTAGAAAGGAGGTAGTCGAACATGTGCTATTAACAATCTGCATCACACGATGCATTCGACGTATTAATATTAATATAGAGTTAGTATTCCACAGAAGTCTTTTATCATTTGTAAAAGGAGGTAACTTAAAATGAAGATTTTTCGCGTGAATGACACTCCTGTCCAGGATTTGGAAAACGAAATCCCGATCGAAGTCCGATTTGCTGCTCAAGAGCATTCGGTTGAAAGACAGCAGCGTCTCTTAAACACTGAAAAAGAACTTTCTCTAGGACTCGCACGGTTGCGAGAGGAATTCAAGGAAGAGATACGTCAACTCGTTGGAGCAGAGACTGTAGAGAAGCATGCCGAGCAGTACAGTAAACTGCTCGCGCGGATAGCTGAGATACCGAAGAAGTTCCCTCGCACACGCGGAGGAGAAAAAGAGGAGGAGGAGCACAGAAAACTTCTCAATAAGGAGAAACATGAACTTTATCACAGTCTAGGATTTGACACCAAGAGAGGCATAGTCATACGCAAGAAATACCGCGAAAGTGCCAGAAAAATCCTTGAACGAGGCCTCGAACCCGACGCGGAGATGCCTGCCGATGCCGATACAGAAGAGCCCAAACCCACGAGCAACCCGTGGAAATGGGTGTTTCCCCCTTACGGCGGCCAGTGGACACATACCGTGCAATCCAATGGCTCGCGAGGGAGCCGCTGGAGAACCTTGAACGCCTCAGCTGTTACCGGCGAGGTCTCCCTCTGGAATCGAATGGAGCTTTTCGGGGCCGATAACTCGGACTGGTCGAGAATAGATATCATGAGCGAGGTCGGATTCTGGTTCCGAATGCCGGCAGCTGGGCTCGTCGAAGTGTGGATCCGTTATCAAGATATCAATACCGATTATACCGGCCAACTCTGGGATGAATCGGATTGCTCTGATGCCGACATTCAGCAGCTGAGCAGAGCTTATCTCTGGACCTTAGGATCCACAGAACGCTACTCGACGATAGTCGACTACCGCCGGGGAGAGAGTAAAGGATCGTGGGCGGTTGGCGGCCCCACTTATCCAGGCCAAATCCTCTCCAAACACCTTTTCTCCAACAAGAGCTACGCGACCAACGATTGGGTGTGGGTGGCGGCTGGCGTTCGCGACATGAATTACTTCTGGGTCGACGATATGTCGTGTCGGTCGACCATGACGAGCAGGTGGTTTGTGAAACATGTAGTCATCAGATCGACTGGCGCGCCCTAGTCGGATGTCTTTGGGCGCGAGAAGATTCTGGGCGGCGTGGGCATCTTGCGGAGCAAGCGTGGGCGAGGAACCAAACTGGTCCCCTGACGGTGAGTATCTGGCTTATTGCTCCCGGTGCCCATCGGATTTACCTAAAGTTTGGGCTCGCCATTCGTGATTCAGATGGATGCCTTTGCAGAGTAGCCTATCAGATCACCGCGGTAGGGATAATCGGGCAGTAAGATTATCCGCGAGGAGAAGTATACCGAGGCATAGCCTTATGAAAATAAGGCTATGCTTCGTGCCTCCTCGAAAGTATTAACTATCACGGCGGGACTTAGTAAAACTACAGTCGAAACTGTGATTGGTTCAAGAGGCTATGTAGCAAGCCGAATCAGGATGAAAAGGGGCGGACAGCTCTATGAACGTTCTGTGAGACAGTTTTAGTAAGGGCGTCATATCTGTTAGCGACCGCAGACGGCAGTTAAAAACTAAATCTTCTGAATGGAGATGCCTGAAATGAATGGGCAGACGATAAGCGCTATCCCAATAATTCTGATGTTACTTGGAAGCATATTGATGTTGGCTGCAGGATTGGGCTTTACATCATCAAATAATGCTATTTTTGCCGGAGTAGCATGTTTCATAGTGTCTGCGTTTATAGAAGGAATATTCAAGAAAAAAACATGACCTATTATTTTGTCTATTCTGCTAATGCCGAGAGACAGACAGTATACAAGTGAAAGAAGCGGGGCAATGAAAAAGACACTAATTATTCTGTTACTTTTATTGATTTCGAGTTGTGATTCATACAAGAACTGCTCAAGACAGTTGCAATTTTAAGACGGATTTGGTAATATAATAAAGGAAGCTCAGGAGTTATTCGTAACAATGAATAAGACTGTTGAGGAACTTATCCCGAACTCAGTTGAAGGTTAGCGGGAAGCTTCAGGCAACACTACATCGGTGGAATGATAGCCTGGAGCGGCCTGAAAAACTAATTTTATTTGAGCCGAAGCCTTAGAATAACGATAATCATCGACCGAATTGCATCGGCCGTGGTTGAATGTGCCCGCGGCTTTGACACTATTTACCCATAAGGGGGTAGATGCAGATTATTACTTCGGCAATCTAATTTACACCTGTTGCGCCCAGATGGACGAAGCCCACTTTACACACAAAAATAAAGCTATACACATCCGACTACTGAGAAGGCTTAGTTTACCGTTACGGCGTATGTTCTTTGTGCGCACCAATGAGAATCCAACCTGGACCAATCGATTAGCAAGCTGGGTGCTATACAAACTGGGTTACTGATAGCACAAGGAAATAGCCTATGTCAGCGCATACAGCAAAAAATCCGATGACTCTATGCAGCCAGACAGCCAAATCTCATTGCTCAAACCAATAATTTTTGTCATACAATATTATAAACTTCTCAAAGAACGCTATGAAACCCTCGCTTTACTTGCTCGGATATAATTTTCGGTAGGCACAGGCTTCTATAACTGTTTTTTTACAGCCTGGGCGTGAATTAGTTCGAATATGGCTTTTATGAATTCACCGTCCAGGCCGGTCTGCTGTGCTTTGGCTATGTGGTCCTCAAGAAGAGTCTCCCATCGGTTGAGCTGCAAAACAGAGATGTTGTGCTGTTGTTTCAGTTTGCCGATTTCCTCGACCCAATTCATTCTCTCTGCGAGGTCCTGTATGATTCTCGAATCCACCTGGGTGATCGCCGCACGCAGGCGTGCTATTCTTTTTTTTAGTTGTTCATCCGCAAATGTCGTGTCTCGAGCCCTGAGTCTATCGAGCAGCTCAATTAATACCTGAGGTGTAATCTGCTGTTTTGAATCACTTAGTGCCTGGTCCGGAGTAAACTACTACCGCCTGAAGGCGGTAGCTTTATGGCTGGGCTGTAAGCCCACTAAAGTCCGCCATCTATACGGAAATCTCCGTCCTCAGGCTCTTTGCCCTGAAGCTCTATATACTGCATAATCA
>Ga0307378_10009427_pt1 | contig 12833 bp, 11 predicted proteins | sample UN1MG_FD_202238 | JGI IMG/M metagenome (GOLD analysis project Ga0307378, IMG submission 202238) | Soil microbial communities from Risofladan, Vaasa, Finland - UN-1 | ecosystem: Environmental > Terrestrial > Soil > Coastal area > Acid sulfate soil | place: Finland: Risofladan, Vaasa | collected...
GAGCAGAAGCTTATCCAGTACTCCTGCAACAGTGAAAAAGATCGTTCCCAAGAATGCGAATGTAAGCCATTCCAATTCAAATCCATCCTTTTATAAGGTGCGTTTTGAAGATATGTAGTGATGCTTTTCTCAGCGAGCAGCCCTAACAACTAATTTAATCAATTGAATCTCAATCCTCTGCTAGTTATACTTATCGAAGTTTCTAATAACGAGACATTACACGTTAGAAAATTTTTTATACAATTTAGATTTTAATAACATTTGTTAGCTTATTATATTATAGTCGCTGAAAGCAATCCGAAAAAATTTTTAAAAATTCCTGCACTCCATTAAAACTGATATTTATTTAAAATTATAAAAAATATTTGCTAATTAATAGGTGTGTCAATGATATTAATTGACTACATCTTTTTGTTAACTATGTAAATATGGGTTTTCACGCACCTTTTAAGTTTTATGTGAGCATCATGCTATTTTTGTATTTATATCTTTTTGTAGAAATTGGATGTTTTGTACAGGCAAAATAGAGATCACGTTAGTAAAGGAGGGTGGGCAAAAGTCGAGATTAAAGGAGGGAGAAGAATAGCTCAACTTTTGCCAGGCATATATACGACTATTAACGAATATATACTTTTCGCTTTAAGTCTATAGACGAAGTACAATATTAATTCTAGTTAGCACTCTATACCAAAGGAAAGAGTCTTTGGCTCTTCGATAAATTGAGTGGTTTTACGATTGTAAAGGAAAAAGGAAAAAACGATTTGTGCCGCATTCTGTCTTGTTCGTAGACCTCGGATTCCTGGGCTGAAAGTCGGCATACTACGCCCTTAACGGCGTGTATTTATCTAGCCGAATATGTTGCAGCCAATCCGGTGCTTTACCGAAATGCACGCCTCTCAAAGGCGGCACCCCTCTGGCCATATTTCCTCCTCGATTGCTTATCCCGGAGGGCAAGCCTTCTTGGACGGTCTTTAGCCACTGAGAGCTACGGTTCGGCAAGCTTGTCTGCGCCTCATCAGCACAGAATGCGGCAACCCTTCTATTTAATCGTTATAAAATATCTAGTTTTCGGTCCATAGCATCTTATTTTATAAATTATTTTTGAAAATGAGCTTTTAACTCACATTCGCTCCGCGCATTCCTCGAACTTATCCCCTCCTGAGGGTGAAGGTGTCCCATGGACTTCGAACTGCATCCCTCGATCACTCTTTGCAGCAGAGCTTTTCACATCCTCGTGGCTCCCTTGCAGATGCTGACACGAGCCTTAAATGATCATCTCGACCTGCAGAGGTTTGAGGTCCTCTACATCTGCGGCAACTACTCTCGCATCTTGAGTGGCCTGGATCGCAGGTTCACATCCTTACAGGTAAGGAGGGCATTTACTGTTTTCCAGCTTATGACCGTTGTGGAGGACAACCGTCACACGCTGCTGATTATAGAGCACGATCCTCTGCTTTACGAGGACGCGGAAGAGATGGTAGAGTATGTTTCACAGGCGATGAGAGAAGCAGCGAAGAGCAGCACCGTGCTTCTCTACTCTCCTGCATCCGACCCATTTTTGGAGATGATGACCAATTATGCCGATAGAGTATTTTACTTCGCAAAAGGGCCTGGCACTGCGGCAAGGCCTTCTGCAAAGAGTTGTCGAAAGGCGCAAGCGAGCCCGACTGACCAGACCACCCTGGAGGCCTTCTGATGGGCCGGAGCTTTGAGAGCGTGCGCATGGGCGTGCAGGAGGTCTCCGTTCGCTGGGCCAGGGCCGGACGGGCTATGAAGAAGGAGGATCAGGCTCATGCACTGGAATTGGCACAGATGGCCAAAAAGCACTCCAGCGAGGCATTTTATGCTCTGGACGATCCGTTAGAGGCGGCCATATTCTCTGTGCTCATTGAGCTTCTCAAAGAGAGAGTAGATCGGAGTAAACGTGAAAGTGCGGATGTGGATGTTGAAGGACGAAAGTAGAGGGATGAAAGTAGAGGGTCGATATGAGGAATTGATAATGACTTGAGAAGACTTGAAAGTCTCATACAAGAGGAATAAATAGATAATGAGATCGGCAAAAGGCAGCAAAATGGCCAAACACGCAGAAAAATAGAAATGGCGATGTTTGGATCTATTTGATCTTTGCCTCCACCATCTCTTCCCTGAGCTTGCACAGATTCTCTGCGCCTCGGACGTAGAACCAGTAGTGTACAATTACCAGCAGACCCCATCCAACTGGGGAGTAATACATTGCCCAGGCAGGAGTAATCGTGATCGTGCCCATCATGTTTAGGGCCAGCCAAATAATGTTCACTACCAGATATATTGCTATGTGAAGCTGGAACAGTTTCATCTGGTCTGAGACGTGAGCTTCTCGAAAGAGCCTTTTATATTCGTCTATTGCACCCGCCATTCTTCCACCTACCATAATTAAAACTATCAATTAAATATGCACTTGAAAAGATTTAAAGTTAATGGATCTTTTATAATGTATTTTATAATGATGGCCTTTTATGTAGCATTGCTCCTAGTAAATGCAGTCAAAGATGGATCCGGTAGCCTCGGCAAAAGCGAAGGCTGCTTCTAGATTCTGTTTGCTGGATGATGCTATTTCTTGGCTGTACTGCTACACTCTTTCCATCTTTTGTTCCCTTTGGGAATCATGCGTGGAACTTCGTTTTGGTAAGCAGTATACTCCTCGCCGAACTGAATGAGAAGCCTGCTCTCCCAATGAAGCGAGCCTAGGAATAGGTAGACAGAAGTCATGAGGTAAACCAACAACAAGTTCTCGGTCATGAAGGGCGTGAGCCATATGAGGAGAAAGCCGGACAGCAGAAAAGGATCTCTAATCCAGCAATAGATCCCTTTTATCCCCAGGGCAAATGCATCAGGACTTTGAGGCTTGGCAAGCTGGGCACGAATCAGGAATCTGTGAGGCGCGTCCAGGAAAGTCCTCAGGGAGGCAAGTCCGATGATGAGCTGGGCCAGAAAGAAAAGCCAGATCCATGGCCTGGGAACAACATAAAGCACCGGGCCGGGAGACCAGATAAGCATAGCCACAAGAGGAAGGATAGTAATAACTGCGATAGTGCTGAAGAGCACAGAATACCAGGGATCTACCCTGGAGCCGAAGTGCCTTATCGCCATCTTCTTTGCAGACAAGCTGGCCAGAAAACTGTGCAAGGCTGCAAAGCCGACAAGATAAAGAGCCACATAGAGTGAAAAGTAATCCAAAGCTAGGGCCTCCCATTCCAATATTGGTCGTTCCGTTATTAGTAAATTATGCCATCAGTCAATATGCAAAGCGTTCAGAATTTTGTGAGCTTTCAGGGCGCTGATGTTCTTATCCTTTATTTCAAGCATGATGTCCAGGTCGTGGCCAATAGTCTCTTCCAGGAATCGCTTGAACTCCTCTTCATTGAGGGACTGGGCATGCTTTCCCGGTCTTTCTCCCGGTGCCTGGTTGCTGTAGTCAACCATTGCCACCCCGTCGATATCGCTCCAGGTTTCCCGGACTCTGTCAAGTGCCTCTCGGAAGCTCTCCCCGTTATTGTTGCATTGGTGATGCAATGTATCAAAGACGACGGGGATTTCTGCTTTTCTGCTGATTTTCAGGCAATCCTCCAAGCTGAAAAGCCGATCATCGTTCTCAATTACAAGCCTTTTCTTTATGCAGGGCGAAAGCCTCTCGTAATTTGATACAAACCAGTCGGATGCCATCTCTTTGTCTCCGTAAGCTCCTCCCACATGAAGCTGCAACTTTGCATCAGGTTTCAGGCCCATGGCATCAAGGAACCTGCAATGATAATCAAGCTCAGCAATACTTCTCGACCTAACTTCTTGGCGGGGAGAATTGAGGACTATGAACTGATCGGGATGCATGGAGATTCTGAACTCATGGTTCTTCAAATATTCTCCAATTTTTCTCAGGCGCGGGCCAAAGTGTTTCTCCCAGTCGAAAGTGCATACTGGGTGCGAAGCAAAGGGAATAGCTTCCGAGCTTATCCGGAAGAACAATAGATCCTGGTTCAGATTATATTCCAGAATTTTTTCCAGGCAATCCAGGTTCTTTGTAACGCATTCTATGAGCCTGTCCTCGGAGTAGGATGCAAGCCGAAAGGTATGGCTGGGGGTGCAGCCCAGTCCCAGGGCAACGGTAGGATAGCCTATTTTCATGAACAACCTGACTTCAAGGTTTTCAAGTACTATTAGTACTATTAGTACTATTTATCCCCGCGTTATCCTCCTCGACCCAGGAAGAGCTCTTCTCCCGCCCATTCACATTGCGAATCTCTGCAAAGCTCTACAAGCTCCTCCGGGAAAGGCTCAAAGAAAGTCTGATTCTTCACGTATTCCTCCTCGTCATAGCGAGCTATCCAGCTCTGCAGCATAGCCAACAGGGCGCTGGAGGGAATTTTCCTATTCTTGTATCTCTCAATGCTCTGCAGGAAATGCTCCTTCTCCTGCAAAGAGAGTTTGTCTTTAAAATATCCCAGGGAATGCATGAGCACATTGGCTTTTGATGTTGCTTTAGGCGGCCTGTTGAGTGCTTTTGCCAGATGCTCCCTGTAAAGAGCAGCCTGCTTTGCATAGTCCAGGCCTTCGTGATTGGCAACAATATTGCCTAAAATCCGGGTCTCCTTCTGGTTATGGGCCATCAGCAAAAATTTATTGGCTTCCTGGAATTGAACTAATCCGGAAACTTTCCCCTCATTTCTAACTTTTCGAAAGCTTGCCAGGGCATAAAGCTTGGTCAGGAAGTGCTCTCTGATATTAAAATTTCTCAGCCTGCCTTCATCCTCTATGGCAAGATCAGGAAACGACCTGACCACGGCCCCCCCGAAGAAGCCTGCCGCTTTAGATATTGCTCCCGACTTGGCAGCGGCGGAATAGACCTTGATATTTTTCATGCCGCAAGAAGGCGAGCGATACTTGAGAATGAATCCATCCACCTCCGGCAAGGAGGCCAGGAAGCGACTGGAGAAGTCCCTCATTTTGTCCGTTATATCCAGGTTTGTGGCCGGCTGCATGAGCCTGATAACGCCTTCAACCGATATGATTCTAACCGTATCTCTGGGAACACCCAGACCAATCTCCATTTCAGCGCAGACGGGAAGGAAGTCCACAAAAGGCTTCAGAGCTTTGACGAAATCACTGGGGATCATGCTGCCATCGTATCGGCAATGGTCAAACTCGATGCACTTGCTGATAACTACCTTCGGCTTTGCAAACTGCCTCATAAAAACTCACTTCAAAATAGGATGGCTGGATATTTATCCCTGGTGATCCAAAAATTATCGATTTCCGAAGTCAGAGGACGCTTTGGCTATGCCTCAGGTTCACTGGCTTTTAGGGTTATCCTGGGATCGTACACACTTCCCTTCAACTATCTTGATATGGTGTAGGAGTGCGGTCTTCTCATAAAAAAAAATGAAGAGGAGAAAATAATCCCGCAGAATATCTACAACGACGCTTTTTCGGGTGGATTGGAGCAAGTGCAGTCAAAGACGCCCTTAGCCGATTTAAACGATCTCTGATCAAGGGGATTCATGCTAACAAATCCTCCTGAACAGCAAGGTAGCCAGTCGTCTTCCTTCTGAATGGTGTCAAAGCGTGACTTCATGCGGATGTTCTTGGCAATATCATAGACACCTACAAACCGCTCATCTCCGGCGTTTAGGATCTCATTATCCGTGCCCACCTGTCTCCACTCGAAGTTGGCAATGCCGGTGCTGTGTGTCTGGAGCTTGTACCGCGTGTCCCTGGTGGCTTTGACTTCGCTAAAATCGATAGCGTCGTCCGTAGCAAGTATGGTGGCATTCATCCTCTCCAGTCTCATGTTCAGACTGCGCTCCTTGGAGAACTCGTGGTTGTAAAGGAAATTTGCACCCACGTAATCATTATTGTTGCCTACAAACTCTCGGTTGTTGATCTCCTTTCCTGAGTAGTTCATGCTCTTGCTATAGCTGAACTTGACCGGCCAATGCTCGTAAAATTCGATGTCGTAGATGTCCGAGCCAGCCGGTTTGTAAATGGTGGCGTTCACGGAGTTGTTGGTGCTTGATTTCAGGGTGAGCAGCTCTTCGGAGCTATAGCTTCCTTCCAAGGCGGCAGTTCTCTCCTTAACTCGCACATCGTTGACCTTCACATCCTCGTAGAAAGAGTGGTAAGAACCTAGGGTTCTGCCCCGGTAGTCCACTGGAGAGATCTGACCCTGCACGGATTGCTCGTAGCTGAAGCTCAGGTTGCTGCTCTCCCTGGTGATGGACCAGGAGTCCGAGTCGGTCTTCACAGAGCCGGACCAAGAGGCTGCGGAGGCTGAGAAAACCAGAGCCGCAACGGTCAGAATGGCAATAATGGCTCTCATCTATGGAACCTCCGGGAATTTCGAAGTGCTCCAGGGAGTATAGGTTACAACACCTAAAGTCTGGGATGTTGTTTGGCCGTATGATCTACGCCAGGCTTCAGAGGAGGTATAGAGCACACTTCCCGCAGGGTTGTTGCCTTCTTCTCCAGGCTTACCAACATTCACGCCGGCCCCTCCATTACCCCACCAGCTATTAGTGGCATCGAACGTTGTTCCCGCTTGGTTCATTATTCCAAATTCGTTGTTGCCGTAGATATTCGACTCATGAGCTTCGAGTTTGCCAATCGAGCCTCCCGCCCATGTTTTCGTGCTCACGCCGTTCCAGCCAGAGCCTGTTATGGTACTCCTAGTGATCCCAAGTTTACCTACAGTGCCACCATTTGCCGCCGCAGTCCAAATCCCGTCATAGAGAGAGTTCGATATAGTGCTATCTGTGAGAACGATGTTATTATTGATGCCGCCTCCCGTTGCACCCATGCTCAGGCCTCTGTCACAACCGGATATGGTGCTCTCTGTAATCCCAATGTTCCCTACGGTGGTTCCACCATAATATGCACCTCCGTACACGCCACTTTCACCGGCTCCAGATATTACGCTTCCAGCAATTCCGACACTACCTATGGTGCTTCCAGAATATGCTCGGACGTCCACGCCGCTGCTCCCAGAATTGGATAGAGTGCATCCCTCGATATCGACGTTGCCTATTGTGCCGCTAACCCTACTATCTGAACTGTAGCGAACTCCTGCATTCACTCTCACGCCGTTCCCGCCAGATCCAGATATTGTGCTATCTATGATGTCGACATTGCCTATGTTTCCATGATTTCGTGCATCTATGTTCACGCCATCCATGCCAGAATTGGTGACCTGAGAGTTGCTAACGACCACATCAGAGATCCTATTATCAGAACCCAATGCAGAGAAATCGGCTCCATAATAATTGCCTGTAGACGCTATATTATCTAAGGTGATATGGCTGATATCACCAACTCCGTTAATGGAAATGCCGCTGCTTGAGGTAGCGCCAGTTACCTGCAAATCCTTGACGATTAACCTATTGTCGTTCGATGTACCACCGGTCACAATAGAAATAACTGACTTGCTCTTATCCACTGCATTAATCAAAGTGTTGAAGCTTGTATCGTCCCCGCTACCAGCCCCTAATAGGGTCAAAAGCTTATTGATAATCAGGTTCTCATTAAATATCCCTGATGCCAGTTCAATAGTATCTCCTGCCTCAGCTGAATCGATCACGGGTTGGATGAGCTGACCGGGATTGATAAACCAGTCTCCGGAGAGACCATTTATATATTGTCCCGTATCATCCGTCCACGCATTTACGATTCTGTCGAATGTGCCAGAGGCAGAATATCTATATTTTGTGAGATCGTTGGCCACTCCACGGACCTGATATCCCCCAACTATACGGCCACTTTGGCTTGCGCCTGTCGAGTAGTCAGCATACGAGGTTACCATGCCATCAAACGTTCCCTTCACATTGCCCACGCTATTTACCGTCGTAGTTATGCTGCTGTGATCTGAGCCTTGAGTTGCAGATTCTGCTAGATTTATCATGTCCGCCATGACGTGAAACTCCCCTGATGCATGGGAACTACTATCGTCCTGTCTCGCAATCTGATTGGTCTTAAGGTTACCATTCTTCATGATAAGATAGGTACGAGCCTTGTATCCATCAAAAAAACTCCCAACATAAGAGCCAGCATAACTCTCATCTGCATTTGCCTCTGAGATTTGGGATGCCACAGCACTGCTACCGTCATGTGTTGCAATCTGATTGGTCTTAAGGTTACCATTCTTCATGTTAAGAGAGGTGCTCGCCCGCCCAGCAGAAGACCAAGCTTGACTCTCATCTGCATTTGCCTCTGAGATTTGGGATATAGTAGCACCACTACCGTCATTTCTTGCAATCTGATTGGTCTTAAGGTTACCACTCTTCATGTTAAGAAAGGTATTCGCATAGTTCTCATCATCTAAATTGTAAGCAGAAGAACTAGTAGAACCCTCCTCTGCATTTACCTCTGAGATTTGGGATGCGGTAGTACCACTACCATCCTGTCCTGCAATCTGATTGGTCTTAAGGTTACCATTCTTCATGTTAAGAGAGGTGCTAGCCTGGTGTCGATCATCCCAATTGTAAGCAGAAGAGCTAGCAGAACCCTGCTCTGCATTTACCTCTGAAGTCTGGGATGCCACAGCACTACTACCGTCATGTCTTGCAATCTGATTGGTCTTAAGGTTACCATTCTTCATGTTAAGAAAGGAACGAGCCTTGTATCCATCAAAACTCCACGCAAAAGAGCTAGTAGAACCCTGCTCTGCATTTACCTCTGAAGTCTGGGATGCTATAGCACTATTACCGTCAAAGCTTGCAATCTGATTGGTCTTAAGGTTACCATTCTTCATGTTAAGATCGGCAATCGCCAAGTATCCATCATTCCAAAGTCCAGTAGCAATAGAGCTAGCAGAACCCTCCTCGGCATTCATATCAGTTATTTGGGATACACTTGCACTGCCTGTCCATGCAGCCATGTCAGTGCTCAGCAAGCCTCCGTTCATCCCCGCATTTGTCTGAGCACTATATCCATTTGAATTCAAATTTAAACTCAGATCGCTTGATCGTCCAATGATGCTCCCGCTAAGTTTGGCATTGAGCGCTGCAGGTGTAAGAATGGCACTGGTGGATATTGTACTGGATGCATCCTGAGTGGAAACATAACTATTGCCAACATAACCGCCGCTCCCGCTGTAGGTCTGTGTCATGCTAACATCACCAGAACCTGCGACTTCCCTGCAGTTGGTCATCTCCACGTTTCCAAAATTTGCCTCGGACTCCTCGGAAACAGAGACGCCCGTGCTGACTTCGTAATCATCAGAAATGCCCACAGATCCCCCGCCGTCCTCCGCAGAAAAAGAGACTTCTATGGCCAGCGCTCCCTGAAAGAAGCAGCCTACCAAGAAAATAGATAAAATACAACGCATGCCAAACGAGCTAAACATCTTTTAGCCACCTTGTATTCAGGGTAGATGTATCAGACGAAAAACCTTTGGGTCACGCTTTTAAAAGTGTGGCCTCAGAAAGATTGCACCGAGGAGTATGGACAGCAATTCACAATTTCTGATTATCCCTAAAATCAGAAATTCGACCGCTATCATCAGGCCGTTTATGATACCCCAATCAATCCAATCCTTGATGGGCTATGTCTGGACATTGAAGAAAGATAACAAGGCCAAACGGCCCAAAAGGATTTATCCCAATATGGCGAAATAATTTACTTTAATCATCAAGAAAATCTCATCCGTGCAAAGCCCAGTACCTCGGGCCATGATTGCGGAATTTGCAGAGATCGATTATTCCTGAATGGAGCCGTCAATGTTCTCAAAAGTTGAAGAGCCTGAATATACCGTTCTGGAGAGCCTGGAGAACAATGTTGAGATCAGAGAGTACCGGCCGCAAATTTGGGCGGCAATCGCTAAAGGAAGCGAGAACGGGGCCTTTGGGACTTTAGCAGGCTACATATTTGGAGATAACAGCCAGAAAGAGCGCATAGGAATGACTGCGCCGGTTGTGACGGATGAAGGGCGCATGGCCTTTGTCATGCCCAAAAGGTATGACCTGTTGAGCCTTCCCAAGCCCAATAACGAGAAGATAAAAATTGAGACCATTGCTTCCAGGATTTTGGCCGTTATAAGATTTTCCGGCTTTGCTGGCCCAGAGAAGGACGAAAAACATCTGAGGGTTCTAGAGCAAACTTTGCAGGAGCACGGGATCAAAACGGAAGGTATGGCCTTTGTCATGCGTTATAATCCTCCATGGACTCCTCCCTTTATGCGCAGAAATGAGGTAGCATTACTGGTAAGCCGCTGAAAAAGCAATTGCAAAGAGGTGTGCAAATTGACCACGGATAATTCGAAAGATAATATCAAAAAGAAACTAACTCCCCTCCAGTTTCATGTGACCCAGCAATGTGGCACCGAGCCGCCCTTCCAGAACGAATTCTGGAACAACAAAAAGGCCGGTATTTATGTGGATGTAGTATCCGGCGAACCACTGTTCAGCTCGCTGGACAAATTTGATTCCAAAACCGGCTGGCCCAGCTTCACCAGGCCCTTGAAAGATGAAAACGTAGTCAGCAAGACGGACAGCAGCTACGGCATGAACCGGGAGGAGGTACGCAGCAAGAATGCCGATTCGCACCTGGGTCATGTATTCGATGACGGGCCGAAGCCCACGGGGCTGCGCTACTGCATCAATTCAGCATCTTTGCGCTTTGTTCCGGTGGAGGATCTGGAAAAAGAGGGCTATGGCGAATACGTGAGGCTGTTTAACCAGGATTCATCTAGCCTGGGTTCATCCAAAAACGATGAAATATCTAAGGGCACCGAAAAAGCTGATTCAGATTACGAGTTGGCCACTTTTGCCGCTGGCTGTTTCTGGGGCGTTGAATCTCTTTTCAAACAGACAAAGGGTGTGATGGAAACGACCGTAGGTTACACAGGCGGAACTTCTCCCAATCCTACCTACCGCCAGGTTTGCACAGGGATTACTGGCCACTCCGAAGCGGTGCAGCTAAAATTTGATCCAAAAGTCATATCCTATGAAGAGCTGCTTTCCCTCTTCTGGAGGATGCATGATCCGACCACTCCCAACCGCCAGGGCCCGGATGTGGGCACGCAATATCGCTCCGCCATATTCTACCATAGCGAGGAGCAAAGGAAGGCGGCAGAAAGATCCAAAGAGGAGTTCGACCGCTCCGGCGTCTACATAAACAAAGCCACAACCCAGATCGTCCCGGCCTCGACTTTCTATGAAGCGGAAGAGTACCATCAGGACTATTTCGAGAAGCAGGGCGGGGGAGCATGCCATGTTTTGAGGAAGAAATAGGGACTCCGGCCAGGTTTGAATTGCGAAGTCTGAGAACAGGTTTCATCTTCCCGGCATGAAAGCCAAGCGTCTGGAGCCTGGAAATGAATCGGTTGGTCATAAACTTCTTCCCTAATTTAAAAAAGCAACACAAAAAAATGAATGAAAAGGCGCATCACAGGGTAAACCTATAGGATGCGCCACTTAGGAAGGTGCCGGTCTCATCATAGCTCTGTCCGTTCTTGCTTATCACTATGGTATGCCACATGTTGCCTGGTGCCCGGAAGCTGTATGATCCGTCAAGAGCATCGGATCCCTTCCCATCGGTTCCGATGTACTTTCCATCCAGGTAAACATCATACCCCTTGAACCAACTTGATCTCATGGTCACTGAAGATGTTCCGGAGTAGGACGGCGTGGTCACGGGTGTTGGTCCGGTTATTGGACCCTGATCAACCCATTGGCCCGAGCTTGCGCCGTAGACGTAGATGTAAATGTAGTTACTCCAACCTCGAGAGTGGTACTGCAATATGTGCCAGCCTGGCGTATCTCCGTTAAACCATTTCTTCTGCCATCCCCCTGAAGCATATCCCAGGTAATTGACGCTGAGCCGCCCGCTCGGATACCATTCATAAAACCATATGGGACCTGAGCCGGAGGTCTGTAGCCACATGGGCAGCCAGCCGTAAAGCCGGCAGCCGGCAACCGTCTGAGGAACATATGATACGTAAAGCTTATTGGTTGCTGTAGCGCCTTGAGGCAGCACCATCATGGACTGAGAAGCATAATTGTCTACAGGGTACTGAGCTTTCTGGACCTCGCCTGCATACTGCGCCCCTGTGAACTGCTTACCCGTTAATTGTCCACCTGTATACTGCATCGCTAAAGCCGAATCACCTGCATTAGCCGAGCTGGCTGCATAAGTTGCATCAGCTGGAATCAAGGACCTGCTGGCCTCTGTAGCGGGCGGAGCCTGCGTATAAGAGGTCGACTCAGAAGGTATCTGCAGGCCGAGTTTTTGCGGGCTGCTTGGCGTAACCGGAACCGGAGCTCCGGAAGGAACCTCCGATGAATATGTATTTGATTGTGACTGCAACGCGGAGCTGCTCCCATAGCTTGGGTAAGGTTCATTCACATATTGACCATCCATGTAGATCTGACCGGAATTTGGCTGGCCCTGTGCAGATATTGCCATAAAGAGCAAGAAAAAGCTCATTACGGCCAATAAAGTTTTATTCATATTTTCTCGCCTCGATCTCAAATCTCATTTTACACTCCCCTTTTGAAACCGGCTGATGATGCCTAGATGCCTAAGATAGACTAGTATTCTTGATATTGTTAATGGTGTAAAAAACTATGTTTTATATGAAACTCATAAAAGCAGATTTCGGACCGCACTGCTAATTGATTGTTCCGTATCCATTCAGTCAAAAAAATTGGCGGGAAAAGCGCGCCCGCCTTTTCACAGAAACGATTTGTATTCTAATTTTTTTGTAACTATTCAGCCCTATCCACTAAATCATTAAGAATTCAGCCCGCAATCAAAGTCTCTCCCGGGATGAATGGATGCCCTTCAAATGCACCTTGAATGGCATCCATTCA
>Ga0307378_10009430_pt1 | contig 12831 bp, 15 predicted proteins | sample UN1MG_FD_202238 | JGI IMG/M metagenome (GOLD analysis project Ga0307378, IMG submission 202238) | Soil microbial communities from Risofladan, Vaasa, Finland - UN-1 | ecosystem: Environmental > Terrestrial > Soil > Coastal area > Acid sulfate soil | place: Finland: Risofladan, Vaasa | collected...
GATTCCACCCAATAAGCGGCACTTAAATCGGTTGAGAACGTACCCGATGTATGGGCCACCAAACAACGATAGTAACTGCCCGCATTTGTTACTAATGCACCTTGAAGATAGGCTGTGGTCGTAGTCCACGCGGCATAAGTACCGAGGATCGGCCCGCCAACCCCGTCAACTGTACGGTAGAACCTCGCATAAGCGTCCCCTAATTCGATTATATAAGCATCATCAGTTGAGTATTCAAAAGGAATGATCCTCACAGAGTCCGTGGCATCTTTGACAGTCGCTATATATTTAGTTCCCGGCCTTCGTGTCACCGGACCCTGCGCTCTTACCAGCATATTCTGTAAAGTCTTTGCCCCCGTCTTGTACTTGTCAAAATCCACCCTCGAATGCATTAACGGGGACAGTTCTCCGGCGTTAAACGACGTTAAGGAAACGCTCTGTTTGACCGTTACGCCCAAAGCTATCGTACTGAGTATGGTTAGTAGGGGTATTAAGTAATTCCACTTTTTCATCTTCGTTTTCTCTTTTCCAAAACGGTGATATATCTCTTCCTGTCGTGCGGTCTCTGTTGAACTCTTATATAATCACCCTTCGCCAGGTGTTCGTATTCAGTCAGAAGCTCGGTCCTTCTCTTATAGTCTTTGGAGTCCATAGCGATCTCGGCGGCGAGCCTTGTAGCAAAGGCGTTTGAGAAGTTCTCCGGGTAATACTGGGGCATGTCCGCAAAAGCGGCCTGGACATAAGCTAAATATTCGATGTATGCAGAGTCGCCGTCGGTATTACTATAGTCGTTAGTCGCCAAAAGCCATCCCGTCGCCCCAGTCTTATACGCCACACCGGCCGCCCACGCCGCCCCTAAGCTGCCGTCTGTGTTGTAGAGCGTCCAGTTCACGTCGCCATCGTCATCGGGCGGCTGGCCGTCTGAGGAGTCGTCAACGGACGTGTGAGTAGTGGAACAGTAATAAGCCTGGTCGTCAGTACCGATAACTACGTGGGAATAGCTGTGGAACATCAAAACGTCACAGTCAAAACCTTCTTTAAGATTGCCTTCCGCGCATTGCATTACTAAAGCTAAATAGTCGCTCGGAAACTCGAAAAGATAACTCCATCCCCCGAACTCGCTATTGACCGCCATCGGCTGACCTAAATCGGCGTACCTCTTTGCGAATTTAGGGGCAATGTCCTCGATGACCTGCTTTAATACCGGTTCGTAGATGAAGCAAATCAGCCTCTTGTCCGGCTCGTCCGTCTCACTAACTGTCGTGTAATCCGCAAATTCGGCGTCGGTTATCTCATCATAGAATATCCCCGCCTGACCCGTTCGGCCTGCGGTTAGAATTGCCTGCGCCCTGTTGGCTATTGCTCGTTTATATTTATTATCTGCCATGATCCCCCCAAAGGATTCTTACTTAATGTCATACAGAAAGTTAAATTTCTTTACGGATCTTCATCGCGCTCCCACTGGGTTAATCCCGGAAACTGTGTACCGCCCGCTCCCGGTGAATAATCTATGCGATAAATAGGCCCATCTATTAAAAACCGCCACAAAATCGCTTCGTAGTCCGTACCGATAACATGAACAATATCGTTCGCCGCCGGTGTGAATGTGAATGGAGATTGCACCCTCACACTGACTTCTGTGTCGTACTCCCAGTCAACTATATACCTCATTTCATAGTGGGAGTCGTCGGCATCTTCCACCATTATTACATGCCATGTATAAACACTGTTGGCGTCCGGCCCGTCCGTTAGAGTGAAGCTGTTTGCATCAGTACCGGCCTTTACAGTCGTATCGAGTAAAGTCAGTAAATCGGTCTTGTACTTAATAGCGTCCCAGATAAGGTCGAGCCTTCCCCCGTCTTTCTGGTCGGTTTGGATTTCGCTGGTATCTGCTAATACTAAAGTCAAATTCGGGTCAAGTCCCCCAACCTCTCCGCCGAAAGTCGTCTCTCCGGTATGGTCGGCAACAAGCTCTTCCCAAACATCTCCTGCTGTTATCGTCGCCGGTATCCAAACCGTACCCGACCAGTCCCCGTACTCCTGCCAGATCGCAGGGTCGGTATCGGCTGGATTTGCACCCGCCTGCTGATGAGTTACTATGTGATACTGCCCGGCTGAAATATTAGTATCCATCGTGCCGACGAACATCCCGCCGGACTTGTCTACCAAAGCAATATCATAATCATCCGCATCGTTGGCGTCCGTTCCCCAAACTTCAAATTGCTGGTCAACTACGTGCCAAACATCGCCGTCTATCTCCCTGACAACAGAAAAACAAGTAGTCGCACCCGGACAAAAGGCTCGTATCTCGTTAGCCGCCCATATTTGACCGCAGAGACCGCAGAGAACGCAGAGATATATTATCTTTTTCATTTTTCAATAGCCCTATCGCCAATCCACTTCGGCAGTTTCTTCAGACTTTCCGGGTCGATTATGACTTCATCTTTCGTTTTCTTCCGGTAGAGCTTGCCCGTCGTCTCATCCAGCCTGGTTCCGGGTTTGAGTCTCTTTGCCATCTTGCCGGTCAGGACATCACCCATGACATCTTTTTCGTATTCGACGATTTTGCCATTCTCGAATTTGAAGGCTTTTTCCTTACCGATAACTCCCTGCTCGGTTTCATTTACATCTTCAACGGCTTCTGCCAACGTGACTTCAACTTCCTCATTCAACTGCCTTTTTTCTTCCAGTTCGGTTCTCTGCTCTATCCAGTCTTCTTTCGGAATGTCCCTCGTATATATGAATTGCCTGCCCGATAGTTCCTCGATGCACTTTATCGCACCATACATATCAACATTGATTTCCTTGCCGATGAAAGCGTTTGAAGCATAGTAAGACCAAGGGTATTCATGGTCTTTATCAGGCTCAAACAAGCTGAAATTGTGCGGCGATAGAGTCGATTCGTTTCCCGCCTCGTCCATTACCCTCATCTCCGCCGTACCAGCTACGACATCCTCAACGAAAAACGTAGCGCAGTCGGCAGCCGGTACGGTCGGATGCGTGCCAGCCTTTATGGATAATATCCCTACCGGAGAGCCTGTGCCTGCGGATGTGGTATTCATAAGGATATTTCCGCCTGAAGTAATCCTCATTTTTTCTGATGTACCATTAGAACGAAGAATTAAATCAGCCCCAGCTTTACGAGTAGAGATATAAAGGTCATCATTATAGAACTCAATCATGTTACCAACATTGGTTCCACCTGAATCCTCAAACTGGATTGCAAAATTAGTGCCTAAAACAAAGTTTCTTTCTACGGAAATACTGCCTGCCTTAGGAATAATAAAGACTTGAGAGTTGGCAATACGGAAAAAGAGACCTCCATGATTATCTCCAACTCCATCGGTATTTCCGGCATCGAAATACATCGAGCCACCATAAGTCGGATATTCATTACCAAAGAATTGAAATGAAGCCCCTCTACCATAACCGTATTCACCGCCGCCGCTGAACCTAAACGCCTTATTATCAGAACCATCAGCAGTATCAGTAGTAATATCATTTAAGGTCTTGCCAAAACTAATATCAGATGTTGGAGCGTTGTTGAAAAAACCAATTCGCTCATTATCGCTATCAACATTAAAAACTGGTGTTCCACCATCAGCATCAAGTATCTGGTAGAAAGTCGTACTATTAGCATTAGGCTGAAACACAGCAGAGTCCGAACCTAAGACTGCACAGTTGGTAATCGTAGCCCCTGCCCACGTCGGCGAATCGCCGGTTCCGAGTCCCAGAGTAGTCTGTGCCGTGGCCTGAGTTTCATCATCGAACAGAGTCCGAATCCACGTAGACATATACGGGCATACCGGCGTACCCTGAGCGAAAGTCACAGAGCAAAACAGCAATAAAATCACCAGCCGTTTCATTTTCTTCCCCAGTCGGCGGAACGAAAGCCGAAGTCGTCACCGAAGTCATCGCCGTAAATCGACTCTGGCCTGCTCGACCAATACCGCCGAATCCAATTTATCAATCGTTTCATTTTAGACTCCTAAAAGGTCTACGTAATCGCTTACAGCAGCCGTTCGAGCATCCGCAGCAGAAGGAGTTACCCCTATAGTAAGATTTCCGTTAATGGCGAACGGCGCGAAATCCTGCGTACTTTTCAGGGCGTTTAAGGGAGTAGGCGCATTATCGGCAATAGATGCTACACTGACCCACTCCGCCCCGTATGCGTCTCTTATACTGAGCGTTCGCGTAATATCAGTTGATGTATCCCCGGCGCGGTACACTATTCCCGTGACAGTCATATTGACGTTCTTCATCGTTACCGTAATTTCAGTAATTCCCGTAGTCGGGATGGTAATCACCGGTGAAGTCAATCGGGCCACCGGTTGTTTTTCCGTTCTGTAATCTATTTCTGCCATCTTTATTCCTTTCTTAAAAAGTGGAGGGCTATCGGAAAGAAGGACAGCCCCCCACCGTATAAACCTTTCAAATTTACGGAGATGCAGTAACTCTTGCACCGGATATAAGTGGCTTATATTTGATGTAGAATACTATTGAGTCGTCCGCATCATAGGTTCCTGCTGAGACCCAAGATATTGTCCCAGCCGGTGCTATAAACTTCAAAGCACTTGACGCTACCGCACCCGCGGTGGTCGGAACTAATGCAGCACCAAAAGTTGCGCCACAGATGTAAGAAGTTCCTGCTGCATCGGTAGTACACTCTACCGCTGAGGTTATATCAGCAGTAGCTGCTGGCACTGTAGTTGTAATCATAAACTTACAATCATTTGCAACAGCTTTTAGAGTATTGGCAACAATACCAACAAGCGAAGTCACTTCAACAGGACCAGAAACAACGAATAAGTTGTTAGTTCCGCTCACAAGGTCAATTGCGCCGCCCTTAGTACGCGTTACTGTCATTGAATACTCTTGCTCGTCTGCTATTGCTTCAAGAGAGTCGGTTGTGTTATCGAAGGTGAAAGACCCATCTTTGTGTAGGGTGTCTGCCAGTGTCTGAGCTGTAGGAGCGCCCGTGATACCAGTGGTGCTAACCGCAGCAGTTCCGGTAAGCGTCTGCATACCGGAAGCATCATCCATCGCCGCAGTATCGGTAATGATAGTTTGGATGTCAGTCTGTAAGAGAACCATGTCTGCTAAGAGACTTTCGTTTGCGGCCGCACCGGCAGTTCCGGCAAATGCACCAAGTTTGTCAGATAGCATTTCCAGAGAGTCCGTAGAATTAACATAGGTACTCGCTGCCGCTTCTGCCCCTTTACTCAGAATCATAGCCAGGATACTGTCATTGGCTACACCAGTAGGATATGCTCCTGTTCCAGACTTGATACCAGCAAGAACAAACGCTTCTTTCCTTGCTACCATGACTATGTCACCGTCAGCCAAAGCTGCCGATGTAGCATCAATGGTAAATGTTCCGTCTGCGGTGACGTAGTTAGTAATGTCTCTAACGTCACCTTCGGGAGCGGCACCGGCAGAGTCGGCGTTTAAGAGTACAACCATAACCCAGTCCGTGTTAAAATAATCTTCACCGTAACCGATCAAAGCCGCTACCACCGGTGTGGTGCTTGTGGCCGCTGAATTAGTTCCTGCGTGAACATATCCAGTCAAAGCTGTGATTCTATCGCCAATAGCCTGAAGCGAGTCGGTAGCTGGTACAAAGTCACTCCAGTCAGATCCAATGGTTGTTATGTCAGCAAGAAACGACTCATTGACAATCTCATCTGCAACACTTACCGCTGCAAGGTGATCGAGACTATCTGCTTCGATAGCTGCCGTTACCATTACAGTAACCGAATCGTCTGCAGGAATAGTGTAAGTGGCATCTGAGCATGTCAGGACATTATTCACAGCAAAAGTATCGGCAAAATCGTAAGACAACTCGCCATAAGCCGCATCGCTAATCAGTGTGTTATTGGCTATATAGTATTTGTCCGAATTGTCGTCAATCGTCAAACCCGAAGCAGTAATCAGGTTGTTGGCAATAATTCCGCCAGTTGGAATCGTACTGGAGTTAATGACAATTCCTATCCCTGAGTCGATGTTATTACCGATTATCTCAAGATAGTAAATCGAACCCGTAGATATTCCGATAGCAGCCGTAGTAAAGCCTTCGTTACCGATGGCCGCCCGGTCGAAAGTGCAGCCGATGATCTTCATATCGTGGGCTGTCGTATTCCTGATACCGTAAGCCTGCCCGTTTGCCGTTGACATGAACCGGCAGCCTATAAACTCAATACCGTTATGGCTGGTAGGAATATCAAAGACGTAGGTATCACCGGCCTGGCCCTGAAACCACATATTGTAGAATCGGCATCCCATGAAGTAATAACCCGTTGCGGCGGCCTGAATTACATGCTCGCCTAAAAGTCTTGGCATTTTCGAGCCGTCGTCACTACCTACGCCGATTATGTCCGTTTTCTGGGCCAACTTCGTTAAATCTTCGTCGAAGTCGTCGCCCTTAACGTAAATCCGGTTGCGGTTGGCGTAGTTAGGTGAAGTGGCAATATCGGCGTGAGAGGCCGCAAGAGCCGTGGAAATCAGTAGGAACGGACTGTCCCAACTCTTGCCGTCGTTATCGTCACTACCGGCGTTGTTGTCTACATAATAGACCGTACCCCCGGTGTCCGTTGTGGATGTCCCTGAAATATCTCCCAATTCCTGAAAGAGATTATACAAAGGGTCATTGTAATTGCCGGAACCCACATAACCCCTGTCTCGCATATAGTCGTTCAGACTATAAGTCAGGGCTTCGGTCGGCGTTCTGCACATTAGCACTGCGAAAAGAAGTGCCATGATAAATATTACTCGTTTCATTTTTGTTACTCCTAAAAAAGTTGTTGTTAGCCTTAAATTCTCATTAGCTCGGATACTTCTGGACTTTCAGGGGACTTAGAGGCTCTAATCCGAACCATGCGTCGAGCGCACCCGCCCCCGCCGCCGTATTGACGGGATGGAAGTAGAGTTCGAGGTACTTCTTCAGATTCCATGTCGGGAAGCATATACTGAACGTCGCACCTTCGACTAATGAGGCCACAGGCAGAGGATAATCGTCACATCCTATAGCGGCTATGCACACATCCCCCAGACTTCCGGTTGCAAACGTCGCCGAATCGCTGTTCAGTACCGCTATGTACCAACCTTGAGTCAATGTGGTAAAAGTAGTACCTACCCTGACGTTCAACCACAAGAGGTCTGAAATGCTCTCGTCGGTAACACCATCTTCTTCGAGGTCGAGCATATTACCGTTAGTGCGGCTCTCCTCAGCTACGGTGAGAGACTGGTCGTCCCAAATCTCCCATCTTGAATCTATCATACTCATTTTAATTTCTCCTAAATTTTAGGTTTTTGTTTGTTCAACTATTTATTCAACCGTGCTCTCGCTCGTTGAAATTGAATCGCATCTGAAAAGGGGAGCGTACCCACCGAACCTCGTGATTTCCTCGCCGGAAAGGGCATTGACCGTAGACCAGTTCGTATTCGCTTTGTCCTTAGCGCGAATCTCCATCTGGGCCTTAATCTCTTTCGAGCAGAGAATGTAAGTCGTGCGGGGACTGAAACGACCGTAATTCATCATTTCAATCAGCTTGTTCTCGTTAAAGGTGTTCGACCCGCCGACTGTGGGATTGATATTGCAGTACCTTCCAATGGAGAGCATGTCCTTAACGACAAAGCCCAACCACCATTTGAATTGCGTACAGTAAGCGAGATACTTGTTAATACCGCCGCTGTCCGTGACCCATTCCTTACCGTTTCCACCCGTGGGATTGGTGTTAATTGAAAGACCCAAAGGCCCTCGCTTAGTTACGCCTGGAGGATAAATCAGGTAACAGGTCTTCGGGCTGAAGTCGATAATGTACATACTCGTTCCGCCCGCATTGCCGCCGTCCATCACAGTCGTCTGGGTAAGGTCGTTAAGATACTGCTGAATACCGTCGATTTGTTCCGGGTCGCCTGATGCGTCACCAGAGATAATCGCATCCATTACCTGCTGCTGCATACCCTCGACAAAGGCCATGTCCTCCTGCCTGCGCGTACCTTTCGGATCTTCGGAAGTGTCGATTAAGTCCTCGTCAATTTCCGAACGAGCTTCAAGTAATGCACAGGGGAATGTCTGGACCTGGGTAGTAGAGGCTTTCTTGGCCGAACCTTTGTAGAACTTACGCCATGTACCGGAGGGTAAAGACGTTCGGCGAGATACCTTGTGTGAATATCTTTGGTTCGCGGGTACAGCAGGAATGAATTTGAAAACAGGATTGACTTCGTTCATGGCCTCGAATATATCTACGAGACCACCGCCCGGAGCCGTCCTTTTGGCTATTTCGCCAAAGCTTAGTTGACTTGCTACATTTATTTCGCTCATTGCGAATTCTCCTAAAAGTCGTTAATAAAATTGTTAACTTTCGGAGAAGGTGTCCGCAAATGAGCGGGCTTGCTCCTACATTTTACGCCTGTTCGGCGACCTCTGCTTAGGAGGTCAGCATCAGGCTATGCAGAAGAACTACATAGGTGTCTGAAATATAATTCCTTAATTCGGTGTAATTATTCTCCTTTTACGCCTTGGAAATCGACTGGCCTGAGATTTATAAATGTTTCAGTCTTTCCATTAGTCATAAAAGCATAATAATATCTATGCGTTGATTTTATCCTTATATAACCCGGCCATTCTGGTTGTATTTTATACGCATACATTATATTAGCTTTTACGGTATGTATTTCCGTCAACCTTTTGGCGTCTTTGAAATTCTCGGAATCGGAACCTTCAAAGTATATTTGCATGGCCTGTTCACTCTTTATATAAATTTCCGGCCATGTCCGATTTGAGAAAAACCAAAAACCCGATCTATCACCAATTATGCAAATACCGTTTTCGCTCGAATACCATTCTTCACCTACTGTCTTGGCAAAAGTATTGGCAATAGAAATCGCCGGAACAATACCGATAGCAGATTTTATAAATGTTCGCCTAAGCATTTTATTCCTTAATTCGGTGTAATGATTCTCCTTTTCGGTACTACTAAACCTCTCTTCTGTGGCCGGGGAACCCATATCCGCCACAACTGATTGACTTCATCGAATGTTATGTTAATCTTGGCGTCTTTAGGAAATTCGTCGAAAGTCTTCTGGGGAATGGTAATTCCCGGAATCATACCGACCAAAATACACAAAAGAGCCCTCATATTTTCAGGGGTCAGTTGAGGCTCAACTTCTTCTTCCGGTTCTTCTACCGGCTCTATGTTTTCGTTGTCGGCTATCATTTCTTCATCTCTGCGTAATCAAGAGCTTTTTTGCTATCTTTAATCTGATTATCAAGTTCTTTCTTTGATGCCTCAAGCCATTCCGGGTCTGCCATCAATTCAGCATAGCGGCGCAAAGTGCTTGCTCCTTCTTCTGTGCGCCATCTTTTCTCATCGCCTTTAAGACTTTTGTAAGACTTTTCGGTAGCCATAACAGGAACTCCTTCGTTCATTTCGTATCCATTTCCGGGTAATCTAACGAACCCTTAGCTGCGGCTTGAGGAGCGCCGCCCGGAGGAGCGCCGCCCTCGCCCTTCGCCTTTTGTGCCGGGTCGCTTAAAGCTCTCAAAAGAACCAATTCAATTCCGTTCTCCTCGAAGAAAAGTCTCTTCTTTACCGACTCCCACATCTTCGGGTCGGGCTTGCCCTCGGCGTCCTTGCAAAAAGTCTGCAAGTATTCCTTTATCCACGTCTGCCTTAGAACGGCGTTGGAGTCACCTTCACAATCCTTACTGAATTGCTTGAAAGTATCGGAAGTGATTTTCTTTATGGCATCCTCCCTTATTCCGTTCAAGCGGTCTACAAAGGCAGTCTGGAAACCCAATAACTTCTCGGCCAGGCCTACAGGGATATTGTTTTCTTTTGCGAAGACTTTGAAATCGGCCAGGCCCTGCTCGTCGATAATGGCCTTCGCACCTTCCTTGACTTTCAATTCGTAACCGTCGGGGGTATCAGGCACGCCCTCCATCTTCGCTACGTTGGCGCGTATCTCATTCTTCTGGTCGTCGGTCAGCTTACTGTGGTCGTCCGGCAACCAATAGGGTTTACCTGTTTTCATCATGGCTTCGTGGCCGCCCTTAATACCGTCTTCCAGGGTCTTATACTTCTCATAAGCCTTGGCCGCTTCCGGGTTCGCGGTCAAATACGCGCTCTGAGACTGCCAACTTTCGCCGCCGCCACCACCGTCTCCGCCGTCGCCATCGGCGAAAAATACTATATTGCCGAATTTCCTTCTAAACAGTTCCTTAAATGTCATGGTTTTACTCCGTATCTTTCCAATATTTGTTTTGCCTTCTTTTGTGCCGAAGGCGTTAAGCCCTTGCGCAGTTTTCCTTCTTCGGTCACGTAAGCGCGAACTTCCCGATGCTCGAAAAACAACTGACTGAACGGCACATCTTCGTCCAGTGCCGACCTTTCCGGCAAGCGGCCAATATCAACGTCCGGCATTTTAGAAATTGCAACTTTCTGCTCCTGTTCCTGCTGCCGTACACCCGGCAGGTCATCGACATTCACAAACGCGCCCTTGCGCTTGACCTTTATTACTGTTTCGTGCATGGTTAGAATCCGTATCTTTTGAGTATCTCCTTTGCTATCTTCTGGTCGGACGGCTTTAAACCGCCACGCATCCTGCCCTCTTCGGTGATGTAAGGGGCGAGAATCTTGTGCTTTCTCGGCCAGTCGATACTCAACGCCTGTTGAGGCGTCCGGTCGGATTTTGCTTCGGCCTTCGCCTTTGCCTCGGCTTCGGCCTTTTCGTCTTTCTTCGGTGTGTCCGTAATCTTCATTGTTGCCATTATTGTTCTCCTACACTTGAAATTATTGACCTCGCCACGGCTAACAACATCTTGTTACGGTCCGGGCGTAAATGCTCTATCTTCTTAACTATGTGGTTATGTACCTCTCTTTGCTCCGGCTTCAATTCTCCGAATATAAAGTCCAAGTCCTCGGCCAACATACCGGGACATTTCTGGTAAACCTTCAATAACTCGTTACGAGTCGGTAGCCAGTCGGGTTTTTCCGTCATGCCGCACCTGTAAGTAATTTAAGAGGACTGCCCTTCTCGGTCGTTCCCTGCAAGTCTTTGGTGGCACGGGCCATCTTCGGGGCCTGCTCCGCCAACTCCGCCTGTAAAGCCCTCTGTTGCGTTGCCTGCACAAATTCCTGGAATTCTTCTTCGGGAACAATATCGGTCTGGGGGAAGTTCCCGGCCTCCAAAACCTTCTCTAAGGCCGTACTCCACTTTATCTTCTGAATAGTATTAGGCTCGATATTGAAAACGAGTTCCGATATGCCGATGTTCTTATAGAATTGGTTGATTTTCCTGTCCCGTATCTGGGCCATAGACAGTTGACCGATGAATTCCACATCCAGAACACCGTCGCTGTTCTCTAAAACAAAGTCCGGCGGCTTGGGAAGCCTGCCCCACGGATAAGCCGGTTCCGCCAGCCTCTCCATATCCAATACACCGTCGTGGTTATCACCCAATACCTGGTTCTCGTAAGTCTCTACCTGCGGGGCAAGCTGGCCCGCGCGCTCGGCCTCCATCCTGAAAAGACCGTAAGCCGTCTCCGGCTGGTTCCGGCTAAAGGCTAATTGGTTGACCATCATAAATAACGGGACGTGAAAATGTCTTTCTATCGAACCTTTTATACGGTCAGCCACCTCTACCGCGATATTGACGTTGGAATGCCTTTGAATAAATTCCGGCTTTTCTTCAAAGCTAACACCATCGGACCAGTTCTCTCCGCCCGGCCCCATCTCCAAAAGGCCCCTCAATGCGCCCGCCGCCCACGTCGGAGGTCTTACGCTCATCTCAGCCTCACCGAATAAGCACTCCCACAAGGCGTTGCAGCCCTTAACGTCGTAAATGGCCCACCATGCCATAGACCGCCCGTAAACCTCGTGCCAGTTGCGCCAGTAGTGCCATGTACTGAATGGGCGGGTGAAGTAACCCGGACCCTTGTTTTTTGGATTTAACGTCTTCTGCTGAGTGTTGTCCTTCTCGTTTATATAGACGAAAAACTCCATCCACGGATGAGTAACATCAACAGGGTCGGGAAGATTATCGAATATCGGATCGCCTGCGGGGTAAATGACTTGAAGATACTGACCTTTATCGTAGTGAGTACCGTTTTCTAATTGTTGCTTAACGACTTCGGGAAGCTCATCCTTACCGAAAAAAGACAACGCCTCGACAGCATTCCATTCCCATTTGACGTGAACTACATTGTCCCTGCCGAAAAAGTCCTTGGCAAGCCATCGCTGAGAATGGTCGGGCACCTTAAAAATCAGCCTGTCATTAACAACGTCCCGCTCCCTTAACATTACGGGTGAGCCGACAGTACCGGCGTCCATAACGAAGTTCGGCATTACATCGTAATAGTTGGAACGGTTGTAAACGGCGTTTAGATGGTCGTCCAGGTCTTGTATGTACTGATTGACCTGATCGTTGCCCTTGAACTTAACGCCCGTCCACGAAGGAGGCTCCTGCAACTTGTCCCTGAACCACGCGGACTTCCTCGACATTATAGAGCCGAGAAAACCCCTCTGCCATACAAGCGCGGAATACGGACCCGTACCCTCAATTATCTTCGAGCCTTCAAAAGCGCCCACGTCTTTTTCGCCAACCAGGCCCTTAACTAAATCCGGCCGGAATAATTCGCAGATTTCGTCTGTCTGGTCGTCTACTAAGCTTCGCTGAGACTCGTAATCGCCCTGGCGACGAATTATCCTCTTACATAAGGATTGACTGGTATACGCTGTACTATCGGCCATTCGGCCCCCCATGCCGGTGTGTCACCCCCATAGTGTCCACACAGGCTAATTATTTACGATTTCGTCTTTTGTTTCTCTT
>Ga0307378_10009432_pt1 | contig 12828 bp, 8 predicted proteins | sample UN1MG_FD_202238 | JGI IMG/M metagenome (GOLD analysis project Ga0307378, IMG submission 202238) | Soil microbial communities from Risofladan, Vaasa, Finland - UN-1 | ecosystem: Environmental > Terrestrial > Soil > Coastal area > Acid sulfate soil | place: Finland: Risofladan, Vaasa | collected...
TCGGTTGACGTGCTGCCGGACCTTCAGGAGCTGGAGATCGACATCAACTGGGACAAGGACGTCCGCGAGGACACCTTCCGCGCGTCCGGCGCGGGGGGGCAGCACGTCAACAAGGTCTCCAGCGCCGTCCGCCTGACGCACGAGCCCACGGGCATCGTCGTGCAGTGCCAGAACGAGCGCTCGCAGCACAAGAACCGCGCGCAGGCCCGCAAGATGCTCGCGTCCAAGCTGTACCAGGTCGAACAGGCCAAGCGCGACGCCCAGCTGGCCAAGGAATACAGCCAGAAGGGCGAGATCGCCTTCGGCTACCAGATCCGCTCCTACGTGCTGTATCCATATCAGCTCGTGCGTGACGAGCGGACGGATCTGAAGAGCCCGCACACCGACAAGGTGCTCGACGGCGACCTTCAGGACTTCATCGACGCCTACCTCCGCCACCGCGCCATGGCTAAGGCCAAGGGTCGGGTTGAGAAGGCCGGGCCGGCGAAGTAGAGTCCGGACGGAGCCCCGCAACGTGGGCATTCATCCAACTCCTGCCGACCCGAAAGGAGAAATCATGATCGCCAGGTCGAAGAAGGTGCGGCTCGCACTGCCGGTCGCGGCCGCGGCGGTGATCGGCTTGCTGGCCGCCTCAACGGCCCGCGCAGCCGGGGCAGAGCCCGGCGAGGCCCCCGAGCTTCCCGCCAAGAAGAGCGTCTCGCAGTACGGCATTGAGTGGACGTTCGAGAAGCCGGTGCCCGTCGGGCAGTTCGTCAACGGCGACTGGTACGTCGTCGGGCCGGCCACCGTCGCGTCGATCTCGCCCAGGCCGGCCGACGGCCGAAACGGCTCGGTCCTGAACGTCAGGATCAACGACAAGATCGGCTTCGACAGCCGCCTGCGCCAGGGGCGATGGGACGGCGAGCAGTTCCGCGCGCCGCCGATCGACTTGAAGCCCGGCGACTCGCTGGTCTCCACGATCAGCGCCGACCCCGGCACGCACCCGCGAATGATGCGCCCCTCCAGCAAGGTGCCTCACCCCGTGCTGACGGCGGCCGTACTGACCTGCCTGGACAAGCCGGCCCCGAAAGACGCCTTCCGCCCGTCCTACTGCGACAAGACCAACAAGCTCTACTTCGCCCGCAACCTCCGCCGGCAGATGCTGCCCAAGCTCAAGATCCCCTCGGCTGCGAAGAAGGGCCACAAGGGCGTCGACGCGCTGCACAAGATCCGGCCGGCCTCCTGGGACCAGACCGACATCTCGATCTGGACGCGCGTCTTCCAGCGGCCGTACATCGACACCTGCTTCGACGGCTTTGCCAGCCCGATCCAGAACATGCCTCAGTATGGCCGCGAGTATGCGCGGGCCGCCGGCATCGGCGGGCTGCTGCTGTGCTGCGACTTCACCGACGAGCAGAAGACCCCGCTCCTGATCAACATGGTGCAGGTCGGCATCGACCTGTGGGGCGTGGCGCTGGCCGGGCATCGCGGCTGGCCCGCCCACGGCGGGCACGGCAACGGGCGGAAGTTCATGATCGTCTTCGCCGGGCTGATGCTCGACGAGAAGGACATGATGAACCCCTACGCCAAGTGTCCGAAGCTCAAGCTCTCGGAGGACATGCAGACGATGTTCGGCAAGAGCTGGACCGGCGCGGACGTCGTCTACGCCGGGCACGTCGGCAAGGATGGACTGAAGGGCAAGACCGGCTGGGGCGCCTACGAGCACCTGCACCCGTCCAAGTGGGAGGACAAGATCGGCGAGAGCTACCGCCGCTGCTGCACCTCGCACGTATTCGTCGGCGAGGCCCTGGTCTTCCGCCTCCTCCGCGCCGAGAAGGTCTGGAACCACGACGCCTTCTTCGCCTACGCCGACCGGTGGATGACAGAGGACGACACCGAGCACATCCGCATCATCAAGGCCGCCGGCATGGGCGACTACTCCGAGGGGTACTTCCGCGGGCGGTCGAGCTGGGACCCGCTTGTCAACGAGATGTGGAAGGCCTACCGCCACTCTGCGGGCTCGGCGCCAACCGGAGGGCCGTCGAGCCAGACACCCAACCCCTGATGCGTGTCGGCCCGCTCCGCCGTGAGCCTGTCGAACGGCCACTCCCGCCGTCGGCCTACGGGTCTATATTGAAGTGCTCCTTGGTGTTCAGGTGCTTCTGCGGCGTGTGCGTCTCGACGTGACCGTCCAGGAACAGGTAGTTCGCCGTCGCGCGCACCGGGTACATCTCCACGTCGTTGCCCTTCAGGTGGCGGTATGCGAACATGCCCTCCGTGCTGGACCATGGTGGATACTGGTACCCGCCGCGGTTCGCGCGCAACATCGAGGCGGGGCTCTGGTACGGCCAGCGGGCGCTGCAATAGTCCGTGCCGCGCTCGTTCTCTTCCACGAGGACCACTTCCCCCGTGTGCTTGAACCTCTCAAGGGGCGCGCCGAGGTAGTAGTACTTGAAGTAGTAGCTGGAGTGATCTTCCCGCAACAGGGCGTTCAGCCGGCTCATGTCGCAGGCCTTGCCGTAGGCCCCCGACAGGACGGAGCCATCCGACTGCTTGACCACGTACCCGCCGGCCGCGTACACGTTCCAGATAAAGGCCCGTCCCCCCCCCGTCATCGATGGGCAGTAGAGCATGTTCTTCTTGGCTTGTCCCGACCGCTGGACCTTGCTCTCCCGGTAGAACACCAGGTTGAGGATGTTGGCCCAACTGTAGGAGCTGCTCCAGCCGGAATTGCTCGAGTTCCCCACCAGCGCCTGGCCCGGCCCCCGGCCCTCGTTCTCCCCGGCGAAGCCGTAGCAGGCCGTGCCCAAGCTCTTCTGGTTCGTGGCGCACAGCGTCCGAATCGCTATCTCCCTGGCCTTCCTCAGCATGGGCGTCAGCAGAGTCAGCAGCAGCGCGATGATCGCGATGACGACCAGGAGCTCGATCAACGTGAAGGCGCGGTCTTCGGATCGTCGAGCAGCCGCCCCGTGGACCAACCATCGTGTTGACGGCATCATATTCCTCCTGCCGCGGCCGGAAGAACCAGCCCCGACATCGGCCTGATGAAGACATGGTTGCAGCACACCGCTGATTTTAAGGCCGAACAGAGCGACTGTCCAGCGCTTCCCCTGCCCGGGATGGGCCCGCGCCAGGCATGGCTGCTCTTACCCCCGGGGGCCCTCGAGGGGTTCTGCGCATCTCAACGGCGGCTTTCCACCGCCCCGTACGCCCCGGCGGCAGGGGGCTAATCCTCCAGGCTGACGTGGGCCTTGTCGGCCAGGTTGTGCTGCGGCGTGTGCGTCTCCACGTGCCCGTCCACGAAGAGGTAGTTGGCCGTCGCCCGAGAGCGGTACATCTCCACGTCATTTCCTTTCAGGTGGCGAAAGGCCCAGAGACCCGAAGAGTTCGACCACGGCGGGTAGGAGTAGCCTCCGCGGTTGGCGTACAGCATCTGGGCGATCGTCGTGCTGCTGGCGCCGAACACGTCCGCCGCCCGCTCATTCTCAATCAGGAGCACCTTCTCGGCCGCGGGCGTGAAACGCTCCAGCTTCGCTCCGAGGTAGTAGTACTGGAAGTAGTAATGCGGGTAGTCTTCTTTGATCCTGGCATTGGCCAGGTCGATGTCCCCAATCGCTCCATACGGCCCCTGCGGCTCGTTGCCGCCCCAGGTGGGTCCGCCTGTCGCATCGCGATTCCACATGTAGGCCCGCACGGACGTGGACCTGTAGGGCGCCATCGACGGGCAGTAGAGCATGTTCTTCTTCGCCGTCATGCCGCTGCGCTGGACCTTGGACTCGCGGTAGAACATCAGGTTGAGAATGTTGGCCCAACTGTAGGAGCTGAACCAACTGCTGTTGTTGACGTTTCCGAGCAGCCCATTGCCGGGTCCGCGGCCCTGGTTCTCCCCGGCGAAGCCGTAGGCGGCCGTGCCCAGGCTCTTCTGGTTCGTCGCGCACAGCAGGCGACGGGTGATCTCCTTCGCCTTGTTCAGCATGGGCATAAGCAACGCCAGGAGAAGTGCAATGATCGCGATGACCACCAGCAGTTCGATAAGCGTAAAGGCGTTGCCTCTCGGCTTCCTCATCGCAGGGTTCCTTCTCGTCCTTAGCTTGTCAAACGGCTACAACCCGCCGTCGGCCTACGGGTTTATGTCGAAGTGTTCTTTGGTGTTGAAGTTCGTCTGCGGGCTGTGCGTCTCGACGTGCCCGTCCAGGAACAGGTAGTTCGCCGTCGCGCGCTCCGGGTACATGGACACGTCGTTGCCCCTCAGGTGCCGGTAGGCGAACATGCCGCTGTCACTCGACCACGGGGGATACTGGTAACCCCCGCGGTTACCGCGCAACATCGACTCGATGGTGCTGTACGGCCAGCGGGCGCTGCAATAGTCCGCGCCGCGCTCGTTCTCCTCCACGAGGACCACCTCCCCCGTGTGGCGGAACTTCTCGAGGGCCGCGCCGAGGTAGAAGTACTGGAAGTAGTAGCCCGCGTGGGTCTCCCTCACCAGGGCGTTGGCCAGGTCCATGTCGCCGGCCTTGCCGTAGCGACCCGGGGCCCGGTAGCCATCCGACTGCTGATTACCCAAGGCCCCGCCGCCCGCGTCCCGGTTCCACATGTACGCCCGAACGGACGTACCCACGTAGGGCTCCATCGACGGGCAGTAGAGCATGTTCTTCTTGGCTTTGTTGCCCTGGCGCTGCGCTTTGCTCTCGCGGTAGTACATCAGGTTAAGAACGTTCGCCCAGACGTAGGAGCTGCCCCAACCGGAGTTGTTGGCGTTCCGCACCAACGCCTGCCCCGGCCCCCGGCCTTTGTTCTCGGCGGCAAAGCCGTAGCAGGCCGTGCCGAGGTTCTTCTGATTAGTGGCGCATAGTGTCCGCTGCGCGATCTCCTTGGCCTTGTTCAGCATGGGCATAAGCAACGCCAGGAGAAGCGCGATGATCGCGATGACGACCAGTAGTTCGATCAACGTAAACGCGCGCGATCTGAAACGCCTCATCCCACACCTTCTTCCGCTCCCCGGAGGACATGTCTGTCAGCATCGGCCCGCCGCGGCACAAACCCCGTTCAGGACCGCGACATGAGGAATCGTCCACGGACCAGGATAACAGACCTGCCGCCCACGTCAAGGCCGCAGCGCCAACGCCGACGGCTGGCGGTGAGAGCATGCGCCACAGATCAGACGGGCCTGCGCTTTGCCCCCCCCCGGGCGGCAGGGCGCCGACTAGTCTATGCTGAAGTACTCTGTCTTATTGAAGTTCGTCTGCGGGCTGTGCGTCTCGACGTGGCCGTCGATGAACAGGTAGTTCGCGGTCGCACGCTCCGTGTACATGGACACGTCGTCGCCCCTCAGGTGACGGAAGGCAAAGGCCCCACTCGCGGTGGACCATGGGGGATACCCGTCGCCGCTAGACTTGTTACTGCGCACCATCGACGCGACAGTGCTGTAAGGCCAGACGGCTGCGCACTCGTCGGCGCCGCGCTCGTTCTCCTCCACGAGGATCACCTGGCTGGTGTGGCGGAACCTGTCCAGGACCGCCCCGAGGTAGTAGTGCTGGAAGTAGTAGTTCGGGTAGGTGTCCCTCAGCAGTCCCAGCGCCCGGTCCGTGTCCCCGACCTTGCCGTACGGCCCCGGGGTGTCGTCGTAAGAGCCCCAGTTGGGCCCGCCGAGCGCGTCGCGGTTCCATATGTAGGCCCGCGGGTAGAGGTTGTTCTGGAAAAGCCTCATCGACGGGCAGTAGAGCATGTTCTTCGTCGGCTTGTAGCCGATGCGCTGGACCTTGTCCTCGCGGTAGTACATCGTGTTGAGGATGTTGGCCCAACTGTAGGAGCTGCTCCAACTGGAGTTGTTGACGTTCCCCAGAAGCCCGCGGCCCGGCCCGCGGCCTTCGTTCTCGCCGGCGAACCCGTAGCAGGCCGTGCCCAGGCTCTTCTGGTTCGTGGCGCACAGCGTCCGAATCGCGATCTCCCTGGCCTTCCTCAGCATGGGCGTCAGCAGAGTCAGCAGCAGCGCGATGATCGCAATGACCACCAGCAGTTCGATCAGCGTGAACGCCCGGGTTCTGAAATGCCTCATCTCACACCTTCTTCCGCTCCCCGGAGGATATGTACGTCAACATCGCGCCACGTCGGGGCTCCGCTGCCACCCAGCCTGTCCAATCGTATGCGCGGGCCGGCCATCACACGGCCCACCCCCCCCTTATTCATCGGCTGGCCGAAGCTCCTCGGGCAGCAGAATCCCTTGCCCGGATCGCGCCGGCAGGGCCAACTCCAATCCCAGAATAGCAGATATCCGCCTTAAGTCAAGCGCTTCGAGCTGAGAGCCGCCTGCGTGGATTGTCCTTGACGCCCGGCCGCCGGCGGGGCCATACAGGCGGTCATGGAAGATCGCGCTGGCATCCGCATCTATCCCGGGCAGTGGCGGCCTCATGATCGCTGCGAGCACATCGCATGGATCAGCCCGCCCTGGGAATGCCCGGACTATCTGTGGCTGGACTTTCCCGAGGCGGTCTTCACCGACCGCGGGCTGCTTTACCTCAGCCACCACTCCCCGCGGTTCCCGCCGGCCTTCGAGGACCTGCCCGCGGTCGCCTGGGAGCAGGCCGCCGGCGGTATCCGTTTCGAGCGGCGGCTAGCCGACGGCGTGGGCTTCGGCGGGGCCGTCACGCGGAGCGCCTGCGGCCGCGGCGTGGACCTGGAGCTGCACATCGACAACGGCAGCGACCGCCCGCTGGCGGACGTCAGGCTCCAGACTTGCGCATACCTGCGGGCGCTCGGTGAGTTCAACGCACCGACCAACGCCAACAAGTGGGTGCACCTGCCCACCCGTGGATGGACGCACCTCGGCGAGGCGGCCACGCACATCGGCGAACGCGGCCGCTACCGGGTGGGATGGCGCGGCGGCCCGCAAGTCGCCGACCTGCCGGTCATCGTTTGCACCTCATCGCGCGAGGACAGGCTGATCGCCTTCACCTGGGGGCGGCACACCTATTCGATGATCGGCAACCCGCTGCACCCGTGCATGCACGCCGACCCCGCCTTCGGGCCCATCCAGCCGGGCGGGCGCGAGGCCATCCGCGGCAGGCTCCTGTTCCTTCATGCGTCGCTGGAATCGCTCGACCCCGCCGCGATGCTCGGCCCCTGACTGTCGCAGGTTCCGGGGCGATTCCCCTTTGACAGGACAGCCGGACCGGGTATAATAGGGAAACGCTCAAAGAAGATCGGCTGGGAGGTCGTTCTCTTTGGGGTCGGTTGCTAAGATTCGCTCTCAGTCGGTGCCACTGTATGCTTGAGCCTTGCGTCGGTGGCGCCCTTGCCCTGGCAGGAGGGGCAAACGGGTCGTGTCCTTTGTGAGGGACCGCCCGCTCCTGGTTACTGCTCACTGGATTGGACTTTCCGCGGGTCGCGCGCGGCCGCAGGGGCGGACCGGCGCTCGACGCGGAACGACGGTGGGTTCCTGGGTTGCCGTCGCAGTGGACAGGAGACCATGCCCATGCCAGCGAACGGATCGCTCCGGCACGGAGCGGCGGCAGCCAAGGGCCTCGCCCGTTGCCATCTCAGTGGAGCTGCGTTTGCCCTGTTGTTCCTGGCGGTCGTTCTTGCCATGCCAGAGGCGGCACTGGCTGGCGGACGGCAGCCGCAGCAGGCCAAGGACACTGCGACCGGCTCCGTGGACGGGAAGTTCGTCACCTACGGCTTTGAGCCGAACGACCCGTACTTCCCCAAGGACGCCCCGCCCAATTACCCCGGGCAGTGGCACCTGGTGAACCAACACACCGCGGGGCTGGACATCGGCGTGCAGGGCGCCTGGGACCGTGGCCTGACCGGGCAGGGCGTGGTGGTCGGCCTGGTGGACGACTGCCTCGAAAGAACTCACGAGGACCTGGCGCCCAACTACGACGCCAACAACAGTTGGGACTTCGGCGAGAACGACGCCGACCCCAGCCCGACGCACTCCACGGACCGTCACGGCGTATCGACGGCCGGGCTGGTGGGGGCCAGGGGCGGCAACGGCATCGGCGTCACGGGCGTGGCGCCGCAGGCCGGCCTGGCAGGCCTGAGAATCGACTTCCCCAACCAGATCCCGCAGATGTTCGCCGACGCGATCCTCTATCACAGCGACGGCAACGACACCAGCATCATGATCAAGAGCCACAGCTACGGGATAGCCAGCGACTACGTCAGCACGCCGCTGGAGTCCAACGCGGTGAGCGTGTCGGCCTCCTACGGCGCGATCCACTGCTGGGCGGCCAGCAACGAGGGAAGCGACGTCAACAAGAAAGACCTTCAGAACCAGGCCGGGGCGATCCCGGTGGCGGCCCTGGGCAGCGACGGCACCTACGCCGACTACAGCGGCTACGGCGCCGCCCTGTTCGCCTGCGCGCCGTCCAGCTCCGACTACGGGTTCAGGATAACCACCACCGACCGGACGGGCGACGCGTACGGGTACAACACCACATCCGAGGACCCGTTCCCCGACTCCAACTACACCAGCGTCTTCGGCGGCACGTCCGCGTGCGCGCCGCAGCTTGCGGGCGTGCTGGCGCTGGCCATGCAGGCGCAGCCCAACCTGGACTCGCGCTTCGCCAAGCACCTGCTGGTCCGCACCTGCAAGAAGGTGGACCCGAACGACAACGACTCCTACAGCGACGGCGGCTGGCGCGCCAACGCCGCCGGACACGAGTTCAACCAGAACTACGGGTTCGGCCTAATCGACGCCGACGCGCTGACGCTGATGGCCACCCAGTACACCGGCGTCACGCCGCTGGAGACCGAGAGCACCGGCACGATAACCGTGGGTGAGGTGATCCTCGACAACGACGCCAACGGCATCGTCCGGGCGTTCCAGTTGACCTCCACCACGCCGCTGGAGGACCTGCTGGTCACCATAGACATCACGCACACGTATCACAGCGACATCAACATCGAGATCACCTCGCCCAGCCTGACCACCAGCCGACTGGTCAAGGGGCACGAGGGCGGCCGTGGGGAAAGCTCCCATCACGTATGGGAATACTGCTCCAACGTCTTCTGGGGCGAGGACCCCAACGGCACCTGGACGATCCGCCTGGCCGACATCTGGGCGGCGGACACCGGCACGTGGCACTCCTTCGAGGTGACGGCCCGAATGGGCGAGCTGGTACCCGAGCCGGGCACCGTGGTGCTGCTCGTTGCAGGCGCCGCCTTCGCCAGCCGCCGCCGGCGGCGGCGCATGGGCCGAAGCTGACCGGGCGCGGTTCGACGCCGCTTCCGTGCACGCCAGGTACGCCCGCGACAACTCCGCCACAAGGCGGGGGGCAGCCAAAAGCCTTCGAGGCTGCGCTTGATTTTGGCACGGCCGCGCGCATAATTAGTAGGGGTCAGTGCGCCATCAGGGTAGTGGCGGCCTTGACAAGGCCCCTAGCAAGGAGAACACACATGAACCTGTTGCGGAAGACAGCAGTCTGGGTTTGCATTCTTGCCGTTGCGCAGGTGGCGTGGGCGCAGGCGGAGGCGAAGGCGCCTCCGAAGGCGGGGCCCATCCTCGAGGCGATACCATCGGGGACGGCCGGCTTCCTGATCGTAAACAACCTGGAGGAAACTCTGACCGCCGTGCAGCAGTACCTCAAGGACATCGGGGTCGCCGAGATGCTCCCGATTCCGCCGGACCTGCTGACCGCGCTGAAGGGCGCCGGGCAGCTCGGCGAGGGCTTCAACCCCAAGGGCGGCCTGGCCATCGTCGTGCTGGACCCGACGCCGCTTGAGATCGACCTGGCGAAGATGATCGAGGCGGGCCGGCCTCCCAAGCCGGAGGAGCTGCCGATCGTGGTGTTCGTGCCGGGCGGCAGCATCCAGGAGGTCTTCGGGGCCTACATCGGCGAAGATGCGCCCGCCGGCGAGGTGGTCGACCTGAAGTTCCCCGGCACCGCGGTGCAGGCCGCACAGATCGGCGGATACATCGCGCTGAGCCCGAACCCCAAGGCCCTTGCCTCGGTGATGAAGGCCCGCAAGACCGCCGCGACCGAGATGCCGAAGGAGCAGATCGCAGTCCTCGGCAGGATGCACCTCGGCGTGTACGTGAACATGAAGGTGGCCGGCCCGCTGTACATGAAGTTCCTCCAGAAGGCCACAGAGATGATGGGGCAGGGGCGGGGCATGCCCGGGCCGCTGGGGCCGATGATGAAGGCCTACATGGGCGTCTATCAGGACGTCATCAAGCAGGTCCAGGGCGTGGGCATGGGCCTGCGCTTCACCAAGACGGGCCTGGTGATTGAGGAAGTGGCCACCATGGTGCCGGACAGCGTTCTGGGCAAGGCGATGGCCGCCTGCGCGGGCCGCGGCCCGGCCAAGCTCGACCGACTGCCGAACCTGCCTTACGTGCTGGCTGTGGGCGCGGTGGCCGGCGGCGCGGAGAGCGCCGAGGCCGACACGGCGATGCTGGATGCCTTCCTCAAGGCCTTCAACACCCTGCCGGAGGGACTCGTCGCCAAGCTCAAGAGGGTAAACACCGAGATGGAGACGCAGGTTACCTCCTCGCAGGTGGTGATCGGCGGTGCGCCGGCGGGCAGCGGGCTGTTCGGCTTCTCGTGCGTGATGTCCTGCAAGGACTCGGACAAGCTGAAGGCCTCGTTGGCCGAGACCACCGACGTGGTGCAGGAGATGATCAAGGCGCTGATCCCCGACGAGGACGTAGCCAAGCTCCAGATCGCCTACGCCAAGGGCGCGGCCAAGAGCGGATCGCTTTCTGTGGACGCGATCGAGGTTCGGCATCCGCAGATGGACTCGATGGGCGAGGACGAGAAGGGCCAGATGGCCAAGGTGCTCGGCGAGGGCAAGATTCGCCTGCTGGTGGCGGCCCCCGACAAGAACACCGTTGTGGTCACCTTCGGCGGCGGGACTGCCTTCCTCGCCGAGGCCCTCAAGGTCGCCGGCGGCGGCGGGACCATCCCCAAGGACGAAGGCGTCGTCGAGATGATGCAGATCCTGCCGAAGAACCCCTTGATGGTCGGCGTGATCGACGTGCGCAACCTGTTGAGCGTCGTGCGCAAGGGCGCCGAGACGATGGGGGCGGGAGACGCGTTCCCGCCGATCGCCCTGACGGCCAAGACGCCGATCGGGATCGGCGCCGCGGCGTCGGGCAGCTCGGCCCACGCGGTGATCTGCGTGCCCAATGACCTCGTGAAGGAGGTCATCGGTATCGTGATGCAGTTCGTCGGCGGCCGCGGCGGCCGAGCCGAGCCGGCCCCGGCCCCCGGTGGCGAGACGTTCTGACCCGCGGACCGGCAAGTCGTCGAACCAGCGGCAAACCAGCGCGGCTGCCGGCCAACCCTGGCCGGCAGCCGCGCCTTATGCGCCGGGGTTGAATTGGGCGCGGTGGACGGGTATTATCAGCATCGCGCAGTTCTGGCAGCGCAGGTTCGGACACGCAACTTTCTAGCAAGGGGCAGACAATGAACTCACTGAAAATCGCGGCGGTTTGTCTTCTCATCTCTGTTCTCGCCGGCGGGCCGGCAGCGGGCCAGCAGCCCGACGCATCACAGACCAAGCCGATCCTCAAACTCATCCCCGCCGGGTCGGTCGGATACGTCGTCGTCCACGACGTCAAGAAGGCCACCGACATCGTGGACCGGTTCCTCAAGGAGACCGGCCTGACGCAGTTCGTCGAGGAGGCCATGCCGGCCGGCTGCCTGAAGGCGGTCCTGTCGGCGGCCCGGCTTGGCGAGGGGTTCAACCCCGCCGGGGGGGCGGCCGTCGTCATGCTCGACCCGAACCAGTTCGGCATCGACCTGATCAAGCTGATGAAGTCGGCCATGTCCGCCGGCGGCGCTGCCACCGCGCCGGCCAAGATGCCCAAGCTGCCCTTCGTGGTCTTCGTGCCGGGAACCGGCGTCAACGAGATGTTCGGCAAGTACGATCCCAAGCCGGCCGAGGGTTACGACAAGCTCATGAGCGTCTCCTTCGGCGGCGTGGACATGTTCGCGATGCAGCACGCGTCGGGCTACGTGCTGCTCAGCCCGAATGCGGAGGCCCTGGCTGCCGTCGCCAAGGCCGACAAGCGGGCGGACGCGGAGCTGACCGGCCGGCACAAGCAGATTGTCACCGAGTCGGCGGCCGCCGTTTACATCAACGCCAGGCTCATCGCCCCGACAGCCCTCAAGGCGATCAAGGCCATGGAGCTGATGGCCGAGGCGCACAAGGAGGGCCTGGTGGACGATGTTCCGCCCCCCGTTGAGCTGTTCGGGGGGCTCAAGCCGCAACTCGGCTACTACAAGTACATCCTTGGCCAGCTCGAGACGATTTCCTTAGGCGTGCGTACGACCGACACCGGCGTACTCGTGGACGGCGCCTTGACCTACCTGCCCGACAGCCAATACGGCAAGGCCCTGGCCGCCTTCAAGGCGCCCGCGGGCAACCTGTTGGACAATCTGCCCAATGTCTCCTACGTGATGGCTGCCGGGCAGACGGTCTGGTCGACGCCGGGAACCAGGGAAGCGGCCTTGAGCGTCATGGATGCCCTGCTGGACGCGGACGAGCTCAAGCAGCTCCCCCGGGCCACGCGCGACAAGGCCAAGCAGTTGGCGACGAAACTCCTCGACGAGATCACCGGCGTGCAGTTCGTCATGAACGGGGTGTCGCCGGAGGCCAAGGGCGTGTTCAACTGCACGTTGGTCCTCAAGTGCAAGGACGCCGAGAAGCTCAAGTCCATGATCTCCGAAGTCGTCGGCGTCGTGCGCGAGGCGGTCGAGGCGCTGCTGAAAGGAAACGGCGACCTCAAGGGGATGAAGCTGGCCTACAAGAAAAACCACTCCAAGATCGGCGACGTGCAGGTGGACGCGATCGTCCTGGACATATCGGAAACGGACGCCGCCGTGATCGCCGAGGAGGTGCTGC
>Ga0307378_10009433_pt1 | contig 12825 bp, 14 predicted proteins | sample UN1MG_FD_202238 | JGI IMG/M metagenome (GOLD analysis project Ga0307378, IMG submission 202238) | Soil microbial communities from Risofladan, Vaasa, Finland - UN-1 | ecosystem: Environmental > Terrestrial > Soil > Coastal area > Acid sulfate soil | place: Finland: Risofladan, Vaasa | collected...
GAGGAATATCAGGCCGAAAACGCCGGCCAGTATCACGATCAGGTAGCCGCCCTGCGTGCCGCAGTAGTTGTATAGAACGTCGGCATGAAACACGCCCAGCATCCCGCCCCACGCTGCCTGCATCTGCACCAGCGCCAGGAGTGCGGAAAGCGCGCTGACGAGCAGGATCGCGCCGAACGCTTTCATCCACAGGTCGGGCACGCTCTTGCGAACCAGGAACGCGACGCCCCACGCGGCTGCGAGGCCGACAACGAGGAACGACGCGAAACCCAGCCACTGCATCAGTGTTTGCGCCAGGTTGGCGCCCACAACGCCGCACCAGTTGTCCACCCGGGCCGTGCCGTCGGTCTTAAGCGTGACCAGGTCCGCCTGGTTGTAGGTGAGCAGCGCGATGAGGCAGAAGATCGTTGCGGCAACTATCAGGCAGGCAAATGCTCTCCGCAATATGGCCGGCTTATCCATAACGGCCTCCTCGGTTGCTGAAACATGATCATTGTTGCGTACGTGGGGCGGGCTTTCGCCTCAGTATGCCCACGAAAACAATCGCGGCCACGCCTGCCGCCGCAGCTATTACCAGTGCGTAGCCGATTATGCCCGCCGGTGCAGCGTTCAGGCCCAGGGTCGACGTCAGCCACCGCGCAAGCGGGCCGGGCGCCGATGCGATGACAACTATCATTCCCACCGGCACGCAATAGTATGAAAACACGGCGAGCGACGTGCGCCGCACGAGCGCAAGCAGGAACGTGATCGCCGCAACGGACGCAGCAAAACTGGCCGCCGCGCCGATAGCCAGCGCCGCCGCATTTCCCTGCCCGGCCATATCGCGCATCTTGGGCACATGCAGCACTGCCGCCCCCACGATCACCGGTATCGCCAGCAGGAACGAGAAGCGCACGCACGCCTCGCGAGTCATTCCGCGCATCAATCCGCCGCTGATGGTCATGCCCGAGCGCGAAACGCCCGGCATCAGCGCGAGCACCTGCGCCAGGCCCACTGTTGTGGCATCGACCGCGCGCGTTTTCTCGATTTCGCGCTCCCGCCGACCGATCCGCTCGCACAACGCGAGCACAAGCCCGGTAAACACCAGCGCACCGCCCACAGCGGGCATCGAATGCCTGGCGGCCTCGAAATGCTCCTCGAGCAGCAGGCCGGCCACCGCCGCAGGAATCGATGCGATCGCCAGCAGAGGTATCAGCCGGCGGCGAGTGGTAAGCAGCGACAGCACGTCCTTTCGCAGCACAAGAAGAATGGCCATCGCCGACGCGAAATGCAGCAGCACGTCGAAAGCCAGCGGCACCTTCTCCTGCGATAAAAACGAGCCGAACAGATGCTCCGCGATCGCCAGGTGCCCGGAACTGCTTATAGGCAGGAACTCGGTAAGCCCCTGGACTACTCCGAGCACGATCGCCTGGATCAACGACATACGCAGAACTCCATCGTTTCACCCGCCGAATACTACAAGCCGGAACTGCCGAAACCGCCATCTCCGCGGCCGGTGTCGTCGAGGTTGTCGGACGGTATCAGCTTCGCCCGCACGACGGACTGGATCACCATTTGTGCGATGCGCATGCCCCGCTCGACAACGAACGGCTCGGTGCCGATGTTGCCGACTATCACGCCCACCTCGCCGCGGTAGTCGCTATCGATGGTGCCGGGCGAGTTGACGATGGTGATGCCGTGCTTGAGAGCGAGGCCGCTTCGGGGCCGCACCTGTGCTTCGTATCCGGGGGGCACTGCGATTGACAGGCCTGTCGGCACGAGGCGAATCCTGCCCGGCTCGATGGTGACGTCTTCGGCAACTGCAGCGTGGAGGTCCATCCCGCTGGCGTGTTCGCTCATGTAGCGGGGCAGGGGCAGGTCCTTGCAGTCTTCGCGTTGCGTGATCCGCACTTCCACGCCTGCGGCTGATGTTGTTTGCGGCTGGGCGGCTTCTGCTTTGCCGGCGGCCGATTCGGCCCCGATGAACGCCAACAGTTCGTTCCGCACGTTCTGGTATTCAAGGCCCGCCTTGCGCAAGATGTCGCCGGCTTTTCCGCCCTGTTCGGCCAGCAGGCCGAGGAACAGGTGCTCTGTTCCCACGAACCGGTGCTTGAGTTCGCCTGCTTCGTGTATTGCGCGGTCGACCACTTTCCGGCAGGTTTCGTCCCACTCGAGCGGCTGCTGTGTTGCTTCCGTTTCCATTTCGCCGGGCGCTTCGCCGAGTTCATTTTCGATTGAGCCGTCGGGCAGCACCTTGTTGATGATGGCCGTTGCGAGGTTCGGGCCGGTCTGGAGCAGGCCGTAGAGCAGGTTTTCGGCGCCGATGGCTTTCTTGTGCAGCCAGCGTGCCTGGTTTTCGGCGAGCTGCCTGACCTTTCTTGCGCGCTCGGTGAAATTCTGTTCCATGATTATACGCTCCTTGGCTCGTGATGTGATGTGTCAGTCCTGCCGGCTGCGATTCGGTCGGATTTCGTCGATGATGCGTATCAGCTCCGCGGCGATTTCCTGCTTGGCTGCGGGGCCTATCCGGCGGCCGGAGCCGTCGGGAAACAGCACCTGCACCTCCGAGCTTTCGGCGGCCATCGCTGCGGGCGTGTTGAGCACGATGATATCGAAGTTCTTGGCCGCCATCTTGCTGCGGGCATTTGCCTCGGCGTTTTCGGCCTCGAGTGCAAAACCGACCAGGAACCGCGACTGTTTGCGTGCGCCTGTTTCCGCCGCGATGTCCGGATTCTTCACCAGCTTAAGCGTCAGAGTATCCGGCCCTTTCTTGAGCTTGCCGGTATGGCGGCGTTCCGGGCGGTAGTCGGCAACTGCGGCGCACATCAGTATTATGTCCGATTCCGGGAACGTTTTCAATACCGCTTCACGCATTTCGACGGCGGAAACGACGTTTACCAGCCGCACGCGCTCGGGCGGATCGAGGGCGACCGGCCCGCTGACCAGCACCACGCTGTGGCCGGCGTCGCGGGCGGCTTGTGCGAGGGCATAGCCCATGCGGCCGCTCGACAGGTTGCTGATGAATCGGATGTCGTCGATGAATTCCCTGGTAGGACCTGCTGTGATCAGGTAGTTCATTGCGTGTGCGCCGGTTGAACCTTGGGCTACCGGGCGGGCCTGGCGCGATCGATCTCGGCCATTACTGCGTCCAGTATTTCGGGCACTTCGGCCATCCGCCCCACGCCGCGTTTGCCGCAGGCCAGCCAGCCCGTGCCCGGGCCGACCTGCCTTGCACCGCGCTCGCGGAGAATCTGCAGATTCCGCTGAACGGCGGGGTTGTTGTACATCTGCGTGTTCATTGCAGGTGCGATAATCAGCGGGCCGTCGAACGCCATCAGGATCGTGCTGAGGGCGTCGTCGGCTATGCCGTTGGCGAGTTTGCCGATGATGTTTGCGGTCGCCGGCGCCACAACAGCCACGCTTGCGGCCTCTGAAATGGCCACGTGGTCGGGGTCGAATCCTCCGGCCGGCTCCCACAGGCTGACGACTACGGGGTTGCCCGTGATGTATTGAAATGTGCGCGCGGTGACGAACTGCCGGGCGGCGGCGGTCATCACCGCCGTCACGTTGAGGCCGTTCTGCCTCAACTTGGACGCCAGGTCGGCTGCCTTATATGCTGCTATGCCGCCCGTGATTCCCAGCAGAACATTTGGCGCGTCGGAGTTCATAGGCTGGCAAACTCATCGCCGCCCGTCTCAAGCGACGTAATGCTGCCCGGCTCGCCCGGCTGCTCTTCGGCCGGAAGGAGCAGGCCGACCTTGCCTTCGGCTATCTCCTGCAACACGGTGTAGAGCGGATTGCGGTTGTCTCGCTCGGTCAGTTGCCGCTGGCCTCGATTGAGCTGAAGCATCCGCTTCTGCACGAGTGATGCCAGTCGGAAGCGCCCGCCTGTCTTGCGAGCCAGGTTATGAATTCTGGTTTCGTCCATACTTGGGCCACCTCCAGCTTCTTATGTTGACTAGTTGCGGCGGGAAGGCTGTTGTGCCTCCCCGATGATGATCTGATATATCCGCTCGACTGTGGCGTCGAGGTCGTCGTTTGTTACTACATACTTGAACCGGCCGCGCGTCTGCATCTCGCGTTCTGCTATTTCGAGGCGCCTGCGGCGTTCGTCAGGCGAATCGGTGTTTCGGCCGGCCAGCCGCTGCATCAGTTCGTCGAAATCGGGCGGCTCGAGAAAAATCGTCACGGCCTGCGGATACTGCTGCACCACCTGGTCCATCCCCTGCGTATCGATGTCCATCAGCAGCACGCCTCCCTCGGCAAGCACTCGATCGACATTCGCCCGCGGTGTGCCATAGAAGTTGCCGGAGTATTCGGCATATTCGGCAAACGCGCCTTCGCGGATCATCCGCTGGAATTCTTCGCGGGTGAGGAAGGAGTAATCCTTCCCGTCGCGCTCCCCCTTGCGCGCCGGGCGCGTGGTCGCCGAAACAGAAAGCTCGAACTTCGAGTCGCGCCCAAGCAGCTTCCGGCACACGGTGCTCTTGCCGGCGCCGGACGGACCGGATATGATCACCAGGACGCCTGCTGAGGCCGACGATTCCGCCATAAGATTCCAGGCTATTCGACGTTAAGAACCTGTTCCCTGATCTTGTCGATAGTGGTCTTGAGAGCAGTTACCAGCGTGGACAATTCGGCGTCGTTGGCCTTGGAGCCCATCGTGTTGCCTTCGCGGTGCATCTCCTGCCCGATGAACTCCAACTGCCGGCCCATAGTCCCGCCGTTTTCCATGGCCTCGCGGAACTGCAGCACGTGCGAAGCCATGCGGCTCAGCTCCTCCGACATATCGGCGCGCTCGATGTAGAATACCACCTCGCGTTCGAGGTCCTGCTTCGAAAGCTTGACGTCGGCGCCATCCATAAGCGCCCTGACGCGCTCCTCGAACCGAGCCTTGTATTCGGAAAGGGCCTGCGGCAATCGCTCGCGCACCCTGCCGAGAAGCTCGCCGAGGTTGTCGAGATGCGACAGGAGGTCCTGCTTCAGCTCGACGCCTTCGGCCTCGCGCATTGCTATCGCCCGGGCGATGGCGTCGCGGCAGGTGTCTTCGATGTGCGGCAGCAGCCTGTCCAGCTCCTCGCAGCTTTCCTCCTCGGCAGTCAACACTCCCGGGAGCGCCGCCAGCAGCTCGAACGTAACGGGGCCGGACACGCCCGCCTCTTCGCGCAGTTTTTCCAACTGCTTCAGATACGCCCGCACGGCTTTGCCATTTAGAACATATCCGCCCGGGTTCGTGGTGCGTTCAAACTTGACGTACAGGTCGATGGTGCCGCGTGAAAAGCTTTCCTTCAGCAGCTTGTCTATGGCAGACTCGAACCGGATAAGCTCCGGCGGCAGCTTGGCATGAGTTTTCAGGAATCTGCCGTTCACGCACCGCACTTCCACGTCGATCACGCAGGTGTCGGTCGTGGTTGCGGCTCGGCCGTAGCCGGTCATGCTTTTGAGCATATCGCATGCTTCCGTGAGGATGGTTCATCAAGCTCCGGCTGCATTCAAGCGGCCGGGGATCATCTTGGCCGGCAATCGCGCTCCTGCTACGGAGCATTGCCTGGTTCGGGTGCTTCAGGCTCGACGGGTGCTTCCGGCGGCGCGCCTTCGTCTGGCTGTTCGCCTTCGTCCGGCAATGTGCCTTCGTCCGGCGCGGGCTGTTCGCCCTCGGGCGCCATTTCGCCTTCGTCAGGAGCGGGAGCTTCAGCTTCAGGCCCGATTGTCGGCCCCTCGTCGCCGATGGGACCCGTGCCTGTCGTCGACTGGATCACTGCCAGCACAATCGCCAGCACCATGAACATGGCGGCAAACACCGCCGTAACCTTGCGCAGCGGCGAGGCAACTTTCGCGCCGAATGCGGAATCGACTCCGCCGCCTCCGCCGAAGGCCGCAGCCAGCCCGCCGCCCTTGCCCGCCTGCAGCAGAACCACGATCACGAGCATCGCGGAACAGAACAGGTAGACGAAAGTGAGAATGTCTCTGATGATTCCCAAGGTTTCACGCCTCCTTGAATTTGACGATAGCGGTAAAGGAATCGACCTTGAGGCTTGCTCCGCCCACGAGTGCGCCGTCTATATCGGGCTTGGCCATCAGATGCTTCACGTTTTCAGGCTTGACGCTGCCGCCGTACTGAATGCGGATACCCTGCGCCACGTCGTCGCCCAGCATCTCGGCAACCCGGCCGCGAATGGCGGCGTGCACTTCCTGCGCCTGCTCGGGCGTGGCTGTCTTGCCCGTTCCGATCGCCCACACAGGCTCGTATGCGATGACCACCGACGCCATGTCATCGGGCGTCAGCCCGGCAAGCCCGCCTTTGATCTGCCTCGAGACGACATCGAGCGTGCGGCCGGCCTCGCGCTCCTCGAGAGTTTCGCCGATGCACATGATTGGTTTTACGCCGAACTTCAGCGCCGACTTCATCTTCATATTCACAGTTTCGTCGGTTTCGCCGAAGTATTGCCTTCTTTCTGAATGCCCGATGATCACGTGCGTAGCCCCGAGGCTGGTGATCATCGGAGCGGAAATCTCGCCCGTGAAAGCGCCTTCCTTCTCCCAGTGCATGTTCTGCGCGCCCACCGCGAAGCCCGTGTCCTGGCACGCATCCACAACGTCGGCCAGGAACAGCGCCGGCGGAAACAGCCCCACCTCCACGTCCTCGATGTCCGCGAGGTTACGCTTCAGGCCCGTGGCCAGTTCGACGGCCCCCTTGAAGTCGGTATACATCTTCCAATTGCCGGCAATAAACGGTTTTCGCATAACCTTCTCCACCACTTCCGATGCGCCGGCCCTGTATTCCGGCGGGCATGATTCGGCTGATCCTTCACGTTGAATGTCGAGAAAATATTTATTGTAGCAGCAAGGCAGGCGCAAATCAATCCTAAAATCCCGTTTTTTTGCCCCTGTTGGGGGACATCATGTCCCACCCGCCCGCGAACTGAGGTGCATCACGAAGAAAAGCGCCCTGCGGCTGCGTCGCGCCTTGAGGAAGATTTCCCATTGGAGGCCCAGCAATGCGTAGCACCAAACAGAACGTTAAGGTCGGCCGAGCCGTTTTCCCCAGGTTACCCAAGCACGCCGCCAGGCGTGCGGCAACGGCGTCCGGCGGACAAGGCCGCGTGACGAGGGCGGGCACAGCGGAGTGGCCTCGATGAGCGTCTTGGCAAGTATCGCCTGGCGTCCTGCGCGGTTCGACATCACCACGCAAGCGCCCTGTGCTGGAGAACCTGCACTCATTATGGCCGATCACAGGTCGATCTCACAGGTGTAAAGGCCCGGGCGCACTTGGAGGGTGCGGCAGATGCGATGGAAGCAGGGGCGGCGCTGCGAGGACTGCTGAGGCGGGCGAAATGAAATCGCGTGTCGTTCACCAAATCCACGGCCGGTTCCGAAGGGGCTATCTTGCACAGTCAAGGAGGTAGAGGGCAAAATATGCGCGTGGCCGTAAGGGAGGGGCTTGTTCGCTCTGGTGAACGACACGCTATTCAGATTTTCTTTTTCGTGTGCCGCCGGCGTCGGCGGCACATTCTTCTCCCTTATTTTTTGGCGGTCTTCTTTGCGGCCTTTTTGGTGGCCTTCTTCGTCGTCTTCTTTGCGGCCTTCTTCGGGGCGGCCTTCTTGGCCGTCTTCTTCGCCGCCTTCTTCGGGGCGGCCTTCTTCGTCGCCGTCTTTGCAGCTTTCTTTGCCATAGGCTTGACTCTCCTTTTCCAAGTCGCCACTGCAATCTGCAAGGGTGAGATAACTATATAACGTCAAGAAAAACACAAAACTTTAGAAGAAAAGAATTTTTCCTTCGTGCGGCAAGCGGAGTCGATCGATGTGTTTGGTTTCAGTCGTAATCGTGCGTTTCGCAAAGCGGCTTGAAATGGGCAATTGAAGGCTTTCTACGGCCAATTGCGTATTCCGCTGCAACAAAGCTGTTGCTATGCGCGCATGCTGCATGCTTGATGCAATGATGCTATGTGTTTTTTGCGCGATGGCGGCATGATTCGCGCATGATTGAAGGCCGGCGCGAGAACGCTGCGCGGGATGTGGTCGAACTGCCGATGCTGCGCGGCAGCGGGCTTGCTCAGTCGATGCTGAGGATGGAATCGAGGATCGAAGTCTTTCCCGCAAGGATGCGCACGTCGGCCGACATTCCGGGCCTGAACGTGACGCCTGCGGTCTTTGCGGCTGGTTCCTCGGGCTGGATCCTGCTGACGAAATAGCCGTCGCCCGTGTTGGTTGGTGTGACGAACTCCGGCATCGTGGCGACGGTGCCGGGGAAGTAGCCGTAGATATCGTGGGGGTATGACGCGATCTTGGCGGATGCTTCCTGCCCCACCTTCACCTTGTGCAGGTGCCGCTCCGAGATTTTGACCTTGATGATGAACGACGAGGTATCGAAAACTTCGCCGATGATCCTGCCGGGTTCGATTATCTCGCCGACGGCCAGCGTGCGAAGGCTGAGCGCGCCCGACAGCGGCGACTTGATCCGGCGCTTGTCCAGCCGCGCCTTCGCCTGGTCGAGGTGCTGCTTCGCAAGCTCGACGCGCCGCTCGAGCACCAGCAGCGCTTTTTCCATCGCCTCGGTGCTGAAATTCTGCTCGGCGTTATGCTGCTCGCGCGCCTTCTCGAGTGCAAACTTGCGGCGGTCCATCTCCTCGGCGGAAATGGCGTCCGTCTCCGCGAGCTTCATCGCGCGGTCAAACTCCCGCTGGGCGTTGTCGAGCATGAGCTTCGCGATAGCAAGGGCGTCCTTGTGCTGCTGGATGGCCGCGCGGTTGTCGGCGCGCTGGTGCTCCATCTGCGCCTCGATCAGCAGGATGTCGGCCTCGCGCTCGCGGATCACCTCGAGCACGTCCTTATCCTCAAGCTCGATCAGCACCTGCCCCTGCGTAACGGTGTCGCCGTCTTCCACGAGGATGTTCTTGATCGGCTGCTGCTCGGGCGAGCGGACCTCGGAATGCACCAGCGTGCTGAAATATCCGCTGCCGTAGACGTAATCGTTCACCTGCACCAAAGCGAGCACCAGCACGGTGCCGCCTATCGCTGCCAGCGTAATAACAAATGCTATTGCGTAGCGTTTTTTCTGTTTTGTGGTCATCTTTTCAGGTCTGAATTCCTTCGGAACCGGGCGCGTTGCGACGAAGCTGCAATGATAGCGCCGTGGCGTCCGCGAATCAAGCGGAAAACGAGTGCGTTGGACTAGCGGCTGCGCCAACGGAGTCCGGTTCATGGCCCGGAACAAGGAATGACGATAGCGACAGAATACGGCGAGGACCAGGTAGGGTCGGGCCGCGCGAAGCTTGCCAAGCCGTAGCCGCTTCGGCGGAGGCTGGTCTTCGAGCGTGTTGCCCGCCCTCTTCTCCCGGATTCGTGCTGGGCGGGCAACACCCGACGCCGGCGTGCCGCCGGGGCCGCTCAGCCGCCAATGCAGCTCCATGTCTCGGCGGTGTGAAAAATTCTCGGGGGGATCTCCGGCCGGAAGTTAATGCGCCGCCGCCACTTACGAATATGTAACGAAAAAGTTAGAAGAAAAATCGGTCCGAAAACTTGACAGCAGCCCATTTATGTGGTATAATGGTAATAGAGGGAGAATGAAAGCTCCGGGCCTCGGGTGTGCCGGCCAAGAAAACGAAAGGAGGAGCCGAGGGGCTTGCTCCAGGGGTTTGTGACGAAAGGGGAGAAGGCGATGAAGGGTGTCGATACCGCAGCCGCGTTCGTATGCATTTCAGCATTATTTTCAGTGGCCGCGCTCGTTTGCATGGCGGATGATCTGCCTGCAGACGTCCCGTACATGTCGGTGGCACTCGTGATAGACGCACCGCTGGAACTGCCTGCAGGGGGCGGAGATTTCGTCGTCACTGTTCGCGTCGAGGACTCCCTCCGACTTGCGGGCTTCCAGATTCAACTGGAGTTTTATCGTGACGATCCCGAGACGCGCCTGGCCACGGCAGTAGTCGTGCCGGTGAAGAAATCGTTCACGGTTTCCGTGCGCAACCGCGGTTGCGACATCGGGAGCTATGAAGTGGAGCTTGAGGACCCCGCCCCGCCAGAAAAGTTGAGAAAAGAAGATTCACCGGGGAAGGAGTTGAGCCGGATGGAAAGTCTGGAACTTTTTGGAGTCACGGGCGTCTGTACTGGCAGGGACGACGTGGCGGGTGCCTGGGAGTTGTGGCTGTCTAGTTATGCTACTGCAACTATGCGATACACGGCAAGCTGAGAGGGAACTCGCAATGAATACCAACTCCTTATTTTCGATTCGCCGTCTGCTGCTTGCTTCTCTTGCTGTCTTCGGCCTGTCGAGCATGCAGGTGGCTGTGGCACGTGAGCCTTATGTTCTTGCCTTCCAACGGGCCAACGGGGGAACCCAGGAGATCGGACTCGTAGATGAAAACGGGGCGAACCTGACCGTGCTGACTGAAGGTGCACTGCATTATTCCGAACATGCCTGGTCGGAGGATCGGCAGAAGATAGCGTTCATGTTAGAGCGAGAGGTCTGGTCGATACAGCCTGACTCGAAAGAGATCAGGAAAGTCACACAGTTCGGCCAGCATACCATTTTCTGCGATTGGTCACATGATGGCAGGCGGATATTGTGTAAGACGGGCAAGAACGACGGCTATTGGAGCCTGTGTGAAGTGGCTGTCGACACAGGTGAAGTCAGGGTGATCGCCGATAGTCAACCGGGGCATCCGTGTCATTGGTCACCGACAGCCGAGACGATAGTTACCTATGGTCATCGGGCGGAATATGAACTCACAGCGGACGGTGAGAAAGTATATGTTGCTCGCGCACATTCTCGTGACATGCAACACCACATCACAGTTCGCACAAAGACCGGCTGCTCTTCGACCGCATACATATCCCATACGCTCGGGCGGCAGGAGCATAAACTCGCTGAAATGCCCGGGATGTATCTTTCCGATTTCACGTTTTCGCCGGACGGTCAGACAATCGCCTTTGTTGCCAGACGAATGCCTGTGGCGGATGGTGAGGGTGCGCCCGGAGAGCTTGACGATGTGCCCGATAGCGGAATCTATGTAATCAATGTAAGCAGCGCTAATCTCGCATGCGTGGTGAAGGACGGTTTCAGGCCGGTATGGCGGCCATGCGTCACTGAGAATAATCGTGTGATGTTTCTCCAGATGAGACACCACGGCGGGAAAAGCGGGTTCAACGTTCTCATCAACCCGTGGACTTCTTATGTCCAATACCATGCCTATATGACCAAGGATGCAGAGTTTACCGTCCGCACCGAGCCGGATGTATGGACGCGCGCGTTGTCCGCAATTGCCAGCCATGACTATGATGATGGTCACAGCGACCATTCCGCCGTCAGCTTAGTTATTCACGAATCAGATGGCAGCCGCCGCACCGGGCATTTTAGCTGGAAAGACGACGTTCCAAGAGGCTCGGTTCTCCGTAAGATATATAAAGGCCTCCTCGATCAGGCGAGGGATAATTAGAGATAGTTGGAGGGCCATTACCCTTGCCTTGCATTCCACTGCCGTCAGGAACTGATGTTTGATGGTTGCACAAGTCCCGTTCGCGTTCGGTGCGTGGCGGCCCACTGCACCGTGTGCCGTTTTGCCCTGAAGAAAAACCAAGATCCGCTGGCGCACCCCATCCCCCGCTTTCGATGGATTTTCCTTGAAGGAAAGGGGGTTTGGCCTTATAATGGAGGCTGCGGAAATCCCGTATTTTCAAGCGGTTTCGCCGCGAATCACACCCGCGGAGATTTTATGGGGTGGCTGGATTGGGAGTGTTGCAGGAAGCGATTGGCAAGGCGGACGTTCTCATCGAGGCGCTGCCTTATATCCAGTCGTTTCATAATAAAATTGTGGTGGTGAAGTTCGGCGGAAGCGCGATGGACGTGGGCGGGGACCTTTCGAACCTGCTGCGCAGCCTCGTTTTCATGAGCCAGGTGGGCATGCGGCCGGTGCTGGTGCATGGCGGCGGGCCGATGATCAGCGCCGAGATGAAGCGCCGCGGCAAGCAGCCGACTTTCGTGAAGGGCCGCCGCATCACGGACGCCGAGACGCTCGAGATAGCCGTCGACGTGCTCGCGGGCACGGTCAACGCTACGCTGGTGGAGTCGATCTGGAAGCTGGGCGGGCGCAGTGTGGCGATACACGTCCGCCAGCATAGCTGCCTGTTCGCGGAGAAGCTGTTTTTGACGGATGAGAAGGGCGAGACGTTTGACCTCGGCTGCGTGGGCAGGGTGACGAGGATCGATGCCGACCGCATCCGGAGTTTCTGCGATGCGTTTATCATTCCGGTGATCGCGCCGCTGGCGAAGGACGATGACGGCAATACGCTGAATGTGAATGCGGACTCGGCCGCGGCCGAGATCGCCGCACAGCTTCAGGCGGAGAAGATCGTGTTCGTGGCGGACGTTCACGGGATAATGTCGGATCGAAATAATCCCGGCTCGCTGCTGTCGTCGGTGAATGAGGCCCAGATAGCAGACCTCATAAGACGGGAAGTGATAACCGGCGGGATGCAGCCGAAGGTGGAAGCCTGCCTGGATGCGATCCGCAGAGGCGTCCGCAAGGCGCACATCATCGACGGGAATATTCCCCACTCCCTGCTGCTCGAGATATTCACGCAAGAAGGGATCGGCACGGAGATCGTGCACTAGGCTCGCAGCGGCAGGTCGAGGCGGCCGATGCGCCGGCTTCCGCGCGGCGATTCAGTTACCGAAGGAACCCAAGGACTATGACTACCGACGAGACGATGGCGCTGTATTCTTCCCACGTGATCGGCAATTACGACGCAGTCCGCGTGCCGGTTGTGCTCGTGAAGGGCGAAGGCTCGTACGTGTGGGATCAGGACGGCAGGCGCTATCTGGACCTGTTTCCCGGCTGGGGCGTGAAC
>Ga0307378_10009435_pt1 | contig 12824 bp, 11 predicted proteins | sample UN1MG_FD_202238 | JGI IMG/M metagenome (GOLD analysis project Ga0307378, IMG submission 202238) | Soil microbial communities from Risofladan, Vaasa, Finland - UN-1 | ecosystem: Environmental > Terrestrial > Soil > Coastal area > Acid sulfate soil | place: Finland: Risofladan, Vaasa | collected...
CGATCGTTCCGTAAAGCTGCACTGTGGGCAAAGAACTCAACATCGTCGTGCCGATGCCACTGGCGATCAGCACGGTGCTCATGATCACCACGGGGCCGACCGTCATGGTGGTTCTTTGGAGAGCGGTGTTCACATCGCCCGCGTCCGTTCGCTCCAGGCGATAGCGGGTCAAGAAGTGGATCGTGCTGTCGACGGCAATGCCGAAACCGACGGAGAAGGCGACGAGGCTGGTGAATTCCAGCCCGCCCTCGACGAGCTGAAGATAGGCGCCGCCCATGGCAATCGGAAACAAATTGGGAAGAACGCTGGCAAGGCCGGCTCGTACCGATCGCATGCCGACGCCTATGAGGATGAGGATGGTGCCGATAGCCAGGATCAAGCTCCTGTTGAGCTGCCGAATCATCTCATGGCTGGCTCGCGATGAAACGGGAACGATCCCGGTTACCGCAATTTCCAGCCCCGGGTTTGCGGCCTCTATGCGCTTCATGCGGCGTTTCACGCGGTCGAGAACGGGCTCGAGCTCGTCGGACGTGAGGTCATGAAACTGCGCCGAGACGCGGATGGACTTCTCTTTGAGCGCGACGAAATTCTTGGCGAAAGACTCGGCTGTTTTTGACTCGAGAAAACCAAGAAGCCGATCTTCGCCCTCCACGCCGCCGCCCAACCACTCCTCAACCGTATGCAGCGAGGTCACGGCGCCGAATGCGGGCTCACTCGCCAGAGTCTTGTGCACCTCGCGAATGACTTCCAAGGTCTTGAACGATTTCAGCGCGTGTTTCTCCGGCCAGTCGAGCATCACTTCGAGCGTGTTGGCCCCGGCGAGCTTTTTGTCGAGGTCCTGGATTGCTTTCAGGGCCTCGCTGTGCGGCGGCAGATTGCTCATGTAGCTGTATTGCGGCTGGTTCAACAAATGGAGCCAGAACCCCGCGACAACGAGCAACGCCCCGGCGAGAGCAATCGCCCGCGGGGCGGCGGCCACGGCGTTCGCGGCCTTGCGGCATGTCGCGTCGATTCCTTGGCGGACGATGTCCGTCTCCTGCTTGCCTTGGTTCTCCTTGGCGAACCCGCGCAGCAGAACTGCGGAGAGCGCAGGAACCAGCAAGAGCGTGATGAACAGGGCGCCGGTGGCGCCGGCTGCCGTGGTGATGCCAAAGTGCGCGATGAACGAATGAGGCATCCATATAAGAGAGGCCATGGCCAAGGCCGTGGTGAGGGATGTCAGCACGCAAGCCGGCCCCACCTCTCTCACGGCTTTTTCGATGGCGGGTTCGAGAGCGTCGCCCGAGCGTATCGCGTCGCGGATTGCGGAGAGCAAATGCAGGCAGTCCGAAAGCACGATGACCAGAATGATTGTCGGCGCGATGCCCGTCAGAAGATTGATGTCCTGGCCGAACAGCCACATGCCGCCGCGCAGCCACATCACAGCCACAACGGCGGGAATCGCAGCGACGACGATGAGTGACACTCGGCGGAGGAAGACCCAGCACAGGAGCAGGCCCAGACCGACCGCGACCAGCCCGAAAGTACGCTGATCCCGGGCGAGGCCTGAGACGATCTCGTCCCGTATCACCGCGACGCCGGTCAAGCGCGCCGTCAGGCCGGTATCGGTTAGGGTCTCGTCGACCGTCTTTCCCACCGCGGTCACGAGCGCGCGCTCGCCATCCTGTCCCTCGTCGCGCAGCGACAGGGCGAAGAGCGCGATGCTCCAATCATTGCTCAGGAGCTTGCCGGCGATCAGGGGATGGTGGGTCACCTGGCTGCGAAGCTCTGGCGAGTTTTCTAGTTTTGAAAGGTCTTCGGGGAACAGGGGCTTGGGGTCGCCTTCCTCGGGCGCCGTGACGGCTGAGAACATCGAGAGCACGCCCGTGACGCCGTCAACGGTCTTGAGCTTGTCATCAAGCGTCCGCAGAACCTCCAAATCTTTTAGGCTAAAGGACTTGTCGGCTTCGACGACGACTTGCAGATCCGGCTGACTGTCCGGAAAACGTTTGTTGAGCAGATCAAGCTGGACGAAGGCCGGGTCGTCCGAACGAAAGATCTCGCGGATGTCACTAGAATATTGGAGCTGGCTTGCGCCGTAGACCATTAATGGCGTTACGAGGGCAACAAGGATCAGGCATATCCACGGGTGGCGCAGAGAAACCAGCCCGATCTTTTCCAGTCCGAAACCAGCCGTCATCGACGCCTTCCCTCGAAAATTGCGGCGCTCTCAGCCCCTGCTTGGAAGCGCAAGAAATTGGGTATGGCTGGGACCTGTATCCTTTATTGGCGGGCTTGAACAGGTGCGCGGCGCGTCTGTCTACAAGGGCCAATTTGCGCCCCGGCACCGGCCAATCTTCGGACGTCAGACGCCCGGGACGCCGCCTTTAGTCAGCCTGCACGCGCTGCCTGAAGCCGCTACGGAGAAGGGCGCCAGGGGTGAAGGGAGAGCGGCCTATGGGGGGCCGGTCATCTCGCGGGTGAAATCGGCCCAGACCTGGCGGGCCTCGGAGGTCAAGGTCCCGAGCTTCTCGCCGACCACGTCCCAATTGACCATGCTCTTTTGCTCCTCGCCGCCCGTTCCCTGATCCAGGAAGAAGACGGCGACGATCGTGAGCACTATGCCGACCAAGACACCGAGAAGAAAACGCATGGAACCCCACCGAAAACCTCTTCAATCATAGGGCGCTCGGGCCTTGAGAGGAAGCGGGTTTGCGTTGCCTGGCGACGATCTTCGTCAGGTTGTTGCCGCCCCGGCCCTCGCCCTGGGAGCGAGCTCCGGGTCCGGTTCGGGCGCTGTGTCGCAGGGTCCCCGTGCAGGAGTTTGATCTTTGTCAAGGTTGGCCCCCCTGGCCTGGCGCAATTCTCGCCTAGAGAGGGGACTGGCCATGGCGGCATTGCTCGAGCGAGACGAGTGGAAGGCTTTTTCTGATTTTTTGGCGCTCGGCGGTGCTGCTCTTTGCGTCATCATAGGCCTTATCCTGGCGCTCGCCGGTGAGGACAGGGTCATTGCCTTTCACGGCTGCGTGCTGCTTGGGGCGGCGGCACTGGCCTTCCTCTTTGTACTTACCCAGATCATCGAGAAGAAGGAAACGCACGACGCGACGAGCTACGCCGACGGCGTCGTGCGCGCGGGCGTCATCGCCACGGTGTTTTGGGGCGTGGCGGGCTTCATTATCGGCGATGTCATCGCCTGGCAGTTGGCCTACCCGGTCTTCAATCTCGATCTGCCTTGGACCAATTTCGGCCGGCTCCGCCCCGTCCATACCTCGGCCGTGATCTTCGCCTTCGGCGGCAACGCGCTGATGGCGACCTCCTTCTATGTCGTGCAGCGGACCTGCCGCGCGCGGCTCGCGGGCAAGTGGTCGCCGTGGTTCGTGTTCTGGGGCTACCAGCTCTTTCTGGTGTTGGCCGCGACGGGCTACATCCTGGGCGTTACGCAATCCAAGGAGTATGCCGAGCCGGAATGGTACGTCGATCTGTGGCTCACGGCCGTCTGGGTCGTGTACCTCCTGGTTTTTATCGCCACCATCGCCAAACGGCGCGAACCGCATATCTACGTCGCCAACTGGTTCTATCTCGCCTTCATCGTCACCGTCGCCATGTTGCACATCGTCAACAATTTGGCGGTGCCGGTCTCACTGGTCGGCTCGAAAAGCTACATCATCTATTCGGGCGTCCAAGACGCCATGACCCAGTGGTGGTACGGCCACAACGCGGTGGGCTTCTTCCTCACCGCGGGCTTCCTCGGCATGATGTACTACTTCGTGCCGAAGCGCGCCGAGCGGCCGATCTATTCCTACCGGCTCTCGGTGGTGCATTTTTGGTCGCTGATCTTCATCTATATCTGGGCCGGCCCGCACCATCTGCATTACACGGCGCTGCCCGACTGGGCTCAGACGCTCGGCATGACGTTCTCCATCATTCTATGGATGCCGTCCTGGGGCGGCATGATCAATGGTATGATGACGCTGTCCGGCGCGTGGGACAAACTTAGGACCGATCCGGTCATCCGCATGCTGATCGTCGCCGTCGCGTTCTACGGTATGTCGACATTCGAGGGGCCGCTGATGAGCATCAAGTCGGTGAACGCCTTGTCCCATTACACCGACTGGACGATCGGCCATGTGCACTCCGGTGCGCTCGGTTGGGTCGCCTATATCACCTTCGGCGCGCTCTATTGCCTGGTGCCGTGGCTGTGGCACCGCAAGGCGCTCTATTCGCAGCGTCTGGTGGAGTGGCACTTCTGGATCTCGACGCTCGGCATCGTGCTCTACATCACCTCCATGTGGGTGTCGGGCATCCTGCAAGGACTGATGTGGCGGGCCTACGATCAGCTTGGCTTCCTCGAATACTCGTTCGTCGAGACGGTCGAGGCGATGCATCCCTTCTACGTGATCCGCGCCACCGGAGGCTTGCTGTTCGTCATCGGGGCCTTGTTGATGACCTACAATTTGTGGCGCACGGCGCGCGGCGATGAATCGCTCGACGAGGTCGAACAGCCGGCAGTCGCCGCGGCTCCAGAATTCCGGCCTGGCGAATACACGGCGCCGGCGGAGTAGGGGGATCCGATGAGTTGGGCAAAGCATCAAGTCGTCGAGAAGAGTTCGATCATCCTTTTGATCGGCATTCTTGTCGTGGTCGCCATTGGCGGCCTGGTCGAGATTGCGCCGCTGTTCTGGCTGAGCTCGACCATCGAGAAGGTGCAAGGCATGCGGCCCTACACGCCGCTGGAACTCGCCGGGCGCGACATCTATGTGCGCGAAGGCTGCTACCTTTGCCACAGCCAGATGATCCGCTCCCTCAAGGACGAGGTCGAGCGTTACGGTCATTACAGCCTCGCGGCCGAGAGCATGTACGACCATCCCTTTCAATGGGGTTCGAAGCGCACGGGCCCCGATCTTGCCCGGCTTGGCGGCAAGTATTCCGACGAATGGCATCGCGCTCATATGATCGACCCGCGGGCCGTGGTGCCGGAGTCGGTCATGCCGGGCTATCCGTTCTTGGCCGAGCGCGAGCTGGACTATGACAACATCGCCGAGAACTTGAAGGTCAGTGCCATTGTCGGGGTGCCTTACACCGAAGAGATGATCGAGGCGGCAAAGGCCGATGTCGAGCGGCAGGCGGGTGCCGATACCGAGGGGCTCGAAGAGTTTCTGGCGCGGTATCCGAAAGCCCAGGTGCGTTCGTTCGACGGAGAGCCGGGCTATGTCTCCGAGCTTGATGCGATGATCGCTTATTTGCAGATGCTGGGCACGCTTGTCGATTTCGCGACGTTCGACGCCGCTGGGCCCAACCTACGATGAGGAGCGCGCGATGACCTACGAACAAGTGGCATCCATCAGCCAGGTCGCGGCGCTGCTGTTTTTCATCGCGTTGTTTGCCGGCGTCGTGATCTACGCGTTCTGGCCCGGCAATAAAAAGCGCTTCGACGAGGCGGCCAAGCTGCCTCTCGAGGACGATCCCGAGCCGAAGACCAAGAAAGACGACTGAGCCATGGCCAAGAAAGACACGACAGACGATGTCGCGACGACCGGTCATGAATGGGACGGCATCCAGGAGTTGAACAAGCCGCTGCCCAAATGGTGGCTTTACACCTTCTATGCCTGCATCATCTGGGCCGTCGGCTATTGGATCGTCTATCCCACGTGGCCGCTCGTGTCGGGCTATACGAAGGGCTATTTCGGCTATAGCCAGCGCGAGGTGGTGGCGACGGATTTGGCGCAAGCCAAAGCCTCGAAGGCCGATTTCCGGGATCGGATCGCTGAGAGCGATCTCGCTACGATCCAGGCCGATCCGGAGCTTTTGAATTTCGCGCTGGCCGGCGGCGCGGCGGCGTTCGGCGATAATTGCGCGCCCTGCCATGGCCGCGGCGCGCAAGGCGCGTTCGGCTATCCGAATTTGCGCGACGACGTATGGCTGTGGGGCGGCTCGCTGGATGCCATTCATCAGACCATCCAGCACGGCATTCGTTCCGACGATTCAAATGCGCGCAATAGCCAGATGCCGGCCTTCGGCAAACTCGGCATGCTGAAGCCGGATCAGGTCAGCGACACGGCCGAGTATGTGCTGTCGCTGTCCGGCAATGCCGGGGATCAAGCGGCCGCGGATCGCGGCGCGAGCATCTTCGCCGCCAATTGCGCCGCCTGCCACGGTGCGGACGGGAAAGGGAACCAGGCGCTCGGTGCGCCGAACCTCTCGGACGAGCTTTGGCTCTACGGCGGAGACAAGGCGACTGTCGTTGAAACGATTACCAATAGCCGCGGCGGCATGATGCCGGCTTGGAGCGAGCGCCTCGATCCTGCGACGGTCAAGGAGCTTGCCATCTATGTCCACTCGCTCGGCGGTGGCGAGTAGCCCCTAGGCTCTAGACGTGACCATGATCGAAGCCCACGCACCAACCAGCGCGTCCGTTGGACGCTCCAACGGGGATTCGCCCGGGGATTCGCCTCCCGTCGAGGCCGCGCCCGGCGTGGCGCGCAGCGATGTGCCCACCGTCAGCAGTGAGCGGGAGTCTCTCTACGCCGGCCGGGTGAAGGTCTATTCCAAGGAGGCGCACGGCACGTTCCGGATGGTCAAGTGGATCGTCATGGCGGTCACGCTCGGCATTTATTACATCCTGCCGTGGATCCGCTGGGACCGCGGGCCCTATCTCCCCGACCAGGCGGTGCTGATCGATTTGCCGGCGCGCCGCTTCTACTTCTTCTTCCTTGAGATCTGGCCGCAGGAGTTCTACTTCATCACCGGCTTGTTGGTGCTGGCGGCGCTCGCGCTGTTCCTGGTGACGTCGATTGCCGGCCGCGTGTGGTGTGGCTACACCTGCCCCCAGACGGTGTGGACCGATTTGATGATCGCGGTCGAGCGCTTCTGGCAGGGCGACCGTAATGCGCGGTTGCGGCTCGACAAGCACCCTTGGGCGATCGAGACCCTATCGAAGAAGACCGCCACGCATCTGAGTTGGCTGGCCATTTCCGTGGCAACGGGTGGCGCCTGGGTTTTCTACTTCGCCGACGCACCGACCTTGGCCAAGGAGCTGGTGAGTCTTGACGCGCCGGTTGCGGCCTATCTGTTCATCGGCATGTTCACGGCGACGACCTATGTGCTCGGCGGCATCGCCCGCGAGCAGGTCTGCATCTATATGTGCCCGTGGCCGCGCATTCAGGGCGCCATGTTCGACCGGGATTCGCTGTTGATCTCCTACCGCGCTTGGCGCGGCGAGCCACACGGTCCTCATCGAAAGGGAGAATCCTGGGAAGACCGCGGCGATTGCGTCGATTGCCGGCAATGCGTGGCCGTGTGTCCCACAGGCATCGACATTCGCAATGGGCCGCAGCTCGAATGTATCCAGTGCGCGCTGTGCATCGATGCTTGCGACGAGATCATGACCAAGGTGGGCCGGCCGACCGGTCTCATCGCCTATGACACGGTGCGGAACCTCGATGCCGGCGATGTAGGCGCCGAGCCCATCAATCTCTTTCGTCCCCGGGTCATCCTCTATGCCGCCGCCATGGCGGTGGTCGGTCTCATCATGCTGGTCGCGCTGGTGATGCGGCCCGTGCTTGACGTGAATGTGCTGCATGACCGCAACCCGCTCTATGTCCGGCTGTCGGACGGCGGGGTGCGCAACGGCTACACGGTCAAGCTGCTCAACAAGCTTTATCTGCCGCGGGCCTTCACCATTGGCGTGGAGGGCTTGCCGGAGGCGAAGATCGATCTCATCGGCCATGAGGGCGGGGCGGTCGTGCCTGTCCCGCCAGACAACATGCAGTCGGTCCGGCTCTATGTGACCTTGGACAAGACCGGCGTGACCGCGCTGCCCGGTGCGGCGACGCCGTTCAACTTCGTGATCACCGATATCGCCAACAGCGCGCGGACCGAGCACGCGGCGACATTCCAAGGGCCTTCGCGCCAAGGGCCTTCGCGCCAAGGGCCTTCCCGATGAAAAGCGCAGGCTGGTTCGCCAACGGCATTGAAGGGCGCCATGTTCTTATGGGGCTCATGGTATTTTTCGGGGTGATGCTCGCCGCCAACTCCGCGCTCGTCTACTACGCGCTCGATACGTTCAGCGGCGGCGACAGGCCCGATCCTTACCGCAGCGGTCTCAATTACAATGAGACGATCGCGGCGGCGGAACGCCAGGCGGCGCTCGGCTGGCAGGCCGAGACGGCCTACGATGCCACGGCGCACAGGCTGACACTGCGCTTTGTCGACAAGGCTGAGACGCCGGTGACAGGTCTGAGGCTTGCCGCCACGCTGACCCGTCCGGTGACGAACCGTGAAGACCGCAGGCTCGACGTCACGGAAATCGCAAACGGCGTCTATGTCACGGAGGTGGCGCTCGACCCGGGGAATTGGGTTTTGAGCGTCGAATCCCTTGAGCATGAAGGCGGCGATCCGACCTACCGCATGAAGCGGCGCCTGATCGTCCCCAACCGGCCATGACCGCCCATCCGACCGAGCTTGCGAAGCAGGTGCCGGTCGCCACGCCTGCCACGCTCGTGCTCGCCGTGGACGAGATGCATTGCGGCGCCTGCCTGCGCGCGGTGGAGCGGGCCGCGCTGCGCGTTCCCGGCGTCGACAGTGCCCGGGCCTGTCTTGCCGCCAAGCGGCTGGCCGTCATTTTCGACCCCACAATTGCGGGCGAGGTCGACGTGATTGCCGCGCTCGACCGCATCGGCTTCGCGGCGGCGCCCATCGAGACGGCAAAGCAGGATCGCGGCGATGCGCGGCAGAAATATTTGCTGCGGTGTGTGGCCGTGGCGGGTTTCGCCGCCATGAACATCATGCTGCTGTCCATCGCCGTGTGGTCCGGGGAGGGGGGCGACATGGACCCCGCGCTCGCGGGCCTATTCCGCTGGCTGTCGGCGCTGATTGCGCTGCCCACCGTGGTTTATGCGGGCCAGCCTTTCTTCCGCTCGGCGTTCGCGGCCCTCAAGGGGCGGCGTCTCAACATGGACGTGCCGATCTCGCTCGCCATTATCCTGGCGACGGGCATGAGCCTGTATCAGACCATGCTCAACAATGAGCAGGTCTATTTCGATGCGGCCGTCACGCTGTTGTTCTTTCTGTTGGTCGGGCGTTATCTCGATGAGTCCTTGCGGGTGCGTGCGCGGGGCGAAGCGCAGAACCTTTTGAGCCTGCAGAGCGGCATCGCCACCGTGGTCGATCAGGACGGCACGCAGCGGAGGGTTGCGGCGCACGCGCTGCACCCGGGCGACCGTCTGCTGGTCGCGTCGGGCGAGCGCATTGCCGCCGATGGCGTGGTGCATGGCGGCAAGGGACAGATCGATCAGAGCCTCATCACCGGCGAGACGGCGCCTGCAACCGTTAAGACCGGCGATCAGGTTTATGCGGGGACGCTCAATCTCACCCGCGCGCTGGACGTCGAGGTGACGGCGGCCGACAGCGCGACGCTTCTCGCCGAGATCGGCCGGCTGATGATGGCGGCCGAGCAGGGCAAGGCGCGCTACCGCCGGCTCGCCGACCGTGCGGCGCAGATCTACGCGCCGGCGGTGCACGGCTTGGGCGCCGCGACGTTTATTGGCTGGCTCGCATTCGGCGCCTCGTGGCAAACGGCGCTGACCTATGCCATCTCCGTCCTGATCATCACCTGCCCGTGCGCGCTGGCGCTCGCGGTGCCCGCGGTGCAGATCGCCGCCGCCAGCCGTCTGTTCAAGCGGGGCATCGTGGTCAAGGCCGCGGACGGGCTCGAGCGCATCGCCGAGATCGACATGGTGGTATTCGATAAGACCGGCACGCTCACTTTCGGAAAGCCGCAACTTATTGAAGAAGAAGAGCTTTCCGACACCACATTGACCGCCGCGGCGTCTCTGGCCGCGGCCAGCCGCCACCCTTATGCGAAGGCGCTCGTGGACGTGGCGCAACGGCGCCTGGGCCGTGTGGCCCCCGCCGCGCAGGTCGTGGAGACGCCTGGCGAAGGCCTGGCGCGGTCATTGACCGAGGTTATGGATGAGCGGCTGGGCTCTGCCGCGTGGTGCGGTGCAGACGACGATAGCGGCGAGGGGGCCGAGGTTTGGTACCGCCGGGGTGAGGAGGCGCCGGTGTGTTTCCGCTTCGCCGATGCCATGCGGCCGGACGCGGCCGAGACGGTGCACGCGCTGAAACAGCGTGGCTACGCGATCGCGTTGCTCTCCGGCGACCGGGCCGGTGTCGTCGCGCGCGCGGCGGCTGAGGTCGGCATCGAGACATGGCGTTCGGGCATGAAGCCGGCCGACAAGATCGCCTGGTTGGAGGACCGCCAAAGTGAAGGCCGCAAAGTTCTCATGGTGGGCGACGGGCTGAACGACGCGCCGGCGCTGGCCGCGGCGCATGCGTCGATCTCGCCGGCGAGCGCCGCCGACCTCAGCCAACGGGCGGCCGACTTCGTGTTCCAAGGCGTCAAGCTTGCGCCTGTCGTCGAGGCGATCGGGGTGGGACGCCGGGCGCACCGCATGGCCTTCCAGAATTTCGGCGTAGCGGCGCTCTACAATGCGATTTGCGTGCCGCTTGCTATGCTCGGCTTCGTTACACCTTTGATCGCCGCCATCGTCATGTCGACGTCGTCGATCCTGGTGACGCTGAACGCGTCGCGGCTTGCGGCGGGAGGCCGGTCATGACGGCGCTCGCCTGGTTGATCCCTGTGGCGCTGTTCCTCGGCGCGCTCGGTCTCGTTGCCTTCTTGTGGGCGCTGCGGTCGGGCCAGTTCGAGGACATGGAGGGCGCCGCCTATCGCGCGCTCGAAGACGAACCCCCGGACGATATTGAGTGATGCGCGGGCTCAAGGACATCGACTATGTTCTGAGCAAGCTCGCTTGGATGCGCAAGGAACGCATTTGGCCGAACGGCCTGCGTTATCTCTGGACGGATGCTTTCGGGGTCGTCCTTCTCGCCTCGCTCTACGACTCCACGAAACAGAAGGAATATCTCGACGAGGCCTTGTGGGTCGTTGCCGAGGTCAAGCGCGTGTTGGGGCGTGAGCGCGGAATTCGTATCGGCGAGGAACCGGATCGTGACGGCCAATACTTTCACTATCTCGCCATGTGGCTCTACGCGCTTCACGTGCTGTCGCGCTACGACCCAGCGTTCAAGGAGGAGGGCGTGGCGCTGGCACGCGCCATTCATGAGCCCTTCGCCATCCCTGGCCGCGGCGTCATCTGGAAAATGCAGGAGGATTTGAGCGGGCCCTATCCCGGTTACGGGTTCGGCGCGCTCGATGCCTTCGATGGCTATGTCTCCTATCGACTGCTCGATGAGTATGCGCTCGCACCGCAGATCGCGGAGATGAAGGCGCTGGTCGATGCGACCGCCGGTGAGCTCGTCATCACGCAAGATCTCGGTCTCGGCATGATGTTATGGATGACGCAGTTCTTTCCGCGCGAGGATTGGGCGATCGTGCAGCGCGAGCGCTCGCTGGCCGTGCTCGACCGGCTGTGGATGCCGGAAGGCTATTTCACCCGTGAGCCTTATCTGCCTCAGCTACGTATCGCCTTCGCCAATTACGGGGTTTCGGTGGGTCTGCAGGCTGTGGACGCCATGCCGGAGCGCGTGGATCGGCTCAACACATATTTCGATCACTACCGCTCAGGCGATGAGTACGACCGCGCGGCAATTACCCATGTCATGGCCTGCAACGCCCATTTTCCAGGGCTGTTGTTGCGGTAGGCCCCGGCCGTCCTACGTGTCGCCGACATGCGGATAGGGGTGGAGAAGAGAGATGAACCTGCGCGATATCCTCGCCAAGCTCGGCATTCTACGCTTTGGAGCGAAGAAGGCCGTCTGGCACAGCGGTAGGGACATGCCGGCTGAAATGCTGATGAAAGGCAAGATGCGCCGCATCCGCCGTCCCCCAGAAATCCAAGAGCCGAATAGTGCCACGCTCTTGCAGCTCCATCAGCAGCAGGCTTGTAATGAGATACCCGGAGATGACGTAGAAAACGTCCACTCCGATGAATCCGCCCGGCGTGCCCCAGAAGCCAGCGTGGAACAGAACCACAAGAGAAACGGCCACGGCCCGCAAGCCGTCTATTTCGGCTCGATATCGCAGGCGAAGAGGCGACTCACTTTTTGTTAGCTGGTCGATTGTGCCGTACCGCCCCGAAGTTCCCCCGACTTGGGCCGTCCCTTAGGGAGCTTATTAGACCCAAGGGCGTGGCGTCTAGGCTATGACTTGACGCCGCCCACACACCAAAGGGCCTGCCGACTTTACTTGCGGCCGGGCGGGTGCGCTCAGACGCTGGCGCTGCGCCGCTCATCGTCGGGCAGGTCGGGAACCTCGGACTTATCGGCGGTGCTGGCGGGCTCCAGCGCCGCGACGACGGCGTCGTCGACGGTGGACGTCCACACGAACTTGACGTTTTCGCGTGCGGACTCCGGCACGTCCTCGTAGTCCTTCTTGTTGCGCGCGGGCAGCATCACCGTGGTGATGCCGGCGCGGACCGCGGCCAGCACCTTGTTCTTCACACCGCCGATGGGCAGTACGAGACCGCGCAGCGAGATCTCGCCGGTCATGGCGACGTCGTTGCGCACGGTGCGCCCGGTGAGCAGCGACACCAGCGCGATGAACATGGCCACGCCCGCCGACGGGCCGTCTTTGGGGATGGCGCCGGCTGGCACGTGCAGATGGATATCCGACTTCTCGAACAGGCCCTGATCGATGCCGAGCATCCCGGCGCGCGCCTTTACGAGGCTGAGCGCGGCCTGTGCGCTCTCCTTCATCACGTCGCCGAGCTGGCCGGTGAGGATCAGGCCGCCTTTGCCGGGCACGCGCGCGCATTCGATGAACAGGATATCGCCGCCGCTCGGCGTCCAAGCGAGGCCCGTGGCCACGCCTGGCACGGATGTCCGCA
>Ga0307378_10009436_pt1 | contig 12824 bp, 6 predicted proteins | sample UN1MG_FD_202238 | JGI IMG/M metagenome (GOLD analysis project Ga0307378, IMG submission 202238) | Soil microbial communities from Risofladan, Vaasa, Finland - UN-1 | ecosystem: Environmental > Terrestrial > Soil > Coastal area > Acid sulfate soil | place: Finland: Risofladan, Vaasa | collected...
TGTGTGCCCGCCGTGGCAAGCACGTCGGAAAACTGTTCGGACCACTCCTGTTCGAGGTCCAGAGCCAGGGCGTAAGGCAGGTACTTCTCGAAGAGGGCCGGGGTCTTGTTGAGAGGAGTCAGGACGTTGAGCCGGTCCTTCTCGGTTGCGGCGAGGAACATCTTGAACCCGTCGATTTCATCCATCAGCCTTCTCCCGGCACGCGTGGGGGCCTTCATGAGGTGGTGGAAGAGGTAGTTGACGAACGCCGTGGCCAGCAGAATGAGAATGACGGCAGCCGAAGTCGCGGTCGCCAGAAAGTACAGTCCGACGACCTCGCCTGCCAGGAAGGGAAGAGAGAATACGGTCATGAACAGAGCCGCGCCCAGCGCCCCGAATCTGATCCTCCCCGCCGACCCCACGCTCCTCCACAGATTAATAGCCTGCGAGAGCAGGAAGAAGACTGCAACACTCCAGCCGAGCAACCAAACGGACATGAAGATGGAGATGTACCGGCTTTCTCCGGTCTGCGTTAGTGCGACAAAGACCAGAATCAGCACGGAGAAGATCAATCCCGGGATCAGGTATCGACGGTTGGTAAAGAAATAGACCCTCTCCATACTCAGCTGGAGCGAAGCCTTCAGCCCTTCGATGGCGGCGCTGATGGTGGAGTGGTTCGTATTCTTGAGATCGATGTGCGATCGCGAGCTGAACAGCGTATTGGCGGCGGCTTTTTCCTCGGCTGATAGTTGGGCTTTGTCCTCTTTCGTCTTGCTGAGGGTGTAGTCGCCTTTCGTCTCGGCAATCTTCACGTATCTCTTGACGGCCATATTGATGACCGCGGCGGCGAACGTCTTATGGTCGAACCCCATGCGGTCGAGGAAGCGCACCGCCGCAGGCGACAGCCCCCGAGGAGGCTCGTAGCGCGGCATGATGATCCCCCGCGCCGGGTCCCGTCCCACATATAGCCAGGCGATGAAGAAGTAAAGAAGGAGGAGGAGGAAACCCACCAAACCGGCTATCGTGCTCAGGTTGTCGCGGAGGAAGTAATGGATCTTCATTTCCCGCGTGGGCTCACTGACGAATCCCTTGGGCCAGGCGATGACGATGGTCAATCCTTCGGCGGGTTGGAGCTGGCGGCTGGTGACGAAAAAAGAGGTGATCCCCGAAGGATCCACCGACTTTTTGAAGGCGGTCCCCACCGATCCCTGGGGACCCGTGTAGGCGTCGAGGAGCAGAGCGTCCCGCTGAATTCCCTGGGGCAGGGTGACGGTTGCGGACGCTTCGTCGATGGGAAAGTCCCAGCCGTTGCCGGTGGTGTTCCAGTACAGCTCGTCGTGATCCGCGAAAAATCCGATTTGGCGGTCGGTCTTATAGAGGATGGTGTAGGTGTAATCTGCTTCCCGTAGGAAGACGTCGCCTCGGCCGATGCGGACTCTCTTGCCGTTGCTCAGGTTTTCTACCCCGAAATGTTCGGGCTTTCCATCCCGCTCAACCTCCAGGACCTCAAAACCCACGTTGTACTGGAACCCATTCCGGTCTTTGTAGCGCGTGGGGAAATCACGAAAGATGCCTCGTTGAATCTTCTGTCGCAGACAGCGCACCTTGATCGTTTCCCGCACCGTCATGGAGGCGTCGCGATCCACTTTGATTTCGCTGTGGAAGGAGAGGATTCTCTCCGAGTCATCCTGACCGAGAGCGGGCGGGGATAGAGTCAACAGCAGGAAAACCGCCGCCATCGCCACACCCGCGGCGCGCATTGAAGAAGTCTTTTCTTCTCTCATCGACAACCACCTTCCGCCATTTGCCGCACAGCGGCGAGAAAGAAGTAGCAAACCGAGCCGACAATTTCCAGCGCTTTCTCCGCCCCCTGATGACGGGCAACCGGACTTCAATCCCTCCTTGAGTTTCCGACGGTCGCCCTGATCTTTTCTCACACGCGGAAAATGCGCCCCGTGACTTTCAGCACCAGACCCCGCGGCAGGAATCGTTGCGCGAAAACGCCCAGCTTGTTAAGGAGACGTGGCACCACAAGCCCGCCCCTGCGGTCCAACGCCTGGAGAGCCGCCGCCACCACTTGTTCCGGCGGCTGGATGCCTCCTGGCAGCTTCGCCCGTCCATAACCGCTGGCGCGGAAGAAATCGGTTTTCGTCCCTCCGGGGCAAAGCGTCACGACAGTGACGCCCAAGGGGCGCAATTCCTCCCGCAACCCTTCGGAAAAGCTCGTGACGAAGGCTTTTGTGGCCGCGTACGTGGCCGTGTAGGGAATGGGCTGGAAGCTGGAGGTTGACGACACGTTGATGATGGCTCCCCGCCCATCCGCCACCATCTCGGGGAGCAACAAGTGCGTCAGTTCGGCCAGGGCCAGGACGTTCAAGCGGATCATTTCTGATTGGCGTTCGAGGGGAAGCTCCCAGAATCGGCCCCGCGCACCGAATCCCGCGTTATTGACCAGCAAATCGATCTTGAGTTGGCGATTGCGGAGGGTATCCGCCAGCCTGCCGGCCGCGCCCGCCTCCGCCATGTCAGAGGAAATAGGTTCGGCGACAATTCCGTGCCCGGCGCGCAGCTCCGCCGCCAGAGACTCGAGTTTTTCCTTGCGCCGGGCCACCAGTACGAGATTCCGGCCCCGCGTGGCGAGGGCTCGCGCAAAACACTCTCCGATCCCGCTCGATGCGCCGGTAATGAGGGCGTAGGGGGGTTGGGCCATGGGCTTATGACCTCCGGGAAGCCCCGGCCGGAGGGCGCGGGGCGCGGGTTCGGCGTCCGGATTTCGGCCCCGGGGCGTAAGCGGGGTTCACATGACGGCTGCCGCGCTCCACGAGCCTCTCGGCCTCGGCGCGACTGGCGATTCCCCCCCGTGCGCCGAGTTTGGTGCAGTTCAGCCCCGCCATGGCGTTCGAGAAGTCGAGGATTCGGTGCATCTCCCAACCTTGAACGAGACCGTAGATGAATGCCCCGTGGAAAATGTCCCCGGCTCCCGTGGTGTCCAGGGTTTCGACGACGAACCCCGGCGAGTAGCAAAACTTCCCCTGCCAATAGACCAGAGCCCCGTCGCGCCCCAGGGTCATCCCCGGAGCGCGGATTCCGTACTCGCGGGCCATGAACTCCAGGACGCGGAAGGGGTCGTTGTTTCCCGTGACCGCGGGGAGGAAGTTCGCGGAAGCCACCAGGTAGTCGATGTAGGGGAAGAGCCTCTCCACCTTTTTGTAGACCGTATCCAGGTCCGCGACCACCGGGATGCCCGCCTGCCGTGCCCAGCGGGCGGCCAGCGTGCAGGCTTCCACGTCGCATCCGTCCAGGTGGAGGACATTGGCTCCCTTCAGAATCTGGGGAGTCAGTTCAGACGCCCTCACCGCCAGCCGCCGGTCGCGGTCCCAGAAGACCGTGCGCTCGCCCGTCGCCTGATCGACGATGATGTAGGCGAGCTGGTTGGGGGTGTTTCGGGCCATGGATGTGAAGCGCACGTCCAGGCCCTCTCGTTTTAGACTCGCCAGTTGGTATCTGCCCCCCTCGTCATCCCCGACCTTGCCGATGTACCGGGCGCGAAGACCCAGGCGGCGGCAAGTGACCAGCGCCGTCGCCACTTGGCCGCCCGCCTGCCGGGAAACTGAAACCACCCGCTCCTTGCCTCCCAGGGCAGGGAATTCGCGGACGATGATCACGGTGTCGGTGGCGTTCAGCCCCAGGCCAACCACATCGATTCGAGATTTGGGCAATTGCGACCTCCCGCACGCGGGGAAGGGACAATCTACTCAGGCACCGCGCCCGAGGCAACAGAAAATATGGCTGGATCGCAAGCGTAGTCTGGTCGATCGGATTGCCCTTCCTCCCTGGCCGCTGGTCTCCCTTCGCGGGGCAGGGGCGGCGGGCTGGAGCGGTGGAGCTATCCACAGCCACGTCTGATAATTTTTGTGGGTCGGGGTCGCGCTTAACATAATAAGTTTTCCACAAAACATTAGATTTTTTCCGCAAGCGACGGCAGGGCCAGGGGTTAGCGAGAAGGTGTGCTGCGAAAATTGGGAAGATATCGGCGGAAAGACGAAAGGAGATTTTCCGCGCGGGCGCCCTGTCATCGCCTGCGGATGGAAGGGGAAATCCTGCGATGTTGGCGGCATGGAGAGAAGCGAAATCATCGCTGGTTTGAGTTAGGTGCTTGGCAGCTCCTGTGGCTCCCCCACTTTTCTCTTTCCGCCCGGGGGGGCTTATGCTAATTTTCTTGGCTGGTCGGCGCGTCGACATTGGCACAGAAGAGATGCCTCTGCGCGAAACAGAAGCTATCGTCCTCAGGACTTACCGCCTGGGCGAAGCCGATAAGGTGGCTTCACTCCTGACGCGGCAACTGGGGCGGCTGAGGGCTGTGGCGGCAGGGGCCCAGCGGCCCAAGAGTCGTTACGGTGGTACACTGGAACCCCTGAGCTATGTCCGCCTCGTGATCTTTGAGCGCGAAAACCGCGACCTGCTTCGCCTGAACTCGGCGGAATTGATCGAGACCTTTTTCGATATGCAGAAGGACTACCGCCTTCAGGTCGCCGCCCAGTACATGGCCGAAGTCAGCGAAAAGTTCTTGCCCGAGCGGGAAGTGAACGAGCGGGCCTTCCGCCTGCTGGTGACGGTACTCCGGGCCCTGAAGGGATCCGGGGAGGTCAATCGCCCGCTGGTGTATTTCGATTATTGGCTCCTCAGGGTGGGAGGGTTTCTGCCCGCTCTGGACCGTTGCGCGGTTTGTGGCCGGAGCCTGAGCGAGGGGGAGGGCTACTACGGCCCGGGTTCGGAAGGGCTCCTCTGCGGGGATTGCCGGACGGCGGCGGCCCGGGAAACCGTTTCGATGGATGCTCTGGCCGCTATCCGCGAAAGCTGTAAGGCTTCCCTGGCGGACTGGCTGGCTGCCGAGAAGCCGGTTGCGGGGTCCCGCCAAGTGCGGCGCTTTCTTGAAGAGATCATCGAGTCGCACCTGGAGAAGAAGCTGGTCACCCGGCCGCTCTTGAGCGCGGAAGTTTGATGTGACTGCGACGCGGCGAGGCGCCGCCCGCCAGCAAATTCCATGGCGAAAACGCGAAAGCGAAAAAAACCGGTTACCACGGCGGGCCCCAGCTTCCAGGAGATGCTCCTGCGCTTGAGCCAGTTCTGGGCGCGGCAGGGGTGCGTCCTGGCGCTGCCCTATGACCTGGAAGTAGGCGCGGGCACCATGTGCCCGGAGACCTTCCTCCGCGTCCTGGGTCCGGAGCCTTGGCGTGTGGCTTACGTCCAGCCCTCGCGCCGCCCTGCGGATGGCCGCTACGGCGAAAACCCCCACCGGCTCTTCAAGCACACCCAGTTTCAGGTGATCCTCAAGCCCCCGCCCGCCGATATTCAAGACCTCTTTCTCGAGAGTCTGGTGGACCTGGGGATCGACCTCGGACTTCACGACATCCGCTTCGAAGAGGATAACTGGGAAGCTCCGACGCTGGGGGCGTGGGGGATCGGCTGGCAGGTGGTCCTGGACGGCCTGGAAATCACCCAGTTCACCTACTTCCAGCAATGCGGCGGCCTGGACCTGGAACCCATCAGCGTCGAGCTGACTTACGGCCTGGAACGCATCGCCGCTTTCCTCCAGAACTCGCCTGACGTCTACCAGGTGCGCTGGAATGACTCGGTGACTTACGAAACCATGCGCCGCGACGAGGAGCTGGAATTCTCGGTCTATGATTTTGAAGCCGCCTCACCTCAGACGTGTCGCACGCTTTTTGAGCTGCACGAGGCCGAGGCGGTGCGGCTGCTGGGGGCCTATGCGATGTGGGATGAGGCGGAGCGCGCCCGGTTCCCGCTGCGCAAGGTCTACGATCTCTGCCTGAAATGCTCCCACCTTTTCAATATCCTCGACGCCCGCGGGGCCATCAGCGTCACCGAGCGCGTGGCGCTGATCGGCCGGGTGCGCAAGCTGGCCTGCGAGGTCGCGGCCATTTACGTCGAAAGGGAACCGGTGATGGTGGAGGTTGAACCCGCGTGAGCGAATCCGCCAAGCTCCCCCTGCTGGTCGAAATAGGCTGTGAGGAAATTCCTGCGCGGTTTCTGGAGGATGCTCAAGCCGGCTTCGCCAAGAGCCTGGAAGCGGGCCTGCGCGAAGCGAGCCTTCTGGTTGAGTCGGGGTCTTCCCCCGAGTCCTTTTCGACCCCGCGCCGCCTTCTGGCATACGTCCCGGAGCTTCTGAAGACGCAGCCGGACAAGGTGGAGGAGATCCTCGGCCCGCCCGTCCAGGTGGGCCTTGATAAGCAGGGCAAGCCCACCCGCGCCGCCGAGAGCTTTGCCGAGAGGAATGGCGTGAAGTTCAAAGACCTGGCCAAGGTGACGACGGCCAAGGGCGAATACCTGGGCCTCAAGAAGACGACTCGCGGCCGGCCAGCCCTGGAACTCCTTCCCGGCATCATCACCACCGCCGTTGGGTCCTTGACCTTTCCCAAGAGCATGTACTGGCTGGCAAAGGCCGGGCCTCGCTTCGTGCGCCCCATCCGCTGGGTCCTGGCCCTGTTGGGGGAAGGGAAACAGGCGCAAGTGGTGGCCCTCGAAATCGCCGGCGTAAAATCCGGCGACCAGACATACGGCAATCGGTCGGTAGGCAAGGATGCCATCCGCGTCGAGGGCTTCGAGGATTACTCCAAGAAACTGCGCCTCAACCAGGTGGAATTCATTCCCGGGCAGCGGCTCGAGTGGTTGATGTATGAAGTTAAAGAATTACTTGAACAATCGTCTCTAAACGTTGTGGAAGATAAGTGGCTTGAGCAATGGTTTGTGAACTCAACCGAGTGGCCCAAGCCCCTCCTCGGCGAATTCGATGAGCGCTTCCTGCGCCTGCCACGTGAAGTGTTGGTGACCGTCATGCGGGACCACCAGAAGTACTTCGCCGTCGAGGACCAGAAAGGGAAGCTCCAGCCGAAATTCGTCGCCATTCTCAATCGCGCCGATGATCCCAAGGGTCTGATTCGCCAGGGACACGAGCGGGTGCTCGCCGCGCGATTCACCGACGCTGAGTTTTTCTGGGACGCCGACCAGCGGATTTCGCTGCGCGACCGGCGGGAGACACTCGAGAAGGTCACCTACGAGGCCGAGCTGGGCAGTTACGGCGAGAAGATTCGGCGCATGCGGGCGCTCGCCTCGGTAATCTGCTCGGTTCTGGAATCTGCGGGCAAGCTGAGTGGGGAAGAGACGAAGGACGTGCTGGAGGCTGTGCAACTCTGCAAATGCGACCTGACAACCCAAATGGTGCAGGAGTTCCCGGAGCTCCAGGGGGTTGTGGGCGGGCTTTATGCCCGTGCCCAGGGTGAGAAGGCGGAAGTTGCCGACGCCATCTACGACCACTACCTGCCAGTGGCATTCGAGGACCGCGTTCCACGCGGTGTGGTAGGCGCCGTGGTGAGTCTTGCCGACAAGTTGGATAGCGTGGTGGGGGGATTTGCTGTGGGGCACGAGCCCACCGGCTCCAGCGACCCGTTCGCCCTGCGCCGGCGGGGGAACGGCATCATTAAAGTTTTACTTGAACATTCGCTTCCCTTGACCCTGCGCGAAGTGTTGCAGGAAGCCGTCAACGTTCTGGATATCCAGTGGCAGAAGCCGCAAGGCGAGGTCTTCGCGGCACTCCGGGAGTTCTTTGAGGAGAGATTGCGATACGCCCTGGAGACCGCCTACGGGCTTCCCTTTGACACCGTGCGCGCCGCCTTGGGAGCGGGGTGGACCTCACCGCTGGGGGCGTTGCAGCGCGCCCAGGCGCTGGAAAAAATCCGCGGCGGCGAGAATCTCGCCGCCCTGTCGCTGGCCGCCAAGCGGATCAAGAACATTCTGGCGAAGTCGGCGACAGCCAGTGACTGGCAGCCCGGGGAAGTGGATGAGAAACTGCTGGAGGCGGGGCCCGAGCGTGCCCTTTTCGAGGCGTTTCAGGCTGTAGAGCCTGAGGCCGGCACGCTGGCTGATTCCGGCCAGTATGAAGAGGCTCTGGAAGCCATCGCCGGGCTGCGTCCTGCCGTGGACGACTTCTTCGACCACGTCCTGGTGATGGCGGAAGACCCCGCAGTGCGGCAGAACCGCCTTCGTCTGCTGGGGAAGCTCGATAAGCTCTTCTCCAGCATCGCCCAGTTCGCCGAGATGGCCGGTGGCACGTCCAATGTCGACGCGTCGACATCGGCGGGATAACGCCGGGGCCCCCGGCCGCGGTCAAAGATTAAAGTTTCCGAAGCGGGGTGCAGGGTGGCGGGTGCCGCCCGCGCCCGGCCAAGTCTGACCCCAAAAAGGAGCAGCAATCATGGAGAAATACGTTTATGCGTTCGGTGGCGGTAAAGCCGACGGCAACGGTGAGATGAAAGATGTCCTGGGTGGCAAAGGCTCGGGGCTGGCCGAAATGACCAACGCCGGCCTGCCCGTTCCGCCCGGATTCACCATCGTCACGGACGCCTGCCGCGTTTACTTTGAGAACGGGAACAAGCTCCCCCAAACCATCCGCGAGGAAACCAGCCAGGCGCTGGCGAAGCTGGAGGGCCTTTTGGGGCAGAAGTTGGGCGACCCGGCTTTACCCCTTCTGGTTTCCGTGCGCTCGGGCGCGAAGTTTTCCATGCCCGGCATGATGGACACCATCCTCAACCTGGGCATGAACGACCGAATCGTTGAAGCCTTCGCCCGCAAGACCGGGAGCCCGCGCTTTGCCTACGATAGCTACCGGCGGTTCATCCAGATGTTCGGGAACGTCGTCCAGGAAATTCCCAAGGGGGAATTCGAGCACATCTTTGACGGCCAGAAAAAGAAGCGCCGGGCCAAGCTCGATACCGAGCTCACTGCCGAAGACCTGAAAGAAGTCATCGCCGGGTACAAGAAACTCGTAAGGAAGAAGACGGGCAAGGACTTCCCTCAGGAACCTCGAGTACAACTTGATATGGCCGTCGAGGCGGTCTTCCGGTCCTGGTACAACCCGCGGGCCAAGACCTATCGCCGCATGAACAAGATCTCCGACGACCTGGGGACCGCCGTGAACGTGCAGACCATGGTGTTCGGCAATATGGGAGAGACCTCGGGTACGGGCGTGGGCTTCACGCGCAATCCGGCAACCGGCGATCCCGAGTTCTATGGCGAGTTCCTGATGAACGCCCAGGGCGAGGACGTGGTGGCGGGCGTGCGCACGCCCGTTCCCATTGTGGAGTTGAAGGGAATCATGCCGGAGGTCTACGACCAGCTTCGCGAAATCACCAATCGGCTGGAAAGGCACTACCGCGACGTGCAGGACTTCGAATTCACCATCCAGGAAGGCAAGCTCTACATGCTCCAGACGCGCAACGGGAAACGCACCGGAAAGGCGGCGGTGAAGATCGCCGTGGACATGGTGCGCGAGGGGCTCCTCAGCCCTCAGGAAGCCCTCCTGCGCGTCGACCCGGAGCAGTTGAACCAGTTGCTCCACCCCGTGCTGGACGAATCGAAGCCGCTCAAGACCGTCGCCAAGGGCCTCCCGGCCTCGCCCGGTGCGGCGGTCGGTCGCGTGGTGTTCACGGCGGACGACGCCGTCAAGGAGGGGAAAGACCATCCCGTGGTGCTGGTTCGCGCTGAAACCGTTCCCGACGATATCCACGGCATGGAAGTGGCGGTGGGAATTTTGACCTCGCGCGGCGGGATGACGTCCCACGCCGCCGTTGTGACGCGGGGTATGGGCAAGCCCTGCGTGGCCGGCGCCGGCGACGTGGAGGTGGACGCCAAGAGCCGCCAGATGAGGGTGGGCAAACTGACCATCAAAGAAGGCGACTGGATTTCTCTCGACGGCACCACGGGGCGTGTCATTCTCGGCAAAGCCAACCTGGTGGAGCCGGACCCTCACAGCGGCGAATTCGCCGAGTTCATGAAGTGGGCCGACGAGTACCGTGAACTGGGCGTGCGCGCCAACGCTGACATCCCGCGCGACGCCACGGTGGCCAGAAAATTCGGCGCCGAAGGAATCGGTCTGTGCCGCACCGAGCACATGTTCTTCGCCCCCGACCGCCTGCCCCACGTGCAGCGCATGATCATGGCCTGCAAAGATACCCAGGATGCCAAGGAAGCCGCCAGATACGAGAAGGAGCGCCGCGCGGCCCTCGCCAAGCTCCTGCCGCACCAGCGCAAGGACTTCTTTGGGTTATTTAAGGCCATGGACGGGCTGCCGGTGACCATCCGCACGCTCGACCCGCCGCTTCATGAGTTTCTGCCCAAGCGTGAAGAACTGATGGTGGAGATCGCGGTGCTCGAAGCGAAGAGAAAGAAGACTCCGAAGCTCAGCAAATTGAAGAAGCTGCTGGCAGTAGTTGAAGGCTTACATGAGTTTAATCCCATGCTTGGGCTGCGAGGATGCCGGCTGGGCATCATGTATCCGGAGATTACCGAGATGCAGGCCCGGGCGATCTTTGAGGCCGCCTGCGATTGCAAGAAGCAGGGGTTCGAAGCCAAACCCGAGGTCATGATTCCATTGGTGGGCGAGGTAAAGGAGTTTTCTGCCCAGAAGGAGATCGTCAACCGCGTGGCCAAGGAGGTTTTTGCCAAGAAAGGCGTCGAGGTCGAGTATCTGGTGGGCACCATGATCGAGTTACCCGCTGCCGCCCTTTCCGCGGCGGAGATTGCCCAGGAGGCCGAATTCTTCAGCTTCGGGACAAACGACCTGACACAGACCACCTTCGGGCTTTCGCGTGACGACTGCGGGAAGATCATCAATGCCTACGTCAAGCAGAAGATATGGCCGGCCGACCCGTTCGCGGTACTCGACCCCAAGCGCGTGGGGCGATTGCTGAAGCTCGGCACCGCCGAGGGCAGAGTAGGCCGCGCGAACCTGAAAGTGGGGATTTGCGGGGAGCACGGAGGCGACCCCTCCTCGATTGAGGTTTGCGCCGAGGCGGGACTGAACTACGTGAGCTGTTCGCCCTATCGCGTGCCCATCGCCCGGCTGGCCGCCGCCCAGGCGGCGCTTAAGAAATCGGCCTCCAAAGCCTACTCGACGGCATGATGCGGGTAGAGAGTGGGGAACCCGACTAAGTTAAAGTAATACTTTAAGTATTGAGTTTTGGCCCTGGGGGCGTCGTGCTTTCGGGGCCGTTCTATTTCCGAATCAGGGTTAGAGCGCAGCATGTCGACGCGCCGACATTGAAAGGCAGCGACGAGTGGACAGTGGCAGGTGGCAAGCGAAGAGCCGAACCGCCCTTGACTCTCGACCCGCCCACACTCCTCCTGCCATTAGGTCCGGACCCGCAGCAGCAGATAAACCCCACCCAGCCCGAAGAAGACATCGGGAGACCAAGCGGCCACCAGAGGCGGAAGCTGGTGCAGGTTGCCCATCGCCTCGAAGAGGCTGGAGAGCGACCAGTAGAGGAGGGCGATGGCAATGCTTAGGGCAATCCCCGAAATCGCGCCCTTGGGCCCCGTAGTCAGCGCGAAAGGGATGCCAATCAGCGTAACGACGAAGGCGATGAGCGGGAAGGAGAACTTCCGATAGAACTGAACGCGCAGCCGCGCCACGTCAAACCCGCTTTGGGCCAGCTCATTGATGTAGGTGCGAAGCTCCCAGGCGCTCATTTGCGCGGAAGGCTTCACCTCTTTCTTGAAGTATGCGGGCTCCTCCTGGAATTCGCGGAAGGTGGCCACCGAGAAAGGCATGTAGTTCGTCACCCGGTCACCCTCGAGGTCCCTGACCCAGCCGTTAATCAACACCCACCCGCGGATGGGCGACTCCCAGAAGGCGCGCGTCGCGTAGACGCGCCGCTTCAGCTGGAATGTCGCCTCATCAAACTCGAATACTGAAAGCTGGGCGAACGTGTTGTCATCGGGATCAAAGAAGCGGTAATGGTAGATGTGGCTGGTCTGGCCGAAAATCCACTGGCGGTCGGGCCGGTAGTAGGTTTGAGCCGGCTTGCCTTTGATCTCGTTTCGCAGGGCGTCTTGACGCTGGTTGGTCCGGGGAAGGTAGGTATCTTCGAGGACAAACATACCTACGCTCAACATCCCGGCGACCACCAGGATGGGCGCCGAGGCCCGGTAGATGCTGATTCCCGCCGATTTGAGTGCCGTGACCTGGTTCGTCTTGGTGAGAATTCCGAAATTGACCAGGGTGGCCACCAGGACGCTCAAGGGCAGCATTAGGTAGATGACCTGCGGGGAGAGGAATCGGAAGTAGTCGAGCACGACCCCTACGCCGATGCGGTTGCGCACGATGTCGCCCAGGAGCTGGAAGAAATCGAAGATCATGTAGATACCCGCAAAGGTGACGAGCAAAAGGACGAAGTAGAAGAACCAGCCGCGCAGGATGTAGAGGTCGAGGATCAGGAAGAACCGGTCGCCCGTGGAGCGGGGGTGCAGAATTTCGTCTTCGGGAGCCTGCCGCTTGCTTTGTTCCCGCAGTCTGCGCCGGTGCTGCCACCCGCGGATGAGCTCTTCAAACCACTCCTGGATAAACTGCAGCCGCAGCCGGACTCGCCGCATGTGCGTCAGCATCAGAACGCCGGCAATCCCGAAGGCGGCGTTGGCGATCCAGAGGCCGATCGCGGGATTCAACCGGCCCTGCTTGGCGAAACCCAGGCCAAAAGCCATGAGGATGTAATAGACAAAGACCAGAGCCACGGTCGTCATCACACCCACGGCCCGACCGCCTTTGCGGGTGAAGATTCCCAGGGGGATTCCCACCAGCGCCAGGACCAGCGAGGCCACGGGCAACGCGAACCGGTAGTGAAGCTCCACCAGGGCCGCCTGGCGTTCCTCGGGAGCACCGGTGCTCCTCACCAGTTCCCCCAGCGAGAGGCGCGCCGGCACGCGACGCTCCTCCCTGGCGGCGACTCCCTGCTCGAGGGGGATGGGGATGTCGGTGTCAGTGAAGGACACGA
>Ga0307378_10009437_pt1 | contig 12823 bp, 11 predicted proteins | sample UN1MG_FD_202238 | JGI IMG/M metagenome (GOLD analysis project Ga0307378, IMG submission 202238) | Soil microbial communities from Risofladan, Vaasa, Finland - UN-1 | ecosystem: Environmental > Terrestrial > Soil > Coastal area > Acid sulfate soil | place: Finland: Risofladan, Vaasa | collected...
CGCAAAGGTGGTGTCCATCAGCCACACCACCGTGTACGCCCTGGCGTATTGGACTTCGCCGCTGTTGATATCCACAAAAACCACGCAGAATGACCCGACGATGGCGTCGAGAAACTGTAGATCGCCTCTTATCAATTTTAGATTGTCCGGGGCAATGCAAGTGAAAAGCGTTTCCAGTGTTTGAGTCCAGCGCCACTGCACACTGCCGTCTATGAACACCGCACTGGTCCAGCCGTTTTGCACAAACGAACGTTCCAGTGCCAGTTGATCATCCTTTGCTAGAAATTGCTGCAGTTTGTCGAATGTCAGAGAACGCTCGATATTGCTGCAGTTCGAAACCATGTCCAGCGTACTGTAGGAGCGGATATCGAAAACCGGCAGCAACCCGAGCTTGTAGAACTCCGGAAACGCGAATTCAACGGTGAAGAAGAACCTATCTGGGATTGGCGGTGTCTCTGCCCAGTTCAACTCGTCGCGTAGCTGAAACAATACGGTGTCCGATTTTCTCAGAACCTCGTTGCGCACCATGCCTGCGACCAGCCATGCGACGCCGCTGAAACAGGCGAATCGGAGCATATTTGTTTTTTACTGCCTTCCTTTTTGCTTAACCTCGCATGTGCCGTCTTTATAGAAACTACGTCAGGTCTCGATGATTCTCCGGACGTTGTCGGTCTGGATGGAATCTGCCCTTATGGAGCCTGACGAAAGCTAGGGTCACGTCGCTCCGTAGCCAGTTAGTCCTCGAGACACGAGTTAAACGGCCCTGGCATGACCTCGCTCTCGTAGTGGCCTCTACCGTGGGTGCTGTCCGCAAACCAGGTGATCTCGTAACTTGCAACGTACCGCACATGACCGGTCTTGATATCCAAAAGCATGACACAGAATGTCGAGTAAAATGACCCGAATATTTCGTGAAGGAGCGACCCGTTGTATTCGTCTCGACATGCGAGCAACCGGGCGAACGTGCCATTCCAGCGCCACTGCACACTACCGTCCTGGAAAATGGCACCTGTGTTCGAGTTAGCCGCCGTCGTCCTACTGTCCCAGCCGTTTCTGCTGAACTGCTGTTCCAGCTCTCGGTAATTGTGCTGTTGCACCAGTTGACGCAGGTCCGACATTCGGGTAGCGTTAAGTATGTTGCTGCAGTTTGAGACGGTATCCACCGAGACGTAGGAACGTAGATCTAGTACTGGCAGCAGGCCGAGCTCGTAGTAGCCGGGTAGTGCTATGTCAACAGTGAAGAAAAAAGCATCCGGCACCGGCGGGTAGACGTCGAAGTTGACCCGATCGTCCATACGGAACACGATAACGCTATCGCTGCGATGTGGCTCGTTGCGCACCGTACAGCTGCCCAGCGTGACCAGTGTTCCGAGCCAAGTAATGACTCGAAGCCACATCAGCGATCTCGCTTTTCCTTTTTCGTCCCCGCAACTCATAGTCTTTATATAGAAACTACGTCGGTCTCGGTGATTCTCTAGCGTATACTCAGGCACTCTGCTGCACGGCTGTGAAGAACACAGCCACCGATGAACTTCACCTGTCTGGTCGAGATCTGTCAGCACCCAACAGAGCCGGACTCCGCGTGGCAGCTGTTTCTCGGCTACGTCTCGCTCTCGGTGTGGATTCTCTACATCGCCGCGGCGCTGTGGCTGTTGTTCGCACTCGACTGGCATAGCTTTCTCGTCAATGTAGGCCTCTACCTCAACTTCGGCTTCGGCCAACTGGTCAAGGAGGCCACAGCAGTGCCCCGACCAGGGCCCTGTCCCGTCGGCGGTTATGCGTTCCCCTCGCTGCACGTGATGTCGGTCGGCTTCATGACCGGCTACCTGCTGACCACCGCAGCGCTGCTGGTCACCCAGAGCTCGACGCGAGCACAGCGAGTGCCATGGGTGTTTGCGTGGCCGCACTTCCGCCGACGGTCACCCACCCTGTCGCGACTCCTGTACTGGCTCTACGCCGGCCTGTTCCTGGCGTTGACGATTTTTGTAATGATCTCGCGGGTGCAGCTCACCTACCACACAACGACGCAGGCAATGGCCGGCCTGTTGATGGGTCTAATCAACGGTGCGTTATGGTGTTGTGCGGCACTATGGCTCTACCCTCGGACAGCTGTACGAGAGCAGTGGTGATGGCGGTAAAAAAAAGGTTGGTTTAGTAATCGACCGGCTCAATGCGCACTGGCGACCGGGCGTCCCGCCTCTTCGTTAAGAACAGCTCTTCAGGCAGTCCGAAGCGCGGGAACGCCGTCGCCTCACTGTGGATAAACTCCAGTGCGCGTCGGGATTCTTTCGTCTGGATGCGGCGCTCCTCGAGGCGCCGGTGGTAGTCCAAGTACATGCGCATCGCCATGTAGCCGGACGCGGCGAGCAGCGCCACTGTCTCCCACTTGCCGAGCGACAGTGGCTGGGAGCCCCACCAGCACTTGAACTTGTTGTCGTGCAGGATGTCGGCATTGGTCGAGCGCAGCGCCTCCTCGCACTCCCGTGCGAACACCGGTCGGTGCCGGAACGTTTCCGCCTCATACGTACAGGCTGGGTGCTCTGTGAGTTTCAGGTCTTTGTAGTAGCGATACTCGATGTCGCTGGAGCAGCTGCGCCACGTGCTCGCCTCGTACAGGCCCAGCACTCCGAGCAGCGCAGCGGAGAGTGCCCAGCGCCATTCGAACCGCGACGGCAGCAGCCAGCTGAAGTCGAACTCCACCCGGTCGCGCCGGTGCCTGCCCATATTGAAGGGAGCGCGGGGGGGGGGGAAATGTAACTCTTGGAAGCAGCAGCGCGCTGGACCTGGTTATAGAGAAAAGCTACCGCAGCCTCTGCGCTACATATTGACCATCCCGCTTCGGATCACTGAGAACAAACAACTGGGTAGATGAGACTGGTAGTGGGCCTGTTGGCAGCGTTGCTGGTGCTCGGCGTCGCAGCACAGCTAGAGTGTCGCGATCCCCAACCGGCCGTTGTCAAGCCGGAGCCGTTTGTGCGCTGCGACAAAGCAGCGTCCTGTGTCTACTGCAGCCGCAACCACTGGTCGCTGGTAGATTTCACTTGCTGTGAGGATGGCAACGGTTGGGTCAGCGCCCACATGTACGCACCCTTCATACTCTACGTCTTCTTCCAGAGCCCCGTGTGGACGATGTTCGCGTTCACTGGGTTCGAGGCGTTCGAAGTGCTGGCACTGCTGGCCACCGGCCAGTTCGTAATCTTTCAGACCACCGAGATCGATCTGGAGTCGTGGTCGGGCAGCATGTTCGGCGATGTGTCGCAGGGCTTTGTGGGGCTGTGGATGGCAGTGATGCTGACCTACGTGTTCGACTTCCCCCTGCTCGTCTCGACGCGCTGGCATGCACGCAAATACGGCAAGGTCGGGCGACGGGCGCGTTATGTCATCACCTGGGGCCTGCACGCGCTCTCGTCCATCGCGCTGACCTGGACCAACGAGACGGACACTCTGCGCTACGGACTCTACACAAATATGGGCGTCAACGCGCTGACGTTCTGGCTGCTGTATCCGTTTTGGCTCTACTCAGAGCGCGAGGACCGGATGATCTGGATGTCGCCGGCCGACGGCACTAGCTATCCGAAGCGTCGGCGCAACGCCTTCTTCGCGCTCTGCGGCCTGATCATACTCCTCGTGCAACTGTCGAACGCCGGCTGGCACTACCTGCCCAGCGACTGGTACCAGGTATGGCTCACCGAGGCGGTGATCGGCACTGCACTCACCGTGTGGGCACTGGTCGTGGCAGCGCGCAGGGCCGACTGGTACATGCTCGTGGTGTTCATTGGCGCCTTCCTGTTGGCGCTGGCGCTGGCCCTGCTCATCGTCGGCATACTGTACGACAGCGTGGCGACGAAGTGGGCCGCAGCGGGCGTTGTGCTGGTCGGCATACTGGCGCTGGTGATCAACGAGTTCGCACAGGACCGTGCCCAGCCCTACGACGTCAACTATAGCCGACGCCGCGGCACCGTCGACACACTGGAGCAGGCCATGAAACGGGCGTAACAGATAGGCGGCCCGCAGTGTTTATTGCTATTAAGTGGCCTCGCCTGAGCGTAATACCACGGTCGTATAAAATAGGCTAGAGAAGGCGGAGCACTCGCCGAATGAGATGAGTCTCAACTGCACACAGTGCCTGGCTAGCGTCTACAGTTTGGCGAAGTATGCGGACACCCGGCCGTATCCCATCGCGCATGTGGTGCTGCCGATGCAATTCTACTTTGTTACCCAGAATCCCTGGGCAACGGTGGTGGCGTTCTCGTTCTACGAGACGATCACGGCCATCGAGCGCACGCTCTGCTACGAGGTGGGCTTCTGCATCGATGAGGTGGCGCTCGACTGCAGCGGCTTCTCCTACGACAACCACGTCGCCGACATACACCAGGGCCTGCTCGGGCTCCTGCTCATCATGCTGCTCTTCGTGGTGCTGGACGCGCCGCGCTGGGCGCCCAGCTTCCGCGAGAGTGTCCAGTACAAGTTGAAGAACATCTGGTGGCGGCGGAACCTGTTCGTCGCGCTGCTGCTCGGCACCTCGCTGTCGAACTACGGGGGCGCCCACATCGGTCGCGGCTACGGGGTTGGGCTGCACGCCGGCGCTAACGCACTCGTGTTTCTGGCGTTCTACTTCTGGAACAAGCGAAAGTACGAGCGGGGTATGTTTTGGACCGATCCGAAGACGGGTCGTTTTGCCCGACGCGACTACAACAATCTGTACTTGGGCGGTGCGGGCGTGACCACCGCACTCATCCTGTCCTGGTTCCTGCCCTTCTCCCAGTACACCTACGTCAATGTCTACATTGTGTACGCAGCGCTGTGGGCGGTGCTGCTCTTCTACGGCATCGCCAACGGCCGGCTGGCGCACGCTGTGGACCTGCACACCCTCGGCATCTACTCGTCCTACATGCAGGACGAGACAACGCGGTTCCGCTGGAACAAGGAGCGGTATATCAATTTTATCAGCAATCCGACGCGCGTGCCGAGCACCGTGGAGGAGGCGCTCAAGCGGAAGAACGGCTGACGCTACCCAACACGTGTGGTGTTAAAGGCTGGCGTGGATCTCCACTCAAATGGGCTTCTTTGCCAGCGCATCAGCCACCGTCGCAATGCGGCCGCTGTCGCTTGGCTGGTCGGCCCGGTAGTAGCGATCCTTGTTCCAGCGGAACCGGGTTTTCGGGTCCTGGGTGTAGGCCGAGTAGAGGCCCAGCGTGTGCAGGTCGAATACCTGCGCCAGGCGGTGGTGAAAGAACGCGTAGACAACCAACACCAGCCAGATCACCGCGTAGGCGATGCCCAGCTTGATGTAGGTCTTCTCGATCGGCAGCAGCCAGACCAAGATCAGTGCGGTGGTAATGATAAAGCCGCCCAGGTACATGCGGCCGTACTCGTGCCGGGCGAACTTGCCCGTCGCTGGGTCGGTCCAGAAGAGCCGGCGCTCGCGCTGCTGGCGATTCCAGAAGTAGAAACCCAGCAGCACCAGCCCATTGGAGCCGGCGTACACGTAGGTGCCGTAGGCGCGGCCGATGTGGTTGCCGAGGTAGTTGGAAAAGGCGGTCAGCATCAGCAGCGCGCCGAAGAACAGGCGCTTCCACCAGACGTTCTTCAGCTTGTACTGGACGCTGTCGCGCAGCGATGGCATCGAGCGCGGGATGTCGAAGGCTGTGAAGAACAGCAGTGCGAGGAAGAGGCCGAGAACGCCGTTGTGCACATCGGCCACCAGGTTGTCGTAGTTGGCGCCGGCACACTCAAAGGTGGCCGCGTCAACGCAGAACGTCCAGTGGTAGCAGATGCTGCGCTCCAGCGCTGTGAAACTCTCGTACACGTAGATGAGCAGCAGCGTGAACCAGGTGTGCTGGAACACAAGGTAGAATTGAAACGGCATCAGGAGGTGCGTGATGGGGAAGGGCCGCGCATCGTGATACTTGTAGAGGCTTGTGACTTCCCGCATGCAGGCGGGACAGTCTAGGCTACTGTTCATACTTGCATGCCCCCCTACTGAGAAACGTCCCTCGTTGCTGTCTATACCAGGCTCTTGATTTTAGGTTTTACTTTTTTTTTGGTTTGATGGCTGGTAAGATTTTCAATCAGCAGAGTGTGCGCAAAAGCAGAGTCCATCGGAAAACTAGAATAGCGCCCAAATTACCAGCACAGGATGTTCAGTATGAAGATGGAGGTAGTGCATTTCAGTTATCCGAGAGTTGTAGGAGCGTAGGGTGTGACATGCCCCCGCCTCGAAAAGCATCGCCGACGCAGGCGCAGTGCGCATCCTGCGACGCCAGGCTGCCAGAACGCGAGCTCAACTCGTTGCCTTGCGTCTCGTGCTCCCAGCACTGTTGCAACCACTGCGTGATCAACGTGTTGGCGTCGGCGGGCGATGCCGTGTACTACCGCGTGACCCAGCTCTGCAAACTCTGCCTCTTCAACAAGGAGTTCAAGGCGCTCAACAACGACAACTTCCCCGGCATCCAGTTCGTCTGCGCCGCCTGGGAAAACGGTGCCTGGGGCCCGGCTGCAGTTTGGCGACAGTGGTGTGTCTGCTGTCGCCAAACTGTTCCGGAGAAGCGGTGCGCCGACTGCGCGGAGGATGTGTGCGCTGGCTGCTGCAAGAGGGCGCGCTGCAAACGCTGTCGCGCCGTGCGCTACCTTCACCAGCGCGGCTACGCGATTGCACTGGATCAGGAGAACTCGGCGTTCGCGTCCTATCACCAGAGCGGCGATACTCATTGGTCTCCGAAAGCGTACATTTAAACGAAGTCTGTTCGCGAAATCGATGCGTTTTGGCAAAAGGAGAGGGGACGCTACAATGCGGCGCGCGACACCGCCGGCATGGAGGTCATGGCCACCCCATAGTGTAGGTTGTTCGGCCCATCAGAGAACTGGAGCCCCTGCGCTCGGATCTCTGCACGCGCGAATCCATTGGTCTTGCGGGTGTCCTCCAGCGCAGCGAAAACCTGGGCCAGCGACGCATCCACCTCCGCATCGGTGAGACCCAGGGTGCAAAAACCAATGCCGTATCGCTGCTGATCGTCTTTCGACGGACCGAGAGGCACGCCGGCCTCGGTCAGCAGTCTGATCCAGCGCTGATTGATTTCGGACTCGGAAACCATTGTTTTGGCGTTGTGAAGGACTGGTGCTAGTTCTAGCCACTGCAAAGTTTTTGTTCATATATACACGCGTTATGGCTATATATAGAGACGGACATTCTGTGTAATTTCAGGGGGGACAGTATGAATTGCCGCGTTTGTGGGAAGAGTGAAAATTTGCAGCGGTGCTCAGGGTGTTCCACTGCGCTCTACTGTTCGGACGACTGTTCCGCTATGGACTGGGAACGCCTTCATTCCGAGGAGTGCGCGCTGCTTGAGATTGGCGTCAGCATTCGACGGCGCGCGGCCCAGACAAAGCACTACAAAGACATGCTGCCAAAAATACTTGCCGCATTTGAGCAGTATCTCCAGTCGGGGCAAGGCGAAGCGGAGTTGAATGCAGGCTCTCAGTTCAAGGAGACGCTGAAGAAACTACCGCTGGACAGCAACCCGGCCGCGGTCCAAATCCGCTCCGAGCTCAGCAAGTGGGCAGAGTACTTTATGCGACGCCGAGATGTCGACCTGCGGCAGAGAGACAACGCCCGCGGTCAACCGCGGATGGAAGAGCTGGTCAATCCATGGTACGACGGCCTCGAAAAGTTCAGGGCGAAGTTTTCGGTTGAGACTGAGAAAAAGGTGATCTTCAACGGCTTTGCCAAACTATTTTCGCTTCTGGCCTCGCTCTCGGAGGCCTACCGCCAGAAGAACGAGAAAAAGAAGGCAGAGCTCCGAGAGTTGCTGGCAAAAAACCCCCGCATGCACCCCTCTGCAGCCTTCACCACAATCTACTCGGTTCTGGATGGAATCGTGCTCAACTGGCGCAGGAAAGCAACCATTAACCCAGCCGATGCCTGGGAGGGTCACAAAGCCGTAGACAATGTTCCGTGGCAGTTCATTCGCCAATGGGGAGATGGAAGCGAACGGGTTTCGCGTTGGAAGTGATACTAAACATTTGTTTGCGGTGCGTCAAGAAGCGAATGCACCGACCGGTTGTCGGAATCGATGGTGTTCGGCCTAGGACACACCGCATACCACAATAAAGTGACGGTATTTTATCAGACTGCGTTCGATGCCGTTCCCAGTACGTACGGAGGTTGAGACTAGCGCGGACAAATATCCTACGCCATTTGTTCCCACTGCGGCTCCTCGAACTCGATCAACCGACCCTTACGTGCTTCGCCGCAGCCAATGTACTGGAGGGGGCTGTTAGTCAATTCCATTACCGTGTATTTGCCGAAGTGACCCTTGCCCACGTCAACGGCCCAAGTCCCGGTTCCCGAGGGTCCAGGGTTCCAGTAGAATGTATGGCCCTGATGGCAAAGCACATCTAGAAAAAAAGTTAGGACAGCCCGGCATACTATTGTAAACGTGGATTGCGGTGCCATCGAAGGGTCCCTTGTCGAAGTCGTCGACGAGCCGGGCAGAGTTCCAGCCGTAGAGTGCGTTGTAGCGCCGGGCAGTGTCGTAGAGCAGCCGGCCGTCCTCGCTCAGCTCGTAGTCCTCGAACTCGCCCAGCGTCAGGCGTCCGGTCATCGAGAAAAGGCCCGTCACCGGGTTGTTGTAGGGCTTGCCGATCACGACGATCGACTCGCCATTGGCCTCGCCCTCGCCAGCCTGGTAGTTGGCCGGGTTGATCGGGCGGACGCCGGTGCCGCCGAGGTAGCCGTTGCAGAAGACCTCCTGTGCGACGAAGACGTGCTTGGGATTCTTGACCACGGCCTTCGAGTAGTAGATGTAGGTGCCGAGGTGGGCGTGCGTCGCCGCGTCGTCCTGGATCTCGAAGCGCCCGTCCTTGACCAGCGTCATGCCCATCTCGGGCCCGGAAAGACACTTGATCATGCACAGCGTGCTGTAGGTCATGTGCGGCCGTGCGATGACCGCCGACAGCGGGAACACGAGGTTGTGCTGGATGGCGCGGTTGAACACCTCCCGGTGAATGTGGGTCCCCGTGAAGGTGTGGGCGATAGCGCGCTGCAGCGAGTTGGTCGAGGCGGCGTTGATTGCGTTGAACTTGGCAGTGAACGTTGTGCTGAGCATGCGCCCGAGCACGTCGTGGACCTTGCGCTCCGCCGTGGTGATCGCCTTCTTGCTGTGCACCCGGTCGCCCAGCTGGTCCATGCTGTCGCCGATCGCCTCTGCGGCGAGCTGCAGCGCCTCGGCAGCGACCGGCTGCAGCGGCTCATCATCCTCCCGAGTGTGGCCGCGGAAGTCCTGCACGTCGATGGTGTGGCCGAGCTGGGTGGCCATCGCGTGGTTGATGAGCGCAGTGCCGCGCACCGAATGCTCGTTGAATTCTCTGTCAAGGAAGGCCGGGTTGAGGCGGTGCGCCACGGCAGTGGCAGTCTGGCGCTCGGCATCGGTGAGGTCGCCGCGCTCAGCTGAGTGGCCAGTGGCTGCCCGCAGACGCTCGAAGTTCATAACCAGTTCCGGGAAGTCCGGGTCGGCAGGCAACAGCTCGGTCTTTTGTTGGGTCTCGGCCAGCGAGGCGAGATAGGTAGGTGAGGCCAAGATCGTTGTGCGCACATAGCCGCCGGAGGTGTGTGCCGCTGCAGTGCCGCCCTTCTCGAAGTTGGCATAGGCCAGGTTGAACTTCTCGGCAAAGTTGTTGAACGTGGAGACCAGCGCCTGCTTTTTGGTCAGCGAGAAAGCGCCCTTGTTCGAACGCTCGTGCTGCAGGATCAGCTCAACGACCTCGTTGATCATCTGTTTTTGGGTGCGGCTTTCGGGCGACAGTCGCAGCTCCGCGCCGAACGTTTCCTCGATCTTTGTTTGGTCAACGGACTCGGTAAGCAGGCGCGTGGTGATTGCAGCCAACAGCCACACAAAGCTTACGCGCCTAAGATCAACGCCCTCCACCAAACCCCCCTCGTCGAAGAAGTTGTCTGGGTCGGATCCACGAACGCCTTTGTCAGATGGACCGTCTTCTCGGATAGCACTAATTACAGCAAGGACATTGCGAACCCAGCGGTCCTTCACACTTTCGCCCCCTCGGCCTGACGCTTGGAAGTCCCCAGCGGTAGTGCTCAGGAACATGGGTACCCGGGCCGGTAGCACCAGATTTTCAAAGAATGTAGCAGCGTCCTTGGCGTAGTGCCACCACGAGCTGGCGTACTTGCGATCAGTGTAGACCGAGTTCGGCATGTACTTGCGCAGGTTGTCGACCAGCGTGTCAATCGTGGATAGGAAGCGCGCTGCAATCTCCTTCTCCTTGGCCAGCGCATCTGAGCCGATCTTGACGAGCAGACGGAGGCCAGCGTATGACTGGAGGCCTGGCAGCAGCGAGTCAATGGTGACACCGTCCTGGATCTTCGTGAAGCCGGTCCCGCTATCGACAGGCAGGTGCTTGACGCTGAAGACGCTGTTGAGTCCGGTGGGTTTGTTCTGCACGGCGGGCTCGGTGGTGACGATACCCGCCCAAATTCTGGCGTGTGCTCCGTCATCAAAGCGAATGCCCTCGATGCGCCGCACCAGGTCCATGCCACGGTTCCAGTCCTGCATCATCTCAGTGACCGCAGCGTCGCTGTAGTCGTGCCGGAGCGCCGCCAGCACCGTGTCGGCGTACTGGAGCGTGTCGTGCGCCGTGAAGTAGGGCAGCGCCATCTCGCCAAACAGCTCGGCCTTGTGCATGCGGTGGTCGTTCTCGTACTCCCAGATGTCGCGCAGGCCGTCCTTGTGTTCGACGTAGTGCTGGTAGATCATGTTCTCGTCGGCGTAGCGCGGCGAGCCATCGGCCTTGAAGAGATGCGAGTGGTCGAGCACGTACTTGGGCGTGATCTCGAACCACTGGTTGGCGTCCTCGTTGTAGATGCGGATGTGGCGCCACTTGGTGCGGTAGCCGGTGTGGTCGTCGGTGTGACGGTCCTCGAACAGGTAGAATTCGCCGATCTCCGAGCGCTTGCTGAGGATGTCCTCGTGCCCGGTCATCTCGCTGGTGTGGTAGGTGCGGCTGACGAACACCTGGGAGCCGTTCATCAGCGGGAAAAGCGGCTTCGGCGAGTCGAAGGCGATATCGGGCCCGCGCGGCCCAGCAATGCTGTAGCTGAGGTACTCCTCCTTCGCCACGCTGAAGTAGTTGATGACGGCGGGCGGCACGATCCAGGTGTCGGCGCGGCCGCCGTACTGCAGCATGATCTCGTTGACGCGGATGTCGAGCACCTTGAGCGCGCGCTTGTACTTCTGCAGGCAGGCGAACATCCAGACGCGCTCGCTGACGACGTCCTCGACTTTCTTGCGCTTGTAGCGGCCGAACTTGAGCTCCCAGTCGCGGTTGACAGTCTGGTACTGGAACAGCGTGTAGACGACGTCGAACTTGGAAGTCTCCAGCGCCGCCTGCGCCATCTGCCGCAGGTGCTCCATGTGGTACTCGATGCCCTGCCGGGTGTTCATGAAGCCGTGCTCCATGTAGTAGCCGATGCCCTTTCGCGTGAAGCTGGCGGTGTTTTGGATGCGCTTCGATTGCACGAGGCGCACCACACCGAGCTCCGGCGTGGGCGAGGCGAGGTGGCCGTCGAACTCGGTGGTGTTCCAGACGACCTCGTTGGCATCGCCAACCTTCTGGAACGGCATCACGACGCGCATGTGCCAGTTGCCCTCGTGGAAGACGATGCGCTCGATCTGCTGTCCGATCATCTCGCGGACGCCCTGGAAGGCCTGCGGCATCGACCAGGTGGTGGTGCTCTGCACATCGTAGGGCGAGCCGGTGTTGGTGCCCTGGGCCTCGCCAAACAGCGCAGCCCAGGGCTCTTTCGGCAGCGTGTAGGTATCCTGCTTCAGATTGCCAACTTGAAGTTGATGGGGATGGTGCCAGACATTCTCGGCGTGCAGCGCAGCCATGATTTCAAAGCTCCAAATCCGTTCTTACTTGCTTCTAACAGTTGGGCGAGGCGTGAAAAGGGTATAGGAAGAAGCGAAAAACGCCGCAAATCTACAACCAACTTCTCACGGGTCTAGGAGAGGGCTAGCAGAGGCGAAACAACCGGTTTTCCCCCCTCTCACTCAAAAGCGATCTCCGCGTTAGTCTGAGCCCCGCGCCGCCGCTGTATATAGCGGAAATTTGCATAGTCGTAAAGCGCTAGGCTGTTTATTTGAATGTATCCGGGCGCTGTCCAACACCTCCGCGCACCCCGACTGCTCGCGTAACTGTCAGCGCACTGCGCTCAAATTTCCATCTGCTCCTCGTGTGCTTGCTCCAGCTCCAGTATGTCGACGCTGCGGTCGTTCAGGGTGCACTGGCGCTCCGCAATTGTCTCGTCCATTGGCGTGACAATCATCTTCGGCCCGAACCAGTTGACTTTGGCCCGGCGTGCCTGCACCACCTCGCGGATGATCGCGCTCTTGCCGAGCTCCCGGTGCTCGACCATCTTGCTGCTCTGCGTTTTGACCGTGTCGCGAACGCGCTTCAACCGGGTCTGCGCCAGCCGGGCGAGTGTGTCGGTTTTCTCCAGCGTCTCCAGCAGCTCCTTCGGCAGCGGGTTGGATTTCTTCTCCAGCAGCGGCTTCAAGTAGGACCGTATCTTCTTCTGCTTGTCGAGCAGGTACTGCAAATCGTTGTCCACTTCAACGGTGAGGTCGGCGGTGGCCCTCTCGAGCTGGGGGTCGTTCGGACCGATGGCCTTTGGAAAGGCCACTGAGCTATCGATGCGCTTCGGCATGCTGGGTGGGCACGAAAACCGGGAATCAGAGAAAAAAAAAGAGATATGCCGCGGCTCCTACAGGTTGACGAGTGTTTAGCGGGAAAGGGGTTGTGGGTCCAG
>Ga0307378_10009438_pt1 | contig 12823 bp, 14 predicted proteins | sample UN1MG_FD_202238 | JGI IMG/M metagenome (GOLD analysis project Ga0307378, IMG submission 202238) | Soil microbial communities from Risofladan, Vaasa, Finland - UN-1 | ecosystem: Environmental > Terrestrial > Soil > Coastal area > Acid sulfate soil | place: Finland: Risofladan, Vaasa | collected...
CAGGCTCTCCGCACGTTATCATATCATTATGAGAATCCCGCTGACTAAATACGGCTGGCCACAGGTGGTTTTTTTCCCTGCTGTGGTCTTTGTTGCAATGATAGCCTGTCTGCTGGTAAGGCTGCCGAACTGGATTTTTTATACGGCCGAAGCGATTTTAGCCGTGGTCGTGATATGGCTGCTGGCGTTTTTTAGAGACCCCCGCCGGATTGCACCGGCCGACAAAAATCTCCTGCTCGCACCTGCCGACGGCAGGATAACAGATATCGAGACAATAGATGAAAACGACTTTATAGGCCGAACCGCATTGCGCATCGGAATTTTCCTGAGCATTTTCGACGTTCACATCAACCGCTCGCCGTGCAATGTAAAAGTCGATAGGATTATTTACAAAAAAGGCAAATACAAAAATGCGATGTCCCCGCAGTCCGGACGCACTAACGAATCCAATAATCTGGCCCTGGTCAGAACCGACAGCCCCGAAGATAAGCTGATAGTGAGGCAAATCAGCGGCGCGATTGCACGCCGGATAGTCTGCCGTGCGGCACAGGGACAACAATTAACCGGCGGTGAAAAGTTCGGAATGATAAAATTCGGCTCCAGAACAGAACTCTACGTCCCGTCGCGTGAAGATGTAAAGTGCCTGGTAAAAATAGGCGATAAAGTCAAAGCCGGAATTACTCCCCTTGTAAGGTACGAAAGATGCCAAGATTAAAAAACCGAAAAGCCGGAGATAGTTTGCTTCACCGGGTCCGAAAGCAGCGGTTAAAATCCATCACCATTTTGCCGTCGTTGATAACAATTCTAAACGGTGTAGCCGGGTTCGCAGCCATAGCCTTTGCCGCCAAGGCTACCAAGGCTGCGTTTGCAATGGCCGGCTATATGGTCCTGCTGGCAATGATTGCCGATGTCCTCGACGGCCGGCTCGCACGCATAAGTAAGAGCACTTCCAGTTTCGGCGGTCAGCTCGACAGTCTTTGTGATATAATCAGTTTCGGTGTAGCGCCGGCCTTTCTAATGCTCAAAGTCCTCGAATACAAACTCGGATTTGCCGAACTGAGCGGCCCTTTCGAAAATCTCCTTCAGCGATTTATCTGGCTGGTAGCAGCCGCATATTTATGTTGTGCCGCCATACGCCTGGCCAGGTTCAACGTCGAAAACGAAGAGGATGAATCCGCCCATATGAGTTTTATTGGCCTGCCAAGTCCAGCCGCTGCAGGAGTGATTGTCAGCCTCGTGATATTTCACCAGGAAACACTGTCCGAACTCTCTGTAAAAAGCTCACAGTTGTATCTTATCTGCGAAAAAACCATTACATATACACTGCCCTTTGTGACATTGGCAATAGCGGTTTTGATGGTTAGCAGGATTCGCTATCCGCATATAATAAACCAGTATATGAAGGGCAAAAAACCTTTTGCCTACCTCATAATCTGTATGTTTGTTATCTGGCTGGTTATCTGGTTCAGGCAAATCGCTTTGGCAACGGGTTTTTGTGCCTTTGCGGCCAGTGGCTTTGTGAAATGGTTTTATTACAGAGTTATCCGCAGGAAAATTGACCTTGCCCCACAACCGGAACCTGTAACACACAACATTTAGTTTACCTTTGCCCCCTTTGTTGTGTCAGGCTATGAGTTTGTCGTCTGAAAGTCAAGCTGCTTAAGACTGGATTGGTTCATTTGATAATAACGCTCAACGACATTGCAAAGCCGATGCAGAATGGCCCGACCCTCGGCACTTGCTTCAAGGCCTACCATTTGCAGCCCAAAGCACACAACATTATCATCTGCCGTCGGAAGGATGTTTCTAATCTGGGCATTAAACATCAACGGAGTTTCGTAAGGCATCGGAGTAAATCGCAGCCCAACAAACTGTCCTTTCTTAAAATCAGGTTCCTTGTCCGAATCAATTGCGACTTGTGCACCGCCGGCGGATATGTCGATAAGGCGGCCCTGCCAATAATGCTCCGGGGACAACCTTTGCTCGGGTGGAAATTCCGGATGGCCTTCATTGTCGTTGTGATTGGGGATACCATCGGTATGGCAGCGGTGCCACATTGTCACATTTACTTTCAGCGACTCCGGTACGTTGACACGAAAATAACTTCTCCTCGGAACCATCTCAATTTGTGACGGCACCGAAAGCGCTATTCGTCCACCGCTTTGATTCCCCGAAGGCAACTCAAGGCTCACAACGGTGGCTTCAAAAACGAGCTTGCCGTACCCATACTTTAAAGATATCCCGACAGGCTGACTAAGCTGGACATTTATTGGGCACGGCCTTTTTCTCGGCGAGACCTCTACATAAAATATGTCGGCGCCAAGACTCACCAGTAAAATCTTGGCCGCGTGCCATTTGCCTCGTGATAAATAGGACATAATGGCCGGTATCTTTTTTTCAATTACGATTTCTAAGACTTTCCTCGGCTCGGCATCGCACAGCATCATTACTTCACTCATTTCCAATCTCCGGCAACATCTAATTTCTCGTGATACAAACTGCAAATCACGAGCCCCCGAATAGATACTTATTTTCTATTTAAATATATAAGAACTATTTGGGGATAAGCAAAACCGGCCTCGAGTAAAATTTGCGATAAATACCGTTTTTCGGGCAAAATACCTCAAATTAGAGAGCCTGCCATTGCAAAAAACACCCGTAACAATTATTATTACCAAACGTATGGAAAATACTTACGGAATGAAAAAATATTCGCCCGATAAAATAGTGCTTTTGGCCCTTTTTGTCCTCGCACTGCTGATAGCCCGCTTTATAACCGCCTCGAGGTCCGCCATTGAGCTCACAGACCCGATAGAATTAAATCACACCGGCTTATCGGTCTCAATGCCGGCTGGAAACGGCTGGAGAACAAACGGGCAATGGAAGTATCAGCAAAACAGCTTCACTTTAACAAGCGATTTTATCCCCGTATCCGCCAGTGTAAAGGCCCACGCCGGTTGCCGCTACCTCCTGGCAGCCGTTCAGACCGACCCACTACTCATATTTGAGCAAAAAGCAGCTTCGGTTGACGGTATAATTACCGAAACAGGGCAACTCCGGACAGACACGTTAACTGTCGATTGGGCACATATAAAAAAACCGCAAACACTCCCCAGCATTTTTCTCGGCACTGTTCAGTTGAGCAACAGCCGTCGACTCGACATCGAAGTGTTTCAAGCCACCGGAGATACTGATTTAGCCGAGCAAACCTTCCGGGCGGTTGCCAAAAGCTTAAAATTCCAGAGTAATGAATTGCTGCAAACCGGCGGCGAAATACTTGATGAAATCAAAAACATAGGACTAAACCATTTTCTGGACGTCCATCCTGCAAAAATATCACAAAACACACCGGTTTTTTTCCTGATTAAAAATGCCGCGGGACAAAACGTCGGATTTACAATGGATGTGCTCACAAGTTCAGACCGCAGCATGCAGTTTAACATAGAAGCTGTGAGTTTTTCCTACTTTAGAGGCCGCTACCCCCGTGAACGGAGAACTCTTTTTCAAAGTAATAACACCCTTAATGAGTTCATCTGGAAAAGCCAAAACGCAAGCCTTGATGACAGAAGTGTCGCTACGATAGTATTGGATAGGACAGGACTGATGACGGTTAGCAAACTTAATCCCTCGTCTGAAGAAAAAAAATATCAGTTCGGTCCCGCTGCAATACCCAAAATTTTGCTCGAACTTCTGTTCACTCAGATGCTCGACAGCGGCAGTGAAAAGTTAATTGTCGATATCGTCGAAGCTGACGGAATAGTCACTCCAGCCCTTGTCTCAAAAACCACCGAAGTAGAAAATGGCCGATATGTATTAAAAGCCCAGCTTTTGAATGGCCGGGGCTTCCACTACGAACGGAGCGGTATAGAAAATATACTGAAACAATTTCCTGAACGGGCTGACTATATTTTACAAAAAAATAAATTGTTGGAGCAAAACCAATTCTAATAAAATAGTGGGCGATGCATCGAAACATGAAATTAGAAAAGTTGGAGGTTCTCAATTATGGCCGAAAAAACAGGACTTTATGATTGTATTATAATAGGTGCAGGTCCCGCCGGCCTGGCCGCCGCCCTTTATACTTCACGGGACAGATTAAAAACCTTGGTGCTTGAAAAACTTTTACCCGGCGGACAAATCATCAACACCGACAAAATAGAAAACTACCCCGGCATCGAACGAATAGACGGTCCCGGCCTGATTGAACAAATGCAAAACCAGGTGCTCAGCTTCGGGGCTGAATTAAAGACCGGCTGTGAAGTTACTGCATTGAAAAAACTACAGGATGGCAATATCGAGGTTAGTTGCGATGACGACAACTATACCGCGAGGGCTGTTATCCTGGCGCTGGGCAGTGACTATCGAAAACTTGGTGTCCCCGGAGAAGAGCAGTTCCGAAACGCCGGTGCAGGAGTCAGTTATTGCGGAACCTGTGATGCACCGTTCTTCAAAGGAAAACAGGTCGTTGCCGTTGGAGGAGGCAACACCGCTATCGAAGAAACACTCCACCTGACCAAATTCGCCGGGAAGGTAACCATAATACACCGAAGAGACCGGTTTAGAGCAACCAGAGTGCTGACCGAAGAACTGTTACAGAAAGCAGGCGAGCCAGACTCAAATTTGATTATAAAATACGACACCGTAGCAACAGCCATCGAAGGCCGGGAAAAAGTCCAGTCGGTCGGACTTAAAAACGTAAAAACCGGCCAGGAAGAAAACTATCCCTGTGACGGCGTATTCATATTCATAGGTATGGTACCAAATACCGGCTTTTTAAAGGGTTTTGTCGACCTGACCGAAAACGGATTTATCAAATGCGACTGTGCATATCTGCGAACTAAGGTCCCCGGTGTCTTTGTCGCCGGTGACTGCAGGGTCGGCGCCGCAATGCAGCTTGCCACAGCCGCGGGTGACGGTGTAACTGCGGCGATGATGCTAAAGCAGTATTTCAGAGACCCGAACTGGTGGAATGAACCCGTCAGCGATATACTTCAGCCGGGCGGATGGTAAACCTTAAAACGGTTTTTAAGGAACTCAGTGGCGTTAGTTACCCGTCCAAAGCACAAAAGTGTTGATATATACGCCGGTCCGCAATATGCTATTGGGCGAAAAGGTTGATTTTTTGGGAGAATGACTATGCAGACAAAACAATTAGGCTATACGGATTTGCAGTTGACTACCGTGGGATTAGGAGCCTGGGCAATGGGTGGGCCGTGGCTGTTCGGCTGGGGACCGCAGGATGATGACCAGTCGATTGCTACAATTCACAGGGCAATGGATGAAGGTATCAACTGGATAGATACAGCCCCTATTTATGGTCATGGCCGTTCGGAAACCGTCGTCGGAAAAACCCTAAGGCAGATAAAACAAAAACCCCTTATCGCCACCAAGTGCGGCCTGTGCTGGGACAAACACCACGAAAGAATAACACGCTTAAAAGCCGAAAGCGTACGGGCCGAATGTCATGATAGCTTAAAAAGGCTCGGCATAGATATGATAGACCTCTACCAGATACACTTCTATGAACCGGACGAAGACATCGAAGAGGCCTGGACCGAAATGGCAAAACTGGTCGAGGAGGGCAAAGTGCGATATATCGGCGTGTCGAATTTTAGTGTCGAGCAAATCAAACGCATTCAGAAAATCCACCCTGTCGCCTCGCTTCAGCCGCCCTATAGTATGCTCCATCGAGAAGTTGAAGACGAGCTGTTGGGCTATTGCCGACAGAACGATATCGGCGTTATCGTATATAGCCCGATGCAGAGAGGCCTGCTCGCCGGCAAATTCAACCCCGAACGTCTTGCAAATCTGCCCGAAGGTGACCATCGAAAAACAAACCCCGACTTCCAGCAGCCGCAGTTTAGTGCTACGTTGGAGCTCGTCGAACAGCTCAAAAAAATCGCCGGACGCAGCGGCAGAACTCCCCCCCAGTTGGCGATTAGCTGGGTCCTTCGTCGAAGCGAGGTTACCGCCGCTATTGTCGGCGCAAGAAGACCCGACCAGATTACGGAAACCGCCGCTGCTTCGGACTACATACTAAGCCCTGAAGACCTCGAAGAAATTGAAAAATTATTGGCCGAACGTCAGGCAAAAATTGATACCAGGTGAATTCTAAAGAGGGCAAAAAATGGCAGATAATAAAAACGTATATACGAGCCCGCTCGTTGAAAGAAACGCTTCCAAAGAAATGGCCGAACTTTTCGGTGCCCAAAAAAAGTTCACCATGTGGCGAAGACTCTGGCTCGAACTTGCAAAGGCGCAAAAGAATCTCGGTTTGGACATAAAGCAAAACCAGATAAACCAGATGGCCGCACACCTTGACGATATCGACTTTAACAGGGCCGCCAGCTACGAAAAGAAATTTCGCCATGACGTTATGGCCCATATCCACACTTTCGCCGATTCCGCCCCAAAAGCCGCCCCTATTATTCACCTTGGCGCAACAAGCTGCTACGTCGCGGATAACACCGATTTGATAATTATGCGAGAAGCGCTGCAGCTAACTGCCGGCAAACTTGCGTCCGTAATAAACCTTCTGAGCAAATTCGCAAAGAAATATCGAACCCTGCCGACATTGGGCTTTACTCATTTTCAGCCGGCCCAGTTAACCACCGTAGGCAAAAGGGCGGCGCTGTGGTGCTATGATTTTGTGATGGACCTGGCCGAAGCCGAACACCGACTCGACACTTTGCCCTTTAGAGGTGTAAAAGGCACCACCGGAACGCAGGCCTCTTTTCTGGCGCTTTTTGACGGCAATCATAACAAGGTCAAAAGGCTCGATAAAACAATTGCCGCCGCCTTCGGCTTCAAAAAAACCTGTGCAGTTACCGGCCAGACGTATCAGCGAAAAACTGATACTCTTGTAGTAAATACCCTCGCCTTGATAGCACAATCCGCCCACAAAATGTGTAATGACCTTCGACTGCTTGCAAATCTAAAAGAACTCGAAGAGCCTTTCGCTAAGGCCCAGGTCGGCTCTTCTGCAATGGCATACAAAAGAAACCCGATGCGAGCAGAAAGGGTAACAGCCCTTAGCAGGCTGGTTCTGAGCCTTGCTTCCAGCCCGCAGATGACCGCTTCCGAGCAGTGGTTCGAAAGAACCCTCGACGATTCGGCCAACAGACGTATTGTAATCCCTGAAGCCTTTTTGGCCGTTGACGGAATTTTGGAAATCCTTATCAACGTGCTTGACGGCCTTGTAGTCTATCCCAAAGTTATTGCTGCACACGTAAAAGCGGAACTGCCCTTTATGGCCTCCGAAAACATCTTAATGGCAGCCGTCAGGGCCGGCGGAGACAGGCAAAAGCTGCACGAAAAAATAAGACAGCACTCTCAAGCAGCCGCCGCCCAGGTGAAACAACTCGGCCGGGCCAATGACCTGATTGACCGCCTTAAAGCCGATGCCGCTTTTGGCAAAGTCAATTTCAAAACTGTACTGAATCCGAAAAGCTATATCGGCCGAGCTCCGCAGCAGGTCGATGAGTTCATAAAGGATATCGTAACGCCAATCCGGAGAAAATACCGCAAACAATTAAACAGAACAGTGGAACTTAAAGTGTGAAGTATCTCACTAAAGCCGTCGCCCGCTTCACTGAATAAAAATCTCGGAGCACAAAAAATGACCAGAGAAGAGTTGATAAAACGTATCAGGGAAACAGCGTATCTTGAAGGTGATTTTACCCTTCGCAGCGGAAAGAAAAGCAAATATTATCTCGACAAGTATCTTTTCGAGACCTGCCCCGATATCCTTAAAGCAATTGGCGAGGAATTTGCCGAATATATCACAGATGATGTTACTTTAATCGCCGGCGCCGAACTGGGAGGTGTCGCCTTAGCCGCCGCCGCCGCAATGGAGACGGGAAGGAACTGGGTAATCATTCGCAACAGCAAAAAAGGTTACGGCACGGGCAAAATGGTCGAAGGCGTCTTAAACGCCGGTGATGTGGTTTTGCTCGTTGAAGACATTGCGACTACTGGCGGCCAGGTCCTCGAAGCAGCGAAGATTATCACCGAAGCCGGAGCGACCGTAAAAAAAATCGTTTGTGTGATTGACCGCAGGCAGGGAGCCGAGGAAAACATCAAAAATGCCGGCTACAAATTTGACTCCATCCTCACAAAAAACGACCTCGGCATAAAAGACTAATAAGCCAGCAGTGCGATAATCCTTTTGGCGATGGTTGTTTTGGTTGAATTTTCGATTTTAATCCAGCCCCCGTCCGAAGTTTTTATCTGAACCGTCGACTTCTCTGAGCCGATGGCATCCGGACTGTTGGCGATTATCATATCGAGATTCTTTTCCCTGAGTTTTTTTTCAGCCCGGCTTCGGATGGCTTTGTCTTCAAGGGCGAAACCGACAACAATATGCCCTTTTACACTTTTACTTTTTACTCTTTTTTGTCTTCCCGCCCATTTGAGAATGTCGGCTGTGGGTTTTAATCTGATACTAAGAGATTTGTTTTGTTTTCTGATTTTGCTTTTGGCAGTCCGGACAGGCGTATAATCAGCCACAGCAGCCGCCATGATAAGGCAATCGCATTTATCAAAACATCTTTTGACTGCTGCAAACATCTCAGAAGCGCTTTCTACTCCGACAAATTCCACACCCACCGGAGGCTGCAGGTCACAAGTGCTGATAAGTGTTGCCTTATGACCGCCGGAAACTGCTGCGCGGGCAAGTGCATACCCCATCCTGCCGCTGCTTGCATTGGAAATAAAACGCACAGGGTCAATGTACTCCCGCGTCCCGCCTGCTGTGATTAAAAAATGCATTTTAGTCTTATCTATCGAATGCTTCACAAAAACCGCCTCGGCGGTCTCAGAGATGAAAGTCCGCCTGTGGCAGGATTAACTCTTTTTTATCTCGGAAGCGATTTTCACTATCGCCTCTAATATGTCCTGCGGCTCGCTCATCCTCCCCACGCCTTCAGTTCCGCAGGCAAGCCGTCCTTCTTCAGGCCCGATTAATCCAAAGCCCATTTCTTTCACCGTCTTTACATTTCGCTGCACAGCCGGATTGTCCCACATATTACTATTCATTGCAGGGGCCAGGACTACCCGCTTGCCCCAGCAGGCACAAAGAACCGTACTGAGCAAATCGTCACAGATGCCGTTGGCGATTTTGCCGATGATATTGGCTGTCGCCGGTGCTACCACAACAATATCCGCCCAGTCTGTAAGGTTTATATGGCTGATGTTATATTCTTCACCCATACCCCATAAACTCGTAAAAACTGCCGAACAGGTAACTGCCTCGAAGCTTTTTGGCCCGACCAGTTCGCAGGCCGATTCAGTCATTACCGTCTTTACATTCGCCCCCAAACCGCTCAGCTTGCTGGCCAAATCGACTGCCTTATATGCCGCCACGCCCCCGCTGACTCCCAGCAGAATGTTTATATCCTCCAGATTAGCTCTTTTCGCGGCCATCGCCTGCCCAATCAAAACTCTTCCCGCTCTTTTATTTCGGACGTTCGGCTATCGATAACTACCTTGTCCTCCTTAATCTCCTGAACAACAATCTCCAGGTTTGTTTTGCCTTCCGTATCTTCGATTAAAGGACGAGAACCGCTGATTAACTCCGCCAATCGCTTTTGAATCATAGCCGTCAGCTTAAACCTGCCTCCAACCTTATTAACTAAGTCTGTACTCTTGAGTTCTTCAATCATTTTTTTCTTTATCTCCGATATTTTCTTGTATAATTTGCACCACCTCGCGTACCGCTTGTTCCAGTTTGTCGTTTATAACCATATTGTTATAATACTGCCAGGCCGCCGCCATTTCATCATCCGCCCAGTCTAATCTTTCTTCTGCCCTCTCAGTGTCTTCTCTGCCGCGCTGGTTCATACGTGCAGCCAGTTCCTTTTGAGTCGGAGGAAAAATAAATATCATTTTCGCATCAGGGTATATTACCTTTGCTTGCCTGGCTCCCTGAACATCTATTTCCAGAATAACCGTTTTGCCCGACCCTAATACCTCCTCCACCTTGTCTCTCGGCGTGCCGTATAAATTCCCGAAAACCTCGGCATATTCCAGCAGCAGGCCCTTATCAATCCGTTCCTGAAACTGCTCTTTTGATATAAACCAATAGTCTTGACCGTCAACTTCGGAATCCGATTTCTGCCGAGTTGTGACCGATACACTAAGGCAGGCGTTATCAAGTTGCCTGACCGCCTCTTTGCAAATCGTGCTTTTCCCGACCCCTGATGGGCCGCTTATTATCACTACCTTGCCTTTTGTGTTTTGCTGCTCGTTCATCTGAACTTTCACTCTATATTCTGGACCTGTTCTTTAATCCTGTCTATCCGGCATTTTATATCAACCACCCAGCGGATAATATCAATATCAGAAGTTTTGCTCGCAATCGTATTGGCTTCTCTAAGCATCTCCTGGCTGATAAAATCCAGCTTACGTCCGGCCTGACTGTTGCCCTTAATGTTCGCATCCTGCCCCTTTTTACCACCTGTAGTACCTTCGCAACTCTGGGCGAACTGCTGAAGGTGAGAATCCAGCCGAGCTATCTCTTCGGATATGTCCGAACGTTCGGCCAAAATCGCCACCTCTCGCGCAAGTGTTGGCTCGTCCAGCTTCAGTTTCCCATCTGCAAGCAGAACATCGACTCTTTTCTTCAGTTTCTGTTTATATTCCTGCGGGACCTCTTGACTCCGGGAACGTATCTGCTCAAGGGCCTCTTTCATCGCTGTACAATGTTCTTCAAGGTCGGCTCTAAGAGCTGCTCCTTCCTCAGCTCGCATCCGCTTAAGATTTCCTATCGCTTCCTGAGTAATGCTCAATACCTTTTCCCTGATTCGACCCATTGCTTCTTTATCCTGCAGAACGGGCACCAGCATCCCAGGAAGCGCCAACAAGCCAGCCAGATCTATCGGACAGTTAACATCAATCGATGATGCTATCTCGTTCAATCTTACCACATACGCCTTCAGGGCCGTATCGTCTATATCGAAAAGTGTGTTTGCTGAAACATTCTTGAGCCGAAGAACATAATTTATTGTCCCTCTCGACAATTCTTTAGCTATAAGTTTCTCGATATCGTCTTCGAGAAATGTCATTGACTCCGGCAGCTTTATCCTCGCCTTGAAATAACGATTGTTAATCGCCTTGATTTCAACAGCGTAGGTTATCTCGTCGAATTGACCCTCTGCATCCCCGTATCCGGTCATACTGTTTATCATATAAACTCAACCTTCAAACATAACTTAAACGCCAGTCACGTCAATATATAACATACGACAAAACCCCCTACTCTCATTCTTCAGGTGGAATTTCATCGGTACTCGTATCTGTAGTTGAAGGCGCCGTCTGCTGGACCGCCGCATCTTCCCCGAAATTACTGACCGTTGGCCTGTAGTATTTCGCCATTACAGCCGCAAGGGTCAAAAATACGCCAACCAGTATTATTGTAAACCACGTCAGCCGGTCGCCCGTCTTCGAGCCGAATATACCGCCTGCCGCACCCATTCCGCCGAATGCACCGCTCAGGCCCCCGCCTTTACCCTTCTGAATCAATATCAGAAGAATCAAAAGCACAGAGCTGACAACAAAAATAAAGGCCACGAACTTCATTATGAAACCTACTGCTAAAAATGGAAAAACTGTCATATTCTTTCCCCTGTCAATTATACTGCTGCCTGAATTATTGAAAGAAAGTCATCTGCTTTCAAACTTGCACCGCCTACCAGAAGGCCGTCAACATCCTGCTGCGCCATCAGTTCAGACGCATTCTCCGGCTTTGCAGAACCGCCGTACTGAATACGAATCTTCTCAGCCAACTCACCATCGTACATCTCTCCGACTATCTTTCTTATCAGAGCGTGTACCTCTTGTGCCTGCTCCGGAGTCGCCGTAAGACCCGTCCCGATGGCCCAAACAGGTTCGTAAGCTATGGTCACCGCAGAAACTTTCTCGGCGCTTAAACCGGCCAGACCTTCTTTTATCTGCCGGCTCACAACCTCTAACGTCTGCTCGGCCTTGCGCTCTTCAAGAAGTTCGCCTACGCACAAAATCGGCAAAAGACCCCCGGAAATACAAGCCGAAACCTTTTTATTTATCAAATCATCCCTTTCACCGATTATATGCCTGCGCTCCGAATGACCACACAACGCGTATGTACAGCCAACATCCTTCAGCATCGCTGCGCTTATCTCACCGGTGAAAGCTCCTTTCTCTTCTATATAAACATCCTGGGCTCCCACCGCAATTCGAGCTGTACTAACAGCTTCAACAACAGCAGGAATATAAACAAAAGGCGGTATTACCGCCACATCAACACTCTTGCCCGTTCTCTCAGATAAACACGATGCCACACTCTTTGCCAGATTTACGCCGGTATGACTGTCCGTGTTCATTTTCCAGTTGCCGGCTACAAAGGGCTTCCTCATAAAATGCTCCTGTAACTATATCTGCTAAAGCAGTTCCGTCGCCTTCGGAAAACTCCCTAATATCGAAAGCTGCAGGCAATGTTTGCGCGCCTCTTCCAGAGCCTTCTGGACATTGTCATCCGTCCTGTGACCGAGAATGTCCATTAGGAAATAATATTCCCACTGCCTTTTCTTGCTCGGACGGGACTCTATGTTCGTCAGGTTGATACTGTAATTCCGTAAAACATCCAGCACGTCCGCCAGAGCGCCAACCTTGTGAGCGGTGCTGAACATAATAGCTGTTTTGTCTTCACCTGTCGGCTTTGCGTCATCCTGGCTGACAACCAGAAAACGCGTTATGTTGCTTGTAATGTCCTCGATTTTTTCACACACAATTCCCAAACCATAAAGCTCCGCTGCAATCGCAGAGCCTATCGCCGCCGCGCCGGCCT
>Ga0307378_10009439_pt1 | contig 12823 bp, 7 predicted proteins | sample UN1MG_FD_202238 | JGI IMG/M metagenome (GOLD analysis project Ga0307378, IMG submission 202238) | Soil microbial communities from Risofladan, Vaasa, Finland - UN-1 | ecosystem: Environmental > Terrestrial > Soil > Coastal area > Acid sulfate soil | place: Finland: Risofladan, Vaasa | collected...
GACCCGATCGGCGGCTTCGTCAGTCTGCCCTCGAAGATCCCCCGGGCGACGGCGCTGCGATGGAGCTGGAGCCGCCGCGTCTTGCGACCCTTCTGTTCCAGCACGACGGTCACGCCGTCGTCTGCGGCCGGGGCGAGCCGCTCGTCGGCGAACCTCACCCGCAACTGGACCGGCTCGTCGCGCTGGTACTTGCGCCGATCCGAGGTGAGCACGGCCGAAAGGTCGCCTTCGGAGAGCTTGGCGCGGCTCAGGAAGCGGATCGTCTGGACCCAGTACCGGGCGAAGAAGACGTCGCCGACCCGCCACCGCCACCGCCACGTCTCGTCGGTGGCGTGAAACAGCACCTTGCCCGCCCCCACGTATTGCATGCAAATAAGCGGCAGCGGACGACCGTCGTGACCCACGAATTCCGGATGTTGGGCGAGCACGATGGCGCCGGGCTTCACCCCGGGCGCCTTCAGGAGCCAATAGAGCGGCGGGAGGTTTCTCCAGATCTTCCGGGTCTCGGCCGGCGTGTCGCCCAGTTGCATGGGCGGGCTGGCCAGCCCCAGCTCGGTCGGCTGGAGCACGAACTCCTCCGGAGCGGCCCCGCCGGGGCCGTCCGACACGACGCTCCCCAGCTCGATCGGCAGCAGCTTTGCCAAGGGCGTGCCCCGGTAGGCCAAGGGCATGTACTCCGGCCCCGCGAGGCAAACCAGCGCCCCTCCCCTGCCCTGCTTGCCGGCACCCTCCTGGTTGTAAACGAAGTCGACCAGATTCTGCATCATCGAGGCGCTGAGCTGGCTCGGGTCGGCGTCGCCCAGAATGATCACGTTGTACTCAAAAAGCTCATCCCGCCGCACGGGAAACCCCCGCAAGGCCGTTTCGCTCTGCTCGACGTGTTCCGGATCGGCGCTCTGGAGGACCGTGTTCAACTCGATGCTGCCGTCGCGGTGGAGCATGTTCGCCAAGTAGCGGTACTCGTAGCTGGGATACCCTTGCACGAGGAGCACGCGGACCTTCTGGTCGCTGACGGTAACCGTCCGCTCTTGGCGGTTGTTCTCCCCGTCCAACTCACCGTCCAAGGTCTCCACCTCGAGCAGGTACCGGAACTTGCCCACCTCCGGAGGCCGATAGGGGAGGCGCAGGCGTTGCGGCTGATCCTCGATCGTCGCATCCATTCTCGCCAGCACGCCGGGCCGGTCGCGATCGCGCAAGACGATCTCGACCTTGCGTCCGGCGAAGCCGGTCCCCTTGAGCTGGAACTCGAAGTTGACCACGTCGCCGGCGAAGACCACGTCCTCGACCAGCAGGTCGCTCAACTCCAGGTCGCGGACCGGCTCATCGTCGCCCAGGCCCACGGTAAACAGCGGCACGCCTTTGCGCCGGGCATAGGCGGCCGCTTCCGACAGATCGGGCCCGTCGGTGTTGATCCCGTCGCTCAGGATCACGATCGCCGCCGGGGCCGTCCCGCGCAGATCGTCCAAGATCGCGCGCACGGCCGTTCCCAGCCGCGTGGCTTCCCCGGACGGATCGATCGCCTTCACCTCTTCCACGAGCCCCGCCAAGCCCTCCGTTGGGCTCGATCGGGCGCCGGTCACGAAGTAGAGCCGCAGCTTGTAGCTCTCGCGAATCGCGCGGGGAAGCGCCCCGTCCCGCTCCACCAGGAGCGTTCGGGCGAGGTTCCACCGGCTGAGCCCCTCCAAGCCGGCGCGCTCGACCCGTGCCGCGATCTTCTGGCGGAGATCTTCGTCGTACCGATCCACCGTGGTCATGCTCAGCGAGTCGTCGACCAGAACCACCACGTAGGGGAGGCCCGTACGCTGGAACGACAACGCGTACTGGGCCAGCATCAATAGCACCAAAGTCACCAGCGCCAGCCGGATCAAGGCCAACGTGATCCGATAGGCCCTCGACGCCTCACGGTTCTCCCGTAGATAGATCCCCACGACGAAGACCACGGCGAAGGCGGCGAACAACAGCGTGATCCACGGGGCCCAGGCCCAGGTGTGCTCCAGGCTCCAGACCGTACCCTCCCCTTGCCCGGTCTCGATGCCGAGCAGTCGTTCGATCCACGTGGGCACGGAGAAACTCATAAGCGGTGGTGTCCGAATCGCCAGGCCAGGAAGGTCTCGACAAACAACAGCGACAGCACGGCATACAACAGGGCCTTGGGCAACCCGCTGTGGCGACTGATCCGCCCCACCGGCTCGTCGTCGAGGTTCTGCCACGTGGTTTGGTGCACGAAGGGGACCTCGGGCCAGACTCGCTCGCGCAACTCCTCGGGGCTGATCCGGGCAAGATCGCTTTCCACCGTGTCGACGTTCACCGCAAAGGCCTCGCCGCGGGAGATCGGCGGACCGAGCTCGGCCGTGTAGATGCCGCTGGTGTCCGTGTCCGAGTAGCTCCACGTGCTCGCGCCTTCCTCGTTGCGGGGTCGCAGCTCTTCGCGGCGTCCGTCCGGGCGCCCGACGAAAAGCGGCACGTCCGCCGCGTCGGCGGCGATCGTCCCTCCGATCGTCTGCCCCACCTCCACGTTCCGCTGCGCGAGCTGCTCCCCGATCGCATAAAAGAGCGCGTCCCGCACGATCGGCAGATAGCTGGGGAGCTTGGGCATCGGGGTCCAGGAGTCGTCGGCCGAGGTGGCAAACATCACCACGCGCCCCCGGTGAATCGGCTCTTCGACGATGAACGGATCGCCCCCATCCAACTCCAAGGCGACCTTCGCCTTGGACCCTTTGGGGATGATCAACTGGTAGTGTTTCTCGACCGGCGTGGTCAACAGCCCGGCTTCCTCGTGGTCGCGGAAGCTGCGGACGATCGGGTGGCGATAGTCCCGCGGGTCGAGGCGGTACTCCGGCTTGTCGACCCGCTTACCCAACCGGGCCGGCAGCACCCGGCCCCGGTCCGCGCGACCGCTTGCCAGCTCCCGGTTGTAGCGGCCGGCCATCACCTGATCGCCCAGGAAAAACACCAGGCTGCCCCCGTTCCGCAGGTAGCCGTCCAACGCCCGGGCCTCGCTCGACGTGAACTGGGCCACGTTGCACAGGAACACGCAGTCGTAGCGCTCCAGGTCGAGCTCCAACAGCCGGCTCTCGGGCACGACCTCGGGTCGCACCAGCGGCGGCGCGAGCCGGTCGTCCTCCGGCTGAAGCGCCGCAACCAGATAATCGGTGGCCCCGCGGAACGGCTCGCCGGAAGGTCGCCCGTCCACGCACAGCACGCGCACAAACTGCTTCACCGGGATCGCCAGCCAGCGGTGGTTGTCGACGTCCAAGGAATCGCCTTCCAAGCGGACCTCCACGGTATGGTCGCCCGGGGCCTCGAACCGATAGGAGAATCCCAACAAGGCCTCCCCTCCCGCTGCCAGGTCCACGGTCTGCTGCTCGACGCGCCGCCCGTCAACCAGAAGCTGCACCAACTGGCGATTCGGGGTCTGCCGGCCGAAAAGCTTCAACTCGGCCTCGACGTTGACGTTCCGGGCGATCGTGGCGAACGGCTCGTCGGTCGAGAGCGCGGTCACGGCCAGGTTCTCGGCGCCCTCCTGGCCCAGGTCGATCACCACCAGCCGGGCCGACTCGGCCAGGCGTTTCGACTGCTTGAGGAACTCAACTTTCACCGCTTCATCGTCCCGGTCCAGAAGCCAGCCGACGCGGCCCAGGTCGGTGAGGAAGTAGACTTCTTCCCGCGTCAGCCGGGGATGCTCGCGCCGAGCACGGACGAGGACCTGCTCGACTCGGCCCACGGTCGCCGGTAAATCGGCGGTGGTGTGCGGCAGTCTGAGGCCCTCGACCTCCGGCAAAAAATCCCGGGGCTCGAACACCGGATTCCCGACCACCACCCGCGGCGGATCGCCCATCACGACCAGCGTGAACCCGTCGCCCTGCGGGCTTTCCTCCACGATCTGCGCGGCCAACTCCTTGGCCCGATCGAAGCGGCTCTTGTCGGTCGGCCGGTAGGCCATCGAAAAGGAGCCGTCGATCACCAGCACCCGGTGTGTTCGCTCGCCTGGCGCGAAGGCGAACCCGGCCCGCTCGAAGAACGGCTCGGCCACGGCCAGCACCACCAGGGCGATCACCAGCGTCCGCACGATGAGCAGCAACAACTGCTCGATTTGCAGGCGTCGGCGACTGCGACGGATCGCCGCCAACAGGTACTCCATCGCCGCCCAGTACATCTCCCGATACCGCCGCCGACTCCACAGGTGGATCAGAATCGGCACCGCCGCCGCGGCCAGCCAGGGAAGCATCCCCCAACTGGTGAACCCGAAGGCGAAGAGGGGCGGAGTAGGAAACATCACAGCGAAGCGGAAATGGTCTATGCGTGGCCGATCCAATCCGTGACACGGATCGGCGGAAGGTCCCTGAATACTCAGTGAGGTCGCGAAGCCGCAAGCGGCTCGTTGTGTGGTTGAAGCCCCGAGCCGCTTGCGGCTTCGCAAACCCGATTGGACGAACTCACTCCCTATCGACGAACACGCTACCCACGAACCCGCGTCATCCGCGACGACAAATAACTCGACAGCGCCAGCTCCATCGACTGGTCGGTCCGCATCTGCACGTAGTCGATCCGGTGCATGCGGCAGCCCTTTTTGAGCCGGCGCACGTAGGCGTCGAGCTCCCGCAAGTAGGCGTTTCTTAGTGCACGGGGATCGACCAGCACCTCGGGCAACTGCTCCAGGCCCCGGAACAGCGTGATCCTTTGGAACCGGAAATCGAGCTCCGCCGGATCGAGCACGTGGAAGAGGATCACGTCGTGCCGCTTGTGGCGAAAGTGCTTTAGGCCGGCCATCATCGAGTCGACGTCGTCGAACAGGTCGCTGAGGATCACCACGATCCCCCGTTTCTTGAACCGCTCGGCCAGGTCGTGGAAGATCGGCCCCGTCTCGGTCTTCCGCTCGGCGACCGATTCCTGCATCACGTGCAGAAGCTGCTTCAGGTGCGAGGGGTTGCTGCTGGGGCGCACCAGCGCCCGGACCTCGCGATCGAAGGTCACCAGCCCCGCGCTGTCCTGCTGGTGGAGAATCAAGTAGGCCAGCGCCGCCGCGGCGCACTGGGCATACTCCAGCTTCGACATCGGCGCGTCGGCGCTCTGATAGCGCATGCTCTCGCTGGTGTCCAGAAGCAGGTAGCAGATCTGGTTCGTCTCCTCCTCGTACTGCTTCACGTAGACGCGGTCGGTCCGCCCGAACACCTTCCAGTCGACGTACCGCAGGTCGTCCCCCGGCGCGTACTCCCGGTGCTCGGCAAACTCGATCGAGAAGCCTTGGTAGGGGCTCCGGTGCAGGCCCGAGACGTACCCTTCCACGATCATCCGGGCACGCAACTGGAGCCCTCTAAGCCGGGCCAGGACCTTCGGATCTAAATACTGCGGGGAGTTTTCCACTCGCTTCGGTCTCGTCTAGGGAGGTCCGCACCGTGTCGATCATCCGGCGGACGACGTCGTCCGGCTTGACGCCTTCGGCCTCGGCGTTGAAGTTGGTGAGGATGCGATGCCGCAACACGGGGTAGGCCACCGCGTCGACGTCCTCGGTCGCCGCGCAGTTTCGCCCGTGAAGCACCGCCCGGGCCTTCGCCCCCAACACCAAATACTGGCTCGCCCGGGGCCCCGCGCCCCAATTGATGTACTCGCGCACGAACTCCGGCGCGTCTTTGTGCCCGGGACGCGTCAGCCGGGCCAGGGAGAGCGCGTATCGGGCCACGTGGTCGGCCACGGGCACCCGGCGGACGATCCGCTGAAGCGCCATAATCTGCTCCGCGTCGAGCGTGGGCGTCACCTCGGCGGTGACGTCGGCGGTGGTCCGCCTGACAATCTCCAGCTCCTCGTCCTCATCGGGATAGTCGATCAACGTGTTGAACATGAAGCGGTCGAGCTGGGCCTCGGGCAGCGGATAGGTCCCTTCCTGCTCGATCGGGTTCTGCGTGGCCATCACGAAGAACGGCTCGTCGAGGACGTAGCGTTTCCCGCCCACCGTCAACTGGTGCTCCTGCATCGCCTCCAACAGCGCCGCCTGGGTCTTCGGCGGAGTGCGGTTGATCTCGTCGGCGAGGATCACGTTGGCGAAGACCGGGCCCTTGAAAAACCGCAGCTCCCGGGTACCCGACACTTTGTCCTCCTGGATCATCTCCGTGCCGGTGATATCCGAGGGCATCAGGTCGGGCGTGAACTGGATGCGGCTGAACCGCAGCGACAGGGCGTCGGCCAGCGTGCGGATCATCAGCGTCTTGGCCAGGCCCGGCACGCCCTCCAGCAGCACGTGTCCCCGGGCGAACATCCCCACCAGGAGCTCCTCGATCACGTGGTGCTGCCCGACGATCACCCGAGCCAATTGCTCGGTGATCGATCGGTAGGCCTCGTTCAGTTTCTGTACGGATTGGACGTCGTCGTCTTGAAGCATGGGTTCGTTCGCTGGTTGGTCAGGGGGTAAATGGGGCGATGTGCGGCGAGGGGGAAGGGTTGAGAGTTAAGGGTTTATGGTTGAGAGCTGATGGTTGAGAGTTAAGTGTTAAGCGTTCGTGGTTCATTGTACTCGTCACGCTCCGCGTGACGGTGCCCATCACGCGGAGCGTGATGAGTACTTTGGTTGCGGCCAGTGGCCGCGCTGGGGCATTGGTCTGCCGACTTCGCGGGACGTTTCTCCGTCAATGTCGAAGTGCAATGGTGTCCCTTTCCTGTTCGCGCTTCTGGCGTTGGCCCCCCGGCCCTCGCACGGCCACCAATTCGTCGCTCCCGGCGACGAGCAGATAGCCGGGCGCGACGAGCAGATTGCCGCCGGTTGTGCCGCGGGCGACCAGGGAGATCTCTTTCTTCTGCTCTCCGGTCGCCTGGTTGAACACGTAGATCTTGTCGCGCGTGGGCCAAAGGACGCAATCCCCGGTGAGGACCCCACGGCCGTACCCCAGCCGCTCGTGCCCCAGCGGCCAGACGTGTCTCACCTTGCCGGCCTCCTCCGCCTTCAAGCCGATCCAATAGAGGCGGTCGCCGCCGGCCACGAGCGCGTCGCCGGCAACGCCCAGCAAGTGGACGGCGTCCTCAACTTCCGGGCCCGTCTGCCAGAGGATCTGGCCGCTGGCCGCATCCAGGGCAAAGATCCGCCGACTGTCGGAGGGGGCCACCAGGAGCGTGCCGCGGTCGTAGAGGCACGGGTTGAGATCCCGGCAGCCGTGAGGGGCCAGCTTCAACAGGTCGCCCTTCAGCACCCGCGGATAGAGGCTGACCCACTTCACACGCCCGTCGCGGGCCGAAAGCGCCGCGACCGCCCCGAGGTTCGTGTTCACGTAGATCGTGTCCCGATGGAGCGTGAGCAGGTTGTGCGTGGTTTCGTAGAGCATCCCCCGCGCCGGAGTCTCCGCGGCACAGACGGACTGCCGCCACCGGAGCCGGCCGCTGGAGGCCTCGAAACAGGCCACGTGGGCCTGCGGCTGGATGTCGCTGCGTCGCATCGCCACGTAGACGTCCGCCCCGTCGGTGACCGGCGAGCCTTCAAACGCAAGGTCCTTCTCCGGCGGCACGATCTTCCATACCATCCGCCCCTCGGCCTCCAGGTCGAGGCATACCAGGTACCCGGCTCCTCGGGCCAGCTCCGGCTCCCGAGGCCGACTGGTAACCGCCGATCCCATCCTCGCGTACAGCCTGCCGTCGAACACGGTCATCGTAAACCGGGGCACTCCCAGGTTGGCCTCCGGATTGTAGAGGGCGTGGACCTCTTCCTCGAATTGGTCGCGGTAGATCCGCGAGTCTCTCTCGCCCCAGGCCGGCTTGCCCGTGTGCAGGTCGACCGCCACGATCTCCACCTGGTTGTTCACCAGCACCAGGTCCCCCGCAAGCGCCGCGTGATAGCTCAACGGCGCCCGGGCATCCTCCGCCACGCGACGCGTGGGAGCCCCCGAGCCCCAAAACGACGTGCTCGCCGGCACCGTCGGACGCAACGGAACGCGCCAGGCCACCTCCGCCGGATCAACGGACACCGGGGCGATCTTGCCCCGCAGCGGCGACCCGCCAAACGTGGGCCAATCCGCGTCTGCCGGGAGATCGGGCCAGCCGGCCGCTTCGGAAAACAACGACGAAAGCCCCTCCACGTAGACCGCCTCCCGACCGCCAAGCCGCCCCCGAGCTTCCGGGTGCAATCGCGACATCGCGGCCAACTCCTCCCGGGCCCGCGAGAGCGACCCCTCCAGGATCGAAGCCAACACGAGCCGGGCGCGAACGGCCGCCAAGTCCAAATCGGTATCGGGCACGCAGAGCCAGGTGCGGGGAGTGCCGTCAGGCGGATCGGCCGGAATGCACTTCTCCCAATACGACCGGGCCGCCGCATAGTCGCCCGACTCCAATGCCATCTCGCCCAACGCGTAGAGCGCGTCGTCGCCCCAACTGCTCGAAAACGCCCGGTCGACCACATCCTGCAAGGACCGCCGATCGTGCCCCTGGATGCCTTCCTCATACCACTTTCGGGCGGAAGGATCGACCCGGCTTCGATACGAAGCCAACGCTTCCGGCGGCAACGAGGCCAACTGGAGATGGCAGTAGTCCCGTACGCTGACGAAACGCCGCTCGGTCACGCCCAACAGCTTGTTGCCGGATTGCTCCATTACCTCGCAAAGGGTCTCCACGGCCTCCTGCCATTGCTCGTCGGCCAGGTACTGTTTGACCCGATCCAGCGTGGTCCGCACGGTGCTGTCGGCCCGGTCGAGCTGGACGGTGTCGGACAGCTCAAACCGACTGCCCGGCGCGGCCCCCAGGCCCAAGCGACCAAACTGCGCCCGCACGCGCGTCGGGTACGTGGCCCATGCCAGGAGCACTCCGGCAGCGACAACCACCCACACCCGGCACGCAGTTCGGTCCACGAAGGTCATCAGAGCGATGGCTCCCTTTCGGTTAGCGTCCGTCCCACACGAGTGCGGTCACCACAAACCCAACACACACGTCCAATCGACGGATGGCCGGATCGGCACGTCCAAGCGTCCAGTGCCCGGACGAGCCACGAGCGCCAACGTCTCAATCTGACTGGGCTTCGCCGGCCCGCCCCGGGGATACTCCCTTCCCTAAATATAAGCGACAACCCGAGTTGGGAGAAGGACGGATACGGTGGCGGGCGGCCGAAAGGTATTACCCGCCGGTGGCGGCTTCACAGAACGCGTCGAAGTTCTCCGTGGGGACGCCCGGGGGCGTCCCGCCGCCGCAGGAGAGGATGATCCGGCGCCGGTCCCCCACCGACGCCAGGGCCGCGGCCACACTCCGCTTCACGTCTTCGGGTGTCCCTTGGGCCATCACGTCACGGGGTGGAATGTTCCCCAGAAGGGTGACCGAATCGCCGGCCAGCCGCCGCATCTCCTCCAGCCCGTGCTCGAACGAGAAGTTGAACAGGTTGCACCCCATCTCGGCCAGGTACGGCGCGTTGATCAGGCCGTGGCAGTCGTTGTGCAACGCCTTCACCGAGACGTCGAGCGAGTCGAAGATCTGCTTGAAGTAGGGCAAGACGAACTGCCGGAAGTCGTCGTCGCCCAGGAATCCGATCAGATCGTCTAGAAGCAGAATCCCGTCGATCGAGGGGAACCTGGCCACCTGCAATCGGACCCAGTCGACGATGAAGTCCGTGACGACCTCCAACATCCTGTGAATCTCGTCCGGATTGGTCCTGACGCCAATCATCACTTCGGTGTGGCCCAGCAGGTAGCAGGCGATGTTCATCGGGCCCCGCGACGTGGCGAATCGGATCCGGTGGCCTTCCTCCTCGATCCTCGCCTGGGTGCGCTCGAGGAGCTTCAGGACGAACGGCAGCAGGCCGTCGGTCCGCGCGTTCGGCTTCCGCAGCCGGCTCACGTCGCCGTAGTCGAAAAGCACCTTCTCGGCGAACGGGAAATCGTGCTCCGGCCAGACGCACTTCGAGCCGAACGCCGAGGGCTCGGTGCACATCCCGTATTCCGCCCAGAAGCCGGGCAGGAACAGCACGTCCGGGAATCGGCGGACCGCCTGGAAGTTCGCCTCCAGCCAGGCCGCGTCGTCGGTCACGTAGTCGACGATCGAAACCCCGTGCCACGCGGCCAGCCAGGGGCTATCGATAATGAACCCCACGGGCAACGGCTCAAGCAGCTCGCCATCCAGAACGCGGAGTAGATCTCGCCATTGTTCGTCGGTCATGGTTTTGGCAGTCAGTTGGCAGTGCGTAGCGGGTAGTAAGAAGCGGGCAGCAAGCAGCAGACGTCCGGCGTTGGGAAGTCGGTAGCGGCGACCGCCGAAGCCCACGGGCTGCGTCCCGTGGATACTCCCACCGACCGGCCGCAGTCTACGTCAACCCTCCTCCAAAATCAACGTCCCATCATCACTCACCGTCCCTCATCCCTCATCCCTCATTCATCATTCATCATTCATCAAGTCCCCCTGCCAGCGACCGCACGTAATTGACCACGTGCCAGATCTCCTCCGGCGTAAGCGCCCCGGCGGCTCCAGGCATGGGGCCGGTCGTGGGCATCGGGGTGCCCTTGATGCCCACGTGGATCCGCCAGTAGACGTCCTCCGGACGATCGCCGCCGTGAAACGCCCCTTCCTGAAAATTCCGGGCGCGAAGCCGCTGGACCGGAAGCGTATACAGCCGGGCGAGCCTTTTGGTCTCCTCGGGCGTGACCCCCTGCTTCGGCTTGTTCCAATCATCGTACAGATCGGTCTGCTCGCCGTCACCCGCCCCCTCCGGGCCGTGGCACTTCACACACTGGGAGTCCTTGTCGACGTAAAGCTCGTGGCCCAACGCGATCGAGTCGGCAAGCTGCTCGGGCGCACTCACCGCCGGCATCGGCGGCGGCACGACGACGTACTCCTCCGCATAATCCTCCGGCAAGGCCCACGCCTCCGCCGCCGCCAGGGCTCCGTCCTCCATGACCATCTCCCGGGCGTCCACGCCGAGCGGGAGGTACTCATCCTCGTCGACCACCAATTGGATCAGGTACAACTCCGTCTCGCCACGGATGCTCAAATACTCGACGTACTCCCGCAGAGCGGCCCTCTGGAGCGGCTCTAACTCGGCGAACGAAGGCATCCCCGTGCCGCGCATCCCCTTGACCAGGGTCCGTTCCAGGTCATTTCCAGTGGGCTTGGCCCCGGCCAGCGTCGAGGTGTATTTGAACAAACCGCTGCGGAAATTCAGAGGATAGGGATCCAGGATCGTGGCCAGCGGCCCGGCCCCGTCGCCCGAAATCCCGTGGCACGAGGCGCAATGCTGACGATACAGCCCCCGCTCGGGGCCCGACCCTCCGCTCTCGTCCCGGAGCCTGCCGAGCGGGCCCGCGGCCATCTCGACCAGCTCGAGGCTCAGGCCGACGCCTTCGGGAATCGCAGGACTGTCCGGCGTGCCGAACAGCTCGGCGAGCGTTTCCGTGAGCGCATCCCTCTGGACCAGGGTGATCTCGTCCGGATCGCGGCCCTCCAGGTTCAAGCGAAACTCGGGCGGCTGAGACAGGCGGCAACCGCCCGCGGCAAGCGCAGACCACACGACAACCGCCCGTGTGATCCCGGCGATCAACACGGGCGGGCAACGTCTGACGGTTGCACAATCTTGGGGACCGAAGGCGACCGAACGCAACGCTACTTCTCAAACATCGAGGGGGTCAGCTTGATCGTGCCCAGGTCGTTGGTGCCGGGCTTGATGGTCATCTCGAAACGGCCTTTCGACCAGTCGGGCGTGTCCAGGTAGCCAACCCGCTCGTGCCATACCTGGAACTCCAGCTCGCCGACCGGCAGCTTGGGGATATTGAACGTGCCGCCCATGGCGGAGACGGCCACGTACGGGTTGTCGCGGGGCAAGATGTAGGCGCTTTCCCACGGGTGGTAGTTGCAGGCGATGGGAACGGGGATGTTCTGCTTGCGTTTGAACTGCCAGGTGGCCTTGGAGGCTTCGTCCGGCGGGGCGGTGAGGATGATGTTGGCCGGCCGGTCGCCCAGCGGGGAGAACGCCACGTTCTGCGCCACCGGGTCGGAATTGACGATCGAGAGATCCTGCTTCTCCACCCAAATCGACATGCAGTGGGGAATGAAGATGCAATCGCGGTTGTCCAGAAGCACCTGCTTCCCGGCCGATTCCTCCAGCTCCGGACAGACGTCGACCCGCCGGCTGCGAACGTAGACGTAGACGTTCCCCAGCCCGCCGTCCCCTCCGACCATCAGCGACTCGTCGCGGATGTCGAACTTGCCGCAGCACTCGATATCCTTATCCACCTTGAGCTTCTTTCGCTCCGGCGCCTTGCCGTCGTAGACGAAGCGGCCCACGAGATCGCCCCACTTGTCGCCGGCGGCCGCTTTGAGGATCGTGGGGGACTGGAGGCCCACGGCCACGCCCACAGCCGCGGCGGCCGTCCGAGTCGCAAACTGGCGTCTATTCATCTCTCTCGCCATGAAACACTCTCCTCGCGGCTGCACTCAGGCTCGGCCGAAAAACAACTTCCCGACTTCCGTAGCAGGCACACGCCGTGTGCCGTCCGCCGGTTACGGCACACGGCGTGTGCCTACTACTCCGTAAACGCGGAAGCTATTCTTCGGCTGATCCTCGCGCGTCAAACGACTCGATGCGCGCAGCATTCAGTATACGCAATCGCACGCCGGGTCGCCATTGCGGCCCGCCCCGGAAAGGTTACTCGTCCTCGCCCGCACCAACGGACTTCGCCTTCTCGGCCGACTCGATCATCTCCCGGATCGACGTGCGGCGCTTCATATACCAGTCGTAGTTTAGCAGCAGGTCCATCGCCGCGTCGAGCTGCTCGATGCTTTCGCCTTCGAACAGGTCCTGCCCAATGGGCGGGCCGGTGGGCGGGAAATTGACGGGCATTCCCGTGTACGGCAGGAGCGATTTCGGATTGGC
>Ga0307378_10009441_pt1 | contig 12822 bp, 23 predicted proteins | sample UN1MG_FD_202238 | JGI IMG/M metagenome (GOLD analysis project Ga0307378, IMG submission 202238) | Soil microbial communities from Risofladan, Vaasa, Finland - UN-1 | ecosystem: Environmental > Terrestrial > Soil > Coastal area > Acid sulfate soil | place: Finland: Risofladan, Vaasa | collected...
TGCTGTCGATGTTCCTGCAGAGATCCTGGATTACCGTGCTGCTGTTCGTTCCGCTTCTGGTGCACGTGAGGCAGAGATTGCCAGTGTGACTTCCGTTGAGGAACTGAAGGCGCTGCTGAACAATTCTCCGACCATTTATGACGAAGCAACGGAAAGCATGGTGCCTAACACTGCTCCGTTTGCAACTCCGTGGCCGGAATCCCTGCGCTAAACGTACCGGGGCCACTGCCCCTTACCGCTCCACGACTACCTGAGCCTCTGTCTTTGCCAGCTCCCGTATTGGAGCTACCGAAGGCAGAGGTTCCTTCATATACGCCGATGGTCTTTCCTTTTGCTGGAGAGACTTTCAGCAACGGCGTTCGTGTAAATGCGCGGGGAGCGAAGGACGACGATCAGGATAAGAAGCCCCCTGAAAACGCAGCGCCACCCATAGTGGTACCAACGCCAAGAGTCCAAGTACCGCAATACCAAATACCTGATAAAAAGCCCGCCTTATCGGATTCTCCACAATTAGCTGAAGCCACTACAATAACTGTACCTGGGTTAGATATAGAAATTCCTGTACCTAGAGCAGAGATTGTATCTGCCGCTGCAATTACATCAGTTGTCAGCGTTACAGCAACTTTGACCGCAACGTCATTATTTAAACGGCTTGTGTCAGCATTTAAGCCCGTTATTAAAGCTGTAACAAAGCAGATTAATAAACTAAGAAATAAGAAAGAACTTACCTTTGGGCGGCAGCGATTGGAATTACGTCGGCACAGACGCCTGCATAAGGTGAAGAAGGATGGATCGTATATCCTGCCTTCTTAATTTCTACGCATTTCAATATTCTTACAAGCTCATAATCTAATCTCTCTTTCTCGAGTTTCCGCCTGGCTAAATCCTTACAGAGCTTAACCATATCAAAATCCAACGGAATACTTAAGCTAACTTGAGCTCCAAAGTTCTGGTTTCGGATATACGCTGCTTCTGGATTATTGACATCATTTCCAAGGTAAAAAGGCGTCAGAACAAGCGTACTGGAGTTACAGGTATGTCCACCACCGTAGCCCTGTTGGCTGTAACTACCTTGGTTAATTTGCACCGCTTGATTACTAACTGAACCGGAAGATGTTGCAACCGGGTTAGCGATTGCTGTAGTACCACCTTCTTGCGCTTTTACTGGAGTTAAGCAGATTACTGCGAGAAGACCGACAAGGAGTTTGTAGTACTGTTTGTAGTGATCGAACGTGTGGTGTCCGTTTGTTGCACGATGCCAGCGCTGCGTGTCGTCACCTCCAGTGAATACGGTTTTGTTGTGTCCGTCACGGTGTAGGTTGTCGCCGCTGAGTTGAGATCTCCGCTGGGAGTCATGTTGTCTGCGCTGACCCCACGGTAATCTCCACCGTAGACCTTGATTTGTATCGTTTCGCTTATTGTTTGCGTCGTTGTTGTAGTCGAAGTCATCGACCCTTGGGTGAAGTTCGGAGTCACTGACTGTGCTTTTGCAGCGCCAGGAATCAGAAATAGCAGAAATAACAAACGCCACATGTCATTAGTTTCGTAGTACTTAAATTCTACATCGCAGTATGATATTAAAAGTGCCATTCAATGTGAAGAATCACAAGACGCCACTAAGAGAATTCCTGGGAACCGTTGTCCCAGCAGGTGTTTTGACTTGGGCACTCGGAATGTTAACGGCTAGTTATATGGGCTATGCAAAAGTCGATTCAGCTTTTATTTCGTCTCTTGTAACCAGTGTTTTAGCGGTTTATGGTATCACACGGAAAGATGATACAAGTAAATCACAGCCTCCACGTGTTACCTCTAGCACTGTAAGGAAGAAGCCCACAAAACCTGGGCCGCCTCCAACTCCGTAAACGCTATTAAGATGGATTGAGATTCTTATTTACCAGTGAAGACATCTCAAGCAGGCGTTGATCTGATCAAGAACTTTGAGGGACTTCGATTAGACAGTTACTTATGTAGTAGTAACGTTCCAACAATCGGTTACGGTCACACAGGACCGGACGTGGAGCTTGGAATGCGCACCACGACTCAGAAGGCCGAGCTCCTACTCAAGAAGGACCTGGAGCGGTTTGAAAAGGCCGTGCACCTGGCAATCGATGTTGAGCTCTCGCAGAACCAATTCGATGCCCTGGTGTCCTTCGCATTCAACGTCGGTACAGGCGCACTCAATGAATCGACGCTACGCAAGCGGCTGAATGCTGGCCAGGACCCTAACACTGTCGCAAGAGAAGAGCTCCCACGCTGGAATAAAGGCGCTAACGGCCCTCTAGAAGGCCTCACACGCCGTCGACTGGCAGAAGTCGATCTGTTCTGTCAAAACGCCCCTAAACCTAAATCTGGAATGATTGACATCACCTCGAAGCAACAGACTTGGTTCAAGAAGTCGACTGGTTCTGCAAGTTCTCTGTCGAACGACGAGAAAGCCAAGGTGTACCAAGGGCGCACGATTCCTAAGTGCACTGTTTTGGAGAAAAAGGACGGTCACACCTACCTGGAGCTAGGCTTCGGCATGGGTAAGTGGTGGGTTTATGACGCTCACTGGGACGGTCTACTGACTGAGATCGGCGTCGAGGTCTATGCCGAATCCAAAGGTGAGCGCTCTCTCCGTAACTTCCCGTACTTCTACCAGCAGGACAACGGTCCTAACGGTTGGCGCCAGTGCCAGAGCAGCTCAATCGCAATGTGCATGCGGTATTTCGACATCCCGAGCATTCAGGATGACGTTGACTACCTGAAGCTGGTTCAAAAATACGGTGATACTACTCATCGGAAACCCCACCATCTCGCTATGAAAGATCTGGGTATGCAGGCTAAGTTTACCCAGACGGCGGATGCTGATGACATCAAAGAGCAAATCGATCAAGGAAAACCTGTTGCTGCCGGTATTCTTCATCATGGAACTTACACTGCTCCTGCTGGCGGGGGGCACTTCGTTGTTATTACTGGATATGGTCCGGACTATTGGTTAGTTCAGGATCCTTACGGCAAGCTCGATCTCGTCAATGGCACGTGGTCTAGCACCGGGCCTACATCTGGTAAAAACGTCAAGTACGAATTCAAGTACATGAACCCCCGTCTTTTCGTTAGCGGCGGTGCAGATGGCTGGTGCTGGCTGGACTTTAAGGAGCTTTGATGTAGAGGTAGTTATACTTCTCTTGAATAGCTGTCCGTCATGATTGATTCGATTAACGAGCTTGAGCAGGGCCTTCGGGATCAGCTCGAAGCGTTAGCGAAAGATATCCGCCAAGCAGAAAGTGCTCTGATTTCTACCAAAGAAGGGTACCTGAAGGTACAAGGTGCACTGGAGATTTTGGCTATCCTTAAGTCAAAGGTGACACCGGAGACCAAGGATGATGTGGCAGCTGCCATCGCACTGGAGTGAGATGTTAGGGGACTTGAATCGTGGCCGATATCGTGCTCTCGAACTGATTGGAGAGCATTACAAGCGTCCGACTAGGGATCTCCACCTGGATGCAATCATCTGCAACGTCCCCGATGAGGATTTGAAGTGGGTATGCGACCGCATGTACCACTTCGTCCTCAAACTCCTGGAAGAAGCCGAATATGACCCTGCGGCTGACGAAACCCCAGATGTGATCGAGTAAGCCGGATAACGGATTTGAACCGTTGACCTTCGCTTTACAAAAGCGCTGCTCTATCCACTGAGCTAATCCGGCGTGTTTTGCTGATTGCGGAGGTCCCGGTGGACCTTTCGATGGCAGTTAGCGCATAAGCACTGGCATTTCGCGATCTCGTCCAGAATAGACTGCCTGCCGCGCTCTTTCCACATCTTTGAGACTGCGTGCTCCTTTGTCCGAGGATCTGTGTGGTGCCAGTCGAGTGTGATTGGATCGTCTTCGCCGCAGAGCTCACAGGATTTAGATGCCATGAGGTCTTGATACCACTGGCGTCTGCTTTCTCTTGCCCGTTTATTTCTGGCCCTTACCTGTTCTGACTGCAACTGCAGAATTTAGTTCTGCGGGAATGTATCCGACCTAAATCTTTGAATACCCGAGGTGGGATTCGAACCCACGCTGTAGCGATTTTAAGTCGCTTGCCTCTTCCGCTGGGCTACTCAGGCGCTGCAGCAATCTACCGCAAAAGAGAGATGTATGCACTTTACGTTTATGTCAGGGATACATGACAGCCCATGTTCCACACCGAGCAAGATCTTCTAGCGAACTTAATTGTTCTTACTCCGAAACTTGCCCGTCGAAAATTCCGAGAGCACATCTTCGAAGCCTGGGAATGGAAATGCGCCTACTGCGATAAACAATTGATGCCAGACACGGCGACTATTGACCACATCCTGCCAAAGCATAAAGGTGGTCATAATGTCCGGTCGAATATGTGCTGTGCCTGCTCAAGTTGTAATCGCTCCAAGGCTTCTAGCCTGCTGGAGCATTGGTACACGGAGGACCATAAACATTACTCCAAGGAGAGATTTGATAAACTAATTGAATGGATGGAGCAGAAACCCTGCTCGATTAAATTACCTTCCACTGGGAAGGCTGTACCGTATATCAGTAATGACTTCTACCTCGGCTGGGTCGCAACCTGAAGGAAAAGAGTTCCTTGATAAGTTCATCAGGGGCGAGCGCTTGGCCCAGCAAAAAGAGGGTGAGATTGCCGAGCTGATTCGTGCGCGTGTCCCTGGCGTCGGCGATCAGGCTCTCCTTGGTGCCGTGCCTAACAACATGCAGGAGGCCGCCGCAAGCGGTCGTATTCGCATCTAACAATGGCTGACCGAGCGAAGGCTAAGCGACTGGCCAAGGAGCGGATGAAGTGCAACAAGCCGCGCCGTGATGTACAAGGCGGTAAGAAGTCGGTCGTGAAAGCCTGCGAAGGTGGTGAGGAGAAGATTATTCGTTTTGGCGACGCCAACATGGAAATTCGCCGCGATAATCCTGAAGCCCGTAAGAACTTCCGAGCCCGCCACAACTGCGACGAGAAGAAGAGTAAGTTGACTGCTGGTTATTGGAGCTGTAAGGCTTGGTAATTAGATCAACTGCCAGCTGCGCCACCACTTGGTAATCACGTATTTATTTCCGCTCAGCGGTGGGCATGCTTCATGCATTGTTTTGAGGTTTGGTATTCCATTTTTATAAAGATTGTTCCAAGCAAGCAGCATTCCGCGCTTCGGTTTGACTCTTAAATTTAGATGCTTGAAGTAAGTTTCACCGCCTTCTTCTACATCATTTAGATATATCATGCTGGTCCAGGTTCTTTGCCCCATCCAGCTGCAGTAAACCTTGTATTCCTTGGTGTGAGGCGCGAAGAAGTCCCAATGCTCTTTGTAGTATTGCCCTGGCTCATATCGCTGTGCCTGCATGGTTTCTCCCAGGAATGGGTGGAGCCCCATCCACTCAGAAATGCGCCGATCAATAGAAAGGAAGAAAGGATCTTGGAAATAGTGTAGGTCCGAGGTTTTACTGGTGCGGTAATCGGAGACCTTGCACGTATCTTTTTCGTCTGAAACGGTGGACGGACGCAGATTCGCGTCGATCAGCGCCATTAAATTTGTACATTCTCCCTTACTCAAGAAGTTATCCAGAGTGTAAACCTGCGTGAAAGGATAAAAGATCCTATTGGCCTTGAGAGTAAGGGGAATATGGTAAAACTTTTTATAGTCGATCTTCTCTGGTTTTGCACGGAACGAGCAGAGGTTTTCTATTTGCTCTAATTCTTCGTCTGTGCAGCCATGAACCTCCCGAAATGTCCTGTGGAGCTGCTGTTTGCTGACACCACCAACTGCGGATTTCATGTACTCCCGCAAGAGAATACTTTCAGTCATAATTTTGGCTTTACAGCAGGTAAAATGTATAGGTCGATCAGTAATACCGCAAGTGGAAGCAGTATTCTTAACGTTTGCTGTCGTATTTGGTGGTATATACAGCCTAAGCTCTGTTTTACTTGACCAAAATGCAAGGCAACTCCCAGGGGCCACAACCGGACGAGTTCTTAAAGACCTTCGTCGCAAGTAGGCCTGAGTTATCAAACCAAGACACACCGGATTTTACGGTTGATGAGCGGTACATTCCTCCGCAAGGTCTCCAGTATCCCTGCAATTGACGTTTAGTTCAGCGCTGGTAGGATACTAAGAAGGTTTAGAACAACCATGGATGCACTAGATCTTCCAATGGACGTGGAGTTCTCAATCCACGCCGCCGCCCTAGCGATTCAGAACCTGGACCGAGAGGAGTTGGAAGAGGCGTTCATTGAGATGCTCCACCAAAAAGCCCTGGACCGTCAGATGTTCCTGGGAATCCTCAAAGATCACGGCATTGACGCCGACGTAAATTTCCACTTCTCAACGCTCGGGCAGGTTTCTTAAGCATCATGCCAACACGCACTATTACCGGTACCCTCGATACCTTCAGCGTCGACGCTGGCAGCGAAGTGACCTATGAGGGTCCTTCTTCCGCTGGTGATAAAGGCCTGAATATCCGTGCCTTCAAGGTCAACCCTGGCAGCACTGGCGACATCATCGTCAAGCTGGATCGTTCTTCTGGTGTGAACACCGTTGAGATCTTCCAGGAAGACAACTACACTGCTGGCTCTGCTCCCAGCGGCTGGTCGAAGTTCTCCAATATCGCTCAAAGCGGCAAAGGTAAGGGCGGTTGCGCCGTGACCGTGACTGATGCCACCAAGGATTACATTGTCCTGCTGACTCTGGACGGTTATTCTGAGGTCAGCTACGGCGGCTCTGTTGAAGTCCCCTAAGGAAGAACCCAGCTGGAAGGATTATCCTTACCTTACTCAGAAAGGAATAGACCTAATCAAGCGTTACACCGTGCCCCGTACCGATCTTGGTATGGGGCGTTTTGCTGCGTACAAGGAATACGGTGAGCTGGACTGGCGAATCGGGTACGGAAGCAAAAGCCTGGGACGCTTGAAAAACCTGGGATGCATGGATCGCGGCACAAGGCAGCAGATTGAGGATCAACTGGTAGAGGACCTCAAAGCTTTCTCCCAGCGAATCGGTGAGTACATCTTTGTCCCGCTGAACCGTAACCGTAAGGCAGCTGTCCTGAGTTTCGCCCACAGCATTGGCTTCCCCGCCTTCAAACACTGCCGCTTACTGGAGCTGATCAACAGTCACGCCCCTAAAACCGCGATCATCCGTGAGTGGAGTCCTTACATCAACAGGATTTGGTTTTCTGGTGGAGAACGAATGGTGAATCGGCGACGGACCGAGCTTGACCTGTATTACGCCGCCGATAAGGAAATTCCTACGTTCACACCGCACAAATGTCACGCTCGCCAGTGCCTCCTGAACTTGCCCGAGACCTACACAGGTGCTCCGAACCAGATCAAGGCAATTGAGTATCTGGAGCGGAAGTTTGCGGATCTGGATCCGTCTGGGGAGATTCTGAGGCGGTTTTTTCGTTATTGGAACGAGAAACCAGGCGGTCTATCGTCTCCGCCGCGTCAGGACAAAAGTGATTGAGAGCGTCCAGGGCGTCCATTAATTGTAGTTCTGGGCTGTAGTTGCGCAGAAATTCCTCGTAATCCATTATTCGTCGATGTGGGGCCTACGTTTCAGAGCGATCTTGAGCAGAACGAGGTAGCCGATCAGGTCACTAACCACGTCTTCATCATTCGCCAGAAGCCCTGCACCTTTTTGGATACGGTTGAGCTTGTCATCGATGCGAACGAGAATTTGCTCGACTGCATCTGCTTTAGAAAAAATTCGGTTTGGATTAAGAGCAGAGTCCCCATATTTACGGTTCTTTTCGAGAAGTAACTCTTTTATATCATCGCAAACTATTGTGATTTGGGACTGAGTGTCCGAAAGCGGTGTCACAGTTGAGATCTGTCAGAATTAATCTATGAAACCACAACTCAGCCAGGATTACAACGTCGATAGCCGTTATCGAGGCATGGGTCAGGCGCAAGATAATACTAGGGGTAAGCAGTTTGTAGAGCAATATATCGATCGACGCCGTGCTGAAGCTGAACCAAATATGAAGTATGAGCGTGCCGAGGAAGATAGGTTCCAGTTTGACGGCAATGCCACATTCCGTAACCTGTTCCGGCCTAGCAAATAACCTTCCCTAGGTGAGAGAAGATCTCTTCGAACTTCTTAGTCTGATCAAAACCGAATTGCAACGGTGGCAGGTAGATGAAATAGCCCCAGTACATCGCTTTTTGGTGTACAAACAGCTTTTGGCCGTGCACTAGGTCAGCCCGACGCTCTGGGATGCAGACCGGAAAGTCCCACATCTCTGGGCAAATCCGCATCATTTCTGGGTAGGTCGTATAGAAAAGCGCTTCAGGGATGTTCCGCAGCTTCCATTCCTTCACCAACCGCTGAAACCACACCACCGCAGGCGCTTTCGCCGCCGCCCCAGCCTTCAGGCTCCACCTCCACGTGCCCCGCTTTTTGCTGAAAGAGCAGCGTCCGTACGTTGGCGGGAATAGATAGGTTGTTCCTGTCCAAGGTTCCTCGATGTTCAGGCCATCTTCCTGGATTGTATAGATCTTTTTGGCTCTTAGGAACTCCGCATTTGCATGGTGAGTTGAGCACGGGTCAAGATCAATGTCCCCCAGGAGGGCGTCGATGTAAGGGAGGTATTCAACTGGAGTGAGCCAATCGTGAGTGACATGCTTGATCCGACCAAGAATGAACTTGTAATCGGCCCACGTAAGTTTTCGTTTTTGTCTCACATCCGCATGAAGTCGTCTTCTTGGTTGTCGTGCTTGTAATGGATCAGTGACATCTGATCTTTGTCTTGCACGATAAAAACAGACTCTTTGGTTGGATCGACCATCTCGGCGCGGGCAATTGCCTTCTGCATCACCTCAGCAGGGCCTTCCATACCTCGACCATTGAAGTCGTTAAGCGCATTCATTAAGGCCTCGAGAGGCAGATAGAACATGCTTTCTTTCTCTGCCGCTTCCGGAACGTAGACCATGGCGCCGGGTCCTTCCATGCTGTGGAAGCTGCGGTAGTACTCGCACATATCTGCGCAAATACGTTCAATTGTCAGCTTCACCATCGCCTGCTCAGTTTCAGACGGGTTGCTGAGATGCAGCCGACTCAGCATTTTTTTACGGCGTTCGTTCATGGTCCTTCCTTTTGGTTCAGTTTACTGTGGTGTTTTCAGGTTGTTGGTTGAGTTTTATCATGTGCCCCAGTCCAGACCGCTTTAATGTCTCCAGCAGCTTTGGCAGGGGTTTATAGAGGACGACAGCTTTCTGCATGTTGCCGATTTTTTTGATCAGCTTGCCGTTTTCATCACGAAGCTTGGTCAGTTCTCCCTGGCGGATGAGATATTCCGCGACGCAACGGTAGCGACGTTTTTCAGCTAGTCCGATCTCTGGGTAGCGGTCACAGATGGTGCTAGTCCGCATGTCGCTGAAGGTGAGCCGGATCTGATCAGCGAGAGAAAGACCCATCATGAGGTCCGTAGTGCTGGTTTCATAGCTGCAGACCAACTCCAGATAACGCCTGAGATCTGGTGTCTCAAAACTGCCTGATGGGGGCAGGAAAATCCCGACTTGCTTTGCGAGAGAAGGGACTAGAAGATCTTGGTAGTTGTCAACGGTGACTGTATTTATATCGAGGTCAACGAAACGGTAGCTCTGGTAGGTATTGACAGTTCCCGGCAGAGGCTCGAAGTCGGTAGTTTCCAGGGCCTCCAACCAGTCCTTTGTTTCTGTCATCACGTAACTTAATTTCTATTAAGTTAACGCATTTTTGGAATTTTCCCACTGCCTCTGGTGCTCGAGAATAAGTACGTATTCGTAGTATTCCCGTAGTTCTGCCATGTGATCGCTCAGTTTGGTGACGGTGTACCAATCCTTGCCATAGATCTCCTCCAGGCGCTTCTCGCACTTTCTGCTGTCACCGCCATAGTTCTCCGCCGCCCAGAAAGCCTCAGCGATTGACCGTTGTTGCTGGGTCATCAGCTTGTATTTCAGAGACTCTATTGATACGGAGGAGATAAATTCGCTAAACTCTTCAATGAATGGGTATTTGTCTTTATGCGCAGGCCGATCACTTATGCTGAGCTCCTGCTGATTTTGATCCTCGGCCCTTTGGGTGTCTGGGGAGCTCAAAATTTGTACGGGTTTGTCACCGATAGAATCACTATAGAAGTAAAAATGAAGTAGTGCTATGGGTGGCAGTAAGCCAGCTCCGGCTCCGACCGTCATGATGCCTGCGCCTACTGCGCCGCAAATGTTTCGTTCGGTTGTTCCTTTAGAGAGCTACCAGGACCTTGCTGGTGTGATGAAGCGCACCGAAGAAGAAACGGCGAAACTCCAAGAGCAGCGTTTTCAAGAAGTCGGTACTCCTGCTGAGCTCGGTGCTCGTCAGGCAGGTCGCCGCGCTTTAGAGGCGGCTTCTTACCTGGCTGCGGTCCCTGGTGGAGATAAGTACATCGAACAGCTGACTGGGAAGACGGATATGTACAAGCCTGTTGAGCAAGCTGCTCAGGCGCAGCTGACGGAAGCGCAGAAGGAATATGCAGAAGCTCTTAAGAAAGTCGGAGACAAGCCCAAGGCCACGATTTCTGAAACTCCTTCCTGGGCTCAGCGCACGGTCTGATGGGTGCCAGCAAAGCCAAGCCCCAGACCAAGGTTGTGGAACGGGAGATTGTGACTCCCGAGCGGCAAGAGACCACCACAACCATGGCGGCTGCTCCAAGGATGGCAGGTGAGACCTTCTTAAGTTCTTCTAAGCGTTACAACCCCGTTACCACCACAACCACCACCCCTGGCAGCGTTGTTCGTGAAAGGGAAGAAGTCCCCATCGAAGCGACTCAGCCTAAGTTCCAGTCAACTGGTCATCGGCTTTACGACTTAATTCTCCAGAAAGCCCAGGAAGCTAGAAATCCCTAGCACCAGTCTCGTTTAGCCAGTCTTCGTAAATCGTGGTCAAGGTGTCGTATTCGTCCGCTGGCATCAGCACGACATTGCCTCGATCGGTCTTGATCAAGTAGGTCTGCCCTTCATCCCCGACTTCATCGAGGACTTGGTAGAACCGCTCTTCGAGTTCGTGAAGGGTAATAACTTTCACGGTTATTGACGCGCTGTTAATAGCTTAACAGCTCGATAATTAATCGACGACTGAGCCGAAATCAATAGCAGAAGCAGCTGTCGTGGCAACTAAACCGAACTCCAAGCTTTCATCGATGGATTCGTTGACGAAACGCCAGTCGGTCGTTGCGATGTTAATTCCGATTGAATAGGTCGTCTCCAGGTACTTGATATCGTTGGTGATCAAGAAGAGATAATCACCTGGATCTAAGCGAACAGCTGGGTAGTCCCTTACTGGAGTTTCCTGCTCATCAGCATCGATAGCTGAGCTCGAGTAGACGTAACCGTTGTTGTTGATCGGCAGCTCTTCACGCCTCTTGTCGGACGTGATCTGGTAGAACGCGACCAGGGTGTTCTTGTTTGTGTTCGATGTCAGTGCTGTGGTGCTGTACAGCTGAAAGAATTGAATCGAACGAGGCCGCAAGAGCTTGATCTTGTAAAAAGTCGTCTGGCGACGTGAAAGGCCGCCATGACTGTTGGTTAACGTGAGCGACTTAAATACAGCAGAGAAGTCGCCAAGATCAATAGGATTGTAGAGGGAGTCACCAGCAGTAGCGGGAAGTGGGTCAGAACCAAAGTATGAAGTTGGTCCATAAGCTGTTGGTCCTGAGCCTCCTGTTGGGTATGCCTCTACAGTTCCCAGGTTGTAAAAACCTAAGTTAGTCGGTATTGTCGTCAGGAACCGAGCCATTTGCAATATTTAACCCGGTGTAAAGACCGTTAGTCCTGCCGGATTTTTGATACTTTTCTTCAATAATTATAGCTCGCTCAGGAAAATACCCTTCTCCTTCCATTGTCTCAATAATTTCAAAGCTGCAACGCTTTTCCATGCAACGAAGCTCGAGTAGGGCTTCTTCCTCTGTATCGAAGTGCTCGCTCCACTCGTTGTTGCCGCCATAGCTGATGAAGGCAACGTACTGACGAGTGGGCAGGTGGTAGTTACTCGGTAATACCTGACTCTTCTTCTGTGTAGGCTTTTCTTGTGTGCTCGAAGATGTTGTCATGGGTCAGCTTAATCGTCTCGATTCCTGACGGCTCAGGAAAATTTTTGAGTTCCCTAATTGTAAGGTGTTTTGGGTTACAGCAGAACGCCGAACATTCCTTTTTGCTGAAAATCCTGTACTTTCCTGTGTAGCCACGGCTCAACCAGAATGCAACCCTGGAGGCAGACTGAGTTTTGCCGCTGTGGAACGGGGAGGGGAAGTAGGCGATCGATTCGGTGTTGTTTTTCCGAGTGGCGCCTAACCAAGGCCAGCACTCGTCTTCTCCACGGATATCAACCTGTTCCCAGAAGCGACGTACCTGCCAGTACCACTTGAAGTCGAAGTTCGTGACATCGACGGTGCAGCGATTCTTCTGCAGCTCCTCCATGCAGTCCAGGCATTCTCCCATGAGTCCAAAGTTGCCTTTGTGCTTGGTCGAGCCCTTGCGGTGCCAAGGACATTGGAGTTCGTTCGACACGTGGTACGAGATCTCGAATTGCCTAGCGGCTTGGGGATGATCCGCGATTAGCTGTTGAATCGACTGATCAACATGCGTCCAGATCTCCGCCAAGTTATCCCGGTTTTCTGTTTCTGCAACCTCTTCGTACGTTTCACGGTTACAGATGCGCCGTGCTGTGTGGTACGGGATCTGGTACTTCTTCGAGAGCGCTGTCACCTTCGCTCCGTCGTCCCACTCCTGGCGCAGCTGGGTGATCAGGGTGGTATCGAGGCCTGCTGAGCGGCGACGGCTGTTCTCGAGCGCCACATCGCTCTTGGTGCC
>Ga0307378_10009442_pt1 | contig 12821 bp, 17 predicted proteins | sample UN1MG_FD_202238 | JGI IMG/M metagenome (GOLD analysis project Ga0307378, IMG submission 202238) | Soil microbial communities from Risofladan, Vaasa, Finland - UN-1 | ecosystem: Environmental > Terrestrial > Soil > Coastal area > Acid sulfate soil | place: Finland: Risofladan, Vaasa | collected...
GCAAAGTTATGCCCGCCCCGAATAAGGGAAGGGTAATCAAAATAGAGGTATATGCTATACCCGATATGATTGAGCAGGTGGGCAACCAGTGCACCGGCACTATTAATCCCGTCACCTGCTTTCCCCCCGACAAGCACAGTTACGTCTTTCATGATGGTCTCCCGTATGTTCTGATACTTTTTTTTGAGGGGTAAATAGGTTGGCATACTCCCCTCTCCCCGCAAAAACCAAAAAAAGCCGGCACTGGCACATTTCGTCTTCCTGATGAGCATATGAAACGGTAATGCCTGACGTTACAGTACACTTGTTCTGAATCGGGACTGGAGAGCCGCTTATCGAATCTCTTTTTGTACGATAAAGGACTGGTAGCAAAAGAAAGTGATGATTGTGTCAGGAGCGCTTAGGGGGGTTAAGGACTTGCGCGCGATCAAACCGCGGGTAGTACAGGTGAACGCCCAGGGTTGACATGCCGGCCGGAGTGCTGCAGATAACCCGGGTTTCCATGGCGGGAGGTGTGTTCCTGAATGGTTATCAAGATTACAAAAATTCCCTGATGAGGATGCGAGGGGAAACTGCAGAAAAAGACAATGAAAAGAATCACTTAAAAAACGTGGCAGTCACGGGGGTTATACGCATTGATGACCGGTAAAATTTTCGTTCACTGTTTTCTCATCAACTCTTCAAGAATGTTTTTCAAATCAGTAATTTTGTAGGGTTTGGTGAGTTTTGCGCTAAAGCCGTACTGTGAAAAATCCTCTACAACGGGATCGTTTGCGTACCCGCTGGATACGATAGCTTTTACGGCAGGATCAAATTTCCTGAGCTCTTCGATCGTTTCTTTTCCACCCATTCCTGTCGGAACGGAGAGATCAAGAATGACTATATCAAAAGGTGAGCCGGCAATCTTTTCTTTTTTGTAGAGATCGATTGCAGCCAGACCGTCAGTGGCAAACATAACATCGAAGTTTAGAAATTTCAATACTTCGTGCGTCACATCAAGGATGATCTGCTCATCATCCATCAGCAGTATTTTTCCTTTGCCGGCCATAAAAAAACCCGTATCAGTAGGTAGTGATTCGTGCCTCTTTTACTAAATACTATATCCTGTGATATGCAAAAGAACTCCCATAATGCGCTAATAAACCGGTTCTATTCATTATTATCAGAGGAGGGCCTTTCGTGTTCTGCCAGATGATCAATACCAGATGATTAATGCCAGATGATTAATGGTACCGGGCGTTTCGCTTTCCTTCAACGTGATCGTATCACTTGAATCGGCCGGTAGATCTGCTGACAATGTGCCTGTTCAGGCTCATTTCTTCATTGCACGCAAACGGGCGGCTTCAGCAGTATCCTCTATCCTGAGAAGAAATGTGCCATGGCAGGGTTTTGTATACGGGAAAATGATAAAGTCCCGATCAAGCCCTATCGCAATAGGTGGCACTCCAATGGTGTGGATATCAAAGACCTTGAAACCCGGCTGGACATCGATATACTCAGTAAAATTCTGTCTGATATATTCCCTGCATTCTTTGAATGATCCATTCCGCATAAGGATCTCATAGTTCATCGATTCTACGCAGCCCATGGGGTCACCTCATCGATTGCTTTTTTAAGGGGCAGGGGGTTGTGCACGGCTTTTGCTGCAATTATTGTGCAGGGGAAGTCAATATTTTTTACCAGGTCTTCGTAATGTTCCCCGTATACCAGAGTATAGATCTTTGCTTTCGAGATCGCACCCATTGTCGCTGCATAGCTGATGCCGGCATCGTTATGGATAAAAACAAAGCAGCGGTCAAAATCCCGTTTCTTTTCGGTAATCATCGTCACCGCACGATCGAGATCCATGACTTCTCCAAGGTAGTGACGGTCAGGATCCGCGATAACGAGAAGCATGTTTGCCGCCTTGTTACCGGCAACAACCGGTACAAAGCCGGATTTTTTGAGCCGGTTGATCAGGTACAACGCGATACTTGTCTGCACCGGCACCTGGGGGCAGCCGAGAACGAGAAGCGCCGATCCCAAAGAGCTCGTTGGTTCACCTGACAAATTGACCAGTTCCTGCCATTGTGTATATTTCCATTATTTCAGCCACTGGCAATAATCTTGTGCATTATCACCTATTAATAAGACGGTGAGAGCCCTGCACCAAGTATTCGCTCCGGGTGAGTGTAAATCGTAAAACGGTCCCCGCGGGAAAAACATACCAGCGTAATCCCCGCGGTCTCCGCAGTCGCAATTCCCTTATCCGTCGAAGCAGCGCGGGAGATTACAATGGGTATTCCTGCATTTGCATATTTTTTCACCATACCGGCAGGCTGTCTTCCCGTACAGCCAATCACGCAACGGGAGAGATCAATCCTGTTCAGGATGGCATGCCCGACCACCTTATCCACCGTGTTATGCCTGCCCACATCACTGCTTTTTACCACACATTTCCCCTCACAGATGAGTACTGAACAATGGACAGCTCCGGTTTTTCGCCACACTTCAGTCTCGATCTCACGGGTCCAGGAAATAACATCCTCGGGAGTGATATGGATATCCGATGAGACTGTACCAGGTTTCTGAAGGATGCTCATTCCTCCTGAAGATCCAATCTCTTTTTTCGATCGCGATACATCACAACCGGTATCGGCATACACAAGGATGCGATCGCCATCAAGTTTCACCTTGTCCACACACCGGGCAATCCCTTCTGTTATAACAAAACCGGCACCGAGCTCAGAAAGCTGATCCCGGCTGGCAACGATATCAGTCACCGGACGGTCATTGAAGAGGATCTGGAACCGGTCTTCTATCACGATGGTATCGTCAATTTCTGTTACTTCGTCATTCCTTACCCGGATGCTGCGATGGTCCTTAAGGTCCATCCTGAGTCTCCTGGTGTACCCATTCGAGGTAGGGGGGGTGCCCGTCAATAACAGGAAGTGCGATAATCTCCGGCAGCTCATACGGGTGATGTTTTTTTATTGCCGCAATAACCTCACCCGCTTTTTCCTTCGTGGTCTTAATAATGAGCAGATGTTCCTCATCATCGCAGAACTCTCCTTTCCACCGGTAGTATGAACGGACGGGAACGACATTGACGCAGGCAACAACACGCTGGTCGATAAGCATCCTTGCAAGGGATGCGGATTTGTCCTGGGGGGCAGTAGAGAAAACCACAATTATTTCCTTTGGTACACTCATGCACGTTCTCCTGGCAACCCGTTTATACTCCCGGACAGCCTGAACACTCTTTGTTTTTTGAATATTTCCTGCTCCTTCTCCATAGGGCTCACTTTTTTATTCCTGACTAATAAGCATAATCATTCACACCAGGTACATTTTTAGAGCAGGAACATTGTGGGAGCGTTAATTACAATAAATCCGGAATCCTACAGTTACTACCTATGTACGCATCACGCATGAGTAATCTCCCCCCGTATCTTTTTGCCCGGATAGACGAGATGAAAGCGGAACAACAACAAAAAGGGGTCGACATCATCGATCTCGGTGTCGGGGACCCGGACCTTCCCACACCGGACCATATCGTTGCATCTCTTTGTGAAGCGGCAAAGAACCCCGAAAACCACCACTACCCGTCATACTCAGGTATGCCCGCATACCGGACCGCAGTGGCAGACTGGTATAAAAACCGGTTCGGTGTCTCGCTTGACCCGGGAAAAGAGGTTGTTGCCCTTATGGGTTCCAAAGATGGTATCGCCCATATTGCAGAGGCATTTGTAAACCCGGGCGACTACGTACTCGCACCAAGTCCCGGCTATCCGGTGTACCGGACCGGCACCCTCTTTGCTGAGGGGATCGTGCATGAGATGCCGCTCACACGGGAGAATGCATTTGTCCCGGTGCTCGATGATATCCCAAAAAAAGTCATAACATCAGCAAAGCTTATGTTCATCAATTACCCGAATAATCCCACTGCGGCAGTCGCTCCTGATGGCTTCTACCGCGAGCTGGTTGACTTTGCCCACGAGCACAACATCGTGGTTGTTTCGGACAATGCGTACTCCGAGATCGTGTTTGACGGGTATCGTGCCCCTTCTTTCCTGGAGACAAAAGGAGCCATGGAGGTCGGCATTGAGATGCACTCGCTTTCAAAGACCTACAATATGACCGGCTGGCGGATCGGTATGGCAGTCGGCAACGCAGATATCCTTGCCGGTCTCGGGCGGGTCAAGACCAACGTGGACTCAGGGGTCTTCAATGCTGTTCAGCATGCTGCAATCACGGCCCTCAGCGGTTCACAGGAATGCGTCCGGGATGCATGCACCATTTACCAGGAGCGCAGGGACGTGCTCATTGCCGGGATGCGGGATCTTGGCTTTGATGTCGCCTCACCTAAGGCTACATTCTATGTCTGGCTGCCGGTACCCGACTGCATGGCATTTTCGGCAAAACTGTTACATGAAGCCGGTATCGTTGCAACCCCGGGCGTTGGTTTTGGTTCAAGCGGTGAAGGTTATGTCAGGTTTGCCATCACGCGACCTGTTGCGCGGATAAAAGAAGCAATCGAACGCATGCGGAGACTTGACCTGTGAAACTCCCCCACCACCTCACGATAAAAAACGGTCACCTGCATATCAACGGACAGGACTGCGTAGCTCTCGCACAGAAGTACGGGACGCCACTTTACGTAACAAGCGAGGACCGGATCTGCGAGCAGTTTGAGAGTTACAAAAAAGCATTCAACAACCGGTACCCGAAGGTGAGGATCCTTTTTGCGGCAAAGGCAAATGGCAACCTTGCGGTCATGCGGGCGCTCGCCCGGCGGGGGGCAGGTGCTGATGTCTTTTCATCCGGGGAACTCCACCTTGCGCTGGAAGCCGGGATCCCGGCAGATAAACTCCTCTTTAACGGCAGCTCAAAAACACCCGGAGACCTGGAGCTTGCAGTCGAAAAGGAGGTAAAAGTTTCGGTGGATTCACTCGACGAACTTCACCAGCTCGATGCAGCAGCAAAAGCGGCAGGTAAAACAGCAAAGATTTCGTTTCGTGTGAACCCGGCGCTGGAAGTCCCCACGCACCCGAAGATTGCAACCGGGCTTGCAACCAGCAAGTTTGGTATACCCCATAAAGAGATCCCTGCTGCATACCGGGAAGCAATGTCGTGCAAAAATCTCCAACCGGTCGGAATTCACTGCCATATCGGCTCGCAGATCCTTGATATCGAGCCATTCGTCAAGGCTGCTGAAGTGATGGTCCGGATAGCAAAGGAACTCACGGATATGGGCGTTACGCTTGAATTCATTGATCTCGGTGGTGGCCTTGGGATTGCCTACCACCATGACACCGACCCGTCTCCCACACCTGAAGACTATGCAGCACACGTGGTTCCCGTATTCAAAGCCGGTATCGAAGCCTGCAGGATTGCACCGGAACTCTGGATTGAGCCCGGGCGTTCCCTTGTTGCCGACTCAACCGTTCTCTTAACGCGGGTCAACTCGACAAAATCGGCACATAAGAAATTTGTTAATGTGGATGCCGGTTTCAACCTGCTCATCCGGCCCGCAATGTATGATGCCTACCATGAAGTCATCGTTGCGAATAACGCAGATGCCCCGCTCACCACAGAATACACTATCACCGGTCCCATCTGCGAGACGGGAGATATTCTTGCAGCGGACCGGAAACTCCCGCAGGTTGCTGCCGGTGACATCATTGCAGTACTTGATACCGGCGCATACGGGTATGCAATGTCCTCGCAGTACAATTGTCGTCCACGCTGTCCTGAGGTCCTCATACAGGGGAATCAGGTATCGCTGATGCGCAGGGGCGAAAATACCGAAGATATTACTGCTACCATGCAGTACCCGCCCTGGCAACGGTGAGGGGGCGTTAAAACCCGTGCTGTTCCACTACGCGCTGGTTGATGACCTCATTTCAAAAGAGGAGTTCGAGCGGCGCGTAGAAACAAAGATCGAAGAGTGCGGGGATCTCGTTGATGAGCCGACTGCAGCCATGCTCGTAATCGGTGAACTGGGCCGCCAGCATGTGAAGATCAAGGGATTGGCGGGAAAATCCAGTCTCTTTTCATTTTTCGGCAAAGTGATGGACAAGACCGAGCCGAAGGAGTTTGACCGGAAAGATGGGGAGAAAGGCTGGGTCGCCACCCTGCTTGTGGGTGACGGGACCGGAACCACACGGGTCGTCCTGTGGGATGAGAAAGCAGGAGCTGCTGGTGATATCGCTGTAGGGGACGTGCTGGAGATCATAGGGCGACACCCGCCAAAAAGCACAACAGAAATTTACGCACTTGCGCTGCGCAAGGCAAGCTGCGAGATCACCTGTTCCCTGCCCGCAGACGGGTCCGTCACCGGGAGCCTGTCAACGGATCCTGTGGACCTTGATGCGATCCTGATTGCCTGCGAAGAGCCCCGTACCTTCAGCCGCAGGGACGGTACGACCGGCGAGATGACAGAAGCTGTCATCGGGGATACCCGTGGCACTGCCCGCCTGATAGCATGGGTACCGGACCTGTTTGTGAATATCCTCCCGGGTACTCCCGTTCACATCACCGGTGCAAAACCCGACGGGCGCAGCACCGGGAGAGCCTACAGCCTCGATGAGAAGAGTTCGGTGGCAGTCACTGACCAGGATATTGCCGTACCATTCACCCCTGTTGGTTCTGTCAGTGATGAGGGGGTTTATTCAATACAGGGTGATGTGAAGGAGGTAAAAGAACCGCGATCGTTTACTTCCCGCAACAGGTCTGCATCCTGGGTGAGAAATATTCTCGTGAGTGATGGCAAAGATGACATAAAAGTTGTAGTCTGGGGTGAAAAAGCGTTACTCCCGGTCCAGCCCGGTGACCAGATTGAAGTCTACCATGCGACCGCACGACCCGGTCGTTTTGGGGGAATTGAGCTGAGTGTCGGGCGGGGGAGTTCATTCCAGGTGCCAAAAAAGGATTCACACCCGATCGTTTTTGAAGGAACCATCATTGCCGGGCAGGGATGCACCTTTATCGATAATGGCACACAACGTTATCTTATTGACGGAGATCTTCCGCACGGGGTTGAGATGCAGGTAACCGGCATCCTTTCAGGGAACCGGATCATAGCTGAATATTCCCAACCGGTTGATATCAAACCTGAAACCCTGCTGGTGCAGATCCGCGGGTTTATCGAAGAACTTTAACCAAAAAGTCACACTTTCACCCCACGCAGTCCGAGAGCATATATGTCCATGTTTAACATCTTGTTGTGCCATAGGAGATGTGCAAGAAATGGCTGAAAAACCATTAGAAATTGAAGATTTACCGGGCGTAGGCCCGAGCACCGCAGATAAACTCCGTGAAGGGGGGTACCTCTCGGTGGAGAGTATCGCAACCGCATCACCGGCAGAACTTTCCGAGGTCTCGGAGATCTCCGAATCAGTAGCAAAAAAGATTGTCAAAGCTGCACGTGAAGCTGCAGATATTGGCGGGTTCAAGACCGGAAAAGACATCTTCGAACAGCGAAAGGATGTCAGGAAACTATCGTTTCGCGTTCCCGAACTCGATGCCCTTATGGGTGGGGGGCTGGAGACCCAGGCCATCACCGAGATGTACGGTGAGTTTGGTTCCGGTAAGAGCCAGATCGTCCACCAGATGGCAGTTAATGTTCAGCTTCCCGAAGAACAGGGGGGGCTTAACGGGAGTGCCATCTATATCGATACCGAGAACACATTCCGTCCTGAGCGTATTGAGCAGATGGTGAACGGACTTGGGATCGATGATGCGGACCCGCAGGTGTTCTTAAACAACATCCACATTGCACGGGCACATACATCGGATCACCAGATGCTTCTTGTGGATAATTCACGGGATCTTGCAGCGGAACTCAAAGACAGCGGGCACCCGGTCAAACTTTTCATCATCGATTCACTCACCGCTCACTTCAGGGCTGAATATGCCGGACGGGGAACGCTTGCGACACGCCAGCAGAAACTGAACCGGCACATGCACGAGCTCTTCAAGCTCATTGACGAGCATAATGCTGTTGCACTGGTGACAAACCAGGTAATGTCCAACCCGGCAGTCTTTTTTGGTGACCCGACAAAACCCATAGGTGGCAACATTGTCGGGCATACTGCAACCTTCCGGCTCTACCTGCGCAAGAGCAAGGGTGGCAAACGTATTGCACGCCTTGTCGACAGCCCCAATCTTCCCGAGGGGGAAGCACCGTTCATGGTAGAAGAGGCGGGACTCAAATCGTGCTAAAAGCGCTTCTTACCGATATCGACGGGACGATCACTGATTCGTCCCGCCGGCTGGATACTGGTGCAATTACTACGATCAGGTCACTCGTTGACGAGGGTATCGAAGTAGTCCTTGCAAGCGGGAATACTTCCTGTTTTATGGATGCTCTCTGCAAGATGATCGGAACCCAGGGGACATTCATTGCAGAGAACGGAGGAGTGTTCCGGGTAGGTTATACTGGCACTCTCCACATCAAAGGAGACCAGAGTATATGCAGGAAAGCATTGGAAAAAGTTCAGGCTTATTACCGGGTACAAGGGAAAGAACTTGTGCTTTTCAGCCCTACGTACCGGTTTGCCGATCTCGCATTTGCCCGTACGGTTCCCGTTGATGAGGTTAAAAAAATTCTTCAGGATCACCTGGTGAATGTACTCGATACCGGATATGCAATCCACCTGCAGTCACCGGGCATTGATAAAGGAACTGCACTGGAAGCACTCGCGCAGGAAATGGACATGGTACCCTCAGATTTCCTTGCTATCGGGGACTCACTCAATGACATCCAGATGCTCACAAAGGCCGGTATTGGAGTGGCCGTGGCAAATGCCCATCCTGATATAAAGGCAGTCGCTGAATTTGTTGCAGAAAAAGAATTTGGAAATGGATTTGTTGAAGCGATTGTTAAATATTATACTTATTTTCGCGCAAGATAGCGGTCAACTACAATATAATCCTTGATGTCCTTTACGGCTTCAAACGGTATTACCAGGAGCTTGTCATCTTCCATGTTGTATCCTTCGGTGGCAAAGGACTGGTCCGGGTGAACAATCATTGCCTGAACCTGACCTGAATCAAAATCAACCCTGATATTTTTTAGTGTTCCGATGAGCTTGCCATCATTGCTCATAAGTTTTTTTCTTGAAAGGCTGCGGGCAAATACACGAGTCATAAAAAAATTATGACGCTTATAAATATTTAAAGTGTTCTAAAATAGCGCGTCAAAAGAGTGTTTTTTTACTATTGATAACCCATTTTACGTTATTTGAAGATTTCAGCCGCCATTCGTATGTCAGATCCACGCAACGTCTTTCTTCCCGCGTGATCGGACATTTTTTTTGCTTCCTTTGATAAGAATGCCCCGTACTCTTCCATCAAAGCCGCAAGAGTTTCTGTGGCATCAGCACTTATACGCTCGGCACCACCCTTTTTTATGATACGTTCAACTGCTGATAAGGATAATTCTGTCATAATACACGATCCTTGCATTCAATTTAGTTTATAATATTTAAAGATAGTGGATTTATAACGAGGGAAAGACCCGGATGATATCAGACTGGGTGAGTATCCCTACAGGTTTTCCATCCTCGACAACAATCAGTCGCCCGATCTCCAGTTCCTTGAAGCGACGGATCACCTCAAAGAGTCTGGTGTCCGATAGAGCTTCAAAAACATCGGTAGTCATTATTGCCGAAACCTTTGTCGTTAATGGCAGATTATTTTCCACTGCCTTTGCAATATCACTCATGGTAATGATCCCGGCAAGTTTCCCCTCTTTGATGATGGGGGCACCATGGATACGATCTTTATTGAAAAGGACAAGCGCTTCGTGGATGGTGTTTGAACTATTTAACGTCTTAAGCGGGCTGCTCATGTAGGCTTTAATCGGTTGTTTGGGAAGCGAGATCATCTCAGTGGTTGCGATAAGAAGCAACTGTTTCGATTCGTCTTTCCCGAACACTTCCCCACGGAGCAGGAGTTTATTCACCGGCGTGGGACCTATCGTAATCCGGTCTCCAATCTCAAAAAGCTTGGCACTGCCAAAAAGTTTGATCACTGCATGACAGATGTCCGGGTGACAGAGCGTGGTAAAATCAATTTCCTGGACTGATGCTCCGGAGATAATTTTCCCGTCCCTGCTGATACTGACATTATAATCTCCCGCAGTAATGTTCAGGTTGAGTTCCTTGTAGGCAAGCGCGGTGGGAATGTAACCACCCTTAGGGCCAGGTACACCATCCACGAAACCGATTGTTTTAAGCGTCTGCATCTGGTTTCGCACGGTCCCCGGATTTCGCTGGATCATGACAGCGATCTCCTCGCCTTTAATGGAGTGGGAGTGCTGGTGGTAAAGAGTAATGAGGGTGATAAGAATATCTTTTTGGATCAGCGACAGGTCCATAACGATAAACCGTATAACTTTCAATACTATAAATAGGTTGGAGATTTGTGGAGTTCGAAAAAATACCTACAGTACCGACGGCAGATGAAATCCTTGACAGGAGCTTCCGCCGAGCGGCAAAGAAAATGAAGGAAAAGACCAATAAAGATCGCGCCAATGAAGAGTTTGTGCGGGCGGTTGGCGCGGCGGTCCATGACCGGCTGGTCTACATTATACGCGGATTCCCTGAATTTGACCAGATCCCCCGTTTCTACCTGGAGATGGCTGATATCCTCTTTGGTATGGACCGGATACGGCAATCGCTGGGTGCTGTTGGCTGGGCGGCAAAACACACAAAGATGGTGGGAAACCAGCTTGCGGTGCAATCCCGGAAATCAGATGATACGACCATGGTGCGTAAAAGAACGGTTGCCCGGCTTGCCTCCATGGTGCACCAGATAGACAAAGACCTGCTGTTCTTAAACGAGGTCCGGAACGTCCTCCGGAAGCTCCCCCATGTCGAGGACGCATGCACGATAGTCATCGCGGGATACCCCAATGTCGGGAAATCTTCATTCATCCGGCAGGTCTCTTCTGCGGTCCCCGAAATTGCATCCTACCCGTTTACGACAAAAGGCATCATTGTCGGACACCGTATCAAGGGCCGCGAACGGATCCAGTTTGTCGATACGCCGGGTATTCTCGATCGTCCGGCAGAACAAAGAAACGCCATTGAAAAACAGGCACTTTCGGCCATGATGAATGTCGCTGATATCATTCTCTTCATTCTTGACCCTTCAGAGCACTGCGGGTACCCGATGGAAGTCCAGCTCCACCTGCTCGCTGAAGTGAAGGCAATGATCGATGTACCGCTTGTTGTAGCGGCAAACAAATCAGACCTGCAGGTCGCGGATGGCTACCTCTCCATGTCAACAGAGAAAGGAGAAGGAGTTGAGGATGTGCTCGCTGCAATCCTTTCCCACAAACCTGCAGTTACAAAAAACCGGCCAGCGCCCAGCCTGCCAGAAATCCAAGAATAGTGCCGCCGTTTAATGGCGGCAGTCCTGCCTGGGGTTTTCCCGAAGAGACAAAGTGTAGCAGGACACTCATACCGGCAAGGGACCCGACGATGGCTCCCAGCGCCGGAAGGTTGATAATTCCAAAAAGCCGCCATCCTTGTAAAAAGACATTTGCGGAGACTACCAGTATGGAGGGCATAATCAGATCCCCCATCCCGATGATGAATGCTGCACGTTCGCCGCCATCATCCAGTTTTCCAATCCCGTCGCGGATGAAAGAGTAGTCGCGCCGCTTGGGGATAACAAAAAGGATGGGAGTTTTCAGGTCTATTACCCCTTCGGCAAGCGTGATCATATGTTTTGTTTTGTAGACTGATATTGCGTCATAGACCGCCAGGAGGACAAGCAGGATTACAACAAGATAATATTCAAGAGATGACCCGAAGATCGCTGCAACACCCGCAGCGATCAGGACCCCCAGACCATCAATCACGTACCATTCAGGGTATTTGTACAGGAGAACGGTTGCAAGTATTGAGAGTGCGAATATGAGGAATGTCGCAAGAGTGGGATCTCCTGTTACCACATAGACGAGAGCCGTAAATATATACACAAAGGTGAGGAAGATTGAGAGCGCTATGATAGCTGCAATCCAATTCTTCTTGCCGTATTTGATCAGCAACAGTAAAAATCCGGTGAAGACCAGCAGGATCGCAATAAAGATGAACGGATTTGCCAGTGACTCAGGATCTTCAAATGCGGTGATTCCTGCAGCCTGCACGGGGATGGAGATGAGGACTGACCCGATTTCGACGGTAAGGAGCAGGAGCGGCATCACAAGGAACGGAATTATGCGTTTTAAATCCATGGTGCTTCCCTTGTCAAGTAGTTAGATTAATTACTGTGCTCTCATCATCTAAAAGTATGGACATACGTGATTACTTATTCGATATCCTGCTTACTATCGTTATGATCGTCTCCACGCTCGTCCTCATCAACCGGTTCTGGCAGGATCTTACCATCGCAATTGCCGCAAGTCTTATGATGCTTTCACTGGGCGGACTCTTCCTCTCGCTGCAGGTAAAGATGCGCCACCTGGAAAGAAGTATTGTAGTCCGTGAACGAATATTACGCAACAATCTCGAGGAAATCTCCAGCCGCATGGCAGAGAAATACGATATGGCGATCACCCACCTGGATGAACTTGTCGGGGAATATTCAAAACGTACATACCGGTAATAGTGGTATTTCTTCGTGAACCATCATGGGCGTTGCAATACGGGATATAATCGCGGATTACAAGACACCGGTGACATGGGAATCACTGCCGGGTGTCGCTGCCATCGATGCAAACAACGCTCTTTACCAGTTCCTGACCATCATCCGGCAGCCGGACGGGACGCCTCTTATGGACGGGCGCGGGCGTGTCACTTCACATCTATCCGGCATCCTCTTCCGCA
>Ga0307378_10009447_pt1 | contig 12816 bp, 29 predicted proteins | sample UN1MG_FD_202238 | JGI IMG/M metagenome (GOLD analysis project Ga0307378, IMG submission 202238) | Soil microbial communities from Risofladan, Vaasa, Finland - UN-1 | ecosystem: Environmental > Terrestrial > Soil > Coastal area > Acid sulfate soil | place: Finland: Risofladan, Vaasa | collected...
AGCTGAGTGTATTGTTCGATTACAATATGCCTATCTTCTACGGAACTCAGGATGACCAGTACGAACTGGACAGGGCGATGAAAATATACGGTCTGTTGTTCAATGAGAGCGGTATTGTGAGCCATTGCGATTATAATGACAATCTGATAACAGGTAGCAGACGTTATCGCAGGGATGATGACAACAAAACACCGAAGTCCAGTATTGCCTTTATAATGGTGGCTACAAATAATGTTAAACACCTTGTTCATTGCAAGAATGCACGTCACATCAGCGAGTTTAAATTAAAAATGATGTACAGGAAGGAAGACAGCGTTCGTCAGTACTTCCAAATGCGTGAAGCAATTGAGAAATTCAACCAACTTACTAGGTTTTATCGCTACGGACATCTTCAAAAGATAAGTGATGTATGGGGCGCAAAACAAGCAGAGGTTGCCAGTTACATTCTGACTATGCCTAAAGAGGCAAAAGACGACAGTATTCAGTATCATAAGTCTGACTTGAGCAGGTACATCAATCTGGACAACATCGTGCCTACAAAAGAGCAGAAGGACATCATGTCAAAGATTGATGAACTACTTGCTCTACAAGAAAAGAACGAAAAAACTTTGAGTTATTTCAACATCCCTAGTGGAGCGGAAGACCTTGAAGCAGAACAAATTGCACTCTTACAACTTGCGATGACCTTTTAGGTCTCGCAAGTTTTATTACATTTATTGTAACATTTTAATTTTATTTTCGTATAATTGCAAAGAGAAACATTTAAATCTAATTCAATCAACATGAAAAACATTCAAGTAATCACAAGAGGAAACGTAGTTAATGTCAGTATCAATGGCAAACTTCATAGTAAGAACTGCGGAACTTCCAAAGAGGCAGACGAACTTTTTAAATTGGTTCTGAAAGCCAAAGAAGACCCAACAGATGCCAATGTGAATAACATTCGTGCGTATCTGAATGAAAAAACCAGAGTAGCGATTCTCGCAGGTCTGGAGAACGACCCCGAAACTGGTCAGGTATTTCTCGCAGGTTTTAATACTCCGATTCCCGACACTCTGGTGGAAGTTATCAAGGAGTATCATGAGAAAGGTTATCCGATGGAAGCCGTTATCAACTTCTGGAAACTGTTGATGCTGAACCCCGATGTAAGGGTACGTGAAGACCTTTTTGAGTTCATCATGACTCATGACTTCGTGCTGACCGACAATGGTTATATGGTGGTTTACAAAGCCGTATATCAGGTCAATGAAGAAGGAGTTGACACCGAGTTCGCAGAGTTCTTAAATAAGAACGTGCTGAAAGTGAAGAAGTGGTCAAAGAACCCCAACAAGTATGTTGTGTACAAGGAAGTATCTGATGGCGAATTGTTCATCACCAAGAAGAAGACTGCTGAGAAGTGGGATGAAAAAGCCAAAGGTGTTGAAGTCCTTGGTGTACTTGGAGAACTGCATGATGCAATGTACGTGGCACAGGAAGAAGCCAAAGATATTGCCATACCAGTTTTCACTGATATGCACACCAAGCAGATGCGTATCGAACTTGGAGTACCTGTACGTCAGGAGCGCAAGGAATGTGATGCCGACCCACGTAACGATTGCAGTAACGGACTGCATTGTGGAGCAACGAAGTACGTGGAATCCTTTGCCAGTTATGGTAAAGACACCAGAGTATTGGTATGTTATGTGAACCCTGCACACGTGGTTGCAGTACCACAATACGACCACTCGAAATTCAGGACTTGTGAATATTTCCCATTCGCAATCGCTGACTACGAAGACAGGAAGATTGATATTGTTGAACAGGCGTACTTCGAGTCGGATTACCGTGAGTATGAAGTTGAGGAACTGGAGATTCAATTGGCGAAGATTTACGAAGAGCAATTGCCGATTGAGAATGCTCAGAAAGCTGAACCTGAAAGCAGACCAATGTCCGAACTTCTGAAAATCGTTGAGCAAAGATTAGTTGATTTGGATGAATAATAGTCTCTCTCTAAACAGAAAACCCATACAATTTGTGTGGGTTTTTTTATGTAAAAACGTAACCTTTTTGATTCGATTTCGTATAAGAATATAAACAAAAACAAATATAATGAAAAACCTAGAAACAATTAGCGCAAGCATTTTATCAAAAAGAAGGGCAGATTTAGATACTGAAAACTTTCCATTATCTAAGCTCACTTTATCCACGTATGATATCAGAAAAAACCGTGTACGTAACCCCAAATTAAAGGAAGACCTCAAAAGAGATAATCAACTTCAACCCATAACAATCAATGCTAAGACTAACGGTAAACCATTGGTTAAACTGGAAGACGCTGATTTATTTGTAACAGTAAACGGAAGAACCCGTAAAATCGAAATGGATGAATTGTTTGCCGAAACAGGTAAATTTGCCAATGTTTCTGTTGTGGTTTATGAAAACCTGACTGAACTGGAAGAAAACTATTTGAATGCTCAAATTAATATTTCACAAAATCCTTTGACTCCTGACGAAAAAAGGGAATTCATCATTAAATATAAGAATGAAATTCCTATGGAAGAAATGGCAAAGGCACTTGGTTTCACTGACCTTGAAATGTTTAAAAATTATGAAGCAACTACCGAAGTTGATGATGATGTTCTTAAAGCATGGATACCTAAAAGCAAAGGGCATGGGAGGGGAAGTATAAAGGTTGAAGAACTTGGCATTGGTATTCGTGCCTATAAAAAAATAAATCCAACTGTCGATAAGAAAACCCTAAATAAGACCTTCAAAGAATTGGGTAAATTATCTGCTGAATCTGATTCGAAACGGGATGATAAGAGAAAAGAATTTCCAAAGATTGTGAAAAAGGTTGCAGAATACCAAAAAAATCCTGTTTTGATAAAAAAATATAATGTTGACAAATTGGTTAAATGTGCATCTAAAGAAATTCAAAGCACCAGTGGTAATAGTGGTGATAAACTTCCACAAAACAGTAGTGAAAAATATAAAATCATCGACAGCCTTTTGAAAGACAATTATGATTTCGCTGTTCTCCTTTTTGCTGAAAGTCTGTATAGGGATAATAATGGCGTACAAATTGAATCCGAAACCAAACGAGTAATTGATGCTGTTGATGAAGTAATTATTGTTGGTCTTGATATTGCAAAGATGTCCGAAATTGAGATTTATGGGAAGTCTTTAAATAAAAAGGTTAGTATCGTTGAAGAAGATGCGATAGAAGCCAGTCTTACCCTAAAAACCGATAAGAGGAAAGGATTTATTTATGTAAATGGTGCAATGCTTTATTCGCAACGTCCTGAATATATGAATCACTTGAAAGCCAAATACCCTAATTCACGAATATCAATGGTATTTCTTGACCTGTTGTTTGGTAAGAGTCAGGTATGTAGTGGTGAGAGAATTAAAGAACGAATTACCGTTTATGGTGGTGCAAAGGATTTTGATGAAGTAATTGCGAAGTTTAAATCTCTGGTGAAGTTCTCGAAGTTCAGAAAATATGCTGATACTCCACAAGAAAAATACATCGTGTATGTGTAACCTTTCTCCCTGATTTTCGTATAATAATTAGAAACAATATAAAAAATTTAGAATGACAAACAGAAAAGCAGGTTGGGCATTGCGGATGGAATATCAAGACCTTTTGGACAAGACCAAAGCAATGCGCAGTCGTATCATCAAGAGGGCAGAAGAACTCATTAAACAATATCCTGATGTAAAATATGGTAACATGACAGTTGGTGAATATCAGAAATTTTTTAGTGTGACACCTATGATTGCCCTTAGAATTATCGAACTGATTGAAGAACACATTGCTAGTCTTCATCCACATCAACAACAGAAACTTTTTAAATAAGAACAGATGTACAGAATATCAATCAACGAACGCAAATACAGTACTACTCCTGTTGTCAGGGTGGAAACCGATGAACATGGTAAGGAGAAAGAAACTCAGATGTTGTTCTGCGCACTCCCAAAGAAGGAAGGTGATGCATTTATGAAAACAATTGTAGAACTTTTAAATAAGAACTCATGAAAGTAAAGGTACAAAACGAAAATACTATATCAGCATTCCTCAATGTTAGAGGCGAATGGGTGTTAAGTGAAGGTAACACAATAATTGTTATCAGAGAAGTTCAATATACTCATACCAAACCCGAACCTGAACCCGAAGAAGAACATGAACCTCTTCCTCCAAATACCAGTATATTCAAAAGGAAACGAGACAAGAAGAAGGAGAAACCACAGGACGAATGGCATATCACCAAGCTAGTTGCCGAAGCCTATAATGAGGATGGTAAGTTTGTCGGTACATACAATGAGGATTGGTGTGAACGTGTTATTAAGGCACAGGATGATATGTATGGTACGTTCAACATATATAACCTCAGAAAGCGTTGGGAAAGTATTGTAATGCAGAAAGACGCAATGCTTGAACATGAAGCCAAGATGAAAGCAAAGGCAGAAGAAGAGAAAGAACCAAGCACGTTTGCAGAACTTGGCGCAAAGGTTTTCAACGAAAGTAAAGAAGAGAATAAATAATTGTAACAAATTTCACTAAATTTCGTATAAATATTCACAAACAAAAACAGACACAATGAAAGAACTAAAAACAAAAATTCAGGAATTACTGGCACTCAATGATGTCGAACTGGTTTACACATTTGGCTCAGATGACCCAAACAGCATCGACAAAATTATGAAACGTCAGGAGAAATTACAGGAAGAGATTGACGAACTGGCGAAAGCCAATGACACAATCCTTGGCAGACAAATCAAATTCCCAATGGCAGACAGTTACGCCTATTACGTCATCACAAAGGTGAACAAGCGTACTGTTGAAATCACTTGGGTGAAGTATTGTGACGCATGGCAGGACAGCCGAGCAGGTTACTGTTCAAATCTGAACTTCGATTATGCCAATCAGCAGGTCAGAGGTCAGGACAGACTGGCTGAGTTGTTCGGAGCGAAAAGAGTAGGTGCTTAAAGAATTAGTGAGCGACATCAGTGTCGCTCACCCTTTTTTAAATAAGAATAAAATAAATACGATTTAATTTGGTAGAACAAAATATTAATTCTAAATTTGAAGTCATGAGTAAAATCAATTACATCAAAGGTGACGCAACACAGCCACAAGGCAATGGAGCGAAAATCATTTGTCATATCTGTAACGACATGGGAGCATGGGGAGCAGGATTCGTTTTGGCATTGTCCAATAAATGGGTATATCCCGAACAACGCTATCGTGCTTTGGCTCAATACGTGTTAGGTAGTGCAATGGTATTGCTCGTAGATAAAGAACAAGACATCTATGTCGCTAATATGATTGCACAACATAGATGTCGTCCAAGTCTCGATGGTACGCCTCCAATCAGATATACTGCGCTTGTAGAAGCTCTGGAGAAGGTTAATGGTATTGCCGAGAAACTTGGTGCTGGTCTGCACATGCCTAGAATCGGAGCAGGTCTTGCAGGTGGTGATTGGAATATAATTGAAACCATCATTGAGCAATGTACAACCGTACCAGTAACTGTATATGATTTACCTTAATTAAAAACTATAAATATGAGACCTTACAGTAGTAAAAGAGACAACACGGGATTTAATTTTGCAATGATAATCATTGGAAGTTTCCTAGCATCAGGATTTGGAATATGGGCGATTGTTGAATTCGTCCTTTACCTAGTAAAAGACAATCCTTTTAATTGGTGGAGTTTAGGATTGACCATTGTAGCATTCGTGTTTGAGATAATCTTTTTCATCAAATCTGCTTTATCTGATTAGGTATGACGGTATTTGATAAGATGGAGAAGTGGTTGGATGAATTACTGGCTAAAATTAAAAACTGGATTATGAATATAATAACCGTAAATGGAAAACGAGTTGAATGTAGTGGTAGGAACATTAAGGTTGTCGAAGACAAGATATATGTCGATGGCAAGCTAATTGAAGGAAACCTGACAGGCACAGTAAAGATTCAATTCGAAGGAGACCTAGCTAATCTGGATTGTACCAGTGCAGAGGTCAATGGAAACGTTCAGGGGAACGTTGATTGTACCAGCATCAGATGTGGTGACGTTGCTGGAGATATTGATGCCACAAGTGTACGCTGTGAGAATGTCCAAGGAGACATAGATGCAGTGACGGTGAAACGCAAAAAATAACTTTATGTAATCATTAACTAACATGGCAACAGAAACAACGCAAGAGTTTATTGTACATGATTTTAATCTACCGAATCATGAAAACGAATTGAGCAAGGCAGATGATGCAGTTGAAAAATTAAAGAATAAAATAAGAGTGATTGTGATGCAGGGAGGTATCAATGATAAGAATCACACAGAGTTGTTTGAAGAAGTTGTAAGGGTGTTAGACTATGTTGGACAGTTATCGATATCTGTCTTCAACATAGAGGACGAGATGGAGGAAATGTATAAGATGCGATTCCTTCATGCACCTATCCTTGGGAAGACCCTCTGGTTTGAACACTATGGTCAATTACATCGACCATACAACATTTTAAAGAACAGATGCTACAAGTTACTGGATGAACTTGATAAAGAGTATGAGAATGTACATGAAAAACATCCACCGAATTGGAAAATTTAAAACAGTATATTATTAATTAAAAACAGAAATTATGGGAAGTATTATTGCAGGTTTAATCGTTCTGATTATTTTTCTAGTCATCATTGGCTTGGTCTTTGTGTATGACACGCTGGCTTGGGGTCTGGTATTGTACAAGTTTTGGGGTTGGTTCGTCCTTCCAGTATTTGTTACGTTACCAGTGATTACATTCATTCAGGCAATTGGTCTGATGTTCTTCATCGGATTGTTCAAATCGAACTTTAATGGTGAGAATCTCAAGGACGAATACAAGAAGAACACGTGGGGAACTAGCGTTGCAGTCCTTCTTTATCCTTGGGTTGCATTGTTCTTTGGTTGGCTGGCTTACGCAATCTGGATTGTTTAAGAGATTTGTTTTAATCTTGACAACCTCGTGCAGTAATGTACGGGGTTTTCTTTTTGGATAGATATGGATATGTTATGGATATCTATCATGGACAATTTGTCCATGAGATTGTCCATGATGAATGTACATGGACACGATGTCCATGTTAATGTCCATGTTAATCAGGACACAATGTCCCGATTAATGTCCTGATACGAATGTCCAGATTATCTGAGAGTTATTAAGAAAATTATGGAAAATTAAAGACTAGTCCTTGTCATCAATCTTCAAATCGGCTTTGCGTTTTTGTAGTTCGTTGCGCATCCATGCCATTTTTTGTTCCCAAGTTCTGTCGTCATCACAACTAACTTCAGTCCAGTGAACGTTAAAGTCCTTATTATATGGTTGAGTACCGTAGAAACTTTCGCCATTGAAAGTCATTTCCAATGCGAAACAATCGTCATATCGTTCAGTTCTACTTTTTTCCATTTTGTCTTTTTTTAGCGTCTTCCAGCCACGTGCTTTTTTCTTCACTTAATAATCCCAAGTGTTTTATGCGTTCAATAAACGTCATTGCATCCCATGTTTCAATATCAACATCGTCTGGTATGCTCCTATACTTTCGTCCTGATTTAGCTACTTCCATAGTTTTTTATTTAAGAGTTGTTTCATCAATAGCGAGTCCAGCACTAATCAAACCCCATCTATCACGATGCCAATTCAGTATTGGTTTAACTGTTTTACCAACTTCATAAGGAAAAAAGCATTTGGCGTACTTATACATGTTACCGATATACATTCTGTTAATCATTCCATCGGGGTCAAATCGCATGCTCCTTAGTTTACCCACACGCCACATTAAATGATTTCGTTTGATTTCATCTGGTACTGGAAAATAGGAATAATCAGGTCTACGTGTTGTTGATGCGCCACTTATGTTTACATGAGTTCCACCTTGCATTAATTCATCAACAGCAGCTTTGTGGTCATAACTCAGGTAATACCAGAGTACACCCTCGCTAATTAATTCCATTATGATTGAATTGCTATACATTACATTCTATCGATTTCCCACATGAGTTGATAGTACTTCCTCTTATTGAAGATTCTATACCACAAGGCAGTGAGTCCTATTCTAATAAACATATACAGTAAAAAGAACATCAATAGAATCGCTCTAAAGAATATACCTAGCTTTTTCATAACATAGCTTTTTTTGGATATGCAATATCAATATGTTGTTTTACCTTACCATCTGCTTCAAAAACAAGTTCTTTGGGGATGCCACAGATTCTTAAGATACAACCTTTCTTACCATCATTCACCCTGAGAACCGCACCGTTGGGTTTCAGGTCTACCTGTACTTCATATGTTTTAACCGTGCTTACCATCTTTCTTTTATTTAAGATTATTTAATTTTTCTTTAATTTGTTCAAGAAATTTTACCATATCACCTTGTTTTCCACTGACACTATATGATGTGGTGTGAGACATGCGAATACCCCAATAATATTTAAGCCAGTTGTTTTCCACATAGAAAGTGTAATCATTAATTTTGATTTCTTCCCCACCAAGAAGTTCAACTACTTCTTTAATTAGAACAAGTCTTTCATTATAATTCTTGGTTCTTGTGAATGCAGTCTTCGCAGCACGATTAACACCTTCATGGTCATCACAGGTTGTCTCTCTGGTGACGTGACAATTGTGTAAGAAACACCAACGTTCTGTTTTTGCCACCTCATAATGAGCAGCATGTTCTCTGGGTTTCTTTGGTCTATTAGTATGGATGCAAGACCCACAACTAGTTCCTAGTTTGAGTTCGATAGTTTTAATTTCTCTTACAAGTAAACCAATATTCTTTCCAATACCAAAAGTATTCCTGAACATTTCAATTCCAGTAACCACATATCGTTTTTTATCGGGAGTTATAACCACATCCTGTGTGGCAATTCCTTCGACATCATTTTCGTCACGATGAACAGTAAAAACAGTTCCTCTTCCTGTGATTTGAAATGTCTCGAATTTATTTAATGTAAATGTTTTCATTATTTCTGGTCTTTTATTACAGTAAAATATAAAAATATAAATGCAAATGTCGCTCCGCTCAACCAACCACTCATAATACCACCAAGACCCAAGGCATAAAAGAAGCCAAGAACAATTGTTCCTGCAAGTAACCCTAATCCACTACCAATTAATACGTTTTTAATACCGTCTTCCATACTTTTTAATTAAGAGTGCCAGCTATACTGACCCTATATGTTTTTCTTTGTGGGTCATGGTCTTCATGGTAGTTCCATTCCAAATCGATTCCTAACTGCATCATAAGTTTAGTCACATTAACACCAAGTGCTTCTGGATTCTGGTCAACCACCAAGTCAGGAAATTCCCTCTGGAATCCTAAGAGGTCTTGTTTATGTTGTTTCCTAGCGATTCCCTGCCATCTGATGCAGTTATACCATTGCCGTGGTTGATTACTCCACTCAGGGTGATTTGCTCTCATACGCTCTGCAAACTCTCCCACAGGGTATTCGGTATAAATCACATACACGGGTTTATTTAAATCAAACTTCTGGTCAACCCTGTCACATGGTGGACAGTCAGCACGTTTACCATAATTAGGACATCCTTTTGGATGGTTATGGTACGGAGTTCGACACAGGTTCTGATACTTCTTACCGTGGACGATATTTTTTACTTTACTATGCATTAATTAAGTTCAGCAATTGTTTTACCATCACAGTTATCGCCTCTAGCTGTAATTGTTTCAGTTTCTACTCTGTTATCCAACAAGGTAGCCATTGTTGAATGCTTTACACATTCAAAACCTCTACCACCCATAACAAGATAACGACAACAATCGTGTCCCTGTCCTATTTTACAAACTTCTTTAATATGTTCATTCATTATTGCCAAGTTTTTCTTGCTTCTTCCATTCGTTTATCTTCTGCCTTATCAGCAGCAAACATCTTCTGTACTCCATATACCATAGTAGTCCAGCCAAGAATAGCCACAACCCACGCCCATAAGTCTTTGGCAAATATATCATTCGGGATAGCATAGTCACCAACTTGTTCCATTTCTGGAACTATGAAATGAAGTGCTTCAAATGTAGCTACTATCGTAAATATGAACACGCCCATTACAATTCCTATAACTATAATGAATTTTAATGTGGTGCTTAAGAACTTAATCATTCCTGCAAGGAACAATATTATTTCTCCAATAAATCTGATTATTTTTATCATAATTCAAAATTGATTTCGAAGTCCTCGTCCATTTTAAGCGTGGCGATTTCCTTCCATTTAAATTCTTGATATCCAAATGCCTCACCTTTGACTTCGAGCATCACGGCAAGTGCTAGTTGAGCACAACCTGAACCACCATAACCCCACGAAAATCCATCGGGACTGTGGTTACGATATACCTGACTTGCATCTGGTGTGAGTTCTTTATCATCTAACCAAACACGTCTGGTCTTAGCTTCTCCTTTTAATTTGTGTTTCATTTTCCAATTTTAAGTTCAATAAATGCAAACAACCATTCGTTGATATGCCATTTTCCACTATCCATTGGTACGCTTTGCCAAACATAGCCACCATCAGTTGAATACACTACTGTGTTTGGATAGTACATATGTCGATTATAAACGATTTGAATCTGGTTTATATCGAATGTCTTTATCTTGTCTCTCATGACTACAAATAGTTTTTAATTAAAGAGAAAATCAGTAGCACAATAGCTGCTGTCCAGATTAATATCCCAATCAACAGAGTATCCCATCTATTTGGATTGGCTTTCCACTTTCTTATTAGTGACCTGATGTTATAAATTCCTGCACCAATTATCACTAGTATTGCTAAAATAATTATAGGTAACGGCATAATTTCTAATTTTTATTTAGTTTATTTTTTGCACGAATATCTTCATAATTCGTGTTCATTTCTTCACAGGTTTTGTATGCCCAATCTTTATTTCCAGTTGGGTCGTGTTCATCTTCCCACCAGAAAAGTGTTTTTGATTGAATCACATACTTAGTGTCAGGTCTACTAAGACCCATGTGATTATCAACGACAACCTTTACTCGGTATTTGCTTTTCTTTGTCATTAGTCAATATCATATTTTCGAACAACTTCAACAGGGTCAGGAGTAACTATCTTACCTTTGATAATCAGGATGCTTTCTCCCCAATAGTTGGTGTCACCTCGTGGTATGTCACCCAAGCAAAGTCTGTCACCCCAATAATTTTCTTCAATCGCCAGAAGAAGTTCGGGTTTGGTCATTTCTGTGACGGTTGTATCACCGTCACTGTTACTGATTATAAAATACTTATCTTCCATAATTTCTATTATTTATCTTCATAATTTCTACATACACCTAAACATCGTGTCATCTTCACTACAGGATTAACACATTTGTGTCTACCTTGTGCTTCGTCATAATGCACACAATCTTCTCGGCTTTGGGAATCGGTTGAGGGTTTACTAATTTCTTCTGCGATATCTTCAATGCTTAGTTCCCGACCAACAACAACTTTTATGTCTGGAAGATTGAATCTGACGTTTCGTATCGCATTTCTAATATCAGCCAATATCTCCATCTTCTGCTCGTTATTGAGTGTGTGCGGAGTCTCTACATTGATGTAATATTTTACTTTTGTCATGATTTCTAAATATAGGGTTCATCAAATGCCCAATCAGGATAGCGGTCTCTGAAAATAAGTTTGGCTGTATCGACATCAAGTGCTTCGATGTGAACAGTTTTGGTTTTACCTTTCCTGTTCCAACAATCGAAACAATATGTGGTAGGACTTTTCTTTTTCAGTTTATCCAGACTAGCATCTAACATAAATTGAATAGTGTCACTTGGAACAGTATTGTTGTTCGTTCTGAGAAACACTATGGCTTCTCTGATTTCTTTTTCCAATTGTTGTTCTGCACTCATGGTGTAAATATATAACTAATTATTTTATTATACAAATTAATCGAAATTTCTCATGTTAGATTCGTAATCCGCTCTCGCACTTGGTCTGATTGAATCATAGAGAGGATTTAGTGTTTCATACTGTGCCTTAATGAGTTTTTTGGCATCCTCAATATTGGTTGCCCTGACGGTATTCCAACCACCACCGTTGAAATTGAATATCCATTCAATTGGTTTTGTGAGTTCACCCTGAACCACGCCATTGCGTTTCAGAACATCCATTACCTTAATAACTGTGTTACCATTGGGTACTACTTCCAGAAGTTCGTTGTAAATCATATCGTAATCTGTTTTCATCGGTATATGTTTTGTTTGGTTTATTATACGAAAACTATTTAAAAAGGTTACAATTATAGTAAAGAAAAAACCCCTGCAATTCCTTTCCGTATCTGCTACATGTAGAGTTTCGGGGAATAGCGGGGGTTTTTTGATACAGTTCGTTACGGATGAACGACCATCCCCTATACCACCATTGCCGTCAGAGTTGCAACTTGTGTGAGCAGGTCTTATCACCCATACATCTGCTTCCCAATTAAGAGTTGCTAATGCTATACTTGCACCATCACACCTTGCGTTTCTCCTGTCCGAAGACCCATTAACGGTTGGCTTTTCGCTTCTTAAATATCTTAAAGAACAAAGAAAGAGGACACGGGCATTGAACCCGCCAATTATATTCGTCACCAGTGACGTACCTCTTTCAAATACTTATACGAAAACCAGAAAAAAATGTTACAAAAAAACCCCTATAAATTACAGGGGTTTAATTTTATTTAATAACTAACTCTTATCCAAGTAGTTCATTAAGATTATTTACAATACTATTTAAGGTTTCATTGACACTATTACTTCTATTATATCTGTCATATGCTGCTCTCAACTTATTAACAGCATCAATAAT
>Ga0307378_10009451_pt1 | contig 12814 bp, 8 predicted proteins | sample UN1MG_FD_202238 | JGI IMG/M metagenome (GOLD analysis project Ga0307378, IMG submission 202238) | Soil microbial communities from Risofladan, Vaasa, Finland - UN-1 | ecosystem: Environmental > Terrestrial > Soil > Coastal area > Acid sulfate soil | place: Finland: Risofladan, Vaasa | collected...
TACATCCGTAAGAACCCCGCGAATTGGGACCATGACGATGAGAATCCGGACCGTGCGGAGGGCGACAGCGACAACGACGTCTTGATCGGCGACCCAAATCGAAATGACAAGGGCGGTTCGTGAACCGCCCCTACGTAACGCAGGTTCGGGCACGAGGACGCATTGTGCAGATTAACAAGAGGTTATTTCACGTAATACAGATGTTGTTATTTAACGTTTCACACAACTGTAGGGGCGGCTCGTGAACCGCCCAGAAACAATGGAGGGATTTTTGATGAAAGAGAAGGACATCGACAAGATCGCACAGGCAATCGCGGCGAAGCTCGGCGAAGCAGGCGGGCCGGTCGTCCTGGGCTGCGGCGACGCAAGCAGCTCCCAGCAGTACAGCTGCGACACCGGCAGCTACTCGTGCAGCTATTACGAGTGCGGCGGAGCAGGAAACTTTGACTGCGCTCGGTCCTTCAGGTGCAGCATGGACTTCGACTGCTACACCGACTTCGATTGCTCCGGCAGCACCTTTGACTGCCACAACCGGTACAATGAATAGGCGGAGACCAATGAGAAGCACAACGGCAACGCGCGCAGCCCTCGTGGCGCTCAGCCTGGCGGTGCTCGCTCCGGGCGCCTTTGGGGCGAGCGTTGGCGCTCTGCCAACTGCGCCGAAGGTCGCGAACGTCTTCGGTCTGGACGACGTCTGCGCGCCTCAGCTGGGCACGAGCTACCCCGACTTCGTGTTCTGCGCTGCCTATTGGCCATACGTCGTCTTCGGAGGCAGCTACAACCAGTTGGCCTGGGCCGACTGGGAAAACAGCGTGAAGCACTACGCCGTGCAGGTTGACGATTTCTCATGGTGGACGGGCGTTTGGGTGGCGGGCTGGGGCGACGTGAACAACGACGGCGACAACGACGTCTTGATCGGCGACCCAAATCGAAATGACAAGGGCGGTTCGTGAACCGCCCCTACGTAACGCGGGTTCGGGCATGAGGACGCATTGTGCAGATTAACAAGAGGTTATTTCACGTAATACAGATGTTATTGTTTAACGTAACACAAAACCGTAGGGGCGGTTCACAAAGCGAGGCGCGACGGAACGTCAAACCGCCCAGAAACGATGGAGGGCTTTTTGATGAAGGACAAGGAGATCGACAAGATCGCACAGGCAATTGCGGCAAAGCTCGGCGAGCCGGGCGGGCCAGGCGTCCTGGGCTGCGGAGATGCAAGTAGCTCAGAGAACTACAGTTGCGACTACGATTACTCGTGCGACGATTACGAGTGCGGCGGAGCAGGATTCTTCAGGTGCATTAACCTCTTCGAGTGCAACACGGAGTTCGAGTGCTACAGCGACTTCAATTGCTACGCCGGCTTCCACTGCGCCTACCACTACAATTAGGAGGGTGTCAATGAGAAGCACAACCGCGATGCGCGCAGCCCTGGTCGCGCTCAGCTTGGCGCTGTTGGCTCCAGGCGCCTTTGCGGCGACCGTTGGCGCCCTGCCAACCGCCAAGAACGTCGCGAACGTGTTCGGTCTGGACGACGTCTGCACGCCTCAGCTGGGGACGAGCTATCCGGACTTCGTGTTCTGCGCGGGCTCGGGTTGCGCCTGGCCATATATCGTCTTTGGAGGCAGCTACAACCAGTTTGCCTGGGCCGACTGGCAAAACAGCGTGAAGTACTACGCCGTGCAGGTTGACGATCACTCGCGCTGGACGGGCGTTTGGGTGGCCGGCTGGGGCGACGTCAACGACGACAGCGACAACGACGTCTTGATTGGCGACCCGGGAATCGCACCAACAAGGGCGGTTCGTGAACCGCCCCTACGTAACGCAGGTTCGGGCACAAGGACGCATTGTGCAGATTAACAAGAGGTTATTTCACGTAATACAGATGTTATTGTTTAACGTTTCACACAACTGTAGGGGCGGTTCACGAACCGCCCAGAAAGGATGGAGGGTTTTTTGATGAAGGACAAGGACATCAACAAGATTGCAGAGGCAATAGCGGCGAAGATCGGTGCCCCGAGCGGGCCGGTCGTCCTGGGCTGCGGAGACGCAAGCAGCACACAAACCTACAACTGCAGCACCGGCCACAACTGCACCACGTATGAGTGCGGCGGAGCAGCCCAGTACAGATGCAGCTCCGCCTTTCAGTGCAACCGGTTCAACTGCTATACCAACTTCCAGTGCGATTCCGGCGTCTTCGGCGGCTGCGGCTACCGTTACAATGAATAGGAGACGGCCAATGAGAAGCGCAACGGCAATGCGCGCAGCCCTCGCGGCGCTCAGCCTGGCGCTGCTCGCTCCGGGCGCCTTTGGGGCGACCGTTGGCGCCCTGCCAACCGCCAAGAACGTCGCGAACGTGTTCGGTCTGGACGACGTCTGCGCGCCTCAGCTGGGCACGAGCTACCCGGACTTCGTGTTCTGTGCGGGATCGGGCAGTGGCGCCTGGCCATACATCGTCTTCGGCGGGAGCTACAACCAGTTGGCCTGGGCCGACTGGCAAAACAGCGTGAAGCACTACATCGTGCAGGTTGACGATTACTCGATGTGGACGGGCGTGTGGGTAGCCGGGCGAGGGGATTTGAACGGCGACGATAACAACGACGTCTTGATCGGCGACCCGAGGCATCTGAACTTCCCGAACAATGGTGAAGATTGGGCGAACAACATCGGGATATGCTACGCGCTTTATAACGTAGGCGAGCCGGCGTCTGTTGGCGAGTCGACGCTGGACCTCGACGACCCTGGGACGATGGCGACTGTGGCGAGGATAACGGCGGACCAGGTGCAGTCTCGGTTTGGCTGCTGTTCGGAGATAATAGGCGACGTGGACGATGACGGCTATGCGGACATCTTGGTCGGCGAGAGCGGCTGGGGGCCGACGAGCGGGTCGGCCCAGCGCGAGCGTTACGAGTGCGGCCGGGCGTGCCTCTTCTTTGGGAGCGCGAACTTCTCGGACACGGGGACGACGTCTGCCAGCGTGGTGCTTCTGACTGGCGAGGACCGCAACGACCACTTCGGCGCCGCCGTGAGCTCAGCGGGCTTTCTGGACGACAGCCCCATGGCGATGGACCGGTACGGCGACTTCGCCATCGGTGCGCCCTGGTACGACAAGTCGTCCGGCCAGACCGTGACCGAGAACGCAGGCCGCGTGTATGTGTTCTACGGGACGGACGCGGCCATCTCCAGCACGCACGCGACCGACGCGAACGTCATCATCACGGGCGAGACGACGGACAGCTTCTTCGGCTCTGCTATAAGCTGCGGCGACTTTGACGGGGACAACTACGATGACCTCGTAGTCGGGGCGTGCGGTTACGACAACCAGACGGGCCGTGCTTACGTGTTCTTCTCGAGCTCGCTCAGGGCGGACGCGGACGGGTACGTAGATGCTGCGGACGCGGACGTGAAGATAGACGGCTCGGCAGACGGGAACCTGTTTGGCAACGCTGTGAGCACGGCCGGCACGTTCTTTGGTCAGCTCGTGGCCACGGACGCGGTCATAGTCGGCGCCCCGGGCGTTGAGGACACCAAGGGCGCGTTCTACGTCTTCGACATGAGAAGCGCCTCGTCCAGCATGAGCGCCTCGGATGCGGACTACATCTCGACCGGCAGCACGGTCGGGATGCGCGTGGGACTCTCCGTGACCGATCTCGCGGACGTTGACGGGGACATGGACAGCGACGTAGCGGTGCTTGCGAGCGGCGTGTCAAACGGCACGTTGGCCATCCACGACAAGAACTGATACGGTTTGGGCAATGCAAGGGGGCGGTTCGTGAACCGCCCCTACAGAACGGGAGGTTGGGCGCGAATATGACGGTTGCGACAGAAAAGGGCGGTTCGTGAACCGCCCCTACATGGGCAGACACAAGGCCTGCCCCTACGTATCCGGGATTTGTGCCGCGCTGGTAGCTGTTGTGCTGTGCGCCTCGTTTATGGGCTGCGCTCACCGGCCCATGTACAACCCCGATTACATGTCGGCGGCTCAGTTCGATAAGATGGCGCGGACGGTCCTTGCCCCCGTCTATCCGCTGCTGGCGAGGCAGATTCTGCTCGACTACGGGATCACGTTCGGCGACTGCCTCGATGTTGGCGGCGGCGGTGGATACCTCGCGATCGAGCTTGCCCAGCGCTCCGGCATCAATGTTACAGTGCTGGACATTGACCCCGAGGCGATAGAGATCGCGAGGCGCAACATAGAAGAGGCGGGGCTTGAGGACAGGATAGACACGGTTGTTGCTGATGCGGCGAGGATGCCCTTTAAGGACAGCTCGTTCGAGCTGGTGATCAGCCGGGGCTCATTCTTCTTCTGGGAGGACAAGGTCGGCGGCCTTCGAGAGGTCTATCGCGTGCTCAAGCCGGGCGGCATCGGGTTCATCGGCGGCGGCTTCGGTCGAATGCTGCCGAGGAAGGAGCGGGCGAAGATCGTCAGGTCGCTCTGTGCTCAGAATCCCCATTGGCGGGAGCAGCAGACGTCGCGGCTCGAGGCGGCTAAGATACTGGACGAGGCCGGCATCACGAACTACTCGCTCCTGCGCGACGCAGCTCCTGAGCTGCCCTGCCCGTGCGGGCTTTGGGTGGAGATACATAAGCCGTAGTTTTGAGTCTCAAGTTCGGGCCGCCAAGATTCCGATCCTCTGCGTCAGGTTGTCGTTTGCACGTTCGGCCTTTCAGTTCGCAGCAGTCCGCCGAGTCTTCGACGCGACGTCAAGCTGCCGCGTTCTAGAAGGTCGCTCGCATCTTGGACCATTCTGATTTTTCTGGTCGCAGAATTGCTCTTGACTTGACTACTGTCGACCGGTATCTTCACCCACAATTGTGAAGACCTTGTCGGATTCTGAAAAGGAGATAGGCATGAAGCGCATTTCGTTCGCACTTGTATTGCTGTTGGTTACATCTTTGTTCGTCTCGATCGCACTTGCCGAGGAGGAGAGCGAGAAGGCCGTCAAGTTCAAGCTTGGGGTGAAAGGCCTTTACGGGAATTGGGACTTCAATAACAGCGACGTTTGGGCTAAGGGCATAAACGGCACCTACAAGATGAGTTCTGACGTTGGCCCGTTTGGTCCCTTTGCGGAGGTCTCCCTTGCCAAAGACCATATCGGTCTGAGTGCTCATTATCTGCTGGCGCGATTCCGCGGGGACTATCATCTTAGTAACAAGAGATATGCGGATGATTGGTACGAGACTACGGAAAGCGGGACAATGAAGGCAGACAGACAGGACATACAGGTCGTTCTGCGCATGACGCCCTATTGGAAGTATTGCTCGTTGTTGTTCGGCTACCAATGGCTTAAGCATCGTGACTTTGAGCGGAACGGGCACGGCACTTGGACGGAATACTCAGGTGAGTTTGGTGTCCCCGTAGGCGTTCACAAATATGACATAACGACCGAAGAGAATAACAGCATCCATGGCTTTCTTTATGGGATTGGCCTGCAGTCGCCCTCATATTCCGGATTCTACGCCTGGGGGAACGGGATGTTGATGCCCAACATGAACATCAAAATCTCAAGCGATTGGCAAATGCACTATCAAACGCCCGGCGTGGAGGACGATGACGACTCATACAACACATCTGGAAGGCTCAAGAGCTTCAAGACCGAGCTTGGCCTCGCATACGACTGCACCAGCGTTCCGCTCGAGTTCAAGCTGGGCTGGTGGTTCTACAGGTCCAGGCCCGATGAAGAGAAGGCCAAGCTGGCGCCGGTCTTCAATGAGAAACTATCCGGCGTCCAGTTCTCGCTGGGGTATATGTTCTGATAGATGTTTCTCGCCTGAGGGGTCGCTCCCGGGATTGGTGGCGAATCTCCGGCGGACAGGGCGTGTATGTGCCGGGTTCTGTCTTTAATTTGGCCAGCATAGCGAGACTTTCCGAACCTTAGGTTCGCATACCTTGATTTATATCTTCCGGGGCGTGGCGCAGTCAGGTAGCGCACCGGTTTTGGGAACCGGGGGCCGGCGGTTCAAGTCCGCCCGCCCCGAAGCCTTATAGCCGCCTTCCCAACGATTTAACCCCCATAATCCTCCATATCGAGAATTTGCCTATTTGGCTTGATTTACACTCATGTCTTGGCAGGTAAACTGCACACTGAGTGCACACTGGCAGTTTCACATCTCCCGCGAATCTGTCGGTGAGACTCACAATAGCCCGTATAATTCCTAAACAGGATTGTGTTGGCTTGTGGCCTATGGAGTGCCACTATAAGAAAAGGAGGGGGGATGTCTTTATGGGCGTCTGGAGCAATCTAATGCAACGATCATCGGTGGTGGCAGGGGGCATCCCTGGTCTCCGGTCGCAAGATTCGCCGGCACAAGGAAGGCCAGCTGTATGCTCTACGGCGCTATCGTGAACCCCACCACGGATAGATTACTGACATACAGCCCGGTCTGGGTATTCAGGCATGCCGCAAACCAGGCGTATTGGCCGTGAGGCAGTTCAGGCAAGTCGCGGAAGCTGAATATCGGGAAGTCTGTGACTGACTGCCCCACCGGAAGCACCAGATGCGACATCATGGGCTGCATCGATATGCCAAGATTGGGCAGGAACAGAAACGTCCCGTCCGGCATACTCACCGCGCAGTAGAAGTCCATCTCATCGCTCTCTCCCGCATTCTCAGCATCGCACAACAGAGACAAGTCGTCGCCCCGGGAGTATCGTTCCTGATTCGTTGAAAGCGAGAGATTCATGCATTTGGATGTGAACTCGAATGTCAGCTCGGCGACATTACCCACTATCTCGTGCGTTTCAGTCTCGCAGAACCACGACGACCATGTATAGATTCCCTCAGGTAAGTGGCCCATCGGGCCGAACTGGAACACAACCTCGCTGGGCCTATGGATACCCGAATACAGCGAAACGTTCTCTTCCAGTGGCTTGGCTTGGCTTTCGAGATTTGTGCCGGTCCAGAATATCCGCGAGCCGCCCATGGATTGAGGAAGCTCGACCGCTAGATACAGGTCCGCGACAACCGGACCACCGGTGTTCTCATATTCAAGCGATATCTCCATATCGCTGGCGGGGCAGAAGAACGTCAGGTTGCTGCCGATCGCAACAGCGACATTCGGGGCAGCGGCCTCTTCCTGATACAACACGCAGCACTCGCTCGGGTCGGTGATACCTTCGACGCTCTCGACGTTGCCGGAAACGTCGGTAGATATCGTGTAGAAGCAATACGTGCCCTCACCCTCGGAGGGGTCGAACTCGAATGTCCCGCTGTCGCCTGAAAGCGCCAGTTCGCTGTCCGCCCAGTCGGCGTCGTCGAAGCTGTAGTAGAGCCTCGTTGTATCCACGCCCGAGACAACATCATCAGCCGTGAAATGCACAAGGATCGGCAGCGAATCGACCTCGTCAGGGCAGGAACTGCTCGAGACCGGAGCTTCGATATCATACATGCATCGACAGCCTTCGGCGGTATGCGAGCTCGGTGAAGGCGCGATGTTGCCTGCCCGGTCGACGGCCTGAGTATAGAACTCGTATGCTCCTTGACCGTCACCAAGCACGAACTCGAATTCGCCGGACGCCTCTCCCCGAACGAGCTTGGTATTGACCCAGGCGCCAGACTCGAACCGATACCAGAGGAGCGTCCTATCAACGCCGGAGAGAGCATCCACCGAATCGAACTCGACGCTCAATCGATTGGTCTTAGGATACTGTGGGATGTTGCACTGGGAAGAGGGAACAGTGACGTCATAGACGGTTGAACACTTGCACTCGGTCGATGCTGTGGGCGCGTTCTCGGCGTTGCCTGCGCGGTCCTTGCTCTGGGTATAGAAAGAGTATCGACCCTCCCCTCCAGGAAGCGACAGGGATAACTGGCCCGAAAGCTCCCCGGATGACATGCTTGTCTTCAGCCATTCCCCGTCATTGAACCTGTACCAAAGCTCCGTCAGCAAGACGCCGGAACCATCATCGGACGCGGAGAAATCGATTGAGAGGTTACGATCGGATGTGTATCCGGGGCAGCTGGCCTGTGACTCGGGCTTGATTCTGTCGCAAAGCGTCTGAGCCTTGGCGTCCGCCGGAGTCTCCGGCCCTGGCTCTCGGTTCCCGGCGTTGTCGATCGCCTGCGTGTAGAACAGATACCTTTCATTGGGGTTAGAGGGCATGAAATCATAGGTTCCAGACTCGCCCGGAGGCTCGATGCCTGAGTAGTGCCAGTCCTTACCTTCAGGCATGAACCAGAGCCTGGTTTTGCTCACGCCCGAAAGCGCGTCGGAAGCGGTGAAATCTACCCACACTTGAAGCGTTGCGGTAAACTGCGGCACACTGGCCTCAGAAGTAGGAGAAGTTCTGTCGTAGAGCGTCTCGGAAAGCCCCGTCGTGCCCGCCTGCGGCTCTGGCGAACTGTTGCTCGCGGTATCCTCGGCCACTATGTAGAACTCGTAGGCGCCCTCAATATCCTGAACCTCAAATGCGAACTCGCCTGTTGATGTCGTAGCCTGAAGTGCACTATCAGTCCACGAGCCGCCCTCGTGTCTGAACCACAAATGAACCGCCGCTATCTGCGTCGTCAGCTCCGCGACCTCGTAGTGCACTGCGATAGGCAGGCTATTGGCGAATTCGCTCGAGGTGCAGAAAACGACCGATGGCGACACGGTATCATAAGCCGTTGAGCTGTGGGGCTCGGTGGCAGCGTCGGGGTCCGGCGCCTCGTTGTCCGCCGTGTCCTTGGACTGTGCGTAGAAGTCGTACCTTCCCTCTCCGCTGGCCGGAGCGAACTCGAATTGGCCTGAGGATGCCTCAATCGCGCTGCCGGTGTCTGTCCACGGGCCGTCCTCGAATCTATACCAGAGCCTGCAGCGCACAACGGGCGAGAGATTGTCAGAGGTCTCAAACTGGACCGCTATGGGTGCCTGATTGCTAGTCTCAGGGCTAGTGGTTGAGGCTGTCGGTGGTGTTGCGTCATAAACAGTAGTCGAGCAACCTGGCGATTCCTCAGTAGGCTCTGCCTGTCGATTTGCCGCAACATCGACCGCAACCGTTTGGAACGAGTACCTGCCTTCAGAAGACGCGTGAAAGTCAAACGTCCCCGAATCCGCATCCTGCCAATGGCCCGAATCCTCCCAATCGCCCGCTTCGGTCCGATACCACAGTCCGCAGCCAGAGGCGCCGGACAGCCCGTCGCTCACCTCAAACACCACCGGCACAACAGAGACATTTGTATATGCAGGCGACGAACACGACGAGGTCGGCGCGGTTGTGTCATAGATTGTAACGCTGTCGGCCCCATCCGGAATAGATTCCGCGTTGCGAGCCCTGTCTAGCGCTACCGTGCAGAAGCCGTAGGTTCCCTCACCTTCGCTTGGCGTGAAGTCAAACTGGCCGGTTGAGGTCGTCGCCTCAAGCGAGGTCTCGCGCCAATCACCACCATTGAAGGTGCAAAGCAAGCCGACGGTGGCCACGCTGCTCCCCTTTACGCCGTCGTCAGACGTAAAGGCCAACGGGATAGGAGCCGCATTCGTTACCGGCGGCGAGCTGCACGATGAGGACGGCGCTGTTATGTCATAGACAAAGGCACAGTCCGTGTCAGTGGGTGGCGCCTCGGTATTAGCCGCACCGTCGCTGGCGACGGTATAAAACGCATAGATCGCATCCTGGTCAACGGTGCCTGTGAAGTTGAAGGCCCCACTTTGACCCTGGCCGTAGAGGCCAGTCGAGGCAAAATCCGACCCGTCCTGGCTAAAGTAGAGCTCGGTCCTCAGAAGGTTGCTTCCACCCGTGTCGCTGGCCGTGAATTCAACGACCGCCGGGAAGCTGTTGCCCCAGGGTGTGCACGAACAGCAGGAGACCGGACCCGTTAGGTCGATCACGGTTGTGCAATCGCGCTGGCTCGGTGCCTCCTCAGAGTTGCCGGCCTTGTCGAGGCATATCGTATAGAAATCGTATCTACCCTCGCCCGTCTGGGCTGCGAAACTGAAGACCCCGCTCTCACCGGGCCGAGAAAGCCCAGTGTACACCCAGGAGCCGCCATTAAACGAGACCCAAAGCCTTGTTTCAAGAACGCCGCTCGGCCCGTCGTCGTCGGCCTCGAAGGCAATCTCAAACGCAGTCGTTTTGGAGAACTCCGGTGAAGTGCACGATGACCGGGCTGCGATTGGGTCGTAGATGACACTTACGTCGTAGCCCTCGGGTGGAGACTCGACGTTGCCGGCGTTGTCGGTAGCTACAGTGTATATATCGTAGATACCGGGGCCATCTTTGGGGGTGAAATCGAATTGGCCGGCCTCGCCTTCCTCTCGCAAAGCGGCACTGATGAATTCGCCGCCATTGAAGCTATACCACAGCTCAGTCTCCAGAAGCCCCGCATCGCCATCATCACTGGACGCGAAATCGACCACGATGGGAAACGAATTGGCGTATTGCGAAGCCCCGCAAGTGGACCTGGGCACGGACACGTCGAAGACCGTCGTGCTATCCGGCGATTCCGGTGCCGACTCCACATTGCCGACGCCATCGGAGGCGATTGTGTAGAAATCATAAACGCCTTCCGAGTCTGACCCAAACTCGATCGAGCCGGATGTGCCCTCCCCATCGAGGCCCGAGTCGGTCCAGTCACCCTCGTCCAAGCGATACCACAGCCTGACACTTAGCTGGCCCACACCCGCCTCATCATCAGCAATGAAGCCCACGCCAAACAGCGAGGCGTTCGTGACGGTTGGGGAGGTAGCGACCGAACTCGGCGAGCATGTGTCGAACCACGTTGCGCAGGTTGCCTGTGTCGGAGGCGACTCGAGGTTCCCAGCGGTGTCTTTTGCCAATGTATAGAACTCGAATTGACCATCGGTCTCGGGAGCAAATGTGAACGTTCCAGAGCTCATGTCTTGCCTGCTGTCGTAAAGCTCCCAGTCGCCATTGACCTGATACCACAGCTGCACGTCCGTGATGTCGGTAAGGCTATCCTGCGCCTCGAAGGAGACACTGATCGGGGACGAGGCCGTCTGCTCTGGCGCCTCACACGACGAGACAGGCGACGTCCTATCAACGACGGTCTCAGCGTCCGGCTGTGTCGGCGGCTCTTCCGTGTTGTCCAGAATGTCGCGACATACTGTGCAGAATTCAGCGGTTCCTTCTGTCGCTATCTCGACCGCGATGGTGCCGATTGTGCCCTCTTCCCAGATACCCGACTCGAGCCATTGGCCGCCCTGCATCCTAAACCACACCGTCGTGAGAGCAACACCCGAACCGGAATCGGCAGCTGTGAAGTTCACCGCAACGGTTGCGCCGCTGGCATAGTCCGGCGAGGTGCAGTAAGAGGATGGAGCTGTTGTATCCACAAGAATCGAGCAGTCCGGCTCTTCAGGCAGCTCTTCCGTATTCCCAGCTATATCCTGCGAGACTGTGCAGAACGAGTATCTGCCCTCCTCCTCCGCCTCAAACGAATAGCTGCCCGACGCACCAGCGAGCCAATCGCCTGTCGCCTCCCAGTCGGAGCCGCCGAAGCTGTAATATAACCAGGCGCCGTCCACGCCGCTGCCGGCCCCGTCGGATGCGGCAAAGGTGACCTCGATTGTCGTCTGGCTGGCGTACTCATCGCAACTCGCGAGCGATTGGGGCACGGCAGTGTCCAGGAAGATGCTCGCGTCGGCGGTCGATGGCGCATCCTCTAGATTGCCGCTTCTATCCTCCGCAATTGTGTGGAAGCTGTAAGGCCCATCGCCGTCCTCAAAGACAAACGTTATGTTGCCGGAGTTCTCCGTCCCGTGCTCTTCATACGGCACGTAGCCCCCGCCATTGTAACTGTAATAGAGATAGACGAAGGCGACACCGGAAAGGTCGTCCGAGGCCGAGTAACTGACTACGGTCGAGGTCGTGGCGCTGTATTCGTCGCTCTCGCAGTCCGACGCGGGCCGAACCGTGTCGAACGTCGTCCGAGTGTCCGCCTCCTCCGGGGCATCCTCATAAACGCCGGTGTTGCCAACCGCTATCGTGTAGAACTCATACCACCCTTCGCCGTGCGTGAGCGTCAATGAGAAAGAGCCTTGCGTGGCGGACCGCCGCTCCCCAGTATCGGTCCAGTCGGGCGAGTAGCTCTGGCCCTCATCGTCAGAGTAGCGATACCAGAGCTCGACAAAGTCTAGGCCGCTCGTGCCACCGCTGGCCGTGTAGGAAACCGTCAGGCTCGCTGTGTTAACATAGTCATCCGAGGAGGCTAATGATATCGGAACCTGGTCATCAAACGTCGCAGCGCAATCCGCGTCGGCCGGCGGCTCCTCGACGTTTCCGGCGTTGTCATCTGCAATGGAGTAGAACTCGTAGAAGCCGTTTCCATAAGTTGTCGCGTCAAAGTAGAAGTGGCCGGATGTGCCCGACTGGGATTGGCCGGAGTCTGTCCAGTCCGGGTCCCAAGTCTCGTCGTCTGCCGAGAATCTGAACCAAAGGTCCGTTGACGCGACGCCGCTTGTGCCATCGCTGGCCCAGAAGCTCACCTTGATCGGGGATGAGTTGGCCTTGCCCGGTGTTGTAACGTAGGAGCTCGGCGCCGTGGTGTCGTATTTGGTCTCGCAATCGGCGCCTGCCGGGGGCATCTCCTCATTTGAGACCGTATCTTCACAAATAGTGTAGAATCCGTATATGCCATCTGAGCCCGGCGAGAACGTGAAACTGCCAGATTCGCCGCTTTTTTGCTGGTTGGTATCCGTCCAATCTCCACCATCGAACTGATACCACAGGGCGGTCTCGTGGACCCCGCAGCCCTGACCGTCCGAGGCGGTGAACGTGACAATGATTGGGGACTGCCTCGTCACGGAGATTGAGTCTGCTTCAGATGACGGCGCAGAGGTGTCGAACCTGGTTGCCGCGTCCGGGTCTGGTGGGAAC